>Ga0209640_10002248_pt1 | contig 16787 bp, 12 predicted proteins | sample RifCSP10_1_FD_184018 | JGI IMG/M metagenome (GOLD analysis project Ga0209640, IMG submission 184018) | Soil microbial communities from Rifle, Colorado - Rifle CSP2_sed 10_1 (SPAdes) (version 2) | ecosystem: Environmental > Terrestrial > Deep subsurface > Rock core/Sediment | place: Rifle... | reverse complement strand
GAAACAAGCGTGCGCAAGCGCCTTACGTCAGCCACAAAATGCATCACTTCGGGGCCGCGAGCTGGAGTCACCTGAATGCCGACCTGAGCCTGGGTAGCTTGCAGAACTCGCGCCGCCAACTTTTGGATGGGTGTTCCCGTCCCCGTCCCCACGTTGACAGGCTGCTTCACCGGCCAGTCTTCCCTGAAGCCTGCCCCTAGGAACGCCTGCACCACTTCCCCGATCCAGATAAAGTCAATCAGTTGGTCTCCCCCGTACAAGACCAACGGCTGGCCCTGGAGAGCCCTTTGAATGAATACGGGGACGACTCGGTCACGATCCCGGGGCCCATAGACGTTCGCCAGCCTCAATACGGGTACCTCGATCCCATCGCCCCCAAAGACGTAGCAGTAGGCCTCGGCCGCGATTTTGCTCGCCCCGTAGGCGTTTTTTGCCCGCAAGGGTTGGTCTTCATGCACAGGCAGTTCGACGGCCTCGCCGTACACCTCCCGCGAGGAAGCAAATACGACCCTTCGCACACCAGCCTTCCGGGCAGCTTTCAGCACGTTGAGAGTGCCCGCCACGTTCGTGCTGAACGAATACTCAATGTCCGCCACTGCTCCCAGTACATTGGATTGTGCGGCGAGATGAAAAATTACCTCCACTCCCTGCACGGCCTTTTGCACAGCTTCGACATCACGCACATCCCCCTGCACAAACTCCACCCGCCGGCTTAGGAGATGCGTGGCGAGAAATTCTTTTCGCCCCCTGACGAGATTGTCGAAGATACGCACCTGGTGACCTTCGGCCACCAAGGCATCCACAAGGTGAGAACCGATAAAGCCAGCCCCGCCGGTAACCAAAATTTTCATCAAACCTCGGAACTTGGTAAAGACTAGGATTTGTGTTTGTGCTCTCTGGCGGCTCAACGCTCCCGGCTCCCTTGACTCACCGGGTTCGGCAGCCTGCTGCCGCTTGCTTAACTTCGTGCTACGTGTAGAATTCAGCTAGCAATCGTTTCACATTCTGTTCCAGGTCAAAATTCTGAATCACCGTTTGTCGTCCTCTCCGCCCCAATTGCCGCCGACTGTCCGGATCGTCCAACAATTTGCCTAGAGCCTTCGCCAGCACCGCTGCATCCGCGGGCGGCACGAGCAAGCCGTTCACACCGTCCTCCGTGACCTCGGGGATACCTGAGTGACGGGTAGAGACGACGGGCAACTCCATGGCCATGGCTTCCAGAATGACGTTTGGAATACCGTCACGATCACCATCAGCACCGAGGATACAGGGGAGAGCAAAAATGCTCGCCCGCTTATATCGCTCGAGGACTTCTTGATGGGGAAGCGCACCACACAGGACAACGGTATCTTCCAGAGATAGCTGGCGAATCTGCGCTTCCAATGTCTCACGCAGTGGGCCTTCGCCTACAATTTGGCATTCGAAATCATAGCCCCGATCTTTCAGCAGGCGACAGGCCTGCAGCAGGTAGGCAAAGCCTTTTCTCTCCTTCAATTGTCCCACTGCCATCACAACGGGCTTGCCCTGCGGCGCACAAGACTCCGGTTGGTAGTGACTTACATTAAGGCCGTGATAGATACATTTCACTTTACCGTTGAACTCCCCTTTTGCAAGGCGGGACAGATGAGTTTTGTTATAAGCGCTACACGTAGCTACGAAGGTGGCCCCGGAGAGCTTTTCTCGTAGGAGAACGGGGGCAACGTAGATATCACCGGCATGGGCGGTGACGCTATACGGCACTTGGAGCAGTCGGCTGGCGACCAGGGCCACTGTCGCCGCCCGATCCACAAAGTGGGCATGGATCCGGTCACACCGAAAATGGCCCAGGAGGTAAGCTGCACAAACAGCTTCGCCAAAATGCAGGAATGTCTTGAAACGAGCTTTCAGATTCGGGTGGGGTCGCGTCAGCAGGTAGAACAGCGTGCCGAAGTAGCTCCCGGGGCGTTGGACGGCAAACCGGAGATGCCCCGCCAGGAAAGATAGGATGCGGACTGGAAGGAGATAGACCACACCTCGCTCGAGAGCCTTTAGTTCCGGAGATAGCTGCCCCGAAGGACGACGAATGGAGAGGACTTGCAGATGGACTCCCCACTCCTGCAAGAGAACCACCTCTCGAGCGATAAACGTAGTGGTTAACGAGGGGTGGGTGCCGATGATGTAGGCTACTCTCAACTCGCCGGTTCGCTTGTGCGTCGTGTCTCTCTGCTCGCTCATAATGATAGTAACGTTCCGCCAGCCTTGTTCTCTTCGAAGTGACTCAAGATTCGTGCCGAAATCCGTGCACAGGTCGTCATTCAGATCGATTCCACTCGCGACGGAATAACGTCATGTGGTCTGCCACCTGTTTTTGAGCACTAAAAAACGCTTCGACGCGGTGGCGGGCCGCCGTTCCCATAGCCCGGGCCCGCGCCGGTTCGGAGAGAAGCTCTACCATCGCCTCTTGCAGGCGTGGCACGTTGCCGGGAGGAACCAACAGGCCAGTTTCACCGGAAACCATCACCTGCTTTGTCCCGGATACTTCGGTCGCGATGACCGGCAACCCGGTGGCCATGGCTTCGACAAGGGCCATGGGTAGCCCCTCCCAAAGGGAGGGCAAGACAAAATAGTCACTGCTGCCTAATAGGTCCGGAACGTCATGGCGAGTTCCCAGGAAATGAATGTGCCCGTCCAGGCCCGAAGCTTTCGTTTGGGCTTCGAGCGCTTCTCTCAATTCGCCATCACCGATGAGGAGGATATGCAAGTCTGGGAATTGTGGAACGACCGACCGCGCGGCTTCGACCAGGTAGCAATGCCCTTTTTGTTTCTTGAACGTGGCCACTACGGCCATGACCCGGGCGTTCGCTGGCAAGCCGAGCTGGCGGCGTATGGCGGCTCTGTCCACAGGTTGCTCGTAACGCCTTAAATCCACACTATTGCAGATCACCGCGATTTTGTCTTCGACAGGCCCGATGCCTTCCAGGATAGCCATTCTCACTTCGTCCGAGACGGCGATGAAACCATTGACCCATCGCGCCGCCAGACGATAGAGGAGCCGGTGAGCCAATCGCTTCGGGCCGAGCAACCACTTATGCCGCGGCAGGTGATCCTCCCGTAGGGTAAAATTGGCGTTCTGAACGGTCCAGAAAACGAGGAGCTTTGTTCTGCAGCGCAGCGTCAAAACCAGAAAATCCAAACTCCGCAGCAAATGTGTTTGAATCACATTGATCTGATACTTTTTGACCACTTTGAGGAGGGCCCGCCGGAGCCACAGCATCTCCCACACGAACAGGGGAAAGGCCAAAATGCTGTAGCGCCGTTCCGGCAAGACCTCAACAGGAATACCCTTGCGCTCGATTTCCTTGCGGAGCGGGCCGTCTTTAAACGCGCACACGACCGGAATACAGCCGATTTCTGCCAAGTGCTCCGCCAGAGTGCGCACGACTTCCTGGGCCCCGCCGATATCCAGGTCGCTAACAGTTTGCATGACCCTAAACTGACCGTTCTGCATCGCGTCGTTCCTTGGAAATCTCCACTGGGGGATTTGTGCCACGAACCATGCTTACGGAGAGGAGAGAGCTATCTAGCGGAGGCGTTGTCCCCGGGTTTATTTGCAGCAGCTTATCTTGATAATGCAGGACCCAATCGGCCTGGCTCACAGCGTCCCGTGCCGAGATCAGCTTCCGCGTCGGGCCACTGGTTTCAAAATAGGAATTCCAATACTGCACCGCCGATTGAAGCTTGTAGAATCGCCACACCCGAGGCAGAAGCTGCCACTCTTCTGCACTCAGGGGATATTCGCCAAGGTAGCCCTTCATGAAAAACTGCATACTTTGGAAATCATAGGCTCCGTTCTTGAATCGCAATCGAGATAGGGCGGAAACCAAGTCGCTCAGGCACCACTCGAGGCGAGCCAATTCGAAGTCCAGGGGTGTTGCCGCCCCGGTTTCCAAAAAGAGCAAATTCTGGGCCCCGTAGTCCCCATGAATCACCAGACGCCGTAATGCGGCTCCGCGCAAGCATTCGTCAAGCCAGCAAAGTTCCTCCAGGATGTAACTACCATTTCGGATCAGCCAATCGGCGTGACTCCTTTCCTCTGCTCCGGACAAGTTGCGCGATCTTTCTTTCAATTCCTGCACTTTGTGAATGTGCCAGGCCCGATCCCGCTGCCGGCCTTCCGTGTAGGACTTGAACCCCAAATGATGGCGTCCTTCTGGCATGAAGCCTTCAAGTTGCCGGTGGAGGCGAGCGAGGGTTTGGCCGGCCATGGCCATAAGCTTCAGGCGATGAGCACGGAGCAAGAAGCTACAAGAGTAATCGGTTCCCTGGACGAAATCGAACAAGGCGTAATTCCGGCCCGCTAAGCTGATGAAGGTTTCACCGTGTGGGGTGGCGACCGGCCGTGGCGCCGGAAAGTTGAGTTGGGTCAAACGGGCCAAGATCGAATGTCCATAGATAATCGTTGCCGCCTCCCACTGTGGCCGGTAGAGCTTCAGCACTTTCTTGCCGGCAGAGGTGTCCATCACCACATTGCGACTCCGTCTGCTCATGGGAAGATTTCGAATGGGACCGGTTAATTCCAGCCCATAACGACTTAGAACCGCGCCGACGGTTCCAAACGGAATATCCAGCGGACGCAACAGAGAATAGACGTGAGCCGATAACCAGGAGGGCCGGTGTATGTGAAAGATAAAGGGCCCCGGAGGGGCGGGGATTTCTGCTGCTCCACCGGCTGCCTGTCTTCGGCTTATCTCACAGGAAAAGCCCAAAGCGCTCGTCAATTTCTTGCGCAATTCCGCTTTCGAGACCGTGGGATCGTCACTCCCATTATCTATTTCGATAATCGGCCAGCCTTTGACTTTCATATAGTCTATCGTGAGATTTACAACGAGATGGGAGTTGGCTATGTATGTGGAGATTTCTGCCGGGTTTTTATGACGAAGGTGTTTCCATATACCCCGATTGTGGATTCGTTTCTCGCAGACTTCGCGAGGGGCCTTGGGAAAGATCACCAAATCGGGTCGGGGCAGCAAGTCAACGTAGGCTAAAATCCTGGCCGGGGCCGGTTCTTCCACATCCGAAGCATTCAACTGAACAACGCGGTGGATAAAGCCCTCGTCGAAAATGAGCGCTTCGTCGCGCCGAGTATGGGCTTTCAGAAATTCGTAACACCCTACCAGGTGAAACCACCAATGCAAAACGTGTCGCCTTGCCTCAGCCGGGATTGGCCGGCGTCTTTGGGAGCTTAATACCTGTTGAATGAGCTTTGGGTTCTTGGCAAAAAATCTGAACCCGTAAAGGCGGCTGAGATGGTAGAAAACCTGCCATAACAGAGGCTGACGCAATGATCGGGGCGCCAAGCGGCTAACGGCTTCACCCAAAGCGGTGCGTTGCGCATAAGGTCGGGCTGCCTCCACAACCGTGCGAGCGCAGATACCCCGCTCCTGAAAGTATTCAATTACGGTGGGCACGAGCGTCGTTTTGCCCGCACCCGGCGTGCCGATCAACTCAATGATCATTTCCAGCCGCGTCCAAGGATCGTTTACAGCAATTCCCAGAGTTTCGTTTTCAGTTGGCCCAACACTTCTTCGAGGGGCAGGTTGGCGTTGAGGGCGAACAAGCCCAGCTCTTGATTCTCCCAAGAAGCTCGCACGGCGAGCTCGCTCACCGCCCGGCTTTTCGCCTCGAGCATGGCTCCTCTCTGGTTATGGTCGGGCTTGCGCTGCAAGCCAACAGTTGGGCTGACGTCCAGCGCAAACAAGTAATCGGGCGGCCGAATCTTCCCATAGAGGTTTAGCTCCGCCCAGGCCAAAGCGCGGACGATGATCCCAGCTTGGCCATCCGCGATGAAAGGGATTTGCGGGCCGTCCAAAAGCCGATACTCCGCCCCGGTTCTGATTGATTCCAGCGGATAGCGATCGTAGATGACCAACGAGCCCGCTAACGCTTTTTTCCTCCCTGCCAGGTAACGCGCATAGCGGTCATAGCCAATCGAAAGATAGTGAGTGCACAGCAGGCCGTCGCGCAGCCCCGCGATCCACCTGGAAAGCGCATTGGCCTCGCTCAGCACGCGACACATCTCGCGGTGACCCCGCCGGAACACCCGGAACGCCAGGTAAAGCAGTTCGCTGCGCCGCGATGGTTGTTTGCTGCCCAGATAGTAGAGATGAACATCCAGTTTGCAGGCCAGCCAGCGCGCGAGCGCCTGGGACATGGTCGATTTCCCTGACCCGTCTGCTCCGACCAAAGCCAGCGTTGCTCCGCCGCTCCGCGGCGTCATTTTCTGCTCCGGCCAGAATCTGAGAAAGGACCTCCGCCGCCAGAGCTCCCGAAAATATCCAAACCCAGCCGAGAAACGTTCGCGCCGTTGGTAAGGGCGCAGCGCCCTGCACACGCGCCTTCGCAAGCGGTAGAACTTGTACCCGGCTCGGGGCGCGGCGACGACGGTATTGAGAAACTCCAGCACCACTTCCGCGGGCACCACCTCAGCTACTCCCGCCAACGTTTGCGCAATGCGCTCGAGCGACGTTTGCTCCAGCAGATGCCTGATTTCCTCGCGAATGTGAGCCGGCAGGCCAGAGGTTCGAATGGACAGGACGTCCTTGATGACATCGCGGTCGCGATACTTGAGCAAGGCCCGGAGACACAGGACGATGATCTCCAGCTCCGGCGAAGGGATTTTGACGCCATACTGGAGACGGGCCGAATCCAGAAAGTGGGACTCCAGGGGCAGACGATAATTCTTGACGAACTGTTCCCCCAGGACAAGCTGATAATGAACGTGCAGGTGAAACAGCTTGCCACTGGCCGGATCAAAGCCTAAATAGTCCTCAACGGCGGGATAGCGCCGGCCCGGTGGGGCAAGAACGGGTTTGACGCCGTGTTCGCAGAGAATCTGTCTGAAGATCTGGCCGTGCTTGCGATCCAGCAGCAGGTCAAGGTCGGTTTCGCCTTGAAGCCCTCGCTCTAACCTCAAGTTACTCTTCCAATGGCAGTAGCGAATGGCCCGGCGATTTAGGTCCTCAAACAGTTTGGCAAGGATCTGCAGCGCCACGGAATCTCCCTGGGGAGCCGCTGGCAGATCTTGCAAAGATGTCTGGATTATGGGCCTTTCAGTCACGGGGTTTGGGATTTTGGCGGGAGCCTGATGCTACCCTTGCTCCGGAGTCCTGATTCGTATCGAGGTGCTGTGCGTGAGCAACCATTCTACGAGCCGGGACGGTGCGCCCCACTTTGTTCTGAATCGCTTCCCGGGTGCGCCAGGCAACCAGGCGCGCCAGGTTGATCGGCCATTCGGCAAAATAGAGTAAGAGCTGGTCACGAAGCGACAACTGGATGCGATCCAATTCATACTCACACGCCGCCATCTGACGTTTGGCAAAGACCTGCATAAACGCAATCTCACGCTGGCTCATCACCTTGCGGAAGCGTCCGATGGAACCCGTCGAGATGTGGCCAGGCTGAAGCCTGCTGTAGGAGCTGTTGCCGCCGGCATCACGAAACTTTCTTGCACCGTCCATTGCCACCATGGTGGGGGCATAATCTTCGCCGATAAATGCGCAGGTTTCACGGAGGGTTTGTTCCGGTTCAGCAACCAGGATTTCGTAACGGACGATCTTGTAGCGGTCCGGATATCGTTGCTGATTGCGTTCAGCCCACCTCATCGAAGCGAGCCACATGGCCGTGGCCGCTCCGACCTTTCCTTTCATGTTCCGCCAGCGTGCCCTGGAGGACGCATAGCGGTCGCGCGGGTCGCGGATCATATGGATGATTTTTGCTGTGGGAAAATTTGCAAAAATCTGATCGACGTATCTTTCTGTATTTAGCGACTTGTCCCCCCAGCGCCGCTTGCCCAGTCGTTCGGCGCAATGCTGGTGAATGAGAGCGAATAGCCAGGCGTAAGTCGGTTCGCCCCGCCAAAACTCGCGCCGGATCCGCTCGAAGTCAGGTTGGAGCACTACCAACCGCTTGTAGCGCATCATCATGCCCAGGCAGCGGTCAAAATTGTCTTGTTGGCTCAAATCGCCATACTGGTTGTAGAAGTAGGTCCACAGATTTGTTCGCCGGGTCATCGCCAGATTGGGATGCGATGCCAGCAGCGCATAGATGAGGCTGGTGCCGCTCCGCTCCAACCCCGCGATGTAAACGGGTCCGCGCTCCATGAAATGTTCCCTCATTCCTGCAAGAATTCGAAGCTTCTATCGGAACTTTCGCCTTCGATCGGACGAAGCGCGTACAGAAGGTTCCGCACTTCTTCTTTATTGATCAGTGATCCCCTGCTCCCGTAGCGACGCTGGGTTTGGGACTATCCTGTGGGCCGGGAGCGTTCGCCCGGTCTTGTTGAGAATCGTTTCCCTTACGCGGAAGTATGCCATTAGGGCCAGGTTCGTCGGCCAATCGACCGAATAGAATGAGAGCCACTCTCTGGGCGAAAGTTCAACGGGATCCAATTCATAACCACATGCAAGCATTTCCCACTTGGCTTGACCCTGCATGGAGGCGAGCTCGCGCTTGCTCATGGCCTGCCGGAAGCGCCCGATTGAACTCGTGGAAATGCGGCCCACTTCGCGCTCGCCGTAAGAACTGTTGCCGCCTTTATCCCGAAAGTCCTTTGCGCCTTCCATGTTGAGCATTGCGGGGCTGTACTTTTCGCCCATAAATATGCAGATTTCCCGCAGCGTTTGTTCTGGTTCTGCGGCCAGTATTTCGTAACGGACGATCTTGTACCGGTCAGGATATCGCTTCTGGTAAGCTTTCGCCAGCCGCACCGAATACAGCCATATGGCTGTTTCCACACCCACCTTGATTCTTTTCATATCCTGCCAAGAAATCCGGGACGAGGCGTATCGGTCACGCGGGTCGCGGATCATGTGGATCACTTTTGCGCTGGGAAAAGCCGCGAGGATGTCGTCCACGTAGCGTTCCGTATTTAGGGATTTGTCGCCCCAGCGGGACTTGCCCAAGCGTTCGGCATAGTGTTGATGGATGAGGGAAAACAACCGGGCGTAGGTCGGCTCGCCCTGCCAGAACTCCCGGCGGATGCGCTCGGGATCTGGCTGGAGGGCCAGCAGCCGCTTGTACCGCATCATCACGCTTAAGCAGCGCTCGAAATGTTCACGGCGGCTCAGATCCCCGTAGCGATTGTTAAAGTACGTCCAAAGCTGCGTCCGATTGGTCATCGCAATATTCGGATGCGACGCCAATAGCGCGTACAGCAAAGTCGTCCCGCTGCGTTCGATCCCGGCTATATAGATAGGTCCACGGTCCATAAGCCTCCCACTTTCACGAGAATCCTGATATCCAGTTGCATGCCAAGTGCTTGCTTTTCCCATGTGCTGATTAACTAGGAAGGGCGCCAGGCTGCCATCCGGAGCCGGCTCAGAGGCCAATCGAGCAAATAGTAGAGAAAATGATCGATAAGCGAAAACTGGACAGGCTTCAGGACGTAGCGATAGGCGGCCATGTCCTGGCCGGCATAGGTCTGCATAAACGCAATCTCGCGCTTGGACATTGCGTTGGCGGGCCCCTGGCTCTGTGCGACGCTAGAACCAAGACCAGACGGGCGACCGGATCCTTTCCCACCACCCTTACCCGGGCCCTCTACGTTGAGCATGCTTGGCAGGAAGTCAACGCCCAAGAAAGCGCAAATCTCGCGGAGGGTTCGCTCCGGCTGAGAAACCACCATTTCGTATCGGACTACTTTGTAGCAATCAGGATATCGCCGCTGGTTCCGTTCGGCCAGGCCCAGCGAATAGAGCCAGCAGGCTGTGGCTCCGCCGACATTTCCTTTCCTAAGGCGGGAGTTGCTGATAGACACTTCAAACCACTTGCGGGGATCTCGGATCATGTGGATCAATTTTGCCCCGGGATAAGCGGCAAAGATCTGATCCGCGTAACGTTCGATAAAGGCTAATTGATCTCCCCACCGAGACTTGCCGAGTCGTTGGGCATGGTGCTCATGCAAGAGGGCAAACAGCCGGGTGTAAGTGAAGGGACCCTGCGAGAACTCCCGGCGGATGCGATCGGGGTCCGGCTTCAGCACGGCTGGCAAATGTTTGTGCTGTAACATCGCGCTCAGGCAACGCTCAAAATTGGCTGGCTGGCCAAGGTCACCATAGCGGTCATAGAAGTGACTCCACAAATACGTGCGTCGGCTGATCGCAATGTTCGGGTGGGTGGAGAGCGCCAGGCGCACCCAGGTCTTTCCCACGTGGTGCGGCCCCCCGAGAAAGATCGGCCCGTGATTCATGACCGTCAGCCCTCCTTTACAACCATCGTGGGATTGAGTTTGCGTCGCATCAGCGACGGGAAGTTCTGCTGAATCGCTTCGACGGTGCGCCAGGCCACCATCCGGGCTAGGTTAGCCGGCCAATCGACACAGGAGAACAAAAGCCAGTCGCTGAACGAAAACTGAACAGGCTCCGGTGGGTAGTCATAGGCGAACATCTTGCGCCCGGCATAGAGCTGCATAAACGCAATCTCGCGTTTGGGTATCCGCTTGCGGAACTGCCCGATAAAATCGGCTGAGAGTGGGCTGCGCCCAGACTGGCCATTCGATCCGGGGTGCAGCTTGCGCCGATGTTCTCGTGCTCCTTCCATCATGAGCATGGCCGGTGTAAACTCTTCCTCCAAAAAGGCGCATACCTCACGCAGGGTTTCTTCAGGCTGGCAGACCAGCGTTTCGTAACGTACCACCTTGTAGCGGTCCGGGTACCGCTGCAAGTTGCGTTTGGCCAAACCCACTGAATAGAGCCATCTCGCTGTGGCCCCGCCCGCCCTTCCCCGCCCATTTGGCGAGCGGGCCAGGGAGGCCTCGTACCGGTCACGTGGGTCGCGGATCATGTGGATCATTTTGGCGCCGGGATAGGCCGCAAGAATCAGATCGGCGTACCGTTCGATCAAGCCTGTTTGATCGCCCCAGCGCGGCTTGCCTTCCTGTTGGGCGTGATGCTGATGAAAAAGCGCAAAGAGCCGCGCATACGTGGGTTGGCCCTGCCAAAACTCGCGGCGGATCCGGTTGATATCCGGCTTGAGAAACCTGGCATGCTTGTACCGCAACACGGCGTCGAGGCAGCGTTCGAAATTGTTGCGTAGACCCAGGTCACCAAACTGGCCATAGAAATACGTCCACATGTTGGAGCCAACCGCGGGGATCGAAATATTCGGATGAGACACGAGAAATGCCCGCATCGTCGTTTTGCCGCAGCGGTCCGGGCCTCCGATAAATATCGGTCCTCGACTCGTAACGTGAATATCTGCCATAGTAGATGAAGCGCGCGATTCGCGAAAAATGCTATACCCTAGGCGATCGCGAGATGCTTACCTCGTCCGCGAATGATCAATTTTCTGCAAGTCAATGACCTCTGGCCTACTCGTGGCCTAGGCTCGACGCATTGTTGACCTAACCGAACTGTCCGGCCGGCAGGCATTCAGAATGCGGAACGTTCGGTTGAGTCTCGTAGGTGTATCCCTGCAAGAAGTCGTACTTTTCGAGCTTGCTTCTCACGATCTGGACCAGTCTGGGGTCCCATCGCACCTTCGAGCGAGGTGGAGCCAGAGATTTGTGAATCAAACTTTCACAAGCATCCAGGTAGTCATCGCTGGCTTCTATTCCCAGGAAATGACAGATTGCCCTCAGTCCAATCCTCGGATGGGCAATAAACTCTTCATGCCTTACCATCAGCATCTCTGAGCTGTCGGTCCGTTTTTGGATGTTCAGGATCGCTTCACAGTTGGCGAAGTAATATTCGATGCCGCTCGCCAGATTCCGTCCGCTCCTCAAGTGCATGGCGCTGACGACGTCATAAGGGTTCCGGACAATGTGGATGAGCTTGACTTTGATGCCCCTCAAGATGTCCCGCAACCCATCAAGCAGGGCAGGGTCCTGGGCAATCCGCTGCGTAGATGTGCCCCCTTTGTTGTGTCCGATGACCAGCAACTTCTCGTACCGACCCTGCCATTGGCCGGGGACGAGGTACGCGGGCCGCCCGCAGTCTCTTCGCCCGACCTTGGCTTGTTTTCGCGATCTTCTAAGCAACTGCTGAAGAATCTGATCCCTGGTGAACCCCACCCAGAGATATTGCAGCACGTCCTCTTCGTCGGGGAGAATTGCGTTCGGATGGGCGTCCAGCAGACCACTGGTCAGGCTGCCGCCACTCTTGCAATGGCCGAAGAGCATGCAATAAGTCTTCACGTTTTCAAATAGCTTCGGCCTTTTTCGGCTTCGGTAATAGGAGGTCACATACCGCCGCGTCAGGTTCAGCTTTCCCAATAGACGTGCCCCGATGGATCGCTTCACCGTTCCTCGGTAGGGATCTTTTCCCACCAAGCACCTGCACAATCCTAAAAGCAACGCTTGTTTCATTCTGATCCCCTACGATCGTGCACGCTCGTTGGCATTTTACGCTTTCTCAATAGCTGCATTGCCCAGGGTAGCGTCGGCACGCCCAGCCCGCCCATCAGCCAGCGCAAAGCACCTGAGAACACCGCCAAGCGGCTCATGAACCTCTTAGGCCACGTAGAAACGATCAAGGTCGATCATTCCGCTTTGCCAAGGCTCAGAACTTGACACCACCCAGGCGAGGACGCCATTGCGCAGGGCCGAGGTGCGGGCCGACCATGTTAGAAATGAAGCCCACCGTTATCCAGAAGAGCGTCAAGCCAAATGGATTCTCAGTGGAGACAATATCGTGGAAACAGCTCACGACCAGGAGATTCAACATCGACAACCACAGCATGACTACCAATTGCCTGCTCCACAATCCGTCTCGGGGCAAACGTTGCCAGTTCTTTATGGTCCACATCAGCCACCAGGCCACCGGAAAGGCGGAAAAGAAGAAACCAATGATTCCCATTTCCACCAGGATGGTCAGAGTGGAGTTGTGCGAGCTGTGAATTTTCGTGTACCGGATGTCGCCAACATGAGTTGTGAATTGCCGAACTTCGTAGTTGTAGTTGTCAGAGCCCCATCCGAACAGTGGTTTCTCACCGATCATCCGGAGCGCGGCGACGTATTGAGGAATCCGGCTTTCGGCGCTCTGTCGACTCTCCAGGCGTTCCGATGCCCAAGTCATCTCCTTCTGAAAGACAGTTGTGCCCAGAATCAGGACGACAATCGCAAGAACCATCGCAGAGCGGACTGTGGTTTTGGGATAGAGTACGCCCAGCCCGACCAGCACGAGCAGTCCCCCCAGCCAACTCCCTCGCGAAAAAGAGAAAAAGACCCCAAAGAACGCCACCAACACGACGGAGAAAAGTGCGAAGCGGAGCCACCGGCGCGCGCAGTGCTTGGCGTATTGGAATAACAGGAGAGAGAGAAAGATCAAAGTGCTCGTATAGATCGCGATATCGCCGAACGTGCCGGATGTGCGTCCAGGTGGAAGTTCAAGCCACACCGCTGGCAACACTTGAGGTTTAAACCAACTGAGCAAGCTTATAGCAAACTGGAGAGGAATCGTCAGGAACGCGACTGGCAGAAGGTGCCTCAAGTCTGTCTCTTTTGGAGCCGTGAGCCGGATCAGCATATAAGCGCAAAACGGAACGAAGCTCCGATCGTACAGGTAGATGAGCGACGCCAATGGCTTGTAGCTGAGCAGGATAATGTTGATGACCGCCAACAGCAAAAAGCCACCGAGGGCGAGTTCGGGAAGACCCAACTTTCCCGGCTCTTTCTTTTTGAGGGTTAACTTCCAAAGAATCGTAATTCCTAGCACTCCGGGGATCATTGCCCGGTGGACGATCCAGTAGACGTAGCGCATGGCTGCAACTGATCCCTCGGCGAAATAGGGAAAGACCAGCAGCCAGATGAGAATGGCGGCGAAAGGATATCGGGTGAACAGGACAATCACCGGAACTGCCAGAACCAAGGGAACAAGAAAATGCCAAGCCTCGCTGGCGATTAGGCGCGCCGCAAAAACGCCAAAGACGACCCCCAGAAGCAGAGGAATCCATCTTTGCGAAAATGAATAGAACTGTAAATGTACTTTTTCTAGCATAAGCGAGTTACCGTGCCCAAGTCGTGCAGTGCTCATTTGTTCGTTTTGACATCCGGTTGAAAGACGTTCAGGATGCAAAGAGAATTGCGGTTGCGCGCCGGCGCAGGTCGGCGAGCATTCCGCGTTCTTCCGGCGTCAACCCAAGCAGGAGGCTCATTGCCAGATAAACAGAAAAGATTGTAACGATGTGAATCGCGGCATAAACGGGAAGAGGTTCCTTGGGAACCCAAGGCCCGATCGCCAAAGCAACGGCGGCGGCAATCAATCCCGCTGCAATGGGCTTCAAGAAGCTTCGATCGTAAGGTACGATCCGAAATAAGACAAAAACCTGGATCAGACGGAGCACGCCTTCCGTGGCGTCCGCAATCAAGACAGCAAGAGCCGCACCTACCGCCCCCCACCGAGGGATCAGCAGAAGGCAAAGGCCCACGGATACACCAATGCGAACAACGGAGTTCACAAGTTTTAAAACAGTATGTCCGGTCATGTCGATGACGTGCGCACACATCGACGTAGCCGTATGGGCGATGCTACGCCAAGAAAGAATCACAACAACGAGCACTCCAACGCCAAAGCTCCCGCCAAACAAAGCTAAGATAGGCCCGGGAAGCAACAGCGCAACCAGGGACAAGGGCAGGTTCAATGCAAACGTCCATCGGGTTGTAGCCTGGCAGAGGCGAGCCAGCTCTTGCTTTTTCTCCCTGGCAAAAAGCTCGGAAAAAACGGGCTGGGAGGGCATGCTAATCGAGCGTTGGAATAACTCCCCGATGAGGGTAACGTTGCGGGCCAGGACGAAAATACCAACATTGTAAACATTACTGAACGCAGCGAGAATCAGGGTTTGGAGTTGCGCCCCGAAAGTATTCAATAAACTGGATAAGTAGACAGGGAGAGAAAACCTCATTAGCTCCTTGGTGTCACGTCGGCCCGGCTGAAAAATAAAGCCCAGAGGGATCTGTTTGCTCAGAAAGTACAGGAGCAAGCCGGCGACCACGATTTCAGCTAAGCCGGCGGCGGTCAGAGCCCGCGCTGCGTTCAGCCCGAAAATGGCGATACCCGCGACCAAGCCAAGTTTAGCCAACGGACCCACAATGAACTGGGCGATCGTGGTGTAATGCATATTTCGGAAGCCGCGAGTTGCAGCCGCAACCATGTCATTGAGGGCAAGGAAGGGCACTAAGAAGCTGATCAGCCGCAACAGAGAAGCCATCCTCGGCTCATGGAGCAAGCGAATAGCAATCGGATTAGCCAGGGCGTACAGGGCAATCGCCAAGAGCAGACTCAGGAGAAAGGGAAGCCCCACACCCAACTGCAGCGTTCCCCAGAGAGCGGCTCGGTCCTCCCGGCTCCGAAACACAGGGATGAAACGTACGAGGGCAGTCCCTAATCCCAGCGCGGCGAAACCGGCTACGAGTTCGGCCACGGTCAGGCCGAGGCTATACATGCCGTACTGTTCCGCAGCCAAGACCCGGGCCAGAAAAACAGCCAGAACCAAGCGGCAACCCTGCGTAAACAACCGTCCCGCGAAGACAATACTGCCGCCCTTGGCTACGCTCCGGATATGCTTATCCACTATGGAGAGAGCCTGCGAACCCTTCGCTTCCGAGATTGTCTCCGTGATCAGTTTTCAGGTCCTCCCAAAGAAAGAGGCACGCTTTTTCAGCACGTCAGCACTGAAGTAACTCTAAATTCGCGCATCAGACAGAAGTGCGCGCAACCAATTTCGTTCCGGGCGCATCATCCCGCACCGCGAGTCTTTAATACGGATAAGAAAGTCCACCACAAGATCTTCAGGTCGAGCTTCAGACTTCGCTCTTGGACATACTTGAGGTCGTAGTACACCATGCGATCAAAAGGAAGGCTGCTTCGGCCGTTCACCTGGGCCAGCCCGGTGATACCGGGCAAGACTTCCAGCCGCTGCCGGTGCCAGTCCTGATATTCCTCTACTTCGCAAACGATGTGGGGCCGGGGACCTACCAGGCTCATCTCGCCCATTAGGACGTTAAAGATCTGGGGCAGCTCGTCCAGGCTTGTCTTGCGCAAAATCCGGCCCATCCGGGTGATTCCCGCCTGGTGATTGGGCTTATAGACAGCCGGGCGCGCATCGCTGTCCTCGCCGCCGATCTGCCCTTTGACGTAGGCTTTCAGAAACTCGCGACTGCGATCCTCGCGAAAATCGTGCTTCATCGTCCGAAACTTGTAGATATGGAACCGGCGGCCGCCCCGACCGACTCGCTCCTGGAGAAAAAGGATTGGCCCCGGGGACTCCAGGAGAGTACAAACCAAGATCACCGCCATTACCGCCAAAACCAGCGGCAGTATCATCAGGCAGATGGCCAAATCCAGAAAACGTTTCGTAGCTTCGTATCCTTTCTGGGACTTGGGGAATATACCGGCCTTTTCAGTTGCGAAAGTATTCATAATGAAACGCAACTCATGTCTGAAAATCGAAACAGGCTATCCATACTGATTGGGAAACTTTCTGCCGTGGAGCTTGGGAAGCGTAGAACTACGTGCGTGTCGACCTGGGTCACAAGTTGCCCAGGTCCATTTCTAGAGAGGAGGGGTCTGCTCGGTGACCACTCCGTTTTTGATCGCGTAGCTTAGCTTACATGCAGGGCATATAGCTTGCTGGTTAAATTGCTCGGGCATCAGCTTGGGGAAACGAAGAACCAATTGTCCACAACGACACACGCACGCTACGGAAGTGGCCGGCTGTCCGAGGACGAGGTGAAAATCGGGCACGGACTTGGTGACGATGGAGCCCATTCCCACCATCGCAAAACGGCCGATGGAGAGGTCGTTCCCGATGACGCT
>Ga0209640_10002247_pt1 | contig 16788 bp, 13 predicted proteins | sample RifCSP10_1_FD_184018 | JGI IMG/M metagenome (GOLD analysis project Ga0209640, IMG submission 184018) | Soil microbial communities from Rifle, Colorado - Rifle CSP2_sed 10_1 (SPAdes) (version 2) | ecosystem: Environmental > Terrestrial > Deep subsurface > Rock core/Sediment | place: Rifle... | reverse complement strand
AATCACCAACGAATCAACAATCAAAGATCGCAAAATCTCCAATCAGAGATCGAGCTCCTGCGCCTCCTCGGCCCTCTCCATGATGAACCGGAAGCGCGCGGAGGCGTCCTTCCCCATCAGCTCGTTGATGATCCGGTCGGTCACGATCTGATCCGCGATCTCCACGCGCAGCAGCCGCCGCGTCTTCGGGCTCAGCGTCGTTTCCCACAACACCTTCGGCATCATCTCGCCGAGCCCCTTGAACCGTGTGATCTCCGGACTGCCGCGGCCGTTGCCGTGCTGCTTCAGCAGCCGATCGCGGTGGGCGTCGTCGAGCGCCCAGTACGTGTCCTTGCCGACGTCGATTCGGTAGAGCGGCGGCTGGGCCAGGAACACCTTGCCGCTCGAGATGAGCTGCGGCAGGTGCCGGTAGAGGAAGGTGAGGAGCAGCGTCGCGATGTGATGGCCGTCTGAATCGGCGTCGGCCAGAATGATGATCCTGCCGTAGCGCAGCCGGGCCAGGTCGAAGCCCTTCCCCATGCCGCAGCCGAGCGCGGTGACGAGATCGGCGAGCTCCTTGTTCTCGAGCACCTTCGCCAGCGTCATCCCTTCGGTGTTCATCACCTTGCCGCGCAGCGGCAGGATCGCCTGCTTCCCGCGGTCGCGGCCCTGCTTGGCCGACCCGCCCGCCGAATCGCCCTCGACGACGAAGAGCTCGGTGTCCTCGCGATTCGCGCTCGTGCAGTCGCTGAGCTTCCCCGGCAGGTTCAGGCGGCCGGAGGTCGCCGTCTTGCGCGTCACCTCGGCCTGCGCCGCCCGGCTGGCCTCTCGCGCGCGTGCGGCCAGGATGATGCGGCCGACGATCGCCTCGGCGGCGCTCCGGTTGTGATTGAGCCAGTGCTCGAGCCCGGGACGCACGGCCGAGTCGACCGTCGACGTCATCTCGGGATTGTTCAGTCGATCCTTGGTCTGCCCCTGGAACTGCGGCTCCTCGATGAAGAGGCTCATCACACCAGTCAGTCCTTCGCGGATGTCTTCCGCGGTGAGCGTGACGCCCTTGGGCGAGAGGTTGTGCGTCTCGATGTAGTTGCGCACCGCCTTGCCGAGGCCGGACCGCAGTCCGTTGTCGTGCGTGCCGCCCGACCCCGTGGGGATGCCGTTGACGTAGCTGCGCACGTGCTCGTCGGTCGCCTCGGTCCACTGGAGCACGAGGTCCAGGCGCGGCCCGCCTTCCCGCTCCATGAGGAACGGCGCATCGTGGACGGGCCTGGCCCCGCGCGCGGCGACGATCGTTCGGAGGAAGTCCGACAGCCCTTCCTGGTGCTGGAAGACCTCCTTTTTGCCCTCCGCCTCGTTCTCGAAGGTGACGCGCACGCCCTTGTGGAGGTAGCTCACGACCTCGAGCCGCTCGTGAATCAGCGCCGGGTCGAACTCCACCTTCGGAAAAACCGTGGGATCCGGATGGAAGTACACCGTGGTGCCCGAGCCTCGTGCCGCTCCGAGCTTCTTCAGCGGACCGGCCGGCTGGCCGCGCCTGAACGACATCTCCCACTGCGCGCCGTCGCGCTTGACGGTCGCTCGAAGCTCGGTCGACAGCGCGTTGACGACGCTGGCCCCGACACCGTGGAGGCCGCCGGCAGTCTTGTAGTTGCCCTGCTCGAACTTGCCGCCGGCGTGGAGCATGGTGAAGATGACTTCGAGCGCACTCTTCTTGGTCGACGGGTGCTTGTCCACGGGAATCCCGCGCCCATCGTCGGTCACCGTAATGGAGCTGCCGTCGTCGTGGAGCGTGACGACGATGTTCGAAGCGAAGCCGTTCATCGCCTCGTCCACCGCGTTGTCGAGGATCTCCCACACCAGGTGGTGCAGGCCGGCGGCCCCGACTCCGCCGATGTACATGCCGGGCCGCTTGCGAACCGGTTCGAGCCCCTCGAGGACGGTGATGTCTTTGGCGGTGTAGGCCACTTTCGATTAGTGATTGGCGATTAGTGATCTTTGATTCGTTGGTGATTGTTGATTGCTGATTGTTGAATTATTGGCGATTTTCGAGCGCCGAATCATCAATAGATCAAGAATCACCAATCAACAATCACCAACGAATCACCAATCACAGATCACCAATCACAAATGTTCTGCGTGTTTCGCGCGGCGCGCGCGTGGCTTCGATGCCCCCGGCGCGCGCGCGCCAGCCGTCTTCCGGCTGCGGCTCCTCTTCGGCTTCTGCTCGAGGACCTCCGCCACAGCCACCGCCTCTTCGACTTCCGGCACCGCCTCGGCCTCGACGACCGGCGGCGCGGCCACGACTTCCACGTCGGCTGCCTGGAACATGGCTGCGACCGGCACCTCGACGTCGATTGTCTCGTCCATCTCGATGGGCTCTTCCAGGGGCTGTGTCACGGGCCTCGGCGCCAGGTTGGCGCCGGGGAACACCCGCACGGCGCCCTGCCGATCGCGTTCGATCCGCAGGACGCCTTCCTTACCGGCGGCGCGCAGCAGATCGACGACCGAAGCGAAGCCGTACTTGCGCTCGTCGAACCCTTCGATCGCCGCACGCAGGAACTGCTTGGCCTGCCGCACGTACATCGGCCACCGTGGCGGCGCCGCCGCCTGATTGATCGCCTGCTGCACGGCACGTATGCCGTCCTGCATCGTCATCGGCGAGATGGGCATCGTCTCTTCGTCTTCGTCGTCGGGCAGCTCGGAGGCCACCGGCGCATGGCGCACGGCGCTCACCTCGGCCGGTCTTTCCGCCGCGGCCGGCGCTTCCGGCTCGACCGGGGCCCCCTCTTCCCGCGCCTCGACCAGCATGCTCCGGCCGGCATGTTTCAGCGTCACGGCCCCGGTCTGGGCGACCTTCTCCATGAAATCGCGGAAGCTGCCGGCGCCGTACTCGCGCTCCGAGAAGGTGGAGTCGAGCTGCAGCAGCGTGCTCTTGAGCAGGCCGAGCTGCGGGGTGACTTCCCGCTCTGACAGGACCTTGAGCGCGCGCATCACGATCGGCAGCGCCTTGGCGATGTCGCTCGTGCCAGCCTGGCGTCCGCCGCGTTCGGCGGGCCGCCCGCGACTGCCCACGAGGTTCTCGTATGCGATGAACTCGTGGCAGTTCTTCTGCATCGTGACGCTGGTGAACTGCCGGCCGCCGACGACGATGACCTTGCGTCCGTACTGCTTCAACTTCTCGACGAGCGAGATGAAGTCGCTGTCGCCGCCGACGATGACGAACGCGTTGATGTGGTCGTGGGTGAAGGCCATCTCGAGCGCATCGAGCGCCATGGTGATGTCGGCGCCGTTCTTGTCGCCGCCGGGGGTCATGTTGCGCTGGACCATGCGGATGGCGTGCTGCGTGAGCAGGCGGCTGTAGTCGCCGACGCGCTTCCAGTCGCTGTAGGCGATCTTGGTGACGATCTCGCCGCGCTCTTTGATGGCCTCGAGGACGAGGCCGATGTCGAACTGTCCGCCGAGGGTGGATTTGACGCCGATCTCGACGTTGTCGAAGTCGATGAAGACGGCGATGCGGGTGGTGCGTGTTTCTGTGGAGGTCATGTACTCTCTGCCGGCGTGAAGCGCCGGGCTGTGCTCGTGGAGGCAGGCGTTCGAGGCTGGTCGGACACCGACTCGGGTTAGTCAGTCGTTGGTTTCGAGGCGGTGGGCTTCAGGCTCGAGCAAGAAATCGGACCGATTTCCGCAGCACTTCCACGAGCCGGGCACCCTGCGCCAAAGGTTCGCGGCCGCACATATGGGCAGCCGTCGGTAATCATTATACGGGATCCGGGATCCGGGATCCGGGACTGGGGACTGGGGACTCGGGACTGGAGACTACTTCCGTTGCCCGTCCAGGAAATCGAAGATCTCCTTCGCGTAGGTCAGGTACGCCGCGAGGTGCGTGCCACCGGGCACGGTCGCGTAGACCGCGTTGACGCCCGCCGCCCTGGCGGCCTCCGCCATCCTCCTCGACGCCTCGAGTGGATTGACGGTGTCCTGGTCGCCGTGAATCACCAGGAGGCCCTTCCCCTTGAGGCGGTCGAAGGGGTAGGCGTCGAAGACGATCGGCCCGGAGCTGATCACCAGCGCGGCAAAGCGGTCCGGGTACTTGGCGCCAAGGTGCAGCGCGCCGGAGCCGGATGGGTTCTGACCGTGAAGGTAGATGCGTGACGTATCGACGCCGTACTCCTTCGTCACGAGATCGATCACGTGGAGCACGTCCTGCTCCGCCCGTTCGTTTTCGAGCGGAGTCCAGCCATCGGCTGGCGCCGGCGCGTTGGGCCGCGCGATCCGGTATGGACTGCCGTAGTACGGCTGACGCAGGGGCCGGTATCCCATCGGGGTCACGACCAGGTACCCGCGCTGCTCGGCCTCCTTCACGAGCGTGTTCGGCTCGCGATACGAGTTGTCCACGCTCGTGCCCGCGCGCAGCGTGGCCAGCAACGGAAGTCGCGCGCCCGGCGTCCATTGCGACGGGACGAAGAGGCGGTAGGGAATGGACTCGCCCGTTCCCGGGAAGTCGTAGACGCGATACTGCTCGCCCGTGCGCTGATACAGCGGGCCGCGCGGGTTGGGTTGCGGCGCCTGCGGCGCTGCGCCCCCGCCGGGCACCCGTGCTGCCTGGCCGTACGCCGGCGGGCACCAGAGAATCGCGAGGATCAGGGAGCAGGCAGTCTTGGTCATGGTCGAGTCCATCCGCAGGGAGTCTAACCTGTCGGAGAATCTCCGAGACCTGGGAGCTGATAAAATCCACCTCGCCCAGCAAGAGCCCCCAATCGAATTGCGGTGATCAGCCCAGCCTTAGGAGGACGTATGCGGCGAATGTCGATCGTGCTCCTGTCGGGCCTCATTGTCTTCGTCGCAGCGTGTGCCGCTCCGCCAGCCAGCCAGCCGCCAGCGGCACCAGGCAGCGCCACGTTGTTCGAGGGCGCGCGGCTGATTACCGGTGACGAGGCCCCGCCCATCGAAGACTCGGCGTTCCTGGTGCAGGATGGCAAGTTCATTTCTGTCGGCCGGCGCGGTGAGGTGCAGGCCCCGGAAGGGGTGGCTCGGGTCGATCTGACGGGCAAGACCGTCATGCCCGGCATCATCGAGGTACACGCACACCTGGGGTACTGGAAAGACCTGAAACCCTCAGTGGAACACTTCACGCGCGGGCAACTCCTCCAGGATCTGCAGCGCTTCGCGTACCACGGCATCGTCGCAGTCCACAGCATGGGAGCGGATCGCAGAGAGATCGCGTGGCCGTTGCGCGACGAGCTCCGGGCGAATCCGCGCCCCGATGCGGCGACGTATCTTTCGGCCGGCGGGTTCGCCATGCCGAAGGGCGGACCCTTCCCGCCTCTCGGTCAGGCCGTCCGCGTGGTTGTGAACGAAGAGGAAGCGCGAAAGGAGATTCAGGAGCTGGTGGCGAAGAAGGCCGACTTCATCAAAGTCTGGCAGGACAGCCGGCGAGAGCTGATGCCCCGGCCTGTGATTGAATTCCTCATCGCAGAGGCCCACAGGAACAACCTCCGCGTCGTGGCCCACGCTCACGCGCTGTCGGATTTCAAGCATCTGCTGCGATCCGGAGTCGACGCGTTCGCTCATCCCACGTGGCGACAGACGGAAGTCGAACCGGTGGACGATGAGCTGATTGCGCTGTTCAAGGAGCATCCGAACGTGCCGGTGATGACCAGCATGTGGACGCCCCGCCACGACATCTACGGCGCGCGGCCTTACTGGATCGATGATCCGCTGCTTGGCGAGACGTTCACGCAAGCCGAGATCAAGGCGTTGGAGAATCCAAAGACGCCTCGTGACGCGCCTCAGACGTGGGCGAGCGGCCCTGTGCCGCGAAGTGTGAAGAGGCTCAAAGCGGCGGGCCTCCCCTTCGCGCTCGGGACCGACATGGGCGGAGGCCTTTCACTGGAGCACGACCCTACCCCGCCCTATCTCGGATGGAGCTCGCACATCGAGATGGAGAGCATGGTGAAGGCCGGCCTGACGCCGAGCGAGGTCATCACAGCGGCCACGCGCAACTCCGCTCACATCCTCGGGCTCGATCAGCACGGCATGGTGGCCTCCGGCAAGAACGCCGACTTCCTTGTGCTCGACGCGAATCCGCTGGACGACATCGCCAACACGCGCCGGATCTCGCGCGTGTACCTGCGCGGCGTGGAAGTCGACCGTGCGGCGCTGAGGACACAGTTGAATGGCAGGTCTGCAGCCGAAACGCGTCCGACGACGACCGACTGATGTCGATACGATCGCGGCCACCTGCTCTCGTCGTCCTCTACGAGCATCCCGAGTGGCAGAAGCCGCTGTTCGCGGCGCTCGAACGACGCGGCACCGCCTACGCGCCCTTCGACTTGAAGCAGGCGGCGTTCAGCAACCTCGAGCCGCCGGCGGCGAAGCTGTACTTCAACCAGGCGAGCCCGAGCGCCTACGTCCGCGGGAATACCCGCGCCGTCCCGCTTGCCCTCGCCTACATGAGGATGCTCGAGCGGCAGGGTGCGCGCGTGCTGAACGGCGCCGACGTGTTCGCCCTCGAGTTGAGCAAGAGCGCACAGGCCACGCTGCTGCGCACGCTCGGCATCGATACGCCCTGGTCGATCACGTTCAACGCCTCCGAGGCCCTTCGCGCGTACGCCGACCAGATCCGCTGGCCGGCGATACTCAAACCGGACCAGGGCGGCAGCGGCGCCCGCATTCAGGTCGTCGAGTCGCTGGCGCACGTCGAGTCGATCCTCGCCGCCGATCCGGCGGCCTGGCTCCCGGACAACCTCTTTCTGCTGCAGGAATACCTGCCCCACGACCCCGATCAGGGCATCGTCCGGCTCGAGTTCCTTGGCGGCGAGCTGCTCTACGCCATGCGGGTGATGACGCACGGCCGGTTCAATCTCTGCCCGTCACCGGTCTGCAACCCGGACGAGGGCGACGGCGTGTGCGAGATCCCGGCCCCGCCTCCGCACCAGGCTTCGGCGCGGCAGGCGGCCACTGAGTTGGATGCGCCGCCGGTTGAATTCCATCCCTTCGCCGACGTGCCTCGAGACGCCGTGGAGACGGCTGCGACGATCGTGCGCGCGGCCGGGCTGGACGTCGGCGGCATCGAGTACCTGGAAACGCTCGATGGGCGGCGCGTGTTCTACGACATCAACGCGAACTCCAATCTGCGCCCGTCGGTCGCAGCCGCCTTCGGCTTCGATCCGTTCGAGCGCGTCGTGACGTTCCTGGAGCGGGAGCTGGGCCTCGCCACGAAGGCCGCGAAGGATTAGCCACGAAGGCCACGAAGGATTAGCCACGCGACCGAGATGCCCGCCGGGTGCTGGCCGGCGCCCGCAGCATCGGTCGTCTGCCGTCGCATTCGAACGATCCCTCAGGATGGGATATCTAACACTTACTCGCCGTTGACTCGCTTCGCCCTCGCCCGTGAGCACTCGATTCGTCCAGGGTAGTCCCGCCCTTGCCTTCGTCCGCTACCACGCGCATGATCGAGCCGCGCTGCGGAATGAACTTCAGCAGGGAGCGGGACGGGGCCCCGAAATCCCGGATCCCGAGTCCCGGATCCCGAGTCCCGGATCCCGGGTCCCGGATCCCGAATCCCGGATCCCGGATCCCGAAACGAGGCGTATGACACAACGGACTTCGACCGTCACAGTGGCGTCCTTGTTGTGCGTGGCTGTGGGCGTGCTCGGAATTCTGAGCGCTCAATCGCCGCCGCCGGACCTGGTGCTCTCGAACGGGAAGATCGTCACCGTGGACGAGCGCTTCACGATTGCTCAGGCGCTGGCCGTCAGGGGCGACCGGATCGTCGCGGTCGGCTCGAGCCAGGAGATGGCCAGGCTCGCGGGGCCCGGCACCAGGCAGATCGATCTGAGAGGGCGGACCGTCATCCCGGGCCTGATTGATAACCACCTGCATCTGCTGCGCGCGGGCACGACCTGGGAGCTGGAGCTCCGCTGGGACGGGATCGATACGCGCAAGCAGGCGATCGCCATGCTCCGCAGCCGTGCACGAGCGGTCGGTCCTGGCGGATGGGTGTTCAACATCGGCGGCTGGGCCACAGCGCAGTTCGCCGATGACGGCAAGCCCTTCACCCGCGCGGAGCTGGACGAGGTCGCCCCCGACAATCCGGTCGCGCTGCAGGAGTCCTACTATCAGGTCTTCCTGAACAGTCGAGCCCTGCAGGCGTTTGGAATCGAGGCGGGCAAGCCGGACCCACCGGACTTCGTCAAGGGATCGATCGTGCGGGACGCGGCCGGACGGCCGACGGGCATCATCAGGGGCGACATCGCCGCCACCCGGCCTGTGGCAGCCAGGCTTCCGAAAGTGTCGCCGGAGCGTCTCGAGGCCAGCACGCTCGCCCTGATGCAGGACGTGAATCGCGCGGGCCTCACCTCCGTCGGCGTGGCAGGCTGCAACGCCGACGTGGTCGAGATTCTCAGGAAATGGAAGGCCCAGGATCGCCAGACCGTCCGAGTGTTTTGCATCGGCGGCGCGGCTGCCGGCTCGCCCGAGCAGGTCGAACGGTCCATCCCGCAGATCGCGAGGATGAAGTTGTTTCAAGGCGACAACTACATCGATGACGTCGTGTTCGGGGAGAGCGTGTACACCCCGCTCCACGACCGGATGTTTGCCGTCGACTCCGATCCACGGCCGGATCAGCTCGAGCAGTGGCGACGCATGGCCACCGAGATTGCCAGGGCCGGCCTTCCGCTGCACGTGCACGCGGAGCTGCGCGACACGATCGACGCGTTCCTCGACCAGATCGAGGCGGTGAACAAGGAGCATCCGATCAGGAACCTTCGCTGGGCGCTAGCCCACGTCAACCAGATCAACGCCTCGCAGCTCGAGCGCATGAAGACGCTGGGCATGTACGCGGCCGTGCATCCGTGGGCCGTCATCAACGGCGGGATCATGCACGAGGGGTTCGGGGACGGCGCCGGCGACATGCCGCCGCTTGCGACAATTCAAGGAAGCGGAATCACATGGGGCCTGGGCAGCGACGGGACCGCGGCCAACCAGTACCTGCCGCTGACGACGCTCTACTTCGCCGTGACTGGACGGATGGCCGGCGGCCTGAAGGTCATGCGCCAACCGATCGGCCGCGAAGACGCGCTCATCGCGCACACCCGCAAGAACGCGTACTTCGTGTTCCGCGAGAACGACCTCGGCTCGATTCAGCCGGGCAAGCTGGCCGATCTGGTGGTGCTCGATCGCGACTACCTGACGGTTCCGGCCGACCAGATCAAGGACATCAAGCCTGTGATGACGTGGGTGGGCGGGAGAATCGTCTACGATGGCGCAAGCCCTCCACGCTGATGCGCGGCTCGACTGGGCACCCTGCCGTGGCTTCGCGCTGACAGATCGGTTCGGCATGTTATGCTCCGCTCGATTTCAGGGGCACAGGTGGGTCGCCAGCACGCCGTGGTCGTCGTCGTCATCGTTGGTGTGTGGGTCGCGACGGCCTCCGCGCAGACGCGTCCGTACAACGTCATCATGAAGGACGTGGCCTCGGCATTTGCCGGGCTGCGCAAGAGCGTCGACGCCTCCGACCTCGCGGGAGCCTCGGACAACGCCGGACGCCTCGAGCAGCTGTTCAAGGAGACCGAGGACTTCTGGACGAAGTTCAGGACCAAGGACGCCATCGACGCAGCCAGCGGCGCGCGGGAGCTGTCGGCGTCGATTGTCGCCGCCGCGGGCGCGAAAGACGCGCAGAAAATGAGAACGGCAGCCGGGGGGCTCGGACGATTCTGCACCACGTGCCACGACTCGCACCGTGAGGTGGCGCCCGACAAGTCGTACCGCATCAGACCTTAAGCTCGGACTCTCGACATGGATCACGTCACACCGAGGCACCGAGGCACTGAGAAGACCTTTGGACTCTTCCTCGGTGTCTTGGAGTCTCGGTGTGTCGGAATCATTCTCCTCGTTCTGGCACTTGTCGCGTGCGCGCGTTTGTCCGATGCACAGACGACAGCCTCGCCGAAGCCGCCGGTCGTCAAGCCGGACGAGTTGGCCAGCGAATGGTTCATCAGGCTGAACGAGCTGGACGACTGGCACATCTCCTTCGACGGCAAGGAAGAGAACCAGGCCGTGGTGGATCGCTTCCTGGAGCTCTACGCGGACGAGGCGTTGCATCAGGTGGGGCCATCGGCCACGCAGATCGGCCCCGTGATCTTCCACGGCAAGGACGCCATTCGCAGATGGGCCGACGACTTCTCGAAGCGCTACGTGGCGCTGAATTACCGCGTCGAGTACAAGACGCGCAAGGAGAAGCCGCTCCAACCCTTCTATGTCATCCAGTTCCCATGGGGCGGCACGGGCGCCTCCACGCAGTTCGAGGCGATCTTCACCAACCGCGACGACCGGCGCCAGTTCGTCGTGCCGGGGGCGGTCTTCTTCATCTTCGACGAGTCAGGCAAGATTGACAGCCTTCGACTCTATCTTCTGCGGGACGAGGCGACGGAGATCGCCTGATTTGCACTCCCCCTGCAAACTCATGCGGGAGGCCGCGTTTTTCGGTAGCCTATAGGGGTCACTGGTTCACCGTTCACAGTAGGCGGTTCACAGTGGAGGATCGCATGCAGTTCACGAGACTGGCGGCCGCCGGCGTCCTCTGCTTCTGCCTGGTCCTGACCATCGCCGCACAGCAGCAGACCTCCCCCCAGACGCAAGAGGCGATCGACAAGGCGCACGCCGACGTGCTGAAGTCCGGCGGCGACAAGGCCGCCGAAGCCGGTCGCGCGACCGAGACGCTTTCCCGCTCGCTCCCTCGCTCCACGGGCACGGCCGCGCCGATTCCACGCAGGAACTACATCGACGAGCACATCTTCGGCCGCATGGAGCGTGACGGCATCCCGCACGCCGCGCTCGCCTCCGACGAAGAGTTCGTCCGCCGCGCGTACCTCGACGCCACGGGCCTGCTGCCCGAGCCGCAGCAGGTGCGCGACTTCCTCTCCAGCAAGGACCCGAACAAGCGCGACGCGCTCGTCGATGCCCTGGTCGGCAGCGAGACGTTCGCCGAGCAGTGGGCCTGGCTGTGGGCCGACCTCCTCCAGACCCACAGCGCGGGCTTCACCTACTGGTTCAAGCAGGGGCTGAAGCTCGATCGGCCGTACAACGAGATGGCCAAGGAGATCCTGAGCGCCGGCGTCATGAAGACGCCGAGCAGCAACCCGGTCTGGGCCGTCACGGCGGAACCGCTCCACGTCTCCGCGCGCGCGCTGGTGGCCACCGACCCGGACAACTATCACGTGCTCAACCGCCTGGACTTCCTCGACGCGATGGCGATCGGGTTCGGCCGCACGTTCCTCGGCATCAACATGGACTGCGTCTCGTGCCACGACGGCGCCCGGCATCTCGAGCCGCTCAACCTGTATCTGACCACGAAGAAGCGGAGCGAGTTCCATTCGCAGGCGGCCTTCTGGGCGCGCCTCAACCTGGCGCCGGCGAACATGACCACGGGCAATGCGGTCCTCAACGACGACAACCCGGGCTACGTCACCAGGGAGGACGCGCCGTACCACACGGCCGCGGAATCACGCTTCCCGCGCGACGGCAAGACGCACGAGCCGGCCTTCATCCTGACCGGCGAGAAGCCGCGCCCGGGCATGGACCCGCGCAAAGAGCTTGCGCGGATCATGACGAGCCACGCGCAGTTCAACCGCGCGACGGTCAACATCGTCTGGGGGCGGCTGATGACGGTCGGCTTCGTCGAGCCGTACGACGGCTTCGACCTGCTGCGACTCGATCCGGACAACCCGCCGCCCGCGCCATGGACCGTGCAGCCGACCAACCCGTGGCTGCTCGAGGCGATGGCCAACGACTTCCAGACCAGCAATTACAGCCTGCTGCGCCTCATCAAGGCCGTGATGAAGTCGAGCGCCTATCAGCTCTCGACCCACTTCCCTGGCGAGTGGAAGGACAGCTACGCGCCGTACTATGCCCGCCGATACGCCCGCGTCATCTCGGGCGCTGAGGCCGCCGACAACGTGGCGCACGTCACGGGCGTGCCGTTCGACTTCAACTGGGCCGGTCCTGGCATCACGCGCGTGAAGCAGCTCGCGAACCCCTTCGACGTGAACCCGCCGCAGCGCGTCGGCGGCGTCAACGATCTCGGCGGAACGGGCACGGTCGAAGGCAACGCCATCAAGGCGCTGATGCAGTCGTTCTTCCAGAGCACGCGCGAGACGCCGGCGCTGCTGACCAACCGTCCGAGCGCCGTGCAGGCGATGCTGATGATGACGGCCCCGACCGTCGTCGACCGCGTGGGCAACCGGACGAGCAGCCGTCTGCAGCAGCTGATCGCGGCCCGCACGAACGACAGAGATCTCATCGAGGAGCTGTTCCTTTCCACGCTCTCGCGGCGTCCCCGTCCCGAGGAGCTGGACGTCGCCTCCGGCATCCTCCGCGACGGCAATCGCACGGAGCGTGCCGAAGACCTCCAGTGGTCGCTTCTCAACACGGTCGAATTCCTCTTGAATCACTAACTCGAGATGAGCATGGGAACTGTCGTTCACGCTTCTCGGTTCTCGCTTCTCGGTTCGTGTTCAGGTTCGCCGCGCCCGTAGAGCGGCGGCTTCAGCCGCCGCGGGAACATCGACCTCGAACCGCGAACCCGGAACCGAACGTGAACACGAACCGAGAACTCCAGAAGTGAGAAGTGCGAACATGGATGACTTTTCAGGAATCTTCCCCCTCGGACGTCGTGATCTGCTGAAGTGGGGCGGCTTGGCTGCCGCCGGCTCCCTCGTGTCGCCGGTGGTGCGGCCGCTCGAGGTGTACGCGCAGGGCCGGTCGACGCCGGCGGGCACGGCGCGCAACGCCATCATGATCGAGATGAGCGGCGCCATCTCGCCGATGGACTGCTGGGACCTCAAGGAAACCAAGATGACGCCGAAGGATCTCGATCCGCAGCGCATCTGGAACGATTTCTATCTGTCGAAGACGCTCTTCCCCAGGCTGATTGACACCGGCCTCATCAACCGGTGCAGCTTCGTCCGCTCGATGCTGGGGCGGGAGCTGATCCACCTGACGGGCCAGTACCGCGTGCAGACGGGCCGGTCCATCAACCCGGCCGTGGCCAAGGAGATTCCAGGTTTCGGCAGCGTCATCGCCTACGAGCTCGAATCCCAGCGGCGGCCGGCGGATACGCTGCCGACCTACATGAGCACGAACCTGTCGCGCAACTCGACCGGGCTCATCGGCGCGGGGTTCCTGCCCAATCAGTGCACGGGTGTCGATCTGGACACCTCGTTCGTCTTCAACGTCTTCGGCGGCGGAGACGCGGCGGCCCGGGAACAGCTCGAGAGACGCTGGAAGGTGCGGCAGCAGCTGACGGACATCTCGAACGTCAGCGACGCGACGCTCGGCAGCAACGTGTCGCCGTATGAGGTCTTCTACAAGCACGCCTACCAGATCGTCACCGACCCGCGCTGGTCGGACGTGTTCCAGGTGAGCGACGCCGAGCGCGACCGCTACGGCAGGAACCAGTTGGGCGACGGCCTCGTGCTGGCCAAGAACCTGATCAAGGCCGACGCGGGCACGCGGTTCGTGTACATCTCCGAGTCGATCGGCGGCAACGGCCCCTGGGACTTCCATGCGGGCATCTACGATCGGGCGAGGGCGCAGAACATCTACACGAAGAGCCTGGAATGGGATCAGGCGTTCGCGGCGCTGCTGCAGGATCTTCAGGCGACGCCGGGGCGCGAGCGCGGCAAGACGCTCCTCGACGAGACGATCATCGTGTCGACCGGAGAGTTCGGCCGCACGCCGAACTTCAACACCGGCCTCGGCCGAGACCACTACGACAAGACGTTCACCTCGCTGCTCGCGGGCGGCGGGATCAAGGGCCAGCGGGTCATCGGCAGGACCAACGACGACTGCTCCGCGTGCGTCGACCCGGGATGGAACCACCGGGAGCAGCCGCAGATCGACAACCTGGTGGCCACGATCTACTCGGCGCTCGGCATCGACTGGCGGAAGACGCTCGAGAACACGCCGTCAGGGCGCGCGTACCACTACGTGCAGACGGCGCCCATCGGGTCCAACACGCTGGTCGCGCAGGACCACATCGATCTGTTCGTGTGAGGCCAGGTGCTCTGCTTCTCTCGAATTCGTAGCGCGGGGGCTTCCGCCCCTGCGTCGTCGGCCACGCGCAGGCTGAAGCCTGCGCTCTACGTTCTCGTACTCCTCGTCATTGCGACGCCGGCAGCCGCTCAGGCCCCTTCGCCCCCCGCCGGCATGGCGCTCATCCCGGCTGGCGACTATTGGATGGGCCGAACGCACACCACGTCGCTCGAGCAGGCGATCATCCTGGAGCGCGATCGGCGGGACGATCAGCCGGCGCACAGGATCTTCGTCGACGCGTTCCATCTCGACACGCACGAAACGACGAACGCCGACTACGCACGCTTCGCGTCGGCGACCGGCGCGGCCAGACCGTGGCACTGGCCGGGCGGCGTGGTGGCCAGGGCCGAGGAGCGCTGGCCCGTCACCAACGTCACGTGGGCCGAGGCCGACGCCTACTGCCGCTGGGCGGGCAAACGCCTGCCGACGGAAGCCGAATGGGAGCGCGCCGCCCGGGCAGGGTTGGACCGGAAGCGCTATCCGTGGGGAGATGAGGGCGCGCGCGGGCGGGCCCACACGGGTTCCCCGCACGGTCCGACGACGGTGGGTTCGTTCCCGGCGAACGCGTTCGGTCTGTTCGACATGGCCGGCAACGTCTGGGAGTGGACGAGCGACTGGTACGAGCGCGACTACTACGCCGTGAGTCCCGACCGGAATCCGACGGGGCCGTCAACCGGCCGATACCGTGTGATTCGTGGCGGCGGCTGGACCGAGGGCGCGCAGATGAACGCGTTCCGCAACTACGCCGACCCGGAGATGCGCACGCTCGTCATCGGGGTCCGCTGCGCGAAGACGCCGTAGCACGGGCGTCTGGGCTCTCGGCTTTGGGCTCTGGGCTTTGGGCTTTGGGCTTTGGGTGCGCATTCTGGCCTAGCTGATTACCCGTACCCTCTGGACTCAACTCGGCTTTCCGCGGCCTCTGAAGCTCTTCAGCTTTTTCGTCGCGTGTGTACGAACCAGCCGGTCGACGAGGGCGGTCGGCATGTCGGTTCGACTCTTGACATCGCGGCCGATTTCGGTCTGTGGATTGGTCGACGCCGCATCGAGATCGAGTCGCCTCCGTTCCTGCTCGACCGCGCGTGCGATCGCCGCACGCCGGTCCGGTGGAAGGCGCTCGTCGCTCTCGTCGTCTCCCCCGCCGTGCGCATCGGCGAGCGCGTTCTCGACCAGCGGGTAGGCCCACGCGATCACATCCTCCTTCGTGCCCTCGCCGAACCCTTCGAGCGCCAGCTCGCCCCGATCGGTCAGGACGAAGTGCATCTGAAACGTTCGCACCTGCGTCATCGGGCAGTCTTCCGCGTTCCCCACCTGATCGAGCTCGATGATCGCGTCGTCCTTGGTTCGAGCCAACACGACCGAGCAATCGCCGTTCGGCCAGCGACACAGAAACAGCGGCATGTTCTGGGCCCTCCTGACTGTTCCAGCCCTGTCGATCCTATACCGTGCTGGCGCCCACAGGTCGGAACTTCAGCGAACGGGAGCGCAGATTCTCCGCCAGCCGCTCCACCGCTCGGTGGCAGAAACAGCAACGCCGGACAAGGGTGGCTGACGTTGCGCTCGATTTTGACGTCGTGATCGAGTGGCACGCGGTTCGCTAGCAAGCCTCGCATGACACAGCCAGCCACCAAGCCCAAGCTCCTCGATCAGGTGCGTCACCTCATACGCGCGCGGCACTACAGCCGCCGAACCGAGGAAGCGTATGTCCACTGGATTCGCCGTTACATCGTCTTCCACAACAAGACGCATCCGTCCCAGATGGGCGCCGCCGACATCTCGACGTCTCTGACCTGGCTCGCCGTCGAGCGGCACGTCAGTGCCTCCACGCAGAATCAGGCGCTCGCCGGTCTGTTGTTTCTCTACAAAGACGTGTTGAACGTCGAGATCGGGACTGTCCCACCTGTCGTGCGGGCCCGTACACGTGACCGGTTGCCCGTCGTGCTCAGCCGGGACGAGATCGTCACTCTTTTGAAGCAACTCACGGGTACGGAGCGGCTGATCGTCATGCTGCTGTACGGGTCCGGGGTCAGGCTGGAGGAGTGTCTCGAGCTCCGCGTCAAAGATCTCGATTTCGATCGCCACCAGATCATCGTGCGGCAAGGCAAGGGCCAGAAAGACCGCGTGACGATGTTGCCGGCAGCGGTACGGGAGACGCTGACGGGGCATCTGGCGGAGGTGCGCCGGCTCCATGAGGCGGATCTCGCACGCGGGTTCGGGCGCGTGGTGTTGCCGTTCGCGCTCGATCGCAAGTTTCCCAATGCGCCGACCGAGTGGCCATGGCAGTTCGTGTTTCCGGCCGGCCGGATCTGCCGCGATCCGCGTTACGGACCGCCGTCGCGGTATCACATGCACAAGTCCGTGGTGCAGAAGGCGGTGGCCACCGCTGCACGGCGGGCCGGGGTCACCAAGCGTCTCAGCCCGCACGTCATGCGCCACAGCTTCGCGACGCATCTGCTGGAAGACGGGTACGACATTCGGACGGTGCAGGCACTGCTCGGCCATCGGGACGTGCGGACCACGATGATCCATTTGCACGTCATGAACCGCGGCGCGCTCAGCGTGAAGAGTCCGATGGACCGGCTGTGAGTGGTTACGCGCGAGCTTCGCGGCATAACCACAGGAGCGCCGATCGCCCTGTCAGCATGGAAGTCCACGACGGTGAAGCGCTTGGCGCGTGGCGGCATTCACACGTGCCGCGTGGTTACGCGCCAGTGTCGG
>Ga0209640_10002246_pt1 | contig 16790 bp, 16 predicted proteins | sample RifCSP10_1_FD_184018 | JGI IMG/M metagenome (GOLD analysis project Ga0209640, IMG submission 184018) | Soil microbial communities from Rifle, Colorado - Rifle CSP2_sed 10_1 (SPAdes) (version 2) | ecosystem: Environmental > Terrestrial > Deep subsurface > Rock core/Sediment | place: Rifle... | reverse complement strand
CCTCGAGCCACTACGTCACGCCGCGCGCGACCACGCTGCGCGCGATCGAGGCGATCAAGGAGGAGCTGCGCGAGCGGATCGCCTGGTTCCAGGGCCAGGGGAAGCTCGTTGAGGCGCAGCGCATCGAGCAGCGCACCCGCTTCGACCTGGAAATGCTGGCCGAGATGGGCTTCTGCAAGGGCATCGAGAATTACTCGCGGCACCTCTCGGGACGGGCGCCCGGAGAGCCGCCGCCGACCCTGATCGACTACCTGCCGCACGACGCGCTGATGTTCCTCGACGAGAGCCACGTCACCGTGCCGCAGCTGGGCGGCATGTACCGCGGCGACCGGTCGCGCAAGGAGAACCTGGTGGACTACGGCTTTCGCCTGCCCTCGGCTCTCGACAACCGCCCGCTGCGTTTCGACGAATTCGAGAGTCTGATGCGGCGCACGGTCTTCGTCTCCGCGACCCCCGCGGAGTACGAGCGCGTGCACCAGGCGCAGGTGGTGGAGCAGGTGGTGCGACCCACTGGCCTGGTCGACCCGGCGCTGGCGGTGCGGCCGGCTGCGACGCAGGTGGACGATCTGCTGTCGGAGATCAACGACCGGGTCAGGTGCAACGAGCGCGTGCTGGTGACAACGCTCACCAAGCGCATGGCCGAGGACTTGACCGATTACCTGGGCGAGCACGGCGTCAAGGTGCGCTATCTCCATTCCGACATCGATACCGTGGAGCGGGTCGAGATCATCCGGGATCTGCGGCTCGGGCAGTTCGACGTCCTGGTCGGCATCAATCTGCTGCGCGAGGGGCTCGACCTTCCCGAGGTATCGCTGGTGGCGATCCTCGATGCCGACAAGGAGGGGTTCCTCCGCTCCGAACGCTCGCTGATCCAGACCATCGGGCGGGCGGCGCGGCATGTCAACGGCACCGCGATTCTCTACGCCGACCGCACGACCGATTCAATGCGCCGCGCCATCGATGAAACCGAGCGCCGCCGCAGCAAGCAGATTGCCTACAACGCCGCCCGCGGCATCACGCCGCGGGGTGTGTCGAAACGCGTCAAGGACATCATCGAGGGCGTGTACGACCACGAGGAGGCGCGCAGCCAGTTGAAGGCGGCCCAGACCCGGGCCCGCTACGGCGCAATGGACGAGAAAGCGCTGACGCGCGAAGTCAAGCAGCTCGAGAGGGCAATGATGGACGCCGCGCGCAACCTCGAGTTCGAGCGCGCTGCGCAATTGCGCGACCAGTTGAAGGCGCTGAAGGAGCAACTTTTCATGGGCGTGACGGAATGAGCCGCGAGCGCGTCAGGATCCTTTTTGTGTGCATGGGCAATATCTGCCGCTCGCCGATGGCGGAGGGCGTGTTCCGGCATCACGTGAAGCAGGCCGGCCTGGACGAGCGCATCGCGATCGATTCCGCCGGAACGCACGACTATCACATCGGAGAGCCGCCCGATCCCCGCGCCCAACGCGCGGCAGGCCGGCGCGGCTACGATCTCAGCAGGCTGCGCGGGCGCCAGGTGAGCCGCGCCGATTTCGGCGAGTTCGATTATCTGCTGGCAATGGACCGGATGAACCTGCGCGTGCTCGAGCGCCTGTGCCCCTCGCAGCACGGTCACAAGCTCAAGCTCTTCATGGAATTCAGCAATGACGCCGCGCCGGGCGAAGTTCCCGATCCCTATTACGGGGGCGAACAGGGCTTCGAGCGCGTGCTCGACATGGCGGAAGACGCGTCACAAGGCCTGCTCGAGCACCTGCGGGAGCTGCTGACCGCTTAGGCAGCGGTAAGCGGCGGGCGCCGGCTAGCCCGGCCGGACCGTTTCTTTTGCTTCCTGGTCGGCGGTGGCGGGCAGCGTCCCGGCCTGGCTCGTCTCGATCTGTACCAGCGGTTCCTCGCTCGCCGCCTGAACGGGCGCACGCTCGCGTTTCGGACGCATGACCGGCTCCTGCTCCGGTTCGAGCTGGACGGTCCGCAGCTTTTCAGGATCCGATTCGACCTGCACCAGATCAGAGGGCCATTCGATCTTGATGGGCTCAGCCGGTGCATAGCCGGGTCCGGATGGGACCGGCTCCGCCAGCTTGGGCGCGCTCGGCTCGAATTCCCGGACCACCTCGGTCCCGTATGAGGCCGGTGGCGGTGGGACGCTGTGGTCAGTGCCGGCCGCCGTCACAGGCTGTGCCATTGCGATGCCTGCAGTCGCAGCCATGGCAGCGGCGGACAACGTCTCGGGCGCCGGGCGCTGGGCCTCGGGCCTGCTCGGTTGCGGCTCGGGCTGGTGGCCGCGTCCGGGAGCAGGGCCGCCGCCGGCTTCCTGCTGGCGCTGCTCAAAGCGGTCGCGACCCCGGCGCCGCCTCCGGCCACGCCCCTCGCGCTGTTGCTCGCCATGCTCGCGCCCCGGGTGCTGGGGCGGGGAGGGTGGACGCGAGTCGGATTGCGCCTGGTCCCGTTGCGGATGAGGGCGTTGCTGCTGCGGATGGTCGGGGCGGGGAGCCTCCTGTCGCCGCTGCTCGTGGCGCTGCTGCTCGCCGCGGTGACGGCCGCCATCGCGCGCTCCGTGCGGTTGCTGCGCCTGTTGTTGCCTCTGGCGCTGTCCGCCCTGCTGCGCTCCGCGGTCCTCGCGTTCGCGGCGCGGACCTTCCCGGTCACCGCGCTCGTGACGGCCGCGGCGCGGGCCCGGGGTGGCGGGCGGCCGCGCGACATCCGCCGCCGCGGCCTCCGCAACGGGCTTGCGCTTGAAGAGTCCCAGTATCTTGCCGATGATCGAACCTTCCTGCGCCGGCGTTGCGGTCCGGGACTGGGGTTGCGGCTCCGGTCTGGCTGCCCTTGCCACTGGAACCGGCGCGGGCTGCTGGGGCGTGATCCCCTTGACCAGAGCTTCCGGCCGCGGCGCTGCCGGCTCGGCCGTGCCCGTCGCCGCCTTCTCCTCCTCGGTCGGGGCTTCCACCAGGTTATAGCTGGCGGGCAACGGCTCGGTCCGGTTGAGGTCGTCGTGGCGCATGCGCGTCACCGTGTAGTTCGGCGTCTCGAGGTGCACATTGGGAATCAGCATCACCGAGACCCGGTGGCGCGCCTCGACCAACTGCAGGTCAACGCGCTTTTCGTTGAGCAGGAAGGTCGCGACGTCGACCGGCACCTGGGCATTGATCGCGCCGGTGTTTTCCTTCATGGCCTCTTCCTGGATGATGCGCAGGATGTGAAGCGCGGTCGACTCGGTGCCGCGGATGTGGCCGGTGCCGTGGCAGCGCGGGCAGGGATTGTGGGCGGTCTCGCCCAGCGAGGGCCGCAGGCGCTGGCGCGACAGCTCCATCAGGCCGAAGCGCGATATCTTGCCCGTCTGCACCCGGGCCCGGTCGTATTTCAGCGAATCGCGCAGGCAATTCTCGACTTCGCGCTGATTGCGGCCGCTTTCCATGTCGATGAAGTCGATCACGATCAGACCGCCCAGGTCGCGCAACCTCAGTTGCCGGGCGATTTCCTCCGCCGCCTCGAGATTCGTGCGAAACGCCGTTTCCTCGATATCGGACCCGCGCGTGGCGCGCGCGGAATTGACGTCGATGGACACCAGCGCCTCGGTGTGGTCGAACACGACCGCGCCCCCGGAGGGGAGGTTGACCGAGCGCGAATACGCGGTTTCGATCTGGTGCTCGATCTGGAAGCGCGAGAACAAGGGGACATCGTCGCGGTAGAGCTTGATGCGGCTGACGTTCTGAGGCATGACGTGGCTCATGAACTGCCGCGCCTGCTCGTAGACGCCTTCGGTGTCGATCAGGACTTCGCCGATGTCCTGGTGGTAATAATCGCGGATGGCGCGAATGACGAGGCTCGACTCCTGGTAGATCAGGAATGCGCCGCTCTGCTGCGTCGCGGCGCCCTCGATCGCGTGCCACAACTGCAGGAGATAGGTGAGGTCCCACGTGAGCTCTTCGGCCGCGCGCCCGATCGCAGCGGTCCGGCCGATGACGCTCATGCCCTGCGGCAGGGGCAGCTGGTCGATCACTTCACGCATCTCATTGCGGTCTTCGCCCTCGACCCTGCGCGATACGCCGCCGCCGCGCGGGTTGTTGGGCATCAGCACGAGGTAGCGCCCGGCGAGGCTGATGAAGGTGGTGAGGGCGGCGCCCTTGGTGCCGCGCTCATCCTTGTCGACCTGAACGATCAGCTCCTGGCCGTCCTCGAGCGCGTCCTGGATACGGGCACGCCCGACATCGACGCCGGGCTTGAAAAAGGCGCGGGCAACCTCCTTGAATGGAAGAAAGCCGTGACGCTCGGCCCCGTAGTCGACGAAGGCGGCCTCGAGGCTTGGTTCGATGCGGGTGATGACCCCCTTGTAGATGTTGCTCTTGCGTTGTTCCTTGCCGGGGGTCTCGATATCGAGGTCGATCAACTTCTGACCATCGACGATCGCGACGCGCAGTTCTTCTGCCTGCGTCGCGTTAAACAGCATTCGCTTCATTGTTATTCTCTCCCGCGCTCAAACACGGGATGGGGCAAACCACGGGCACTGCCCTGCGGCAGAGCGCCGTGCCGACTGATTCAATCGGTGGGCGTGAGCATATGGGACCTGAGGATCCTGATGTCTCGTGCGGTTTGCCGTCGGATCCCGCGCCGGGCGCGGGAACCACAAATTCTCAGCGTGTCGTGAGCGCGTCGTTCGTCTAGTATCGCTACTTTCGTGTGGTGAGCGAACTTAACCATTTCCTGCAGCGCATCCGCGGCTGGTGGGGTGGCGTCCATGGGCCACGTTGCCAGCAATTGCGAATCGCGTTCAGCACGTCGGTCCGGGCGCGCGCACTTGCACAGTTCACGCTACGAGAACAGCCTCGGACTGCTGGGGATTCCCAGGCGACGGCGCGATTCGCTGCTCGCGACCCGGATTTCACCACGTGCGCAGAATAGTATAAACAAATGAAAGGGTTAAGTAAAGTTTCCGCTACCTGGCAGGAGGTCGAAGACGAAGCGGCCGGCCAGCGCGTGGACAACTACCTGACCAAGCTGCTGAAAGGCGTCCCGAAGAGCCATATCTATCGCATCCTTCGCAGCGGCGAAGTGCGCGTCAACAGCCGCCGGGTCGGGCCCGATTACCGGTTGCGCGGCGGCGACCGCATTCGGCTGCCGCCCGTGCGCACGGCCCGGCCGGCCACCGCTCCGCGACTGGCACCCGCGCCCGGTTTCAAGCCCGATGTCCTCTTGGAGGACGACGCTCTCCTCGCGATCAACAAGCCTGCAGGCATGGCAGTACACGGCGGGAGCGGTATCAGCCACGGCATCATCGAGTCACTGCGATTGCAGCGACCGGGCGAGCGCTTCCTCGAGCTCGCACACCGGCTCGACCGCGAGACTTCCGGCGTATTGCTGCTCGCCAAACGGCGCGCGGCGCTGCTCGCGCTGCACCGCCAGTTGAGGGAGGGCACGGCGCAGAAGTTCTACCATGTGCTCGTGAAGGGGGATTGGCATGACGACAAGCGCAACGTCAAGCTTCCCCTGCAGAAGTACGTATTGGCATCGGGCGAGCGCCGTGTGGCCGTCAATCAGGGTGGAGCACCGGCCCATACCGTTTTCCGGCTGCGCCGCCAGTGGGGAGGCTACAGTCTGCTCGAAGCGGAGCTCAGGACCGGGCGCACCCATCAGATCCGGGTCCATCTTGCCCATCTCGGCTTTCCGGTCGCCGGCGACGACAAGTACGGCGACTTTGCGCTCAACAAGCAGCTCACGCGACGGGGGTTGAGGCGCATGTTTCTGCACGCCTTCAAGCTGGTGATTGCGCATCCGCGGACTGGAGCCGCGCTGACGCTCGAAGCGCCCTTGCCGGACGAGTTACGGTCGTTTCTTTCCGAGCTCGACGCTGGAGATCCACGCGTTGTCCCAGCGCGCTGATCTTCCGGTATTGAGCGCGCCGGAGGTTGAAAGCGGCGCAGCCCGGAGCCGGCGAGATACAATGATCGCTGGATGCTGGCGGCAGCCTAGTGGCTGCGCATTGGGAAGGTGATGAACATGACTGAATTGGAACCAGGCGGGACCGCAACGAGCTGGGAGCGCGAGGCGATCGAGAAGGTCGCCCTGGCGGCGATCACGGAACAACGCCGCGCACGGAAGTGGGGCATATTCTTCAAGCTGCTGCTCTTCATCTACCTGTTCGCGCTGCTGTTCATCGGCATCGGCTGGTTCGGGAAGCGGGACATCAGCCCGGGCAAGCACACGGCCCTGGTCGACGTCAGCGGGATCATCTCCGCCAATACGCCCGCCAGCGCGGACAACGTCATGGCGGGTCTGCAGGATGCGTTCAAGGACAAGCGTACCCAAGGCGTAATTCTGCGCATCAACAGCCCGGGCGGCAGTCCCGTCCAGGCCGGGTATATCACTGACGAGATGCGGCGGCTGCGCATCAAGTACCCCAGCATTCCGCTCTACGCGGTGGTCGAGGACATCTGCGCCTCGGGCGGCTACTATGTGGCCGTCGCCGCCGACCGCATCTACATCGACAAGGCGAGCATTATCGGCTCGATCGGCGTGCTGATGGACGGCTTCGGATTTACCGGGACGATGGAGAAGCTGGGGGTCGAGCGCCGTCTGCTGGCGGCGGGGGACAACAAGGGCTTCCTCGACCCGTTCTCGCCGCTAGTCGAATCGCAGAAGCAGCACGCGGAGAAAATGCTGGCGCAGATCCACCAGCAGTTCATCGGGGTGGTGCGGGCCGGGCGCGGCATGCGGTTGAAGGAGACGCCGGACATGTTTTCGGGGCTGCTGTGGGTGGGCGAAAAAAGTATCGAGATGGGCCTGGCGGACGAGCTGGGTAGCATCGAGTACGTCGCGCGCGAAGTGATCAAAGCCGAGGATATTGTGGACTTCACGCCGCGCGAGAACGTCGCCGAGCGCCTGGCAAGGAAATTCGGGGCCGGCATGGCCGAGGGCCTCGCGCGTCTTGGCCTCGCGCAGGGGATTTCGCTCAGGTAGGCGCGCGCGCAAGCAGGAAGACGGACGGCCGCCGATCGAGGTTCGGCGGTTCTTGTTTCCACTCCGCAATGGAGCGCGCGCTCACGAATTCGGTGGGCAGCGTGAGATCCGCTGCGATGCATAGCAGCGTGTCGCCACGGCAGTGCTCGACCAGCGCGGACAGTAGCGCGCCGTTGCGGTAGGGCGTCTCGATGAAAATCTGGGTTTCATGTCCCGCCCGTGCCTCGAGCGCCTTGAGCGCGCGCGCGCGCTCGACCCGTTCCACCGGCAGGTAGCCGTGGAACGCAAAGCACTGGCCATTCATGCCAGAGGCCATCAGCGCAAGCAGAATCGAGGACGGCCCCACCAGGGGCACAACGCGGATTCCGGCCCGGTGGGCATGGCGCACGAGCGTCGAGCCGGGATCCGCTACCGCGGGCGCGCCCGCCTCCGACATCAGGCCGCAATCCTCGCCCGACAGCAGCAGCGCGACCAGCGGGGCAACATCACGCGTGTGCTCGTCCAGTGTGTGAAACCTGAGCTCCTGCAACGGCCGCGGATGGGCGATGGTTTTCAGGAATCCCCGCGCGGACTTCGCGTTTTCCGCGATGAAGGTGCGGAGCCGGCGGGCGGCCTCGAGGGTGGCGGGTGGAAGCAGGGAAGCCGCGTTGGTCCCGCCCAGAGCTACCGGAATCAGATAGAGCGTCCCGAGGGTCCTCTCAGACAATGACCACTCCCTGGTTTCGGAGCATCGCGGCGAGCTGTATCAGCGGCAATCCGATCAGTGCGCTGGGGTCGTCACTGTGCACGCTTTCGACGAGCACGATGCCGATGCCCTCGATCTTGGCGCTGCCAGTGCAGTCATAGGGCCGCTCAGCCGCAAGATAGCGCTCGATTTCAGAATCGTCGTAATGCCGGAAACGCACGGTCGTCGGGACCTCTGCCGATTGCAGAGCGCCGGTCCGGGCATTGAGCAACGCGAGCGCGGTATGGAAGATCACGCTCCTGCCGCGCATGGCCTTGAGCTGGTCGACCGCATTGGCGTGAGTGCCCGGCTTGCCCAGCGCGACGCCACCCAGCAAGGCCACCTGGTCGCATCCGATGATGAGCGCCGCCGGGCAATCGGGCGCGACCGCGCGTGCCTTGGCTTGCGCCAGGCGTAGCGCGGTGTCGCGCGCGGCTTCGCCGGGCAGGGCTGACTCCTCCACGGCGGGCGCCCGGACCTCGAATGGGAGCCGCAGCCGCTCCAGCAAACCGCGGCGATACGGCGAGGTGGAAGCAAGCACGATCAACGGTGGGTGCAAGGCCCGAGTGGCGTTCCTAAGTCCCTGCCAAATCTGAATTTTTCGTGGAATTTTTTTGACAGGGTAGCGCAAAAATATTATCATGCGCGCCTATGTCTGGACAGGGGTCCGCGCAGACTGTCATCGATAGTCTGGAGTTCGCCCGAACCGGGCAGACGCTGCGCGGAAGCCTGCCGCTGCCGGGCTTGACCCGGTTGAAGGACAGCCTCGCGGACGTGGTCGGGACGGTCGAATTCGAGGTGAGAGGCGGCCAGGATGCGCGCGGCCGCCCGAACCTGATGGTGACCATCCGCGGGATGCTGCACCTGCAGTGCCAGCGTTGCCTGGAAGCGCTCGATCACCCGCTGCAGGTGCTGAACACGCTGGTGCTGGTTACGGCAGGCGCAGGGCCGGGCGAGCTTGATGACGAAGAGATCGAATGGATCGAGGCGAGCCGCGAGCTCGATCTCGCGGCCATGATCGAGGACGAGGTCCTGCTCAGCCTGCCGTATGCGCCCAGGCATGAGGAACGGTCGTGCAGGCCCCTCGGCGCCGCGGTCGCGGATGGCGCCGCCGCAACGGCCTTCGCGAAGCTCGCCGAGCTGAAACGGAACACCCACTGAATCTGAAGGAGCCACCGGAATGGCAGTACAACAGAACAGAAAATCTCCCTCGAAGCGCGGCATGCACCGCTCGCACGACGCGCTTTCCCATCCACCGCTGGCGCTCGAGCCGACCACCGGCGAAGTGCACCTGCGCCACCACATCAGCCCGAACGGCTACTATCGCGGCAAGAAGGTCGTCAAGACCAAGGGCGAATAGGCCCTGGTACAACGGCCGGCGGCGCGCAGCGCAGCCGCCATGACGCGCCAGGGAGGAGGGATGCGGATGCAGGTGAAGGTTGCCATCGATTGCATGGGTGGCGATCACGGCGTGCATGTCACGGTGCCCGCCGCCTTGCGCGTCGTGCGCGACGATCGCGATACATCCGTCATTCTGGTAGGGCTGAGCGATGCAATTGAGCACGAGCTCGCGCGCCACGGCGCCGGGCCCGGCCCACGCACCGTCATCCGGCATGCAAGCCAGGTCGTCGAGATGAGCGAGGCGCCCGCCGCCGCGATGCGCGCCAAGAAGGATTCCTCGATGCGGGTCGCGGTCGACCTCGTGGAACAGGGGGCGGCGGCGGCGTGCGTCAGCGCGGGCAACACCGGGGCGTTGATGGCAATCTCGCGCTTCGTGCTGGGGACGCTGCCCGGCATCGACCGCCCGGCGATCGCGACCGTGCTGCCGTCGCTGAAAGGCCGGACCTACATCCTCGATCTCGGCGCCAACGTCGACTGCACACCCGAGCACCTGCTGCAATTCGGGATCATGTGCTCGGAGCTGGTGAGCTCGGTGGAGGGCAAGCCCCGCCCGACGGTGGGCCTGTTGAACATCGGAGCCGAGGACATCAAGGGCAATGACCAGGTGAAGGGCGCCGCGGAGCTGATGCGCGCGAGCGGCCTCAACTTCCACGGCTACGTCGAGGGCGACGATATCTACAAGGGCACCACGGACGTCGTGGTTTGCGACGGTTTCGTCGGCAACGTTGCGCTCAAGACCTCCGAAGGCCTCGCCCAGATGCTGGCCACCTACCTGCGCGAGGAGTTCGGGCGCAATGTGCTTTCCAGGCTTGCCGGGCTGGTGGCGCTGCCCGTGATCAAGGCGTTCAAGGACCGGGTGGATCACCGCCGCTACAACGGCGCGAGCCTGCTCGGGCTGCGCGGCGTTGTGGTGAAGAGCCACGGCTCGGCCGATGCGTTCGCCTTCGGATTCGCCATTCGCCGGGCAATCGAGGAGGCGCGCACGGGCGTGCTGGCGCACATCTCCGAGCGCATGGCGGACATCCACAAGAGCGCCGCGTGAACAACAGCTATTCCCGGATCGTCGGCACCGGCAGCTACCTGCCGCAAAAGGTCGTGACCAACCGCGACCTGGAGCTTGCCGTGGACACCACGGACGAGTGGATCTACACGCGCACCGGGATACGCCAGCGCCACGTCGCTGCCGACGGCGAGAAGACGAGTGACCTCGCGCTGGCGGCAAGCCGCAGCGCCCTGGACGCGGCCGGCATCGCTGCCGGGGACCTCGACCTCATCGTGATGGCGACAACCACGCCCGACATGGTGTTCCCCAGCTCGGCATGCCTCCTCCAGGCCAAGCTCGGCGCGCGCAATTGCCCGGCGTTCGACGTGCAGGCGGTGTGCAGCGGATTCGTATACGGGCTGTCCACGGCTGACCAGTTCCTGCGCTCCGGGCGCTACCGCAACGCGCTGGTGGTGGCCGCCGAGATCTACTCCCGCATCCTCGACTGGAGTGACCGCGCGACTTGCGTGTTATTCGGCGACGGCGCCGGGGCCGTTGTGCTCCGACGCGACAGCAGCCCGGGCATACTGTCGACCCACCTGCATGCCGATGGCTCCTACGCGAACCTGCTGTCCGTGCCGGGGACGGTGTGCGGCGGCAGGGTGAGCGGCCGGCCCTTGCTGCAAATGGACGGGGGCGGGGTATTCAAGTTCGCCGTCAAGGCGCTCGATGACCTCGTCGAGGAAACGCTGCTGGCCAACAAGATGGAGAAGTCCGATATCGACTGGCTGGTACCGCACCAGGCGAATATCCGCATCATCCAGGCTTCGGCCAAGAAGCTGGGCCTGAGCATGGAAAAGGTAGTGGTAACGGTGGATCGCCACGCGAACACGTCCGCCGCCTCCATACCCCTCGCGCTGGATGAAGCGGCGCGCGACGGGCGCATCCGTGCCGGGCAGCACGTGCTGCTGGAAGCCGTAGGCGGCGGCTTCACGTGGGGCGCGGCGCTGGTGAAATGGTAGCCGCCGGCCGCAGGCAACGGATCACGGGTGATGACATTCGCGTTCGTATTCCCGGGGCAAGGGTCGCAGTCGGTCGGCATGATGCAGTCCTTCTCCGATTCCGGGCCGGTGCGCGGGGTGTTCACGGAGGCCTCGGATACGCTCGGGCAGGACCTGTGGAAACTCGTGGCGGAGGGTCCACCGGAGGCACTCAGCTCCACGGTGAACACGCAGCCTTTGATGCTGACCGCGGGTTACGCGGTTTACCGCGCGTGGCTCGATGCGGGCGGCCGCGATCCCTCGGTCGTGGCAGGGCATAGCCTGGGCGAGTACACGGCGCTGGTTGCCGCAGGCGCGATTGCGTTTCGCGACGCGTTGCCGCTGGTGCGTTTCCGGGCGCAGGCAATGCAGGAAGCCGTGCCGATGGGGGAGGGCGCCATGGCCGCCATACTCGGGCTGGAAGACGACGCGGTGGGCGCCGCGTGCGGCGAGGCGGCGCAGGGCCAGGTGGTCGAGCCGGTCAACTTCAACGCGCCGAGCCAGGTGGTCATCGCCGGCCACAAGGCCGCGGTCGAGCGCGGGGTCGCGCTGGCCAAAGCGAAAGGCGCCAAGCGGGCGATGATGCTCCCCGTGAGCGCCCCGTTTCATTCTTCGTTGCTCAAGCCGGCGGCCGGGATGCTCGCTTCCTATCTCGAGAAGGTGCCGGTAAGCGCTCCGCGCATCCCGGTAGTCAACAATGTGGATGTCGCGGTGGAAACGGAGCCGCAACGCATCAGACAGGCCCTGGCACGCCAGGCCTGCAATCCGGTGCGCTGGGTGGAAATCGTGCGGCGCATCGCGGCCGATGGTATCGGGCACGTTGCGGAATGCGGGCCGGGCAAGGTGCTGGCGGGTCTGACCCGGCGCATCGAAGGCGGCCTGCAAAGTCACGCGATCACCGATGCGCAGTCGCTCCGACAGACATTGTTGGCCCTCAAGTCGTGACCCTCGGCGGCAAAATCGCCCTCGTCACCGGTGCATCGCGCGGCATCGGCCAGGCGATTGCGCTCGAGCTCGGCAGGTGCGGCGCGGTGGTCATTGGCACTTCGACCAGCACAGCCGGGGCGGACGCCATCGGGCAGCAACTGGCGACGGCGGGTATCAAGGGCGCCGGGAGCGCTCTCAATGTGAACGACCCCCAGCAGGTGGATTCCGTCGTGCAGGATGTCCAGAACAGGTTCGGCGACATCGCCATCCTCGTCAACAACGCCGGCATCACGCGTGACAATCTGCTGGTGCGCATGAAGGACGAGGAATGGGACGACATCATGGCGACCGATCTCAAGTCGGTCTACCGCCTGTCGAAGCTGGTGCTGCGCTCGATGATGAAGACGCGTTACGGCCGCATCATCAACATCACCTCCGTGGTGGGCGTGACCGGCAACGCCGGGCAGACGAATTACGCGGCCGCAAAAGCCGGGATCATCGGCTTCTCCAAATCGCTCGCGCGCGAGGTCGGCAGCCGCAATATCACCGTCAACTGCATCGCGCCGGGGTTCATCGACACCGACATGACCCGCGCGCTATCCGAGCAGCAGCGTGGCGCCCTGATCGCGCAAATCCCGCTGGGACGCCTCGGGCGGCCGGAGGATGTGGCCGCGGCGGCTGCATTTCTCGCGTCTCCTGCAGCCGATTATGTGACGGGCTGCACGTTGCACGTGAACGGCGGAATGTTCATGGATTAGATATGCCGCCGTTGCCCCTCACCCCCGCCCCTCTCCCGAGCGGAGAGGGGCGATTCGAGTCGCTCGCTTTACGTTGCGAGCGATCGAGAGAACGGGCGGGATGTACATGGAATAGCGGCCCCAGTTTGTTGAAAATCGGGGCTTTCCTGAATATTGAATCTGGTAAAATAGCGCGCTGATTTAAGACCGATCACCCCGATCGTTGCAGGGCTTTTGCGGTTGCGAGCGGGCTTTTCATTCCTTTCGAGGAAAGGGGAACTGAATGGAGAATATCGAGCAACGCGTCAAGAAAATTGTTGCCGAGCAGCTGGGTGTCAACGAGGCAGACGTCAAGAACGAGTCTTCATTCGTCAACGATCTCGGCGCGGACTCGCTCGACACCGTGGAGCTCGTGATGGCACTCGAGGAGGAATTCGAGACCGAGATCCCGGACGAGGAAGCCGAGAAGATCGCCACCGTCCAGCAGGCCATCGACTACATCAAGGGCCACGGCAAGTCCTGAGATTCCTCCCGGACCGGAGCACATTTGTCCAGGCGCAGAGTCGTCGTTACCGGGCTCGGTATCATCTCCCCGGTCGGAAACACGGTACCGGAGGCCTGGAAGAACATCCTGGCCGGCACCTCGGGCATCACCCGCATCACCCGCTTCGACGCATCCGCATTCAGCGCCCAGATCGCCGGGGAAGTGAAGGGATTTGATCCGGCGCAGCACCTTTCGGCGAAGGAGGCGCGTCGCTTCGACACGTTCATCCATTACGGCCTCGCGGCGGCAATCGAGGCGATCCAGGACTCGGGACTCGACTTCGACCGCGAGCGGCGCGAGCAGGTCGGTGTGTGCATCGGTTCCGGCATCGGCGGGCTGCCGCTGATCGAGGAGACGCACAAGGCGGTGCTGGCAAGCGGTCCACGCAAGATCTCCCCGTTCTTCATTCCCGGCTCGATCATCAACCTGATCGCGGGGCAGCTTTCCATCATGTACGGCCTCAAGGGGCCGAATCTGGCGCTGGTCACGGCGTGCACGACCGCCAACCATTGCATCGGCGACGCGGGCCGCCTGATCGAGTACGGCGACGCCGACGTCATGATCGCCGGCGGCTCGGAGGCGTGCGTGTCGCCGCTCGGGCTCGGCGGGTTCTGCGCGGCGCGCGCGTTGTCCTTACGCAATGACGACCCGGCGGCGGCGAGCCGCCCATGGGACAAGGATCGCGACGGCTTCGTGCTCGGCGAGGGCGCCGGCATTCTCGTGCTCGAGGAGTACGAGCACGCGCGCAAGCGCGGCTCCAAGATCTATTGCGAGCTTGCGGGCTATGGCATGAGCGCCGACGCGCACCACATCACGGCCCCGTGCGAGGATGGCGAGGGCGCGGTGCGATGCATGGCAAATGCGTTGAGAAACGCGAGCCTCAACCCGGATCAGGTGGATTACGTCAACGCCCATGGCACCTCGACGCCGCTGGGGGATGTTGCTGAGACGGTGGCGGTAAAGAATTGCTTCGGCAATCACGCGCGCAAGCTCGCCATCAGCTCCACCAAGTCCATGACGGGACATCTGCTGGGCGCGGCGGGAGGGGTCGAGGCGGTGTTTTCCGCGCTGGCCGTGCGCGAGCAGGTCGCGCCGCCGACGATTAATCTCGACGCGGCCGATCCGCAATGCGATCTGGATTATGTGCCGAACACGGCGCGCAAGATGAAAATCGACGTCGCCATCTCGAATTCGTTCGGTTTCGGCGGCACTAACGGCAGCCTCGTCTTCCGGCGGTTTTGAGCGTTGCTCGCAGCCCGGGCGCATGTCCATGAGGCTGAGCCGGCGGACCAATCGCTACCTGCGCCTGCTGCTGGGCGCCGGCGTGGCGGCGGGTGTCCTGTTCGCCTCCGTGCTCGCCTGGTATGCAACGGCCCCGTTCACGCCCGCGCCACTGCCACTCCAGTTTGATCTCAAGGCGGGTACCACCTTGCGCGGCGCAGCGCAGGAGATGGAGCGGACAGGGGCGCTGCGTCATCCGGCGGTATTCGTCCTGATGGTGCGGCTGCTAGGAAAGGCGGGAAGGATCAAGGCGGGCAACTACGAGCTTACCGAGCCCGTCACGCCGTATCGCCTGCTGCAAAAGGTCGTCGACGGCGACGTAACGCAGTCTTCCATCCGATTCGTGGAGGGCTGGACCTTCCGGCAGATGCGTGAAGTACTGGATAAGCACCCCGATCTGGCCCACGCAACTCGTGAGCTGACTGGCGAGGAAGTCCTGCAGCGCCTGGGGATCCAGGAGAGCTCGCCCGAGGGATTGTTCTTCCCCGATACCTATCATTTCGCCAGCGGCAGCAGCGATCTCCGGGTCCTGAGACGGGCGCACCGTCTGATGCGCTCCCATCTCGATGCGCGGTGGACGGGGCGCACACCCGACCTGCCGCTCGCGACGCCCTACGAGGCGCTCATACTCGCCTCCATTGTCGAAAAAGAGACCGGCAGGGAGGACGAGCGGCCCCTGATTGCCGCGGTGCTCGTCAATCGGCTGCGCAAGAGCATGTTGCTGCAGGCCGATCCCACGGTCATATACGGCCTGGGAGAAGCCTTCGACGGCAATCTGCGCAAGCGCGATCTGCTGCTGGACACGCCGTACAACACCTATACGCGCGCCGGGCTGCCGCCGACGCCGATTGCGATGCCCGGGCTTGCCTCGCTGACGGCGACTCTCAATCCTCCCGCAAGCGATGCGCTGTACTTCGTGTCCCGTGGCGACGGCACCTCGCATTTCTCGCGCACGCTCGGGGAACACGAGCGCGCCGTGACAAAATATCAGCGATCGGGACGACGCTGATGCGGGGCCGGCTCATCACCCTGGAAGGCATAGACGGCGCGGGCAAGAGCAGCCACCTGCGAGGGATCGCCCGTTTCCTGAGGGCGCGCGGAATCCGCGTCAAGGTAACGCGCGAGCCGGGCGGCACGCCGGCGGGGGAGCGGCTCCGCGCGCTGGTCCTGACGAGCCGGCACCGGCTGCATGCGGAAACCGAGACGTTGTTGATGTTCGCGGCGCGCCGCGAGCACCTTGCCAAGGTGATCGGGCCCGCGCTGAAGCGTGGAATCTGGGTACTGTGCGATCGTTTCACCGACGCGACCTATGCTTACCAGTCGGGCGGCAGTGGCGTCGCTTGGGAAAAGGTCCGTCATCTGGAGAAATGGGTACATCCGGGCCTGCAGCCCGACCTCACGATACTGTTCGACGTTGCCCCGGCGACTGGCCGGAAGCGCATCGGGCGCAAGGGCAGGCCGGACCGGTTCGAGCGCGAACGGGTTGCCTATTTCGGGCGCGTGCGGCGTGCCTATCTGCGGCGTGCGGGCGCGTATCCCCGGCGCATCCGGGTGGTCAACGCAAACCAGGGCCGGTCCGAAGTTAAGAAAGAACTTGAGAAGATACTTTTAAGCTTCTGTTAAAACATGGATTATCCGTGGAATTCTGAGGCATTTTCGGCATTGCTCACGCGCCTGGACCGGCTGCCGCACGCACTGCTACTGCGTGGGCGTGAAGGCATCGGCAAGCTGGCATTTGCCGAAGCCCTTGCGCGGGCGATGTTGTGCGAGAAGCGCCAGCCGGATGGCCGCGCGTGCGGGCATTGCGTGGCCTGCAGCTGGATGGAGCAGGGGAGTCACCCGGATTTCCGCCGCCTCGAACCGGCGATTCTGACTGAATCCCGTGCGCCAGAGGAAGAGGCCTCGGAGAAGAAGGCGAGCCTGGAGATCCGGATCGAGCAGGTTCGCGAGATTGCCGGCTTCATCGCCATGACAACCCACCGCGGTGGAGCCAAGGTCGTGCTGATCCACCCGGCGGAAACGCTCAACATCAATGCCGCCAATGCGCTGCTTAAAAACCTGGAGGAGCCGCCGCCGCAAACCTACTTCGTGCTGGTGACGCACCGCTGGCACCAGCTGCCGCCAACGATACGGAGCCGTTGCGAGCAAGTCGTGCTCCCACCCCCTTCGCGCGAGGTGGCGCGCGATTGGCTCGAGCGTCAGCGGCTACGCAATCCCG
>Ga0209640_10002245_pt1 | contig 16792 bp, 11 predicted proteins | sample RifCSP10_1_FD_184018 | JGI IMG/M metagenome (GOLD analysis project Ga0209640, IMG submission 184018) | Soil microbial communities from Rifle, Colorado - Rifle CSP2_sed 10_1 (SPAdes) (version 2) | ecosystem: Environmental > Terrestrial > Deep subsurface > Rock core/Sediment | place: Rifle... | reverse complement strand
TCCCTCGGGCAGCACCTCGGTGACGTACGGCCCGTAACGGCCCGTGCGAACGACGATCTCGTAGCCGGTCTCGGGATGACGACCCAGAGGAACGTTGTCGGGCACTGCCAGCAGCTCCTCCGCCCGCTCGGCCGTGAGCTCGTCCGGAGCGAGATCGTCGGGGATGCCTGCACGTTCCGCGCCCCGCTCCACGAACGGGCCGTACCGCCCGACTCGCACGATGGCGTCGGAGCCGGGGATCGGGATCGAGTTCACGGCGCGCGCGTCGATCTCGTCCAGGTGCTCCGTGACGAGCTCGTGGAGACCCGGGTCGTCGCCGTTGCCGAAGTAGAACCGCGTGAGCCAGGCCACCCGGTCCTCGTCTCCCGCCGCGATCCGGTCGAGATCACCTTCCAGCCGGGCGGTGAAATCGTAGTCGACGAGCTGCTCGAAGTGGGCCTCGAGGAGGTTCACGACCGAAAACGCCAGGAAGGTGGGGACGAGCGCCGTCCCCCTCTTGAAGACGTACCCGCGGTCGACGATCGTCGACAGGATCGCCGCGTAGGTCGAGGGGCGGCCGATTCCCCGGTCTTCGAGCGCCTTGACGAGCGTGGGCTCCGTGTACCGCGCCGGCGGAGTGGTCGTGTGGCCTTCCGGAGTCAGCATTCGGGCCGTCACGGCCTCCCCCTCCGCCAGGGGCGGGAGGCGGCGTTCCTCGTCGTCCTCCGAAGGCTCGTCACGGCCGGGCTCGTACGCGGCGAGGAAGCCCCGGAAGGTGACCACGGTGCCCGAGGCCCCGAACTCGACGTCCGTCCCGTCCCCCGACGTGGCGCCGATTCGCAGCGAGACCGTCTGTCCTCGCGCGTCCTCCATCTGGGAGGCGATCGTTCGCTTCCAGACGAGGTCGTAGAGCGCGTGCTCGTCGCGTGACAGCTCCCCCCGCACCTCGTCGGGCGTTCGAAACGTGTCGCCTGCGGGCCGGATCGCCTCGTGAGCCTCCTGCGCGTTGGCCACCGCCCGGCCGTAGTGGCGAGGCTTCTCGGGCACGTACTCGTCGCCGAAGAGCTGCCGCGCCTGCTTCCGCGCGGCGGCGAGCGCCGACTCCGAGAGCGTCGTCGAGTCGGTGCGCATGTAGGTGATGTAGCCGGACTCGTAGAGCCGCTGGGCGACGCGCATCGTCGTCTGGGCCGAGAAGCGGAGCTTCCGGCTCGCCTCCTGCTGCAGAGTCGCCGTCCGGAACGGCGCGGCAGGGCGCCTGCGGTACGGCTTCTCCTCGACGGACCGAACGGTGAACTCGGCGCGTTCGAGATCTGCTGCGAGCGCGCGCGCCTCGGCCTCTTCGAGACGAGCGAGCGTCTCGTCGCGGAGCCCCCCTTCCGCGGTGAAGTCGCGGCCCTGCGCGACTCGTCGGCCGCCGAATGCGACCAGCCGTGCCTCGAACGAGCCCGGGTCGAGCGTCGCGACGAGGTCCCAGTACCCGGCCGGGACGAACGCGATCCGTTCTCGCTCGCGCTCGACCACGAGCCTCGTGGCCACGGACTGCACGCGACCCGCCGAGAGGCCGCGTGTCACCTTCTTCCAGAGCACGGGCGACACCTCGTACCCGTACAGTCGATCGAGAATCCGGCGCGTCTCCTGTGCGTCAACGAGTCGATGGTCGATGCCCCTCGTATCCTCGATCGCGCGCGCGATGGCGTCTCGCGTGATCTCGTGGAACACCATTCGCTCGACGGGCACCTTCGGCTTCAGCACCTCCATCAGATGCCAGGCGATCGCCTCGCCCTCGCGATCCTCGTCGGTGGCGAGCAGGACGGCGTCGGCATCGGCGAGACGCTTCTTCAGCTCGGCCACGATCTTCTTCTTCTTCGGGTCGACGACGTAGAATGGCTCGAAGCCCTCCGCGACGGCGACCCCGAGCGTCCCGAAGCGCTTCCTCTTCTCCTTCGGCACTTCGGATGCCTTGTCCGGGAGGTCGCGGATGTGCCCGACGCTGGACGCGACCGAGTAGTCCCGGCCGAGGTAGCCGGCGATCGTGCGCGCCTTGGCGGGGCTTTCGACGATGACGAGCGTACGACTCACGGCGCGACAACATAGCGCCGCGGCACGTCCCCGCACAGGGCGGGCGCACGGCGATACTGCGCCTCGATGGCCCGCCCCCACCGGCCGAGCGTCCTCTATTCCGTCGTCGCCGTCCTCAGCTGGCCCGTGCTGAAGACGCTTTTCCGGCACCGAGCGACTGGTCTCGAGAACGTCCCGGCGAACGGTGGGTACGTGCTCGCCGCCAACCACTGGTCGAACTTCGACCCGTGGCCGCTCGGCATCGGCCTGTTCCCCCGGCGCTTCCTGAGGTTCATGGCGAAGTCGGAGCTCTTCTGGATTCCGCTCGGGGCCGTCATCCGTGCCGGGGGCGGCTTTCCGGTGAGGCGCGGCGAGCGCGACGAGGAGGCGATCAGGACGGCAGTCGAGCTCTGCCGTTCCGGGCACGCCGTCGTCATGTTCCCGGAGGGAACGAGGAGGCGGAAGGGGATGCGGAAGCGCTGGGAGGCGCGATGGCACTCGGGAGCCGCGCGCATCGCGCTCGAGGCGAGAGTTCCGCTCGTGCCCGCCGCGATCGCCGGAACCGAGCGACTCACGAGGCTGGGTCCGTTGCGCGTGGCCTATGGCCCCCCGCTCGACCTGGGCGATCTCGCAGCACTCGCGCCCGAGGCGGCCGCGCCCGTCGCGACGGAGCGGCTTCGTGACGCAGTCATCGAGTTGGAGCGCACGCTCGCGTGAAGTCGCTTCTCGTCCTCGACGGCGACTCCTTCGCCCACCGCGCGTACCACGCGTTGCCGAAGACCATGGGCCTGCGGAACGGTGCTCCCGGGAACGCGCTCGTCGGCTTCGTGGGCATGCTGCTCAGGCTCTGGCGGAGCGAGGCTCCCCGCACCGTCCTCGTCGCGTGGGACACGCTCGAGGTGCCGACGTACCGCCATGCCGCGTTCGCCGGCTACCAGAGCGGGCGCGAGTTCGACCGCGAGCTCCTGGAGCAGCTCGACCTCCTGCCGCCACTCGTCGAGTCGACCGGCTTCGCGTGCGCCAAGGCCCCGGGCTACGAGGCGGACGACTTCCTCGCAGCTGCCTCGGCGCGGGAGGAGGGCGCCGGCGGCGTTGTGCTGATCGCCACCTCGGACCGGGACGCGTTCCAGCTCGCGGGCGAGCGGACGACGATCCTCCAGCCGGTGCGAGGAGGAGGAGTGGCTCGGATCGGCCCGGCCGAGGTTCGCGAGCGCTACGGCGTCGACCCCGAGCACGTGCCGGACTTCATCGCCCTGCGCGGCGATCCCTCGGACCGGATCCCCGGCGCTCGCGGGGTCGGTGAGAAGACGGCTGCTGCGCTTCTTGCGCAGTACGGGTCGCTGGAGGCGATGCTGGAGGCGGGTCGTTTTGCGGCGGAGGCCGAGGCGCTTCGGCTCTACCGGCGCATCGCCACGCTGGATCGCTCCGCTCCCCTCCCGCCGCTTCCGGACGTGACTCCGGACTGGGCGGCGGCTTCCGCGCACGCGCGGGATCTGGGCGCGGACGGCGTCTCCGCTCGCTTCGAGGAGGCGGCCTCGTGGACGTGATCAGCCATCCCGCCTTCGCCCACCTCCACCCAACCGGTCACCACGTGCATCCGGAGAGCCCGGAGCGTCTTGTCCGCCTGCACGAGCGGTTTCCCGGGTACGTGGAAGGCGTTGCCGCACCGCGCGACAGGATCGAGCGCCTTCACGAGAGCAGGTACGTCGAGGCCGTCGACGCCATCGGCGACCACCTGTGGCTCGACGGCGACACGTTCGCCGGGCCCACGACGTGGGAGGCGGCTCGTCTTGCGGCCGGCTGCGCGATCGAGGCGGCACGCAGGGGCGGGTTCGCTCTCGTGCGCCCTCCGGGCCACCACGCCCTCGTCGCGCAGGCGATGGGGTTCTGCATCTTCAACAACGTGGCGGTCGCAACCCGCTACGCGCAGGACGAGCTGGGCCTGGAGCGAGTCGGCATCGTCGACTTCGACGTCCATCACGGGAACGGGACCGAGGCACTGCTCCGCGGAGACGCGTCGGTGTTCTTCGTCTCCCTCCACCAGTGGCCGTTCTGGCCCGGGAGCGGCGGGCCGGGGACGAGCGACGAGCACACGCTGAACATCCCGATGCCCGAGGGCTCGGGCGACTTGGAGTACGCGCGGGCGTTCCAGGAGGCGGTCGAGCCCGCTCTACGCGCGTTCGAGCCGGAGCTCGTGCTGGTCTCTGCGGGGTTCGACGCGCACGTCGACGACCCGCTGGCCGGGATGGAGGTGACCGTCGACGGCTTCCGGGAGATGGCCCGCCGCTGCGCGGCTCTCGGGCCGCGGATCGCGGCGGTGCTCGAGGGCGGCTACAACCTCACGACGCTGCCGATCCTCGTGGAAGCGGCGCTCGAGGGCTTCGAGTCCTAGCCTCGAAGGCGACTGCTTCGGCAGCGTCAGCTCCTCGCGGCGGCGAGGTGCTGAAGAGCTTCCCGGCGCGACGAGACGCCGAGCTTCTTGAGCAGGTTCTTCACGTGCGAGCGCACCGTGTGCTCGGAGATGAAGAGGCGCTCAGCGATCTCGTCGGTGCCGAGGCGCTCGTCGAGCAGCAGCAGCACCTCGACTTCACGGGCGGACAGAACGCGCGTGATCGACTCGGGGATCCCGTTCGGACGGCCTCCCTCCCGCACGCGCTCGAGCAGCCGGCGGGCGACCCCGCCCGAGAGAGCCGCGTCTCCCCGGACGACGCCGAGCAGGAACGTGGCGATCTGCTCGGGCGGCTCGGTCTTGAGGAGATAGCCAGACGCGCCGGCCCGGATCGCGGCGAGGAGGTTCTCCTCCGCGTCCGAGGCCGTGAGGACCACGACCTCGCACTCGGGAGCCGCCTCCCGGATCTCGGGCAGCGCCTCGAGCCCGCTCATTCCCGGCATCGTGAGATCGAGCAGGACGAGGTCCGGCTGGAGCTCGGCGGCCCGATCGATCGCCTCCTCGCCGCTCGCAGCCTCGCCCACGACCTGGAAGCCCTGCTGCGAGAGCAGGGCGGCGAGGGCATCGCGCGTCAGCGGATGGTCGTCCACGAGCAGGATGGCGGCGTGCACGTTCCTCTTATCGGCACGGTTCGTCCTGCCGAAAAGGGGGGAGTGGATCACAGTCGCTCGGAGAGCTACCAGGCCTGGCTGATCGGCGAGGTGAGCCTCGTCAGCTTGCTGGCCGCCGCGAGTGGGCTGTTCGCGGCGAGCGGGCTGGACTCCGCGTACGTGCTTCCGGAGGCGAGGCTGGCGTTCGACACTGCGGTTGCCGTCGTTGCCGGGATCGTCTGCGTGCTGGCAAGCGTCCGCTTCCTCGTCGAAGGCCGGATGCTCGACCTGCTGCTCGCCGGGGGCTTCTGGAGCATCGGCCTCGGGACGGTCGCCTTCGGCCTCGTCCCCGTGCTGGGCGGAGGCTCGCTGTCTCCCGCGATCGCCTGGGCGCTGGTCGGCGCTCGGCTCGTCGGCGCCGTCCTCATCGCGCTGGCGCCTTACACGGACGTCCGGCTGACCGCCCGGCGCCGCTCTCTCGTCCTCGGAGGGCTGGCAGTCACGGCTGCCCTCGGAACTCTGGTCCTGAGCCTGCGCATGTCCCAGTCGACGATCGCCTCGAGGGCGCCGGAGGTCGTCCAGGGCTCGTCGGTCGTGCTCGCGGCCGCGCTTCTGGCCCTTGTCTGGCTCGTGGCGCTGATCGGCTTCGCGCTTCGCTACCGGCGGCACGGGCGGGACCTCGACAGCTGGATGGCCCTCGCAGCGACCCTCGCGCTCTTCGCCGAGCTGCACCTCGCCCTGACCCCGGTCATCTCGGCCGAGTACGTGCTCCAGGGAGACTTCTTGCGGTTGGTTGCGTACGGGATCCTGATCGTCGGCGTGTGGCGCGCGATCTCGGAGGCCGAGTTCGGCCGCGCGGTGGCCGACGAGCGCGCGCGCGTCGCGCGGGAGATCCACGACGGCCTCGCGCAGTACCTCTTCGCGATCTCTACGCAGGTCAACATGCTCGAGTCTGGCGCGGCGCTCGAAGACGTCCTCCCGCGGCTGAAGAAGGCGTCGATCGCGGCGCAGCAGGAAGCGCGGTTCGCAGTGCTCGCGCTGTCGTCGGCCGGCGGCTCTGCGCGCTTCGACTCCGCCCTGCGCCGCTACGTCGAGGTTCTCGCCGCGGACGGGGAGCTCGACGTCGAGCTCGACGTCGACCCGAGCGTTCGGCTGGCCCCTGACGAGCAGATCGAGGTCTTCCGCATCGTGCAGGAAGGGCTCGGGAACTCGCGGAGACACGCCCAGGCCGGTCACGTCGAGGTGGCCATCCGACAGAAGAACGGCCGTCGCGTGGTCTCGTTGAGCGACGACGGTATCGGCTTCGACCAGGAGGCGGTCGGAAAGGGCCAAGGCGTCGCGAACATGAAGCTTCGCGCGGAGGCCATCGACGGGCAGCTGCGGATGGACTCGGCGCCGGGGCTCGGCACCACGATCGAGGTCCTCTTGCGACCGAGCTGACGAGAGACACCGAGGCCGCCACCGTCTCGCCGCGTCTCGCATCACGAGAGAGTCGAGTCAGGACACAATGGAGCCGTGACCCTCGACGTAGCCGACGTCATCCTCCGCGACGGCACGACGCTGAGGCTGCGCCCGCCCAGGCGGGACGAAGCGGACGCGCTGATCGACTTCTTCCGCGCTCTGTCGCAGAGGAGCCTGTACCTCCGCTTCCACGGCTTCCCGAGGCTCGGGGCCGAGCTCGTCGAGCGGCTCCTCGACCCCGACTGGAAGGAGCGGGGCGCGCTCGTGGGGACGTTCGCCGAGGACGGCGGCGAGCGGGTCGTCGCGGTCGGGAACTACGAGCGGCTGCGTGACCCCAAGGTGGCCGAGGCCGCGTTTGCCGTCGCGGACGAGTTCCAGAGGCGCGGCATCGGCACGCGGCTCGTGGAACAGCTGGCGGAGCGTGCCGGGCGCCAGGGGATCGAGCGCTTCGTGGCCGAGGTCCTTCCCGACAACCGGGGCATGGTCGGCGTCTTCGAGGGTCTCGGGTTCGAGCTCTCGCGCGAGCTCTCGGGCGGTGAGATCGAGATCGAGTTCCCGATCGTCCCGACCGAGGAGTACGAGGAGCGGGTCGACGAGCGCGACCACGTGGCGGTCACGGCCTCGCTGCGCCCCTTCTTCGAGCCGCGGAGCGTCGCCGTGGTCGGTGCCTCGCGGAGACGGGGGTCGATCGGAGGAGAGCTCTTCCGCAACATCCTCGAGGGCGATTTCACGGGCGCGGCGTACCCCGTCAATCGCGACGGGAATCCGGTCGCGGGAGTGCGCGGCTACAAGTCGGTCGCGGAGATCCCGGACGCCGTGGACCTGGTCGTGATCTGCCTCCCGGCCGACGGTGTCCTCGCCGCCGCTCGCGACGCCCTCGAGCACGGCGTGCGGGCACTGGTCGTCATCTCCGCGGGCTTCGCCGAGATCGGCAGCGAGGGCGTCGCCCGGCAGGACGAGCTCCTGGCGCTCGTCCGCGCTCACGGAGCACGCCTCATCGGACCGAACTGCCTGGGGATCGCGGTCGCGGGCGTCAACCTGAACGCCACCTTCGCGGGGCGATCCACGACCGCCGGGAACATCGGCTTCTCCTCGCAGAGCGGCGCGCTCGGCCTGGCGCTGCTCGAGGCTGCGGTGACCCGTGGCCTCGGGCTCTCCGCCTTCGTGTCCATCGGTAACAAGGCCGACGTCTCCTCGAACGACCTGCTCGAGTGGTGGGAGGACGACGAAGCGACGGACGCCATCCTCCTCTACGTCGAGTCGTTCGGGAACCCGCACCGCTTCGGCCGCATCGCGCGCCGGGTCGCGCGCCGGAAACCCATCCTGGCGATGAAGAGCGGGACCTCGAAGAGCGGCCAGCGTGCTGCAAGCTCGCACACGGCGGCCCTCGCGGGGTCGGAGGCGGCGGTGAACGCGCTCTTCCACCAGGCCGGGGTGGTGCGCGCGACCTCGCTCGAGGAGCTGATCGACGCCAGCGCACTGCTCTCGCGGAAGGCTCGGGTCTCCGGGCGGTCGGTCGCCCTGCTCACGAACGCCGGCGGGCTCGGGATCCTCTGTGCCGACGCTTGCGAGGCGGCGGGGCTCGAGCTGCACTCGCTCGGCGAGCAGACCGTGCAGGCGCTCCGAGCGCTCCTCGCCGCCGAGGCGAGCCTCGCGAACCCAGTCGACATGCTCGGCGGGGCGACCGAGGAGACCTACGCCGCTGTGATCCCGCACCTGCTCGCGGACCCCGTTGTCGACGCCCTCATCGTCCTGTTCGTCCCCGCCGTCAGCTCCACGGCCGACCAGGTCGCCCGAGCCGTCGAGCGCACGGTGCGCGAGGTCGACGTCGACAAGCCGACGCTCGCTGTCATCGTCTCGTCGGAGGGGATCCCGCCGGTGCTACGGGACTCCGAGCACGTCGCCGCGTTCGCCTATCCGGAGTCCGCTGCGAAGGCGCTCGGGCACGCGGCCGACCGCGCGGAGTGGCTGCGGAGACCGCAGGGGATCGTGCCCCTGCTCGAGGGCATCGACCACGGGGCCGCTCGCGCGGTCGTGGAGCGAGTGCTCTCGGACGCCGACGACGCCTGGCTCGATCCCGAGTCGACGCGCGCGCTCCTGCTCGCCTACGGCATTCCGCTCGTCCCGGAGCGCGTTGCCGGCTCGGCGGAGGAGGCGGGTGCGGTCGCGGTCGAGCTCGGACTGCCGGTCGTCGTCAAGACTGCGACGCCAGGCGCGCACAAGACCGAGACGGGCGGTATCGCGCTCGACCTCGGCGACGAGGAAAGCGTTCGTGAGGCCGTCGAGAGGATCGGCGCCCCCGTCGTCGTCCAGCCGATGCTGAAGGCGGGAGCGGAGCTCCTCGCGGGGGTCGTCCAGGACCCGATGTTCGGCCCGCTCGTCGCGTTCGGTCCGGGCGGAGTCTTCGCGGAGCTCATCGGGCAGGCGGCCTTCCGGATCGCACCCCTCACGGGCGTCGACGCCGAGGAGCTCGTGACCTCGGGAAAGGCCGGCCTCCTCGTCGCCGGCTTCCGAGGGACGCCACCTGCAGACGCTGCGGCCCTGAAGGACCTGCTGCACCGCCTCTCCCGGCTCGGAGAGGAGCTCCCCGAGGTCGCCGAGCTCGACCTCAACCCGGTCTTCGCGCTGCCCGACCGGTGTGTCGCGGTCGACGCGAGGGTCCGGGTACGCCGTGTCGAGGCCGTCGGGCGCACGAAGACCTGGTAGCGGCAGTCAGTACATACCCGCAGCAGGGACTCGGCTTTCGCCCCGGCGATACGGGGTTGTTCTCCGGATGGCAGGGACCTCCCTTCCGGCGAGTCTACGCCGCATCAAGTCACTACTGCCACCGGGAGGTGGAGCGATGAAAGGCAAGAGGCTTTGGGAGATCGGCGGCTTCGTCGCAGGCGCGGTGCTGATCGCGTTCGGTGTCGTTGCCATCTACATGGGCGTCGACGGCCGCACCACGGTTCGCGACAGCCTGAAGCAGGAGCAGATCTACTTCGGCTCGCTCGAGGATCCCGCGGTCGCCGAGTACGCGTCCGAGTGGGGCGCGAAGGAGGGCGAGGAGCGTGGCGCCCAGGTTCAGACGGGCGAGCAGGCCCGCCAGTTCGCGCAGGTCATGCGGTATCACACGGTCAACGCCGAGTGGAACCCGGAGCACCTGACGTACTCGCAGATGGGCCGGTTCCTCGCGGCTGACGACCCCGGCAATCCTGCGGGGACGAGCGACGACACGCTGGCGCTCAAAGACGAGAAGGGGAACCCCGTCTCCAACAACTTCCGCAACCAGTGGGTGACGGAGACGGCGCTGACCACGGCCCTGAACATGAGCTTCATGGCCGAGCAGCTGTCGGTCTTCGGCCTGGTCGTCGGACTCGCGCTTCTCCTGACCGGCATCGGACTCGTGATCATCGCGTTCGCGGTCTTCGGCCGGCTCGAGACCGTGACCGAGGCGCGACCCGCGAGAACGCCGACCGCGCCGGTCCCGAGCTGATCCTGGGATCCCGGGAGGCCCCAGGGTCGGAAGAGCTCCGACCTCCCGGAGCACGAGAGAGGGCGGCCGAGCCGCCCTCTCTCTCGTTGTGCCCGGCGACGGCCTCCGCTCGCGCAACGTGCGGGTTTCCCGCAGTGCGAATCGGGCCTCGTTCGGACGGCGCGGACAAGCTCGTCCTGCACGATGCGCCAATGTCAGCCCTGCCCAGACGCATCCTCGTCGGCTTCGACGGCTCCGAGGCGTCTTGGCGGGCCCTCGACGCGGCGACTCAGCTGACCGGCTACGGATCCACGCTGACCGTCGTCCACGTGGCGCCCGAAGGCGATGCGCCCGGAGATCGGCTCGTCGAGGCGCGAGAGCGCGTGCGGCGCCGGCAGGTTACCGCTACCTACGTCCAGCGGGTCGGCGATCCCGCCGAAGAGCTGCTCGACGCCGCGCACGAACTCGACGCCGAGCTGGTCGTGGTCGGCCGGCGTGGCGGCGTGCGGAACGGGTCTGCGCCGGGGTCGGTGAGCGCGGCGGTGGTTCGCCGCGCGCCCTGCGACGTCCTCGTCATCACCTGAGCGCGTCAGCGCTCGATCAGGCCGTGGTCGAGCGCGTACCGCACGAGCTCGGCGCGGCTCGACAGGCTGAGCTTCTGCATGATGTGCGCGCGGTGCGTCTCGGCCGTGCGGACGGAGATGTACAGGAGCGCGGCGATCTCCTGGTTCGTGTGGCCGAGCGCGAGGAGGCGTAGAACCTCGCGCTCGCGGTCCGAGAGCGGATCCGAGTCGACGCGCCGGCGCTCCTCCGCGTCGGCCGAGACGAGCCGAGCCCCGAGGGCGGGGTGGACGTAGTGCTCCCCGCGCGCCACCGCCCGCACGGCCTCGATGACCTCGGTGTCGGCGGCCTCCTTGAGCACGTAGCCGCTCGCGCCGGCCTCGAAGGCCTCCCGCACGTACCGCGGGTCGTCCTGCATCGAGAGCACGAGCACCTTCACGTCCGGGACCGCCTGGCGGAGCGCGGGCATGCCCTCGATGCCGCTCTTCCCCGGCATCACGACGTCGAGGAGGATCACGTCGGGTTTGTGCTCGAGCGCCTCGAATACGGCGCGCTCGGCGTTTGGCGCCTCACCGACCGTCTCGATGTCCGTCTCCCCGTCGAGGACGCGGCGAAGCCCGCTGCGCACGACGGCGTGGTCGTCGACGACGAGGACCCGGACGCTCGGGGAAGGGGCGGCCTTCTTTCGCTGTCTCACCGGACGGGCACCTCCGCCGCGATCGTCGTCCCGCGGCCCGGCGCGGCCTCGATCCGCAGGCGGCCGCCGACGAGCGCGAGGCGCTCGCGCATCCCGGCGAGCCCGAGCCCGTCGGGCCGCACTGCGCCCAAGTCGAACCCTTCTCCGTCGTCCTCGATCACGACCGTCACCGCATCCTCCTTTCGCAACAGAAGGATGCTGACTCGACCGGCTCGCGCGTGCTTCGAGATGTTCGTGAGCGCCTCTTGCACGAGCCGGTAGAGCGTCGTCTCGATCTCACCGGGCAGCCGCTCCTCGACCAGCCGCACGGCGAGGTCGATCTCGAGCGAGCCCGGCTGGCGGTAGGTGTCGGCGAGCCGCTCGAGCGCGGGCGCGAGCCCGAAGTCGTCGAGCGTGGCCGGTCGCAGCTCCACTGCGAGGCGGCGGACTTCGCGGAGCGTGGACACGACGATGTCCCGTACGCCGGAGGCGGCATCTCGGCCCTCCTCCGAGTCGATCGACTGCTCCAGCGCCTTCAGGCCGAGGAGAATCGAGGTCAGGGCCTGGCCGGTCTCGTCGTGGAGCTCCCGGGCAAGTCGTGCACGCTCGAGCTCCTGCGCCTCCACGACGCGGCGCACGGCGTCGCGGCTCACCCGCTGGGAGAGATCGACGCCGATCGCTGCGCGCTGGGCGAGCGACTCGGCGAGCCGGACGTCCTCGTCTCCGAACCGGGGGTCGTCTCCGGCCTTGTCGTGGGCCGCGATCACTCCGATCGCGCTCCCCTGCACGACGAGCGGGACGTAGATCGCCGTGCTCACGCCCAGGCTCCGCGCTGTCTGCCGATCGACCTCGAGGTCGTCGACCAGCGAGTCGACCCGCTCACTCCGCCCACGCTCCAGGATCCTGCCGACCTTCGATCCGTGAAGCGCCAGACGCGTCCCGAGCAGAGAGCGGGCTCCCTCGCCTTCGGCGGCCGCCACACGGAGCGCCTCGTCCGTGTCGGGCACCGCGATGAGCACGATGCGTGCGTCGATCAGCTCGCGCAGCCGCCCGGCCACGATTGCGAGCAGCGGCTCCAGCTCGAGCTCCGATGCCAGCGCGTTGCCGATCTCGTGCAGCGACTCGAGCTGCTGCAGCCACCGCGTGGACGACGCGTAGAGCCGCGCGTTCTCCACGGCGACGGCGGCCTGTGCGGCAAGCAGCCGGGTCAGCTCCTCGTCCTCCTGCGTGAAGTCTTTGGCCCCTTCCTTCTCGGCGAGGTAGAGATCGCCGTAGACCCGGTCCCGGAGAAGGATCGGCACGCCGAGGAACGTGTGCATCGGGGGATGGTTCGGGGGGAAACCGACCGAGTCCGGGTGGTCGGCGATCCTGTGGAGTCGGAGCGGCTCGGCGCGCCGGATCAGCGCGCCGAGGACTCCCCGGCCGTGGGGCGGATCGCCGATCGCCGCCCGGGTCTCGGGGTCGATTCCCGAGGTCAGGAAGCGCTCGAGCCTCGAGCCCGAGGGGTCGACGACACCGAGCGCCGCGTAGCGTGCACCCGTGAGCTGGGCTGCCGTGTCGACGATCTTCTGCAGGAGCGCGTCGAGCGAGAGCTCTGAGCTCAGTGCGATGCCGGCATCGACGAGGACGCGCAGGCGGTCCGTGCGCTCACCGGTCTCCTCGTGCTGGTCGGCTCGAAGCCCCATCTCCGCCGCTGAGACTACGCGAGCCGAGCGGTGCTCGGCCGATCAGCGACGGGTGGCGTGGCTCGGGTCAAGCCCGCCGCGCGGTCACCCGCGGGAAGGAGCCGGCCTCGGTTCGAGGCCGGCTCCTTGGCACCGGTTCGCGGGGCTAGCCGGAGTAGAGGCCTACGCGGTCGAAGACGACGGTCCCCGACGTCTTCGTGTCCGTGGCGGCGAACCCGTTGAGGACGACGCGGATCTCCGTCACCCCGCTGGGAACCGTGATCGCACGCTCCAGCCTCACGAACCCGTCGCTCGACAGCGGCGCCGTGAGCGCCTGCACCGTGTCGAGGACGAGCCCGGTGGAACCGAGGTACACGAGATCGACCGCAGGCGCGGAAGACGCTTGCGTGGTCTTGACGGAGACGACGAGGTCGAGGACTTCGCCGGGTATGACCGACACGGGAGCGCTGGTCCAGGAGGGCGCTCCGGACAGCAGGGCACTCCCACCGGTTCCGGTCATCGTGGCCGCCATCGACCCGTCTTCGCCGCTCTCCGACCATGACGTGTCGCCTGCCGCGGTGTCCGAGGAGGTCCACCCCTCGGGCCCGTCGCCGCCCGAGCTCGCCTGCTCGAACGACCCGTTCTGGACCTTGTTCCCCTTGACGCTCACCGTCAGCACGCCGGCGTTGTTCGCGTCGTCCGCCTCGTCGACGACGCCGGCGGCGTCCGCGGTCACCCGGATCGTGTGCTCTCCCTTGACGCCTCCGGTGTTCCAGATGACCGAGACCTGAGCCGTGCCGCCCGCGGGGACGACCGGCGTCTCGGCGCTGCCCAGATCGGCCTGCCCGTCGAGGGCGAACGCGGTGGTGGAGGCGGCAGCCTCCGCGGCTCCCAGGTTGGCGATGGTCGCCGTGATCTGCGCCGTGTCTCCGCTCAGGACCTTCGAGGCCGTCGTGACGTCGGTCACGACGAGATCGGGCCGATCGGGCTGGTCCGGACGCTGGTAGTCGACGAGGTTCAGGAACACCTGCCAGGCGGAGAAAGAGAGGGCGTACGACTGCAGGCCGAAGCGCATGTCGCGCGCCGGTCCGGGCCGGAAGCTCGGGTCGGGGAACATCGCCCCGATGACGCGGATGACGCCGTCGCCGAGGTGCCGCTCGCCGAGGCCCGTCTGGCCGCTGAGCATCAGGGCCGCCGTGCACTGGACGGCCGGCGTCTTGCCGCAGCCGTTCTGCCAGGCCGCCGTCTGGACCCACCACTGGCGCATCCGTGCGGCGGCCTCGTTGTCGAGGGTGCCGTCGGGCGGATAGCCGAGAGGTGTCGGCTCGACAGCCACTCGGCTCGTGCCGCCCGCGGTGCCGGGCAGACAGACCTCGCGGGTCAGGGGGTCGTTGTTGCAGGTGTTGCCGCGGCCGCTGACGCTGAACGAGTACGACGCCGCCTGGCCGCGCGAGGTCGTGCTGGCCAGTCCGTTCTGGACCTGGTTCGCCGGCACCACGCCCATCTCGCCGAGCGAGGAGAGCGCTCCGTCGGTCAGGACGAGGTTGCCCCCGCGCTGCGCGTACGCGCTCAGGGCGGCGAAGTACGCGTCTGCCTGGTCGCCGCCGAGGCCGAGCGAGCCGGTCAGGAACGACCGCTGACCGACGGTGTTGACGACCACGAGCGAGTCGAAGCGATCGAGCGCAGCGGGGTTGGCGATGACCTGCTCGACGGTGACCGCCTCGGCCCGGCTGGCGGGGTCGGCGATGTACCTGTTGAGGTCGGTGAAGAAGTCCATCGACGAGGCCGAGAAGGGCGCCTGGCCGGGCGAGGTCTCGGCGGTCACGGGCTTGAAGTCGATCGTGACCCGCACCAGGCCGGTGCCGCTGCCGTTGGTTATGCGCACGCGCCAGCGGCCCGGCATCGGGTCGTTGACCGCGACGACCTGACCGGACTGCAGGTACAGGTCGGGCGATCCGGCCTGGACGAACGACGTTGCCACGTTCTGCCAGCTCTCGCCGTCCTCGTCGAAGCGCTGCAGCGAAATGCGCGACAGCGTTCCCGTCGAGATGCCGGTCGCGTTGGCGTTCGTCATCTCGGCGACGATGCCGCCGTTCCAGATCCCCTCGTTCGGGCCTTTGACGTCGAACTCGAGGTTGTAGGCCGTGCCCTCGAGCACGAACGTGCCGTCGCCGCAGGGCAGCGTGGCGTCGAGGTTCTGCCCGGCTTCGGACTGGCAGGGCAGGATGACGTCGATGTCGTTGTGCGCCGGGAGCCCGGGGTTCGTGGGCCGCGACGTCCCGTCGTTCTCGATTCGGCGGGGGTTCAGGACGTAGCCGATCTTCCCGGTCGGCTCGTACCGGAACTCCTCCTCGGTGAGCATCGAGGCGAGTTGCGAGTAGATGAGCCCCTTGTTGCCGTCGATGTGCATCTGCTCGACGGTCGGCTCGTACGCGTTGTTGGGAGCCAGGTGCGACAGCGACATCTCGTTGTCGATGCCGACCGCCCCGAGCCCGATCTCCTCGTTCTCGATCCAGTCACCGAGGGCACCGGAGACCTGGTAGCCGAGGGTGTCGATGACCGTCCCCCACTGGTCGGCGACCGGCGCGACGGGGGTGCCGATGTAGGGAGACCAGGCGAGCCGCGCCGTCTGGTCCTCCCACGTGCGCAGGCCCTGGTCGACGGTCGAGAAGTTCTTGCGGAAGTCACGCTGGCCGGCGCCCAGCAGCGTGTACGAGAACGCGCTGGCGGTGAGCTGGCCGTGCAGGTCGATGCCGCCCGCGAACCGCTGGCCGACCGGGTTGTCGGGCGAGATCACGTTGCGGATGCCGCGCAGCGCATGCATGTAGGCGATCGTCTCGGGCTCCGATCCGGGTGTGTAGGGCCGATACGAGTAGCCCATGCCCGGCCAGTCGCGGTTGAGGTCCATGCCGTTGCCGTTGTAGCGCTGGTAGAAGGCACCGGGCGTGTAGTTGAGGTTGGGCGAGCCGTCCTCCAGCTCGGCGGGTTGCACCTGGCCCCGCGCCCAGCCGTCGGGGTTGGGCAGGAGGAAGTAGATGACCGAGCGCTCGAGCGTGTCCTTCGCCGTGGGCACCGGCTCCTCGGTCGGCGCCTCGACGATCAGCTTGGACGGATCGTTGGCCGCCCAGGTGATCAAGTCCTCCATCGCGCGCAGGCCTCCCTCGGCGCCTGCTCGCTCGATGCCGTGGATGGACAGCGCGTAGACGAAGTGCAGCCGCTTGGGCTCGGGCACCGGCGACTGGCTGTCGGTGACCTTGAACATGTAGAGGGGGCGGCGGTCGCGATCGACGGCACTGACCTTGCCGTCCTCGATGACGAAGGCGCGCGGGATTCCGGCCGACTGGAAGTTGCCGTTGTCGTAGGCCTGGTCGAGCCGGATCACCTGCAGGAAGCGCGCGAACTTGCGGGCCAGGAACCTCGTACCCTCGATCGCCTCCTCGTAGGAGAGGAACTGGGCCATGCACATGTTCCCCTTCGCCCATGGGGAGACCTCCGGCGGCACGACGTCGTTGGCGCCGTCCCCGTCACTGTCATGGGCCAGGCATCCCTGCGGATCCGAGAACACGCGGCCGTACGCGAGGTACTCCGCCTCGCTGGTCGCGACCGGGTTCGGGCTCGCGCTGGCGGAGTAGCCCGCGGCGGAGAGCCCGAGCGTCAGCAGGCACACGGCCACGAACGTCGTGGCGGCACCGCGCAGCGTCCTCCGCGCCCCTCTGTTCCTCGTCGCCACCCGCTCGACCGCGGCGGCAGCCGATGTTCGCCCGATCCGTGCCATGCCGACCTCCTCTTCGCGTTGACACCACTTGACGTGGTTCTCGCGAATCTTATGACACCACTAAAGCGGGTGTCAAGTTGGAAGGCCGCCTGTAGCCCGAGCGGCCTGCAGTCGGGCACAGCCCG
>Ga0209640_10002244_pt1 | contig 16797 bp, 12 predicted proteins | sample RifCSP10_1_FD_184018 | JGI IMG/M metagenome (GOLD analysis project Ga0209640, IMG submission 184018) | Soil microbial communities from Rifle, Colorado - Rifle CSP2_sed 10_1 (SPAdes) (version 2) | ecosystem: Environmental > Terrestrial > Deep subsurface > Rock core/Sediment | place: Rifle... | reverse complement strand
AGCAGTAAGCACAAACGTCGAATCGATGGCGCTGGGCCTGCTGCAATAATTGCCCCCTCACGTCCTCGACACGTCGCGCCGCGGTGAAGATGGGACGGCGGCCGAAAGTACAGGACGTGACGGAATACGCGGCAAATCCCCGATAGTTGAACGACGCGAGGCGAGGTGCCCCATGACCCGCCATGCTCGAGGCTCGGGCAAGAACCGCACCGATTTGTATCCGTACCCGTAGAGGGCAGGCTTCAGCCTGCGCGACCGACACGCGCTGCCGAGGCACGTCGTAGCGCGCAGGCTTCGGCCTGCGCGGCTCGCGCACGCTAAAGCGTGCGCGCTACGGGTGTTGGGGTAGTATTCCGGCGGGCACCTCGTCACAACGCGGTTGCAGCAAGAAGGAGCGTCGGCATGCAGGCTGGCGACACGGTCTCCCACTATCGAATCCTGGAGAATATCGGCGGCGGCGGAATGGGCGTCGTCTACAAGGCCGAGGATTCGAAACTCGGTCGCTTCGTCGCCCTGAAGTTCCTGCCCGACGCGCTGGCTCAGGACCGCCTGGCGCTCGAACGATTCAAACGCGAAGCGCGAGCGGCCTCGGCGCTGAATCATCCCAACATCTGCACGATTCACGAGATCGACGAATCGAACGGGCATCCTTTCCTCGCGATGGAGTTTCTCGAGGGAGGCACGCTGAAGGCGAGACTCCAGGGAAAGCCGCTGCCGCTCGACATGGTGTTCGAGGTAGGTGCGCAGATCGCCGACGCCCTCGACGCGGCGCATGCGAAAGGCATCATCCATCGCGACATCAAACCGGCCAACATCTTCGTCACGGCACGCGGGCACGCAAAGATTCTCGACTTCGGCCTGGCGAAGCTCGATCGCCCCGTGGCAGCCGTCGGTGTCTCGCAGCTGATGACCCAGGCAGCCACCGTGAGCGAGGAAAACCTCACCAGCCCGGGCACGGCGATCGGCACGGTGGCGTACATGTCGCCCGAGCAGGCTCTCGGTCAGGATGAAGTCGACACGCGTACGGATCTGTTCTCGCTCGGCGTCGTGCTCTACGAGATGGGGACCGGACGGCTGCCGTTTCAGGGCAATACGTCGGCGGCGATCTTCAACGCGATCATCAGCAAGCCTGCCGTCGCCCCTGGACGTGTCAATCCCGACCTCCCGCTGGAGCTCGAACGCATCATCACGAAGCTGCTCGAAAAGGATCGCAAGCTGCGGTATCAGAGCGCCGCGGAGCTGCGCGCCGATCTCGCGAGACTGAAGCGCGACAGCGACTCAGGCAGATCGGTCTCCGCCACTGTGGCTGTGCCCGTCGCAACGTCCGGCACGCGCTGGTGGCGCGCTCGGTGGGCGTCACATGCCGGGGCGCTGATCGCAGGCGCCGTCCTTGCCGGCACCGCGGCGTGGAACATCCGGCCGGCACCGCCAGCGCAGCCTCTGCAGGTGATGCGCTTCGCGATTACATTGGGCCCGGACGAGCGCCTCGCCGTGCTGAATGCGAACCTCGCTTCCTCGAGCGTCGTCATTTCGCCAGACGGCAGGCAGATTGCGTACGTCGCTACCCGCGGCGGGGGCGGACAGCAGCTCTACGTGCGTCAGATCGACAGCCAGGAAGCCAGAGCTGTCCCGGGCACAATTGGAGCCGCTGCTCCGTTCTTTTCTCGTGACGGCCAGTGGCTTGGATTCGGTACCGCAGGCACTAGCTTCAAGGTGTCGGTCAATGGCGGGACCGTGCTGAACCTCGGGCCGCAGCCCTTTGGGAACGGTTCCTACTGGGCGACCGACGGGACGATTATGTTCGGATCGACCGCCGGCCTCCAGCAGATGTCCGACAACGGAGGCACCCCGCGTGAAATCACGCAATTGCAGGCCGGGGACGGTGTTCATCGTTTGCCCGACCTCCTGCCGCAGGGGCGCGGTGTATTGTTTACGGCCACCGGCGCTCAGTCGTCTGTTATTGCCCTCTACTCGACGGCCACCGGACGGCGGAACTTGATCCCAGGTGGAACCGCTCCTCGCTATTCGCCGACCGGTCACCTGGTCTACGCACAGGCCGGGACACTGTTCGCCGCGCCGTTCGATCTGGACACTCTGAGCGTAACGAGGGATCCCACACCTGTTTTGCAGGGTGTGCTGCAGACGAATACCGGATTCCCGTACTACAGCTTCTCTGACACCGGCACGCTCGTGTACGCCTCGGGAGCAGCCCAGGTTGTTCGCAACCTTGTCTGGGTCGCACGGGATGGAACGGAGCAACCGCTCCCTGCGCCTGCCCGGGAATACGACTGGCCCCGTCTCGCGCCGGACGGCAGACGCATCGCCGTCGAAGTCAGCGGTCAGACGTGGATCTACGACACGGCGAGGGACACGCTGACGCGTCTGACCTTCACCGGCACGCAGAACGACGGCCCTGCGTGGAGTCCAGACGGGATGCGGGTGGCCATGCGGTCCAACAGAGAAGGGGCTCCGGGCGGCATCTTCTGGCAGATGGCGGACGGTAGCGGAGGTGACGAGCGCCTGAGCACACCGGTGCAGGCCTCCGATTTGCCCATGTCATTTTCTCCGGACGGGCAGCTCATCGCATTCACCCGTCCGGATCCCAAGACGCAGCGGGATATCTGGATACTGTCGGTAAAGGATCGGAAGCAGCGGTCGCTGTTCCTCGGGACGCCAGCGACGGAAGGGGCGGCGCGCTTCTCCCCGGATGGACGATGGCTCGCGTACGTGTCGGATGAGTCAGGCCGGCCGGAGGTATACGTGCAGCCGTACCCGGGGCCAGGGGGAAAGTGGCAGATCTCAACCGACGGCGGCAGCGAGCCCGCCTGGAACCCGAACGGCCGCGAGTTGTTCTATCGGATTGCCGACAGAATGATGGCCGTACCTGTGACGACGCAGCCGTCGTTTTCCGCGGGCCGGCCCACGATGCTGTTCGAGGGCGCCTACCTGGCGAGCACCTTCCCGTTGACGGGCACCACCTACGACGTGACGCGCGACGGGCAGCGGTTCGTGATGGTCAAGGACCAGACAATCTCCGCGGCGCAGATCAACGTCGTCGTGAACTGGTTCGAGGAGCTGAAACGGCTGGTCCCGACGCCATGAGCCGCGGAGGCGTAGCGTAGCGCGTTACTCGTAGTACTGGGGCGCCTTGCGCAGCGTCCGGTGCCCGACGAGATCGTGCTGGATCCAGAGCTGCGCGCCGGTTCGCGCGAGAAACGCATCGAGCTCGTGCCGGGCGGCGGCGGTCTGCTCTTCGCTCACCTCGAAAGTCGGCAACCGCCCCAACGTGCGCTCCTCCGGGTAGTGGTACAGATCCCCTGAGAGCACGACACCGCCGGTCTGCGCCAGCTTCACGTAGAGTGCCTGATGGCCCTCGCTGTGTCCCGGCGCGTGCTTGATGACCACGGTGCCATCGCCGAACACGTCATGTTCCTCAGCGGTGACGATCACCAATCGGCTGTTCTTTAGCGCGGAGTAGGTCGTCGGTCTGGCGGCCCCGCGCTCCTCGGCGGCGAACATCGCGTCGTGCTCGACCCGGCGCACGAGCCACGTGGCGTGTGCGAAGGCATTTGCGTTGGCCGTGTGATCCCAGTGGTAGTGCGACAGCGCGAGGTGTGTCACGTCGGAGCGCGAATAGCCGCTCGCGCGAAGCTGCTCCTCGAGCGGGGGCCCGAGCGTGACGACACGTTCCTGGCCGTCCGGGCGCGTCACGCGCTGCTCGACCCCGCTCGCACGCGAGATCCGCTCCTCGTCAGCAATGGCCCCGGCGTCCCATAGCAACACACCCTGCGGGTGAACGATCAGGTACGCCGCGATCGACAGCGGCACCGACTGCACCTCCGCTTCCGTGAGGCGGTACCGCGAGGGATCCGACGCGAGCACGCCGCCTTCGAGCACGTAGAGCCGCGGCGACGCCGCGGACCGATCCGCGGTGTTCCGGGCGCAGCTTGCAAGTGCGGCAGCACCGAGGACGACGAGGCCGAGTAGGATCGCGCACGCTAAAGCGTGCGCTCTACGATTCCTTCTCCCCCGTCCGAATCCGATAGCTGTCCAGCACGGGAAAGACGAACACGCGTCCATCACCAATCTCGCCCGTTCGTGCGGCCTGGACGATCGCCTTGATGGCGTCTTCCACGATGGAGTCCGGTACGACGATCTCGATCTCCATCTTGGGCAGCAGGCTGACGTTGTACTCCTTGCCGCGGTAGATGGCTGTGTGTCCCTTCTGCTTGCCGTGGCCGCGGACCTCCGTAACGGTCATGCCGGAGATATTCAGCTTGGCGAGGGCGTCTTTCACATCGTCCACTTTGTTGGGACGAACGATGCTCTTGATCAACTTCATGTCATTTCCTCCAGTAGGCGCGCCTCAGCCCATGTGAGCCTGCGAGGACGTCCCTCCGACGTGCAGATACGCCTCTTCGCCATGTTGCGTAATGTCTAGGCCGGTGCTTTCGTCCGACGCGTTGACGCGCAGCGGCATCACGGCGCCGATCACCTTCAACAGGATGAAGCTCATCGCGCCACTGTAGATGATGGCCGCGCCAATGGCCGTCGCCTGTACCGCGACCTGACCCGGATTGCCGTAGAGCAGGCCGTCAGCCAGCCCGTTCACAGCCCGCTCGGCGAAGACGCCGGTCAAGAGCGCGCCGACGGTCCCACCCACGCCGTGCGCCGCCACGACGTCCAGTGAATCGTCGAGCGACGTCTTGGCGCGAATCGCGAGCGCGAAGTAGCTGGGTACCGCAGCTATCCCACCGAGCAGGATGGCGTTCATCGGATTGATGAACCCGGCCGCCGGCGTGATCGCCACCAGACCCACGACAATCGCCGTTGCCGCGCCCACCGCGGTCGGCTTGCCCGACCGCAGCAGGTCGAGGAACGTCCAGACGACCAGCGTGGCCGCCGGAGCGAGCATTGTCGTGACGAACGCGAGCCCGGCGATATTGTTGGCCGCCAGAGCGCTCCCGGCATTGAAGCCAAACCACCCGAACCACAGCAGCCCGCTGCCGAGCAGCGTCAGCGGCACGCTGTGTGGCAGCAGCGACGACCGGTACTCCTCGCGCTTGCCCACCACAATCGCCGCCACGAGCGCCGCGACGCCCGCATTGACGTGCACGACCGTGCCTCCAGCGAAGTCGAGCGCACCCATGTCGGCGAGCCACCCGCCACCCCAGACCCAATGTGCAATCGGCGCGTAGACGACGAGGGCCCACAACGAGATGAACGTCACGTACGCGGAAAATCGCATGCGCTCGACGATCGCGCCCGAGATGAGCGCGGCCGTGATGATGCAGAACGTTGCCTGGAAGGCCATGAAGAGGACGTGAGGAATCGTGCCTTTCTCTTCAAGACCGACGCCGCGCAGCCAGGCGTTCGAGAGATCGCCAATCCAGTTGTTTCCCTCGGAGAACGCCAGCGAATACCCGAGAAGCGCCCACAACACGGCCACGAACCCCAGGGAGATGAAACTCATCATCATGGTGTTGAGGGCGTTCTTCGAGCGAACCAGCCCGCCGTAGAAGAACGCGAGCGCCGGCGTCATCAGCAGCACCAGCGCTGTTGCAGTCAACATCCATGCAGTGTCAGCTTGATTCATTCCTCACCTCGGTGAAATGAAACAGTAGGCGCGTATATTACACGGTCGAGCTGGCGACCGTTAGCGCTAGAACCGCGACACTTCCAGGGGCTCGGGAGGGCCCGCGACGGTCTCCTCGACGATGGCGGAGGGACCGTGCCGCCGAGGGAACAGAAGGCGTAACATCGGCGGCGTCACCATGGTCGTGACCAGCACCATGATGACGCTCGCCGAAAACACCTCACGGTCGATGAGGCCGTTGGCGAGCCCGTAGCCGGCGACGATCAGCCCCACTTCGCCGCGGGAAATCATTCCGGCGCCAACCCGGATCGACTCCTTGGTGGTGAATCCGAAGAGTCGCGCAAATACCCCGCAGCCGACAGCCTTGGTGACAATCGCCACCACGACGAGCACGATGGTAAAGGCGGCCCGATCGCCGAGCTCGCGGCCGTTGGCCTGGAGCCCGATACCGATGAAAAAGGCGGGAACGAACATGGAGTACGTGAGGGGATGAATGCCTGCATCCACCTGTTTCTTGAATTCCGTCTGGGCGATCAGCACGCCGGCAACGTACGCGCCCGTGATCGCGGCCACCGCTCCCACATACTCGGCGGCCCACGAGTAGAGGAACGCCAGCACAACTGCCGCTGCCAGGACGCCCTGGCTGACGCCGAGCGCCGACGCCCACCGGAACACGTGGGGCAGCCATCGGCCCGCAACGACGGCCACGATGAAAAATGCGACGATTCGGACGGCGACAATCGCAATCTGCGCCACGTCGACGCCGCCGGCCGAGGCGCGCGCAAATGCCACCACGAGCGAGAGCACGATAATCCCCATCACGTCGTCGATGACGGCCGCTCCGAGGATCGTCGCCCCCTCGCGCGAACGAAGGGCGCCGAGTTCGATGAGCGTCTGTGCCGAAATGCTGACGCTCGTCGCAGTGAGGATGGTGCCGATGAAGATCCCTTCCCAGTACAGCGGGAAGCCAAACGCGACCGCGAGGGCCGCCCCCCCAACCAGCGGCAGCACCACGCCGCCGAGGGCCGACCAGAACGCCACTTTACCGACCCGCCGAAGCTCCACGACGTCGGTCTCCAGCCCTGCAACGAACATGAGGAGCACGACGCCGATCTCCGACAGGTCGCGAAGCACCGGCAGGAGCGCCGTCGCCTCGCCGGCAGCGGCCTCCGCCGATGTTGCAAACAACGGCCACCCGAGTACGTTCAGAACGGTGGGGCCGAGGATGAGGCCAACCAGGATCTCACCGAAGACCGCGGGCTGCCCTAGCCGATTGGCGAGCGCGCCCGCAAGCTTTGCGGCGGTGACAATGATTGTGAGCAGCAGTAGCAGCTGCAGGAAGTGGCTCAACCGCTATGCGTCCTTTTCGCCCGTGCGGATGCGGTAGCTTTCCAGAACCGGAAATACGAACACCCGGCCGTCGCCGATTTCACCGGTGCGTGCGGCTTCGACAATCGCCTTGATGGCCTCGTCGGCAAGCGAGTCGTTGACGACGATCTCGACCTCCATCTTCGGCAGCAGGCTGACGTTGTATTCCTTGCCGCGATAGATCGCGGTATGGCCCTTCTGCTTGCCGTGACCGCGCACCTCGGTCACCGTCATGCCCGAGATATTCAGCTTCGCCAGCGCGTCCTTGACCTCGTCCACCTTGTTCGGACGCACGATGCTTTTGATCAGCTTCATAGTATTCCCTCCAGTGTGCTTTGCAGGTCGGACGTCAGCGCGCGCTGCTCCGCCTCGGTGAGCTTAACTCCCGCTTTCGTGATGTGGAAAACGTCTATGGCCCGCTCGCCTTCCGTGGAAATGAGCACCAACTCCACACTGCAGCCGTGCCGCGAGATGACCCGACTGATTCGGTACAACAACCCCAGCGCATTGCCCGCGACGATGTCGACGATCGTGTAACGCTCGGACGCGTCGTTGTCTGCCCGAACGACCGGCACGACTCTCGGTGCGCCCCTCGAGTGCAGCACGCTCTGCTCGCGCCCGCGCAGCAGCGCCGTCACGTCAGCGCACCCCGAGACCACATCCTGCAGTACGTGCAGCACCTGAACGCCTGCGTCGACATTGAGCTCGAGAAAACGTTCATCGTCGGTGAACTGGAACACATCGAGGACGAGACCGTTCGGGTTCGTCAGCGCCTGGCCCCGCAGGATGTTCATGCCGAACGACGACAGCACGCCGCAGATGTTCGAGAAGAGGAACGGCTTGTCGAGCGTCACAACGGACAGCGTCCACACCGCGTCGTTCTGCTCGAGCGATACGTGGACCTCGTCCGAGCCGATGTTGCGCGCGAGCCGTACGTGCCGATAGATGGCTTCGCGCGGAAAGAGCTGGAGGTATCGCTTCGGCAGCCCCTCGAGGAAGCGCGTGATCTCCGCTTCCGGCAAGTCGTCGGGGCGGCCCAACTGCAGTTCCAACAGTCCTGCCTGGTTGCGCTCGATCAGCTCGTCCGCGTACCGTTGTGTCAAGTCGTTGTAGGTGTCGACGTACAGCCGCCAGATCAGCTCCTCCTTCCATGGCGTGAGCGTGTCGGGGCTGACCGCCTCGATGTCTGCGAGCGTCATCAGGCAGAGCATCTTCAGCCGGTCCTCGGTCCCCAGGAGCCGCCCGAACTCCTTGACGATTCCGGGATCCTCGGTATCTCGTCTGAACGCGACGAGTGACATCTGCAGGTGGTTCCTGATCAGGAACAACACGGTGTCGCGCGCGTCGAAGGGCACCTGCAGGCGGTCGAGCGCTTCAGCGGCCATCCGCACGCTCTCCAGCGCGTGCTCGTCATCGCGCCACTTGCCGACGTCGTGGAGGAGAAGGGCGAGCACGAGCAACTCGGGCGACGGAAGGCCTGCCGCCACGGTCTTGAAGCGCTCGCGGTTCGGCTCCTGGGTGCTCACGAGGCGCTCGAAGTTCCGAATCGTCAGCAGCGTGTGCTCGTCGACCGTGTACTTGTGATAGAAATCGCGCACCACACGCCAGGACACCGCCTCGAACTCGGGAAAGAGTCGTCCGAGCAGCCCGCAATCGTGCATTTGCGACAACCGCGCATACAGCCCCGGCCGCGGTTTCAGCAGCCGGAGGAAGGCCGTACGATCTCGCGGTTCCGGCGTAAAGTCCTCCGGCCGGTAGCGTGCGACGTGCTGCTGAATGCAGGACAGCGCTTCATCAGTCACGCCCGCGCCTGCATCGATCGCGGCCTGGAAGGCTGCGATCCATGAGGATGGCGTTCGTGCCGCCTGCACCGGGTCGAGGAAACGGATGCCGTCGCGTGAGAGGCCGAGATTGGATCCGACCGGCGTCGGCGCCGTCCGCCGTATCCATTCCAGCATGCGGCTGACCGTCCGCGCGTGGCGGAAGTAGTCGCTCATAAGGCGCTCGACACGCTGACGCGGCTCGGCGCCCGGATAGCCGAGCACTTCTGCAGTCCGTTCCTGCAGCTCGTGGCTGAGCACGTTTTGATTACGCTCCGCCTCGAGATGGAGGAGCGAGCGCACCCGCAGAAGGAAGTCCTCGGCTTCCTCGAGGCGGCCCGGATCGGCGGGGCCACGCTGCAGCAGCAGCGGGTCGGTCATTGCCGCGATGGTACGCGCCGCCATGAGGTCGCGAAGCGCCCCCGGCGCCTCCTTCACGTCCGGCTCCAGTTGATACAGCGTGGCGTTGAAGCGGGCGTGCCTTTCCTCGATCAGGGCCAGCAACGATTGAAGAATGTACGCATGGGTGGCAGCGGTGTGGAACATCGCGCCGAGGCGTTCGAACAGGCCTGCGGCGCCGGCCACGAGCCGGGCATCGAGCAACGCGAGCAGAAATTCAGGATTGTCGGTTTCGAGGTCCGCGAATTCGTCCAGCTCGCGCACCTGATGGCCGACGACGACCCCGACGTCCCAGAGCGGATGCAGAAACGCCCGAAGGAAGCGTTCCTCGGACGGACCGATGCGGCCGTCGAACAGCAACAGCAAGTCGATATCGGAGTGCAGGCAGAGGTGTCGGCGCCCGTAACCGCCAAGGGCGATGATCGCGACGGCACGTTCGGGACCGCCCGCCTCGGCATAGAGAGCTCGCAGCAGCGCGTCCACGCGGTCGGCATGCTGTTCCAGTGCCGCGCGTCCACCCGCGCCGCGCGCGACATCGCCACGCAGCGCCTCGCGCGCCGCGTCGAGCGCCACCTTGATGGCGGAGCCTGCGCCCGGCTGCGTCGTAGACATGAGGCGAACATCTCCGGTTGCGGCTGCGGATGTCAAGCACTTCGAGCGCGGGTAAGAGGTCGGATCCGAAGGAACTCGGACCCGACCCCGGCGTTGTGCGTCAAAAGGCGGTTACTGAGTGGGTACGCCCGCCTAGTAGGAGAGGCCGAAACCAAACGATCCGATGACCTTGGTATCCTCGCCGCCGTTGATGGCCGTCGTCGTGTCTCCGAGCGCCTGAAACTCGACGCCGCCGTGCACGTTCCACGCGCCGAAGCTCGTGGTGCCGCCGAGCGGCACCGTCACGATGCCGCCCACGCTGAAGTAGCCGAACTTGTTATCCACACCCTGCAGCTCGTAGTAGTCGCTCGCGCTCAGGCCGACCTTTACCGGAAAGGTCAGCGTCGCCGACGGCGCCGACCATCCGGGCGCAATGCCCAGCTCGACGTAGGTGCCGGCGTTCTCGCCGGCGTCCGCCTGGCCAAGCCCCGGCGCCGTGTCCATTTCAATCGCGACCAACGCGTAGGGCTTGAGCGCCCCCCTACCAAGATACGCGCTATCGTCCACACCTAACTTGAACGCGATTTCCTTGACCGTGCTGAACATGTTGTTCGGGCTGGTGTACGCGGTATACGTTGTGCCGAGACTCACGCCGCCGCCAAAGCCGAGGCCGAGCGTGGCGTAGAAGTCGCCTTCGTACCACAGCTTTCCGCTTGGTCCGTCCGAACCAGCCGATCCAGTGTGCAGGCTGTTCCAGCTTCCAACGTTCAAACCGACGCTCTTCAGCCCGCCGTCACCCGAATAGACGGCCAGCCCGAGATCGGCAGCCGGCCACATGACGAGCTTGGTGTCATCCTGACGGATCCCGCGGAACATGTACGTGTTGAGGAAGTCGAAACTCCCCGTGAATGTGAGGCTCCCCGGGTTCGGGTCTGGCGGATCCTGCGCCGATGCGGGCGCCGCAAGGAACGTGACCAGGACCGTGGCCAGAACCGAAGAGAATCCGTAATGCGCTGCGCGACTGAACAACATTTCTCGTGTCCTCCCTAGGCTGATGAGAATGCGGCTAGGCCGGCACGGCACCGCCGCTAGATGATTTCTGCTCTTGCCTCCTGCGTCGGCGCGAAGCCGGGATATGCATCCATGCCGTGCTCGCCCATGTCCAGACCTTCTGACTCTTCCTCGGCGGTCACACGGATGCCCATGGTCATCTTCAGAACGAGCCACGCGATTGCGCTGAGAGCAAACGTTGCGATACCGACCCCGACGATGCCAGTGAGCTGGATCATCGTTTTCGCGGCGCCGCCGCCGAAGAACAGACCGCCGTCGGTGGCGAAAAGACCGACGGCGAGCGTGCCGAAGATACCGTTCACCAGGTGAACGCTCAGCGCCCCAACGGGGTCGTCCAGCTTCACCTTGTCGAAGAACAGCACCGCGTAGACCACCAGCACGCCGGCGACAAGGCCGATGATGACCGAGCTCCCGACGCTGACGACGCTGCACGGCGCCGTGATGGCGACCAGACCCGCAAGGGTGCCGTTGAGGATCATGCTGAGGTCGGGCTTGCCAAGAGCGACCCACGCCACTGCACACGCCGAGAGGCAGCCGGCCGCGGCCGCCATGTTCGTGTTGAGGGCGATACTGGCGATCGCATTCGCATCCGCCGCCATCGTGCTGCCCGGATTGAATCCGAACCAGCCGAGCCATAGGATCAGCGTTCCGAGCGTAGCAAGCCCCATGTTGTGCCCTGGAATCGGCTTGGCCGTGCCGTCCTTCGCATACTTGCCGATCCGCGGCCCGAGGATCATCACACCGGTGAGCGCGCACCATCCGCCAATGCTGTGGACGACCGTCGACCCTGCGAAGTCGAGGAAGCCCATGTCGGCGAGCCAGCCCCCCCCCCACGCCCAATGGCCGCCGAGCGGGTAGATGAAGCCGACCAGCAGGAACGAGAAGAGGATGAACGAGAGGAACTTGATGCGCTCGGCCACGGCGCCGCTGACGATCGTGGCCGCCGTCCCGGCGAACACGAGCTGGAAGAAGAACTTTGCGTACAGGGGCACGCCCGTCCAGTTCAACGAACCGAACACGCCCATGTAGGCGTCGCCGGTGGCCGGGCTGTTATCCGGACCTCCCAACATCCAGCCAGTCATCCCGTACAGGTAATCGCTGCCGTCGCCAAACATGAGCCCGAACCCGACGATCCAAAACGCGATCGACGACGCAGCAAACACGATGAAGTTCTTGGCGAGGATGTTGACCGCGTTCTTCGCCCGGCAGAGGCCGGCCTCCAGGCAGGCGAACCCGGCATTCATCCAAAACACCAGAAACGCGGTCACCAACACCCAGACCGTGTCGAGCGCCACCTTCATGGCGTCCGGTTCCGCCGCCTGGGCGAACGCGGGCGTGGACACCGCTAGCAACGCAAGCAACACTCCAGTGAATATCCGTCGTCGATGCATGACACCTCCGCCTGTCAGCTGCGCCGCCTACCGATGCGGGCGCAAAGGGAGCTCAGAAACGTCGGGGAAAGGCGCCCGTACGCACGCGCGGACGCTCACCCGCCGTTGAGCAAGACAGGATCCACCGGCGAGGTGGGCGCCCGCGCATGGATCGGCTGAATTCTGGCCGGAAACGGCTCGATCGGCGGATCGGGAGGATCGGTTTTATGCTACAAGTTTGTCGTATTAGCCCATTATGTCGACAACAATGTCTTATTTGGGCGAATGCAGAATGCCGACGGGCGCTCGCGACGGGCGGCAGCCGCCGCTGCCGGCCCCGTCGAGGAATCCGCTCGAGGGCGCGGCAGCATCGGTGGAGCGCCGAACTGTCCTACAAATACGTTATATTTGACAATATAGTATACAGAAATGTCTTTATCGACGTGATCGCCCGCAGGCGCGTCCCTGCCGAGGGACCGCGGCGACCGGTCGCCTTGCGGCCGTCCCGTCCCCGTGAATATGATGCGCAGACGCATTCTACCGGGTCGGCTCCCGCGCCGCCCGGCCGACGTCCCAGTCGACGACGACCTCTCGGTTAGCGCTCAGGAGGGTTACCCCATATGAAGGTCTACGACGCAACGAGCATCCGGAATGTGGCCGTCGTCGGTCACGGCGGATGCGGCAAGACCCAGCTTGTCTCCGCGATGCTCTTTGGCGCCGGGACCGTCAACCGCCTGGGCAAGGTCGACGATGGGTCGACGGTCACCGATTTCGACGAAGAAGCCATCGCCCGCAAGCACACCCTCGCCTCCAGCCTGGCCCACGCCGAGTGGCGCAACGCCAAGATCAACATCATCGATACGCCTGGATTCGCGAACTTCCTCACCGACGCCCGGTCCGCTCTTCGGGTCGTCGAAGCGGCAGTCACGGTCGTCGATGCGGTGGCGGGCGTGGAAGTGCAGACAGAGAAGCTGTGGTCGGAGGCTGCGTCGCTGGGCCTCCCGCGGATCGTCGTGGTCAATCGCCTCGAGCGCGACCGGGCCAGCCTCGACCGGACCCTCGAGTCGCTGCGGCACGATTGCGCGCGCGAGATCGCACCGATTCAGCTCCCACTGGGTGAGGAGCGCGGTTTCACAGGGGTCGTGGACCTCATTCGAATGAAGGCGCTCACATTCGCGCCTGACGGTAGTGGGATCGTTGCGGAGGGAGATATCCCGGCAGCGCTGGCCGACAGGGCGGCACAGGCACGCGAACAGCTCATCGAGACCGTTGCCGAAGCGGACGAGAAGTTGATGGAAGCGTTCTTCGCGGAGGGCACGCTCACGCAGGAGCAGCTCGTGTCAGGTTTGCGCGCTGCAACCGTTGCCGGCCGGCTGTTCCCCCTCGTCTGCACCTCCGGCCTGCACGTCGTCGGCATGAAGGGGCTGCTCGATGCCATTGTCGACTACGTGCCGTCGCCGGCCGAGCGCGACTTCCCTGCGGTTGCAAAAGACGGAACCGAGACAACGGTCAAGGCATCGGACAGCGGCGCGCCCATGGCCTTCGTCTGGAAAACCATTGCCGATCCCTTTGCCGGCCGAATCACGATGCTGCGCGTGGTGTCCGGCGCGCTGAGGTCGGATTCGACCGTTCACAATCTGCGTGCGGACGCGCCCGAACGCCTTGGCCATCTGTTTGCGCTTCAGGGAAAGAGCCAGACGCACGTTGCGGAATTGAAGGCCGGCGATCTCGGGGCGGTCGCCAAGCTCAAGGACACGCGCACGAACGACATTCTGGCCGACAAGGCGAGCACCGTGAGGTTTGCCGAGATCAAGTTCCCGGAACCGGTGCTGGCGTACGCCATCGAGCCCAAGAGCCGCGGCGACGAGGACAAGATCAGCACCGCGATGCAGCGGCTGCGCGAAGAGGATCCGACGATCGGCTATTCACGCGACCCGCAAACCCACGAGTTGTTGCTGTCGGGCCAGGGTCAGATGCACATCGAAGTGACCGTGGCAAAGCTGAAGCGCCGGTTCGGCGTCGAGGTGAATCTCAAACCGCCGCGGATTCCGTATCGAGAAACCATCATGGCGTCGACCGAGGCGCACGGCCGCCACAAGAAGCAGACGGGCGGGCACGGCCAGTTCGGCGACTGCAAGATTCGTGTCGAGCCGCTGGCGCGAGGTAGCGATTTCGAGTTCGAGGACGATATTTTCGGCGGCGCGATTCCACGACAGTTCGTCCCCGCGGTGGAGAAAGGCATCCAGGAAGCACGCATGCGGGGGTTTCTCGCCGGCTACCCGATGGTGGACTTCAAGGCGACGGTGTTCGACGGCTCGTACCACCAGGTGGACTCGAATGAACTGTCGTTCAAGCTCGCCGGTTCACTGGCGTTCAAGGACGCCATGACGCGTGCGCGCCCCACAATCCTCGAGCCGATCATGAAAGTCGAAGTGTACGCACCGAGCGACTTTGCGGGCGACCTGATGGGCGATCTCAACGGCCGGCGCGGCAGGATAGCCGGCATGGACACGCGCGGCGCGATGACCGTCATCCGCGCGCAGGTGCCCATGGCCGAGATGCTCAGCTACGAGCAGCATCTGACATCCGCCACCGGGGGACGTGGGTCCTATCACATGGAGTACTCGCATTACGAGGAAGTCCCCCAGCACTTGCAGACCAAGATCATCGCCGCGGCAAAGGCGGAGCGAGGGCAGGAGGTGGCCGAAGAGGCATGAGGCGTCCGGTGCCTGGCCGGCTTCCGGGTCCCTGGGCTTCGGTCTCGAGCGCACCCCCCGGCGCTCCCGCTCGTGGCGTGACGCCGGTGGCCACGAAGGTCCACTCGTTGTAGCGGCCGCGGCCGTAGTACAAACGCAACGATGTTTGTGTACTCGTGCTGACAACGCCGACAACGCCACCGCGTCCGGCAAATGCGGTCGCCTGCACGCCCCGTTCAAGGGGGGCGTTCACCAGTTTTGCGCCTGGGCCTGGTCCCGATGGCCCCCGTCCGCCGATGCGTGCACCCAGGCCGCCCGTCCCGGGTCCCGCATAGAGCAGCTGAAAATCGCTCTTGGTGATGGGGTCCAGGTAGCGGCGCCGCAGAAACCGCTGCTGCACCAGCACGTCGACGTTGGGGGGAAACGTGCCGGCATAGCGACGCTGGAACAACCGGATCGCCTGGACATATTGCTCGCCCCGGAAGACGAGCTCGGCTTCACGCTCGCGCTGCATCGCGGTCTGCCACACCGGGAGGGCGACGGCGAACATTACCGCCATGACGCTCATCCCGACGAGCAGCGCCGCCATGGCGTAGCCGCGCGGGGATGCGCTGCGGAAATAGAACCACCATCCATGCAAACTCAAAAAGCCAAAAACCGCTGCGGCGAGCCAAGCAATTCCTATCGCCATATGCCTATTTCATCTCCGGCCAGCCAGCGGCGGCGATGCGACTACAGGAACTGCCCACGCCGATCAAAAAGGAAACACGCAGCTAGCAGCAGCGCGTGGACCACGGTGAGCCAGATGATCGCCTCCTTCTTGTGCCCCCTGCCTGCCGCAAAACCAACAGTTGCACCGTACAGTGGCCATTGTGCGGCAGCCACGTACAAGACGGAGTTGGAAATCACGTTCAGTCCAATGGCCAACAACAACGCGCCAGGAAAAAACAGCGCGGCAGGGACGTAAGTGCCGTGGCCTCCGGCCGTTGCTAGTAACGACACCAATCCAAACACCACGGCCAAGACGGTCCCATTAATGACGGGAATCAGCAGACGTTGACGGATAGTTCTATGGATCGCGGCCATGACCTCTTCGCGCTCGTTTAGTTGTCCCGTTCCTTCTGAATCTCCCGCATGATCGCGTCAATGACGGCAGACTTGTCCTTCTCACTAGCCCGATTAAACTTGGCTACTAGTTTCTCGATTCGCTTGTAGGAAACCGCTCGGCTTGTCGCGGGAAGCGACGCTCTCGCCGACACGAGCTGGCCATAGGTTGCCTCTGCCATACGATCTGCCTTAACTGAATCGCTCGTCGTCTTGTCGGGTGTCTTGCCAGCCCTCGCGTGGCCGTACCTGGCTCCATAACCTTCATGCGAATAAGAGTCTTGGACCGCGTGCATGTACTCCCCGAGTGCAGTCACAGACCCGCTGCGCTCGAAGCCACTCCACATGGCCGCTCGGCGGGCTTCAGAAGTGAAGTGATAGTCCGCTCGCATCTGTTCATTGAACAAGTTGCGTGGTGCCGTGGGATCAGTTCTGGGATCGTCGTCAACCCATTGCGTAGCGGCCCCAATGGCGATCGCGTTCTCTCGACTGAAGCCCGCCGCAAGTGCCAGCACTGCTGTGAGATCTCTGTGGACATCTTCCTCGTAGAAGCCATCCCGATCGATGTAGTGAAGCGGATTGTTTAGGGCGTAGCGATACCTATTAAACGTTTGCGGATTCGTAACATCAGGATCCGCGGCATCAGGGCTCGTAAACCTACCCTGTACTGAGCTGTAGTACCTCGCTCCGAAATAGTCGAACCCGGTCTCAGCGTCACGCTCTTTCCCAGCAAACTGCCGCACGTCCGGCAGCGGCGCAGGGCTCCACGGCTCGCCGAACGG
>Ga0209640_10002242_pt1 | contig 16807 bp, 16 predicted proteins | sample RifCSP10_1_FD_184018 | JGI IMG/M metagenome (GOLD analysis project Ga0209640, IMG submission 184018) | Soil microbial communities from Rifle, Colorado - Rifle CSP2_sed 10_1 (SPAdes) (version 2) | ecosystem: Environmental > Terrestrial > Deep subsurface > Rock core/Sediment | place: Rifle... | reverse complement strand
GAGAGGGACTCGAACCCTCAAGCCCTTGCGGGCGGCAGATTTTAAGTCTGCTGCGTTTACCATTTCGCCATCCGGGCTTGCTGCGGCGGATAGCTTACGTCAGGCAGCGAATCGCGGAATCGTCGAGGTGCGGCAGACCGCGGCAGACCATGACAACGACACGCCAAAAACAAAGCCCCGCAAGCGGGGCTTTTTGGAAATGGAGGCCGAGGTCGGAATTGAACCGGCGTACGCGGCTTTGCAGGCCGCTGCATAACCACTCTGCCACCCGGCCGGTGACGTGCCGCAAGCATATCGCCTGTGGCCGGCGATTGCGTGGTGCAACCGCCTGAAACAACAAAACCCCGCTGGCGGGGTCTTGATCCGGAGTTGCCTCCGATGGCACTGGAACTAAAACTGGAGCGGGAAAAGGGACTCGAACCCTCGACCTCGACCTTGGCAAGGTCGCGCTCTACCAACTGAGCTATTCCCGCGGAGCAGACGACGAATTTTACGGATCTGGGCAAATGTGTCAACTGTTCAGTGAATCTTTTTTCAGGATCGGCCACGCCGCATACAGGTATGCAAGCCCGGACCACAGGGTCAGCAGGGCCGCGACGGCCAGCAGCCAGTCGCCGATCAGGAAGATCGGCAGACCCAGCAGGCGATCCTCGTAAAGCAGGCAGATGAGCGCCACCATCTGCACAATGGTCTTGAACTTGCCGATCGCGGCGACCTTGACCGTTGCCCGTTCACCCAGTTCGGCCATCCACTCGCGCAATGCCGAGACCGCGATCTCGCGCCCGATGATCACCGCCGCCCAAAGTGCCATCCACACCGTCGGGTGCTTCTGCACGATCAGCAGCAGCGCAACGGCGACCATCAACTTGTCGGCGACCGGGTCGAGGAACGCACCGAAGTTGGAGAACATGTCGTAGCGGCGCGCGATCCAGCCATCCAGCCAGTCGGTGACGGCGGCGAACGCGAAGATCAGCGCGGCGGCGAAGTTGGTCCATTTGAACGGCAGGTAGAACACCAACACCAGTACCGGGATCAGCACGATCCGCAGCAGGGTCAGCATGGTCGGAACCGTCAACTTCATTCGTCGCTCCGCGTGGCGCCCGACGGGGAACCCGGCCCTGGCGGTACAGGTCCGGGTGATTCAAGTCCGTGGAGGGTCGCATAGATGCGCTCGGCAAGTGCGGCATTCACGCCTTCGACGCGCGAAATCTCCTCGATCCCCGCCGCCTTGAGGCCGCCGAGGCCGCCAAAATGCTTGAGCAGGCTGGCGCGACGGCGCGGCCCGATGCCGGGAATATCCTCCAGCCGGCTGCTGCTGCGGGTCTTCTGGCGGCGGCCGCGATGGCCGGTGATGGCGAAACGGTGCGCTTCATCGCGGACCTGCTGCACCAGTTGCAACGCCGGCGATTCGGCGCCCGGGCGCACGCAGCGCCCGTCGGCCAGCAGCAGTTCCTCGTCACCGGGCTTTCGCGCAGGGCCCTTGGCCACGCCGACCAGCACCACGCCGTGCACGCCCAGCTCGTCCAGGGCGGCGCGTGCCTGCGCCACCTGCCCCGCTCCACCGTCGATCAGCAGCACGTCCGGCAGCACGCCACCCTCGTCGATCGCACGACGGAACCGTCGCTGGATCGCCTGGTGCATCGCCGCGTAGTCGTCGCCGCCAACGATGCCGGTGATGTTGTAGCGGCGGTACTGGCCGCGCACCGGACCTTCGGCATCGAACACAACGCATGACGCCACCGTGGCCTCGCCCATGGTGTGGCTGATGTCGAAGCACTCGATCCGCGCGGGCATCGTCGCCAGCCCGAGCATCTCGCGCAGCGCCTGCGCGCGGGCGTGTTGCGCCGCGCTGCTGGTGCGCTCGCTGGCCAGTGCGAGTTCGGCATTGCGCCGCGCCATCTCGACATAGCCCGCGCGCTCGCCGCGCACGCTGGGGCGGATCTGCACCTTGCGATCGCCCGCGGCGGAGAGAGCCTGCTCGAGCAGTTCTCGGTCGGGTATGTCGCGGTCGAGGACGATCTCGCGTGGTGGCATCTGCTCGCCGTAGTACTGCGAGACGAATGCCGCCAGCACCTCCTCGGGATTGTCCGCGCCGTTGGTCTTCGGGAAGAACGCCCGGGTGCCGAGGTTGCGACCGTCGCGAAACGCAAGCAGCAGCACGCAGGCGGCGGCACCCTGCATCGCGCACGCGAGCACGTCCAGGTCGGCGGCGCGGCCGTCGACGTACTGGCGCGCCTGCAGGCTGCGGATCGAACCGACCAGGTCGCGCAGTCGCGCGGCCTCCTCGAAATCCAGGCGCGCGCTGGCCGCCTCCATGCCCTTGCCGAGTTCGTCGGTGAGTTCGTCGCTGCGGCCGTCGAGCAGCAGCCCGGCGCGGCGCACGCTCTCGGCGTAGTCACGCGCCTGCACCAGTCCGACGCACGGTGCGCTGCAGCGGCCGATCTGGTGCTGCAGGCACGGCCGCGAACGGTTGCGGAACACGCTGTCCTCGCAGCTGCGCAGGCGGAACAGCTTGTGGATCAGGTTGAGCGTGTCGCGCACGGCGCCGACACTGGGGTACGGGCCGAAGTAGCGTCCCGGCACCGCCCGCGGCCCGCGGTGCATGGCGATGCGCGGCCAGGTCTCGTCGGTCATCAGCACATACGGGAAGCTCTTGTCGTCGCGCAGCAGCACGTTGTAACGCGGCTTCAGCGACTTGATCAGCTGGTTCTCGAGGATCAGCGCCTCGGCCTCGGTGCGGGTGACCGTCACTTCCATGCGCGCGACCTGCGACAGCATCGCGGCGATGCGCGGCGATTTCGGCGTGGCGTTGAAGTAGCTCGCCACGCGGCTCCTGAGCGCGCCAGCCTTGCCGACGTACAGGACGCCCTCGTCGGCCGCGATCATCCGGTACACGCCTGGAGCGGTGCTGAGATTGCGGACGAAATCCTTGCCGTCGAACGTCGCCATGACGGCCTTCATTCGGCATCACCGCGAATCGGCCACACCCGCGCGACCGCGACTGCGACCGCGTGGGCACGAACGGCGGTGGAGGTTATCGATGGCACGGGCATCGGCAGATACATGTTCGGCGGATCGAATTCAGCAATCGGGTCCAACACCCGATGTTGGGCCGATTATGCGTCAGCTCAATACGCGGCCCCGATGCACGCATTCACTAATCCGGCGACCGGCAGTGGCTCAGCGGGCAGCGGCGAACCTGGCTTCCGCGCGTGCAAGGTCATCGTCGGTATCGACGCCGGGCGGAAACGGCGCGGGGGTCGGCGCGACGGCGATGCGGAACCCGGCTTCCAGGACGCGCAGCTGCTCGAGCGATTCGATCCGTTCGAGCCGGCCCGGCGGCATGCCGGCAAACCGGCGCAGGAATCCGGCACGATAGGCGTAGATGCCGATATGGCGCAGCCAGTGCTGGCCCGCGGGCAGTTCCCCGCGGTCGCGCGCAAACGCGTCGCGCGGCCACGGGATCGGCGCGCGGCTGAAATACAGGGCATCGCCGTTGCCGGCGCAAACGAGCTTGACGGCATTGGGATCGAAAAGTGTTTCGACATCGACGACCGGCGCCGCCAGCGTCGCCATCTCGGCGCCGCTGGCCAGCAGCAACTCGGCGACGGCGCGGATCCCGGCGGCGGGCGCGAATGGCTCGTCGCCCTGGAGATTGACCACGACGGTTTCGTCGTCCCACCCGGCCAGTGCCGCGCATTCGGCGAGGCGGTCGGTACCGGACGCGTGATCGGGCGAGGTCATGGCGATCCGCACGCCACTGCCGGCGAGTGCATCGGCGATGCGCGCATCATCGGCCGCTACCCATACCTCGCGCGCGCCCGCAGCCAATGCGCGGCGCGCGACGTGCAGCACGAGCGGTTCACCCGCGATCAGGCGCAAGGGCTTTCCCGGCAGCCGCGTGGCCGCGTAGCGAGCGGGGATCGCTACGACGAAGCCGTTTCCGGCGTGGCTTTCGCTCATGCGCCCTCCCCTTTCCGGGCCGGCAACCGGTCGAACAGCGACACCCAGAACGCCTCCGGCAGCTCGGCACGCACCGGGACGCTGAAGTGCGACTGCGCGACGAATGCGGCGCACTTCACCGCGTCCTTCTCGGTCATCAGCACCGGCAGGCGGCTTCCGAATTCGAAATCGGCCGAGCTGTAGCGATGGTGGTCGGCGAATGCATGCGGCACGACGGCGATGCCGAGTTCGCGCAGCATGCCGAAGAAGCGCTCGGGATCGCCGATGCCCGCCACCGCGTGTACGCGCTGCCCCGAAAATGAAGCCAACGGCTGCGGACGACCACCAGCAAGCGGCAGGGCCTGGTCGGCGACCAGGGTCATCGACCATTCGCCGAAACCACTGCTGCCACCGTTGACGACGCGGAAATCGCATTGCGCCGCGCGCGTCGGCAACTCGCGCAGCGGGCCGGCGGGCAGCAGGCGGCCATTGCCGTAACGGCGCCGGCCATCGATGACCTCGATCTCGATGTCGCGCGCCAGCCGATAGTGCTGCAGGCCATCGTCGCAGACCACGATGTCGCAACCGGCCTTGGCCAGCGCGCGAGCGGCGGCGGCGCGGTCACGGTCGACCCGCACCCTGGCGTCGGTGTGGCGGGCAATCAGCAGGGGCTCGTCCCCAGCCTGCTCCACCGCGGTGCCGTGCTCGACCCACGCGGGCTTGCCGGCATCGTCACGGCCGTAGCCGCGACTGGCGACACCGGGATTCCAGCCGGCCGCGCGCAGGCGATCGACCAGCGCGATGGTCAATGGCGTCTTGCCCGCGCCGCCGACGGTGAGGTTGCCAACCACCACCACGGGCACGCCCGGATGGTGGCGGCGCAACCATCCCCGCGCGTACAACGCCCGCCGCAGCGTGGTGACGGCCCCATACAGCGACGACAGGCCGCGGGCGGCCCACGGTGCCGATGCATCGCCGTACCAATAGCTGGGTGCCTGGTCGCGCGGAGCGCCGGAGTCGTTCATTCGACCTCGCGGAATTGCATGCGGTGCAGGTGCGCGTACAGGCCGCCCTGGGCGAGCAGTTCGGCGTGGGTGCCGCGCTCGACGATGCGCCCCTGGTCCAGCACCAGCACCTGGTCGGCGTGTTCGATCGTCGACAGCCGATGCGCGATCACCAGCGTGGTGCGGTCGGGCATCAGCCGGTTCAGCGCGTCCTGCACCAGCCGCTCGGACTCGGTATCGAGCGCCGCGGTGGCCTCGTCGAGGATCAGGATGGGCGCGTCCTTGAGCATCGCCCGCGCGATCGCGATGCGCTGCCGCTGGCCGCCCGACAGGCGCCCGCCCTTGCTGCCGATTGGCGAATGCAGCCCGCCGGGCAGACGCTCGACGAACTCCATCGCGTTCGCTCCGCGCACCGCGCGATCGAGCGCCACGGCGTCGGCGGCCTGCAGCTCGCCGTAGGCGACGTTGGCGGCAACGGTGCCGTCGAACAGCATGACCTGCTGTCCGACCAGTGCGATCTGCCGGCGCAGATCGGCCAGGCGATAGTCCTGCAGCGGGTGGCCGTCGAGCAGGATCTCGCCGGCCTCTGCATCATAAAAACGCGGGATCAGCTTGATGAGCGTCGACTTGCCGCTGCCGGATCGACCCACGATCGCGGTGACGGTGCCCGGCCGCGCGGTGAAACTGACGTCGGCCAGCGCCGGTTCGGCCTGGTCAAGATAGCGGCTGGTGACGTTGCGGAACTCGAGCACGCCGGTGGCGCGCGCCAGCGGGCGGCTGCCGGTGTCCGCTTCGTCCTCGGCATCGAGCACCCCGAACAGGCGTTCGGCCGAGGCCACGCCGCGCTGCAGCATGCCCTGCACGTTGGTGAGCTGCTTCAGCGAGGGGATCATCGCCATCATCGCCATCATCAGGGCGACAAATCCGCCGGCCGTCAGCCGGTCGGCCATCGCCTCGCGGCCGGCGAAGAACAGCAGTAGTGCCAGGCCCACCGCGCCCATCAGCTGCACCACCGCCGACGAGATGCTGCGGGTGGATTCGACCTTCATGCTCAACTTGAGGTTGGTGTTGGCCAGCGCCGTATAGCGCTCCAGCTCGACGCCCTGGGCGCCGTAGACCTTGACTTCCTGCTGGCTCGACAGCGCCTGTTCGGCCGACTGCAGCAGGTGGCCGGCACTGGCCTGGATCAGGTGGCTGATGCGCCGGTAGCGCCGGCCCACCTTGTCCATGATCCAGGCCAGTGGCGGTCCGAGCAGCAGGACCGCCAGCGTCACCTGCCAGCTGGTGATCAACATCACCACCAGCGCGGCGATGATCTGGAACGACTGCTGCAACATCACCTTGAGCGCGTCGATCGCGGCCTGCGCGACCTGGTCGCTGTCGGAACCGAGCTTGATCAGCATCGAAGGCACCGGTTCGCTGTCGAAGCGTTGCCCCGGCAGCCGCAGGTACTTGCCCAGCACACGCACGCGCAGGTCGCGGGCGACGCCGCGACCGGCCTTGGCCATGTTGATGTCGGCCAGGTAACCGGCGATGCCACGGGCGACGAACAGCCCGATGATCGCCAGCGGCAGCAGCAGGCTCAGGCGCGCGTCCTTGGCGATGAAGGTCTGGTTGACGATCGGTTCCATCATCTTGGTGAACGCCCCGCCGGCGGCCGCTTCGATCAGCATGCCCAGCAGCGCCAGCGCGAGCAGGCCGCGGTACGGGCGCGCGAAGCCGATCAGCCGTCGATAGGTCTGCCATGCCGATTTCGCATCGCTCACTCCGCCGACCCCGCCGGGGATTTCTGCGTCGGCGCCGTGGCGATCATCACCTTGCGGAACCCGAGCTGGCCCAGCGCGTCATAGGCCGTCACCACCGCCTGGTGCGGGGTGCGTCCATCGGCGCGCAGCAGCACGGGGCGCTCGCGATCATTGCCGGCAACGTCCGCGAGCGTCGCCTTCAGCGACTGCAGGTCGTCGCGCAACACCTCGCGATCGTCGACGAAATAGCGGCCGTCGGCATTGATCAGCACGGTCAACGCCTTGCTGGTGTCGCTGGGCTCGCCGGTGGCACGCGGCAACTCCAGCTTCAGCACCGAGCGTGCATCGAAGGTCGCGGTCACCACGAAGAAGATCAGCAGCACCAGCATCACGTCGATGAGCGGTATCAGGTTGATCTCGGGTTCGTCGTCGGCGCGGTGGTCACGGATGCGCACGGTCAGCTCGCACTCACCAACGGGGTGATGCCCATCGCACCGGGCGCCACGGGCGCCGATGCCGGACGCGGTCCGATCGCATCCAGCAGCTGGATCGCCTCATGCTCCATCGCCACGATGTATTCGGAGATCCGGCCACGGAACCAGCGGTGCGCCATCAGCGCCGGGATCGCGACCACCATGCCGGCCGCGGTGCACACCAGCGCCTTGCCGATGCCGCCGGCGAGCTGGTTCACATCGCCGATGCCGTGATCGAGGATGCCAAGGAACATCTGGATCATGCCGACCACCGTGCCGAACAGGCCGAGCAGCGGACCGGCGGAGGAAATCGTCCCGAGGGTATTGAGGTACCGCTCCATGCGATGCACCAGGTGGCGGCCGACGTCCTCGATGCGCTCGCGGATCTGGTCACGCGGACGGTGGCGGACATCCAGCGCGGCAGCCAGCAACGCGCCCAGTGGCGAGGTCGCGCGCAGGGACTCGAGATGACTGGGATCGAGGTTGCCGCGGACCGCCCAGGCCCGCACCTCCTTGCCGAGGTCGGGTGGCAGCACCGCATTGCGGCGCAGGGTCCATGCCCGCTCGATGACGATCGCCAGGGCGATGGCCGACAGTATCAACAGCGGAATCATCGGCCAACCGCCGGCCTTGACCAGTTCCAGCACGCGTGAACCTCCGGCCCGTGGCCGTCTCAATCTGGACGATAGGATAGCCCAGCCTGCTGGCCCCTCGATCTCGCCTCGGCATCCCACAACCTCGGGTGTGCCCGGCGTCGCGTTTCCGGCGTTATCGCCCCGGCTTCCCCGAGCCTGACCTGCAAAGCTCCGCCCGGCGCCGTGTCCCAGACCTGTGCGCCCGCTGCCTGCCAGCGCGCCACGACGTCGGGCTTCGGGTGGCCGAAGCGGTTGCCGTGCCCGCTGCCGACCAGCGCGTGTCTTGCGCCCGTGGCGGCGATGAACGCGGGATCCGACGAACCGGCGCTGCCGTGGTGCGCGACCACGACAATGTCGGCGTGCACGCCGGAAGGGTCGCGACGGACCAGCTCGCGCTCGATCACCGCGCCGATATCGCCGGTAAGCAACGCCGCGCCATGGTCGGTCTCGATGCGGAGCACGCAACTGGCCTCATTGCGCAAATAGGGAAAGAACGGGGGCGGATGCAGGAACCTGAAACGCACCCCGTCCCAGGACCACGCCTGCCCGGCTTGGCAGGGCGTGGTTGCGGACACCCCGGATTGCGCGGGTGCCACCGTCGGCATGATCGGGAACACCAGCCTGACGGCAGCAAGTCCGCCGGCGTGGTCATTGTCGCCATGGCTGACCACCGCGCGATCAAGCCGCGCCACGCCCAACGCCCGCAACGCCGGCACCACCGCGCGCTCGCCCGCATCGAAGCCATCGCGAACCGCTGGGCCCATGTCATACAGGAGTGCGTGATTGGCGGTACGCACCAGCACCGAAAGGCCCTGGCCGACATCGATCACGACCAGGTCGGCCTCGCCTTTCGCCGGCAGTTGTCGGTCGGGCCACAGCAGGGGCAGCCATAGCAGGAGCGCCAGTGGCTTTCCCGGCACGCCCCTGGGCAGCAGCAGCCAGAACGCGCCCAGCAGCGACAAGGGCAGCGCAAACCACCGCGGCTCCGGCAGCCACCACAATGCCAGCCCGCTCTGACCAAGCCACTCGAACAGTGGCCAACTGCGATCGAAACACCATGCCGCCAACCGCCACGCCATCGCGCCAGCACCCGCGTGCAACGCTTCCAGGCCCATGCCGATCAGGGACAACGGCACCACCACCAGGCTCCACCACGGCACCGCGATGAGGTTCGCGAACGGTCCCGCCAGCGACGCCTGGCCGAACAGGATCGCGCCAAGCGGCAACAGGCCAAGCGTGGCGACACCCTGCGCCGACACCAGGTCATGCACCGGCCGCCGCGTCGCATGTGGCAGGCACCACAGCAACCACGCCACGCCCAGGAAGCTCAGCCAGAAGCCCGCGCCGAGCACGGCCAGCGGATCCAGCAGCAGCACCACGACCAGCGACAGCGCCAGCGCGTCGGCGGTCCGCAAAGGCCGCCGCCATGCCCGCGCACCGGCGATCACCGCGATCATCAGCGCGGTACGCACGGTCGGCAACGCGAATCCGGCGACGGCGGCGTAGAGCAGTGCGCCGGCCAGTCCCGCCAGGGCAGCCGCGATCGGTGCCGGCGAGCGCTTGGCCAATGCCGGCCACAGCCACCACAGCCCACGCGCAAACAGCGCGAAGAAGCCCGCGACCAGGCCGACGTGGAAGCCTGAAATGGCGATCAGGTGGGTCAGCCCGTTGGCACGCAGCGTCGCCCAGTCGGCGTCTCCCAGCCCGCGCGTATCGCCCAGGGCCAGTGCCTGCACGAAACGTGACGAGGGTGCTGTCACCGATGCGGCGATGCGCGCGGACATCGCCTCTCGCCACGCTTGCAGGCCGCGCGCCGCCGACAGCCGTACTGCCGTCTCGGGGGAGCGCACATAGCCAGTGGCGGCAATGCGCTCCGCCAGGGCGTATTTCTCGCTGTCGAAACCGCCCGGGTTGCGCAGCCCGCGCGGTGCGCGTACCCGAACGGACAGGCGCCAGCGCTGGCCGGCCTTGAGCGGCGTGACCGCGACCCGGTCGCTTGGCTGGCCAGCGCCGTAGCCGCCAGGTTCGTACCAGGCCAGCCGCAAGGACTGTCCGCGCAATGGTGCGGGCTGGGAGGCATCGTGATCGACGCGGAACAGGAAACGGGTACGACGGGGCTCGGGCTCGGGCAGGTCGGCGATGCGGCCACTGACGATCACGTCGCGCCGTTCCCAATCTGCCGGCAACTGGATCGCCAAGGCATGGGCCGCGTGCAGGCCCGCAAGCCCGAAACCCAGCAAGACCGGGCCCAGGACCCGCCAGCGCGCTCCGCTCGCCCACAGCCAGATCCCGGCAACCGCGACCAGCACGGACACCGGCCAGGCAACCAGCGACGGCAGCGACAGGCAGCCCGCAACGCCGGCGAGCAGGGCCAGCGAGGCGGCGATTCCGAAGGGCGGCATCCTTGCCGCGTTGCGCATCGCCTACACCTCGTCGGGTGCCAGCTGCCGCAACTTGCCGTCGTGCAGTTCCAGCACGCGGTCCAGCCGGCGCGCGAGGCGCCGGTCGTGCGTCACCAGCACCAGGCTGGTGTGCTGCTCGCGGTTCAACGTGAGCATCAGGTCGAACACGATTGCGGCGGTTTTCTCGTCGAGATTGCCGGTGGGTTCGTCGCCGAGCACGCAGGCGGGCTGGTTCACCAGCGCCCGTGCCACGGCGGCGCGCTGGCGCTCACCACCGGACAGTTCGCCCGGCTTGTGCTCGAGGCGGTGGCCCAGACCCACCGCCTCCAGCAGCGCCTGCGCGCGCCCACGAGCCTCGTCGACCGCCTTGCCGTTCAGAAGCACCGGCAGCATCACGTTCTCGAGCGCGGTGAATTCGGGCAACAGGTGATGGAACTGGTAGACGAAGCCCAAGGCCGTGTTGCGCAACGTGCCGCGCGCCGTGTCCGACAGCGCGCTCATCTTCTGGCCGGCGACGAACACCTCGCCCTTGCTCGGCGTATCCAGCCCACCCAGCAGGTGCAGCAAGGTGCTCTTGCCGGCGCCCGATGCACCGAGGATCGCCACCGTCTCGCCCTTCGCGATTGCCAGGTCCAGGCCGTCGAACACCGGCGTGCGCAGCTTGCCCTCGGCATAGGTCATGCCCAGGTCCTGGCAACTCAGCACGGTCTCTTTCATTGCGGAGGTCTCACTCATAGCGCAGCGCCTCCGCCGGTGGCGTGCGCGCGGCACGCCAGGCCGGGTAGATCGTGGCGATGAACGCCATGGCCAGCGCCACCGCCGCGATCGTGACCACGTCGGTGCTCTGCAGGTCGGTCGGCAGGCCGGTGATGTAATAGACGTCCTCGGGCAGCACCTGCACGCCGAGCACGGCTTCCACCGCGCGCAGGATGTGCTCCAGGTTGAGCGTCAGCACGATGCCGCCGATCACGCCGATCACGGTGCCAATGACCCCGATCAGCGTGCCCTGCACCATGAACACCTGCATCACCCCGCGCGGCGACAGGCCAAGCGTGCGCATGATGGCGATGTCGGCCTGTTTGTCGGTGACCAGCATGACCTGTGAGGACACCAGGTTGAACGCACCCATCGCGATGATCAGCGACAGCAGGATCGCCATGATGGCCTTCTCCATCTTCAACGCGCGGAACATGTTGGCGTTGTCGCTGGTCCAGTCGGTGACGCGGTATGGGCCGCCGAGCGTTAGCGCGAGGTCGCGCGCGACGTCCCAGGCCAGGTCCATGTCGTGCAGCTTCAGGCGCACGCCGGTGACGCCGTCGCCGATCCGCAGCAACCGCTGCATGTCGCCCATGTTGATGAAGGCCATCCCGCGATCGAATTCGTTGTAGCCGGCCTCGAAGATGCCGCTCACGGTGAAGCGCTTCATCTGCTGCATCGCGCCCATCGGTGTCGGGCGATATTCGGCCGTTGCCACGATCACCGTGTCGCCGACGCCGACGCCCAGCCAGAGCGCGAGTTCCTTGCCCAGGACGATATTGAAACTGCCCGGAGCCAGGGAGGACAGCTTGCCCTCCACCAGTTTCTCGCCCAGCACCGAGACCTTGTTTTCCTCGACCGGGGTGATGCCGCGGATCATCGCGCCCTGGGTGCGCAGGCCGGACACCAGCGCCTCCTTTTCGACATAAGGCGCGGCGCCGGCGACGCGCGGATCGGCCATGGCCTGGTCGATCGCGCGCTGCCACTCGGGCAGTGGCTCGCCGTAGCCACTGACGGTCGCGTGCGCGGCCATCTGCAACATGCGATCGCGGATCTCGCGCTGGAAGCCGCTCATCACCGCCAGCGTGGTGATCAGCGCCGCCACGCCCAGGGCGATGCCCAGGATCGAGGCCAGCGAGATGAAGGAAATAAAGCCATTTCGGCGTTTGGCGCGCAGGTAGCGCAGGCCGATGGCGACTGGGATGGGTTTGAACATAGTCGACTATGGTGCCATCGATCCTGCCGCAGGCGCAGGCGTGTGGTTGATCAGGGCCAGCCGCAGTTCACGGCGGGAAGGAGCGGGAAGCGTGTCGGGCCAGAACTGCATTCGCCCGCGCAGCCCTTGCGGATTGCGCCATTGGACGAACGCCAGCGGTCCCCGCCATTGCACCTCCATGCCGCCCATCGCCACGCCATCGAACAACGCGACGCCCTTGCCCGAGGGGACCAACAGGGTGCGGCCAGGCCGCTTGAGCTCGCGACGCGCAAGCCACTGACCGTATGCCAGGGCCGCGAATGCCATGGGCCAGGCGGCCCGGCCCGGGATTTCCGTTGCCAGGACCGACCCGGCAGCCAGCAGACCCAGCGCCAGCAACGCAGCTGCCAGCAACCTCGACGGCCGCCACTCAAGGCGGCAAGGTGCCGATGTATTCGACCAGTTGCGCGATTTCGGCATCGGTAGCGGTCTCGTGACCCATGAACCAGCGCCAGAGCTTATCGTCCTCGGTTTCCAGCAACCGTAGGAAAATCCCGCGCTCGCTCTCGGAAGCCTGCTGCCACTCACGCTCGAGGTAACGCACCAGCAACTGGTCCAGTTCGCGCATCCCGCGCCGGCAACGCCAGCGCAGGCGCTTGAATTCCAGTTCGTCGGCGTCGGTCATCCGGCCTTCCCGCAGGAGCGCCCTTGGGCGCGATTCAATTTCTGTGCCGACCCGCAAACACGATCGCGCCCATGGAGCACTCCAGCAATCAGCTGCGCCGCGCCAGCATCAGCTTCTTGATCTCGCCGATGGCCTGCGCCGGGTTCAAGCCCTTCGGGCAGGTGCGCGTGCAGTTCATGATGGTGTGGCAACGGTAGAGCTTGAACGGGTCCTCGAGGTCGTCCAGACGGGCGCCGGTGTCCTCGTCGCGCGAGTCGACGATCCAGCGGTATGCCTGCAACAGCACTGCCGGACCGAGGTAGCGGTCGCCGTTCCACCAGTAGCTTGGGCAACTGGTCGAGCAGCAGGCGCACAGGATGCATTCGTACAGGCCATCGAGCTTCTTGCGGTCTTCGGGCGACTGCAGGCGCTCGCGGTCCGACGGCGCCGGCGTCTGGGTGCGGATCCAGGGCTTGATCGACGCGTACTGCGCATAGAAATGCGTCATGTCCGGGACCAGGTCCTTGACGACTTCCATGTGCGGCAGCGGATAGATCGGCACCTCGCCCTTGGCGTCGCAGTCGGCGATCGCCTTGGTGCAGGCCAGCGTATTGGTGCCATCGATGTTCATCGCGCACGAGCCGCAGATGCCCTCGCGGCATGAACGACGGAACGTCAGGGTCGGATCGATCTCGTTCTTGATCTTGATCAGCGCGTCGAGAACCATGGGACCGCAGGTCGCCATGTCCACCTCGTAGGTGTCCACGCGCGGATTCATGCCATCGTCCGGGTTCCAGCGATAGACCTTGAAGGTGCGCGGCTGCTTCGCGCCTGGCGTTTCGAAATGCCGGCCCTTCTGGATCTGCGAGTTTTTCGGGAGCGCGAATTCGGCCATTGCGGCACCAGTTCCTGTCTGGAGCGCCCTCGGTCCACGACGGAACCGAAAAGCGCAAAGGAAAATCTATAGCTGCTTCAACTCCTGCATGCCCGCAACCGTTGCAGGCGACGCTGCAGTCAGTAAACGCGCTTCTTGGGCGGCACCACGTCGACCTCGTTGGTCAGCGTGTACATGTGGACCGGACGGTAGTCGATGCGGGTCTGGCCGTTGTCGTCGACCCAGCACAGCGTGTGCTTGTGCCAGTTGGTGTCGTCGCGCTCCGGGAAGTCCTCGCGGGCGTGGGCGCCACGCGATTCGGTGCGGTTCTCGGCCGAAACAATCGTCGCCATCGCCTGGCCGAGCAGGTTCGACAACTCGTACGTCTCGATCAGGTCGGAATTCCAGATCAACGATTTGTCGGACACCTTGACGTCGGCGAACAGCGCATTGATCTCGCGGATCTCGCGCACGCCATCGGCCAGCGTCTCGCCGGTGCGGAACACGGCGGCGTTGGACTGCATCGCCCGCTGCATCTTGTCGCGGATGACCGCGGTCGGCGTGCCGCCGTTGGCGTTTCGCAGCTTGTCCAAGCGCGCCAGTGCCTGGTCGCAGGCATCGTCAGGGAGCGTGGCGTGGGGTGCGTCGGACGTGATCGTCTCGGCGCAGCGGTTGGCCACGGCGCGACCGAACACCACCAGGTCGAGCAGCGAGTTGGAGCCAAGGCGGTTGGCACCATGTACGGACACGCACGCCGCCTCGCCGATGGCGTAGAGACCCGGCACGACCGAATCGGGATTGCCATCGCGCAACTGCACGACTTCGCCGTGGTAGTTGGTCGGGATGCCGCCCATGTTGTAGTGGACGGTCGGGATCACCGGAATCGGCTCTTTTTCGACATCGACATTGGCGAAGATGCGTGCCGACTCGGCGATTCCCGGCAGCTTCTCGTGGATCACTTCCGGCCCGAGGTGGGTCAGGTCGAGCAGGATGTGGTCCTTGTGCTCGCCCACACCGCGGCCTTCGCGGATCTCGATCGTCATCGACCGGCTGACCACGTCGCGTGACGCCAGGTCCTTGGCACTGGGGGCGTATCGCTCCATGAAGCGCTCGCCATTGGAGTTGCGCAGGATGCCGCCTTCGCCGCGCACGCCTTCCGTGATCAGGCACCCGGCGCCGTAGATGCCGGTCGGGTGGAATTGCACGAATTCCATGTCCTGCAGCCCGAGGCCGGCGCGCAGGGCCATGCCGCCGCCGTCGCCGGTGCAGGTGTGGGCCGAGGTCGCGGAGAAATACGCGCGGCCGTAGCCACCGGTGGCCAGCACCGTTCCCTGTCCGCGGAACAGGTGCAGCGTGCCCTCGGCCATGTTCAGCGCGAGTACGCCGCGGCAGGCGCCGTCGGCGTCCATGATCAGGTCGAGCGCGAAATACTCCACGAAGAACTGCGCGTCATGAGCCAGCGACTGCTGGTACAGCGTGTGCAGGATCGCGTGGCCGGTGCGGTCGGCGGCGGCGCAGGTGCGCTGCGCCGGCGGGCCTTCGCCGTACTGGGTCGTCATGCCGCCGAACGGGCGCTGGTAGATCTTGCCCTCGGCGGTGCGCGAGAACGGCACGCCCTGGTGCTCGAGCTCGATGATCGCGGGGATCGCCTCGCGGCACATGTATTCGATCGCGTCCTGGTCGCCCAGCCAGTCCGAACCCTTGATGGTGTCGAAAAAGTGGTAGCGCCAGTCGTCCTCGCCCATGTTGCCGAGCGCGGCGGAGATGCCGCCCTGCGCGGCCACCGTGTGCGAGCGTGTCGGGAACACCTTGGTGATGCAGGCGGTCTTCAGCCCCTTCTGGGCGAGACCGAAGGTGGCACGCAGGCCAGCGCCACCGGCGCCGACCACGACCATGTCGAACTTGTGTTCGGTGATTTTGTACGTGGTGTTCTTGTAGGCAGCAGGCATGCTTCGAGTTTCCTTGTTGGCGTCTGACAAAGTCAGGCGCCGCCCAGCGCGATGCGGATGACGGCGAGCACGCTGGCGATTGCAGCGAGGACGCAAACGAAGATGACCAGCAGCTGCGACGTGACCGCCAGCCATGCCGTATGGACGTAGTCCTCGATGATCGCCTGCATGCCGAGTTGGGCATGCCAGAAGGTGGCGACCAGGAATGCGACCAGCAACACCGCATGGACAGGATTGGCAACCGCGGTCCGAACCGCGGCATAGTCGCCACCGATCAGGGAGATCACCAGGCCGATCACGTAGATCGACAGGACCACCAGCGCGATCGCGGTGATGCGCTGCATGATGAAATGGTGCGTGCCATCCTTCGCCGAGCCCAATCCGCGGGCGCGCTTGAGCGGCGTGCGCAGCTTGTCGTGGGTACTCATGCACTGCCCCCTTGGGCCATCGCGATCAGCCAGATCAGTGCCGTCAGCACCAGGCTGCCGATCACCGACACCCAACTGCTGCGGATGAAGGTTTCGACCTTGTAACCCCAGCCTGCGTCCTGGACCAGATGGCGAATGCCGTTGATCAGGTGGAAGGCCAGGGCCCAGCTCCAGCCGAACAGGATCAGGAAGCCCAGGCCAGAGCGCGTGAAGCGGCTGAAGTCCGACCACTCCTGCGGGCCGGCCGCCAGCGCCAGCAAGGCGAAGACGATGAGCAGGCTGCCAGCCACCAGGATCACGCCAGTCGTGCGGTGCAGGATCGAGGTCACCATCTGCACCTGCCAGCGATACACCTGCAGATGCGGTGAGAGCGGTCGTTCTCGGGAGCGGTTCGCCATGAGCGGTGGCAGTCTCGGCTGGGCGGCTGGGCCGCGTGGCGGGATGGTGCGGATGAGAGAGCGCGGATGGAGCGTGCGAGCGTGCGGATGATGCGAAGACGATCAGAAATCGATGCAGCGGCCGTTCTTTTCCCAGTCACCATAGCGGGTCGGGTCAGGACCCTCCCTGCCACCGAATTCCTCGTCCACGGTGTCCGGTGCGACGGGTTTGGGAACCGTCGGCTGGGGCATCTCGGCCGTGTCGGCCGGAGGGGGTATCGGAGTCGATTCGCCTATCATCACAGCGTTAAAGCTTAGGCCTCGCATCCATGCATGACAACCCGCAGGCCGATCCGGCCACCA
>Ga0209640_10002241_pt1 | contig 16814 bp, 14 predicted proteins | sample RifCSP10_1_FD_184018 | JGI IMG/M metagenome (GOLD analysis project Ga0209640, IMG submission 184018) | Soil microbial communities from Rifle, Colorado - Rifle CSP2_sed 10_1 (SPAdes) (version 2) | ecosystem: Environmental > Terrestrial > Deep subsurface > Rock core/Sediment | place: Rifle... | reverse complement strand
CGTGTCGTTCCTACCGATCTTCGCGCTGGAAGCTCAGGAGGGGCGACTGTTTACGCCGTTGGCCTACACCAAGACCTTTGCGATGCTCTCTGCCACCGCGCTCTCGGTGACCTTGGCTCCTGTGCTCATGGTGGTCTTGATCCGAGGCCGCATCCAAGCGGAAACCAAGAATCCGTTGAACTGGTTGCTGATCGCTTTGTATCGGCCCATCCTCTCAGGCGCGTTGCGCGTTCGGTGGCTCACACTCGGAATGGCAGTGGTGACGTTCGGACTCACGGTGCCGATGTTTCTGCGACTCGGCGCGGAATTCATGCCGCCGCTGAACGAGGGGACGATCCTCTATATGCCGACCACTGTGCCCGGCCTGTCTATCCCGGAGGCGACGAAGATCTTGCAGGTTCAGGATCAGTTGCTCACGACCTTCCCGGAAGTGGAACGGGTGTTCGGCAAGATGGGGAAAGCGCCGACTGCCACCGATCCCGCCTTTGTCGGAATGGCCGAGATCACGGTCACCCTCAAACCGGAAACGCAATGGCGACCCGGCATGACCTGGGACCGTTTACTGGATGAGATGGATGCGAAGCTGCGCATTCCTGGATTTCCGAACATCTGGTGGATGCCGATCCAGACCCGCACTGAAATGATCACGACCGGTGTCCGGAGTCCGGTCGGGATCAAAGTCTTGGGACCGGACTTGAAGACGATTGAGCGAATCGGACTGGACATCGAGCAAGTCTTGGCGAATGTGCCTGGTACCAGGAGCGCCTTCGCCGAACGGCTCAATGAAGGCTATTACTTGGATTTGATCGTAAACCGACGCGAGGCGGCCCGCTACGGCCTGACAGTGGGAGATGTGCAAGCGGTGATCACCTCGGCCATTGGGGGAGACACCGTGACGACCACGGTCGAGGGGCGCGAACGGTATCCGGTCAACGTTCGCTACAAGCGCGAGTTGCGCGACGACCCTGACCGGCTCAAGAGGGTACTGATTCCCACGCCGAGCGGTGCGCAGATCCCACTTGGGCAAATCGCGGAGATCATGATCACTCAAGGTCCGCCGTCCATTTCAGATGAGAGTGGGGCGTTGGCCGGTCTGGTGTCGGTCGCGGTCAGCGGGCGCGATTTGCGCGGCTATGTCCAAGAGGCCCAACGAGCGGTCAAGGAGCAGGTTACGTTACCTCCTGGGTACCGGCTGATCTGGGCCGGTCAATACGAACATCTGGTTCGGGCGGAAGAGCGGTTGAAGCTGGTCCTCCCCGTGACCCTGGCTTTGATCCTCTTGCTCTTGTATCTCAATTTCCGATCGCTCGCGAAATCGTTGATCGTGCTGCTCTCTGTCCCCTTCGCCGCGATCGGGGCCATCTGGTATCTCGACTATCTGGGCTACAACCTTAGCGTGGCGGTCTGGGTGGGAATCATCGCGCTGGCCGGCGTCGCAGCAGAGACAGGCGTGGTGATGCTCGTCTATCTCGATGAAGTGTACGAGCGGCGACTGCGCGAAGGTCGCATGGCTACGGCGCACGACCTCCGCGACGCCATAATGGAGGGAGCGGTTCAACGGGTACGGCCTAAGATGATGACGGTGGCTGCGATCATGGGCGGCTTGCTCCCCATCATGTGGACCACCGGTACTGGTGCCGATGTCATGAAGCGGATTGCCGCACCAATGATCGGCGGGATGGTGAGTTCAACGATCCTGACCCTGGTAGTGATTCCGGTGCTCTATATGCTGTGGCGTGGCCGGTCTATGCTGGCTGAAAGCCGATCGCGGCATACCAGTGGCAACAGGGAGAGCGATGAGCAGAAAGAGAGCTGGATAAGCGTTCAACAATAAAGCCTGATGCGTCGGGTTCCACCGAGGCTTTCAGCGGAGGTCATATGAATGAGAACAGCAGCCGACGATTCACAATGATTGTTTTGGTCCTTGGTGGTATCGGATTGTTTCTGGCCGGGGCTCTGTTGTCCCGCACGATGCCCATGATGGGAATGATGGGCCTGTGCGGTGGGACGGGTCAGGGCATGATGGACCAGAGATCGATGAAAGACATGATGCAAGGGATGATGAGTGGGATCTTGCCGCCTGGCATCGAGCCTGACAATCTTCCGAAGCCAGAAAGCCAGGGAGCAAGAGCTCTGAGCACCTACTGCTCTCAATGTCACAATCTGCCCAGCCCACGAATGCACCCGGCAGAGGACTGGCCTCGCGTGGCCAGCCGGATGCTCATTCGGGAGCGGATGATGGCCGGAATGCGCGGCATGATGATGCAGGTAAAGGCCCCGACATCTCAGGAGGAAGAAATCCTCATGCAGTATCTAAAAACTCACGCTCTGCAGGCACTGGCTTCAGGGACGGTGCCCGCACCAGATACCGTGGGCGCGGCTCTCTTTCAGCAGACCTGTTCGCAATGCCATGCCCTCCCTGATCCGAAACAACACACGGCCGTAGAATGGTCTGTCGTGGTGAATAGGATGCGACAGAACATTAAGAGCATGGGACGCAGGGAAATCATAGACCAGGAGGCGAAGGACATCACGGCGTATTTGGAACTTACGTCTCGCTGATTACGGAACGGGGGCTCCCAATGTACTGGGCCTTGTTAGGGAATAGCCTCGCTGCGCTCCCGGTGCATCTTGTCGAGTGCCTCTGCTTCCTCAGCCGCTTTCGCCCGCAGACGCAATGCTTCTTGCTGATACCAGGCTGCCAGCCCTGCATGGTCATTGCACTCCACGAGTTCGCGCGGAGTACCAGATGCGCAACCGACCAGAACAAATGCCAGCATCACTCCGATGCATCCCAGACGCCGCGTCGCGTTCATGATGACCTCCGTTCAGTACAATGATGGACTACTGGTAGCACGGGTATTAGACGCTTCAATGCTGTGTCTGCAGCCGGAGTGTCTTGGCCGATATGATGAAGCGGATTGCCGCGCCGATGATCGGGGGGATGGTGAGCTCCACGGTGCTGACGTTGCTGGTGATTCTGGTCCTCTACATGATCTGGCGCCGCGTAGTGTCTCGTCTGTAGGGGGATGAATCCCTGCACAATTTGTACAAATGACGTCCTCTCCTAAAGCCATCGTGGGCTTACGTGACGATCCAGTCACACCAGACAAGGATCGTGTTAATTGATGGGATCGCAGAACTGTGCTAGCCTATAACTTATGCGATTGAAGCGAAAGAACTCATGGTGGTCTCGCATGGCAGTCCTCATGTGGTTGTCCGTGTGGATGCTCGCAGTCCCCTTATTCCATGTGCATCCGGAAGCGGATCACCATCATGGAAAAGCCGGACATGTCCACGGCGGGACCGTTCATACGGTGTTATCCGGCGATCTCGATTGTGAGTTCGGCAGCCATGAGAAGGCCGCCCCAACCGGCGTCGCGTTGTCCGAACACTCCTCGCAGGCAGGGCATGAACATCCGGAGCTCGGGTTCTCCCTTCTGAATGATTCGAACGATCGCAAGTCCTTCAAACCGCTTGGGACACAGGCCCCCTTTGCGGCCGTCGCAGTCATGCCAGTTCTTCAAGGCTGCGACTCGGCAATACAGGACCTCACGTCCGATCCTTCTGCAGCGCTTTTCGTTCATGATCGTCCTTCGCGCGCGCCACCCTTCCTCCTCGTCTAAACTTCGTTCGTCCTGAACCATTCTCGCGGACCATTTGGCGTGGGTTTGTCCCTTGTTCGCCATCGAACCGCGATACTTGCAAAGGAGAGGAGGCTCCTGATGAATCCTCGAATATTTTTATCGGTATTGATCGTGTGCTGTCTGGTGGATCGCAGTCAGAGCGGCATGACAGCCTGGGCCGCTGAGCCAGACACACTCTCCTATTCATTGGCCGACATCTTGGCGCTTGCGGTGGAGCACAGTCCTACACTGGCCGGTGCAGAGGGGTTGGTGAAGCAAAGTCATGGTCAACAGATCGCGGCGGGAGCCTACCCGAATCCGTCGGTCTCAGGGAGTGCCGGTCGCGGCGCCATTCGCGACCCCAGCTCCGGCGCGCGCATCACGGAACGGACCGTGACCGTCGAACAACCGCTTGAATGGGTGGGAAAACGGCAAGCGCGCCAGGAAGCGGCAAATGCGGGAGTGGCCGGAGCGAGTGCCGCGCTGGAAGAAACCCGCTTGGCTCTCCTCGCCGATGTCAAAGTGGCGTTTTATTCGTTGCTCTTCGTCCAACGCGATGCCGAACTCGCGGCGCAGAATATGACTATGGTCGAAGAGGTGTTGCGCACCGTGAAAGCTCGGGTCGCGGCAGGCGAAGCGACTTCCTTCGATACCATGAAGGCCGGCGTCGAGGTGCAGAAGGCCCAGAAGGAAGTGGCCCGAACGCAGAACACCTTGCTGGTGGCGAAGACTCGGCTGAATACCCTCACCGCCGGTGCCTTAGGGAAGCAGTTCTCCGTCGTGGGTGACTTCCAATCCCCGAAACAAGGACTGGATCTGGATCATCTGACGGCTCAAGCGTTTGAGCAACACCCCACCCTGCGGCGACTGACCAAGCTCGCGGAGCAGGCCGAGCATACGGTGCGGTTCGAACGGGAATCCCGCGTCCCCGACATCAGTGTGCAAGGCAGCTATCATCGGGAGGCGGGCGATGAATCGCTGACCGCTGGTCTGAGAGTGCCGCTCCCACTTTGGTATCGACGACAAGGCGAGATCGAGACAGCGCTGGGTACGAAACATCGCGCGGAGGCTGAGCAACTGCGGGCGCAGAATGAACTGGAACAGGCAATTACCCAACATGCGCAAGAAGTCCGCACGGCGCAGGACCAACTTCACGTCTTCGAGACCGGCTTGCTGAAACAAGCTGAACAGACATTGACCGTGGCCCGCACCAGCTTCCGCCATGGCGCGGCGAGTCTGTTGGATGTGCTGGATGCGCAGCGGGTGTACCGGCAGACTTTGTTGGAATATGCCCAGGTGCGCGCCGATCTCTCGATCGCCCTGGTCCGGCTGGAACGATCCCTGGGTGCGCCACTATGAACAAGCCACCGTTGCCGATGAGTGAGACGGGAGTACTCCAATGATACGACGAACTACGACAAGCGGGATCATCACTGCCACGATTCTGCTTCTTGCAGGCTGCGGTGATCGTGGAGCCGAGCCGCCGAAACATCCTCCTGAGGTCGACAGCAAGCGGAGCGCGACCAGCACCCGCTCCATACAGCCGCCCCCAGCCGTCCGAGATCGCCTGCGAACGGAACCCGTCACCCTGCATCCGATACCCGAGGTGGTCACAGCTCCCGGCGAAGTAGCGTTGGATCTGAAGCAGGTGGCCAAGATCACCTCACGCATCGAAGGACAGGTTGAACAGATCCACGTTCAATTGGGTGATCGAGTCAAGCCAAGTCAACCGCTCGCGGCCATCGGCAGTCTGCAGCTCGATCAACTCATCGAAGAATACCTCGTCGGGAAGGCGCAAGCCAATGTCGCGGAGAACAGCTTTCGGCGGACAGAGAAACTGCGAGCCGACGACATCGTACCCGAGCGAAAGCTCATCGAAGACAAGGGCCGATACCTGGAAACCAAGGCGCGGTACCAGCACACCCGCGAGAAACTAGTGAACATGGGGCTCTCAATCTCGGAACTTACCGAACTTGAACGGGGCCGACATCAGGAGGGCCATCGGTATACGCTGACCTCCCCCATTGCTGGCACCGTGGTGGCGCAGAATGCGGTGCGCGGCCAGGGCGTGGCGCCAGGGAACGAACTGTTCGAAGTCGTCGATACCAGCCGCGTATGGGTGTTCGCGAATCTGTCGATCGAGCAGGCACGAAAATTCAAAGAAGGAGATACTGGAACGATCACACCCAAAGGGGCTAAAGCGATGACCGCGCCGCTCACCTATCTGGCGCCGGTCGCCGACGAAACCACCCGAACCATTCAGGTTCGCTTTGAAGTCGCGAATCCCCAAGGACAACTGAAGCCGCGAGAATATGTCGATGTCACACTCACGCTGCCTGGCTCACCCACGCTGGCAGTTCCGGTGTCGGCGGTTACGACTGCAGACAAGATCAGGGGGGTGTTCATCGAGCAGGAGTCCGCGTACACCTTCATGCCGATCGACATCGGGCGAGAGGGTGGCGGCTGGGTCGAAGTCCGGAAGGGGGTAAAAAGGGGCGACCGGGTAGTTATTGAGGGCGTCTTTGATCTGAAGAACGTCTTGCTGAAAGAACACATCGGGACCGGTGACTGAGGCGATCATGGACCGCTTGCTGACCCTTTCACTGCGATATCGGTTCTTTACCCTCGTGGCTGTGATCATGGTTATCGCGACCGGCCTCTGGTCCTTAGCGCACCTCACGATCGATGCCGTTCCAGATCTCACGCCCGTACAGGTGCAAATCCTCACACGCGCCCCGGCCTTGGGACCGGTAGAAGTCGAACAGTTCGTGACGTTCCCCATCGAAGCCTCGTTGAACGGATTGCCCGCGTTGCGGGAACTTCGCTCCGTCTCACGGTACGGCCTTTCTGCAGTCACTGCCATCTTTGAGGACAGCACCGATATTTACCGAGCCCGGCAACTTGTGGCCGAACGGTTAGCTCGTGCGGTGGAGCGAATTCCGACCGAGTATGGCCGTCCCGTCATGGGTCCGCTCACAACCGGGCTCGGAGAAGTCTATCAGTTTACTGTCAAAGGACCGGGCTATAGTCCGATGGCTTTGCGAACACTCCTAGAATGGGACATCGGCATGAAACTGCGGGCAGTGCCTGGTGTGGTGGAGATCAACATCTGGGGGGGCGAACCGCAGCAATTTCACGTCATCGTCTACCCCGCGAAACTCATCTCCTTAAAGTTGTCGCTCAAACAGATCTTCGAGGCATTGGAACGCAACAACGCCCTTGCCGGAGGGGGGTATATCGAACATCAGCGCGAACAACTCCTGATTCGGGGTGAAGCGCTGGCGACTCAGGTAACCGATCTGGCTCGGATCGTGGTCGCCCATGGGTCAGGCGGCGTACCGATCTATATTGCTGACGTCGCGGAGGTCAAGGAGGCCTCGGCCCTCCGCATCGGAGCGGCCACGGCCATGGGGGAAGGCGAGACCGTGATCGGCATGGTCCAGATGCTCGCGGGCGAGAATGCCCAGCGCGTCGTCACTCAGGTAAAAGCGCGGGTACAAGAAATCCAGAAGACGTTGCCCCCCGGCGTTGTGATCGAACCCTATTATGATCGAACGCTATTCGTGTCCAAGGTGATCGAGACCGTACGGACCAATCTCTTGGAAGGAGGATTGCTTGTCATCGCCGTTTTATTTCTGTTTCTCGGCGATCTGCGTGCCGGCCTCATCGTCGCGTCGGCGATTCCACTCTCGATGCTAATCGCTTTCACCGGCATGATGCAGGCAGGACTCTCCGGCAATCTCATGAGCCTGGGCGCCATCGACTTCGGCTTGTTGGTCGACGGCTCGGTCGTGATGGTGGACAACATCCTGCGACGACTCGCGAAGGCAACCATCCAAAATCGAGAGGACCGCTTGGCGGAGGTGCTGGCCGCCGGACGTGAAGTCTTGCGCCCCATGACCTTTGCCGTGAGTATCATCATTCTAGTGTACGTGCCCATCCTGACGTTGACCGGCATCGAGGGCAAGATGTTCCGTCCGATGGCTTCGACTGTCATCATGGCCCTCGCTGGATCGCTGCTGCTCGCCGTCACCGTCACGCCGCTCCTCTCCTTCTGGTTTGCACGGGCCGGAACAGGCCAGGAGGATACGCGCCTCCTTCGGATGATGCGCGGCGTCTATGTGCCCTGCCTTCGTTGGGCGCTGGCACGGCCGGTCTGGCCGGTAATAATCGCAGTGGGGTTGTTCCTCCTCAGTCTCGGTCTCGGAACCAGGCTGGGCATCGAGTTCGTGCCGCGGCTAGACGAAGGCGATCTCGCCGTGCAAGTCTGGCGGCTACCGAGCGTCTCGCTGAGCGAGTCCGTTTCCACCGCGCTCGACATCGAACGAGTGCTGCGTCGCTTCCCCGAAGTCACGCAAGTCGTGACGCGAACCGGCAGCCCGGAAGTTGCCACCGATGTCATGGGGGTAGAGATGTCCGACGTGTTTGTCATTCTGAAGCCCCAACATGAATGGGTCACGGCAAGAACCCGTGATGACCTGATCGTGAAGCTGAAGGACGCGATCGTCGCGCAGGTCCCGGGGGTCGGTCTTGGCTTTACTCAACCGATCGAGATGCGATTCAACGAGTTGATCGCAGGCGTACGGTCAGATCTCGCCGTAAAAATCTTCGGTCCAGACCTGGATGTGCTCAAACAGCAAGCCGACGCAGTGGCCCGCACGCTGGAACAGGTGCACGGTGCAGCGGATGTGAAAGTCGAGCAGGTGGCTGGCCTGCCGCTCCTTCGCGTCATCGTGAACCGTGAGGAGATCGCCCGATACGGACTGACGGCGAATGAGGTGCTCACCCTCGTTCAAACGACACGGGTGGGAGCGGTCGTCGGAACAGTCGTGCAAGGGCCTCGGCGGTTCGATCTGGTGGTTCGATTAGCCGAGAACGTATCACAAGATCTCGCCACCTTAGGCAATTTGTTGATCCCGACGATGCACGGAGAGCTCGTTCCGCTGTCGCGCGTCGCGAAGATCCAGGTGGATTCAGGACCGGCTCAGGTCAGCCGCGAGCATGTCCAGCGCAGAATCGTGGTGGAGTGCAATATTCGAGGACGAGATTTAGGCAGCTTTGTGACTGAAGCCCAGCGTGTGATGACGCAGGCTGTCACGCTTCCCGCTGGCTACGAACTGACCTGGGGCGGACAATACGAACATCTCAAGGACGCGTCGCGACGCTTGGCTGTCGTGGTTCCCATTACGCTGCTGCTCATCCTTGGTGTCTTGACCGTCATCTTTGGCGCCCTGCGCCCTGCGCTCGTGATCTTCTTGAACGTCCCGCTCGCCTTGTCGGGCGGTATCCTTGCCCTCTGGGCCCGTGGATTGCCGCTGAGCATTTCCGCCATCATCGGCTTCATTGCGCTGTTCGGCATCGCCGTGCTGAACGGCGTCGTGCTGGTGAGTCACATTCGGCAGCTGGAAACGGAGGGACGTCCGACCGACCAGGCCGTCACCGACGGGGCGATGGATCGTCTCCGGCCTGTCTTGATGACCGCGCTGGTGGCCAGTCTGGGCTTTCTCCCTATGGCCCTCGCTACGACGATGGGAGCGGAAGTGCAACGACCACTCGCCACCGTCGTCATTGGAGGGTTATTTACCTCGACCCTCTTGACATTGGTGATCATCCCGGCACTCTACAAGCGGGTGTGCGCACAGAGGGCGTAAATCAAGAGAGTAGGTTGGTTCACGGCGGAGTGAGCCGGTCGAGGGGGCCAATGGTCGGCGGCATGCACTTGAGTAGATGCGTCCAACCCGCAGTCATAGAAGACCGTATTTACAGACTGCGCGGTACTGGGTACCATCTTGCCTATGGGCATACACAATAAGTAAGTGAGAAGTCGGTCATCTCCAGCGTCTCCGCCTGCGCCATATCGAATTATGAGTGCGTGGGCCTAACCCCCATGGTACGCTGGCCACGGCATTTCTCATAAACCCTGAACAAATAACCGCCAAGGAAATTCATCGCGTGAGAAGAAGCGGAATGATCAAAACCATCGCCATGTGGTGGTTGGTGGGAAGCTTGGCAGCTCCGGCAGCGGGACTGGCCGGGGCGCACCTCGTCCTCGCAGCCAACGGCCACGATTTGCAGAGCCAAGTGAAGACCACCGCCAGCAAGGTCATTCCTGCGGTAGTGAGCATTGCCTCAACCGTGATGGTGCGCGACCAAGCGTTCAGCGACGACGCGCTGCCGTTCGGCCTGTTCAAAGAGCCGCCGACCCGTCGGCAATATGGGCAGGGGTCCGGCGTGATTGTCTCACCGGACGGCTATATCGTGACGAACAATCACGTCGTGGCCGACGCTGTCGATGTGGAAGTGATTCTGGCCGATCGCCGTCAATACAAAGGGAAAGTGGTTGCCACCGATCCGAAGACCGACGTGGCCGTTGTGAAGATTCAGGCGACGAATCTGCCGACCGCAGTATGGGGCGATTCGAGTAATCTGGCGGTCGGCGACTTCGTGCTTGCCATCGGAAATCCGCTGGGATTGAGCCGGACCGTGACCTTTGGAATTGTGAGCGCGGTCGGTCGTGCGGACGTGGGAGTGGCCGACTTCGAGGATTTCATTCAGACGGATGCACCGATCAATCCCGGGAATTCTGGTGGAGCGCTCGTCAACATCAATGGTGAAGTAGTAGGCATCAATACCGCCATCGCCAGCCCGACCGGCGGAAGCGTCGGCGTGGGCTTCGCGATCCCGAGCAATATGGCTCGTGCGGCTATGCAGAGTCTGATCAAGACCGGCCGCGTCGTGCGTGGGTTCCTCGGGGCCTCGACGCAAGATGTCAGCCCTTCGCTGGGGAAGATCTTCCGTTTGCCGGATGTGAAGGGTGCGATTGTCACCGACCTGCAAGCCAAAGGATCGGCGGAACGAGCGGGCCTCAAACGCGGCGATGTCGTGGTACGCTTCGACGGCCGGGATGTGATGGACAGCGGCCAGTTGCGCAACCTCGTGGCGCAATCACCGATTGGAAGCAAACATCGCCTGGATCTCATCCGAGACGGGAAATCCTACCAAACCGAGCTGGTGGTTCAGGAAGCTCCTCGTGAGCGCGCGAAGAAAAGTCAGACGGCGTCCTCCGCTGCCTCGACTGTGCACCCACTTTCGGGAGTGGTCTTCGACGACGTGACACCACCACTCGCTCGACAGATGGATTTGTCGGTTAATAGCGGCGTCGTCGTCACTGACATTGAAGAAGGCAGTCTGGCGGAAGCGTCAGGGCTTCAACCTGGCGACGTCGTCCTGGAGCTTAACCGTCAGTCCATTAACAACTTCAATACCTTTCAACGCCTTGCCGATCCGCTGAAGCCCACCGACCTCGCTCTCCTGCTCATCAATCGGCAGGGGAACGTCATGTACATCCCGATTCAAGGCGAATAGTTAACCGAACATCTCTGAAGCGCAAGCCAGCAGTGCGGCCTTCTCTATTGACTTGCCTGTAATCTTGGTGCTACGTTTTTAAAAATAATAGCACTGGAGAGACGTGAAGAAACTCGTTCGTTTTGGTGTGTCGCTCGATCACCATTTGTTGGATGCCTTCGATCATCTCATTGAACGGCGGAAGTATACCAACCGGTCAGAAGCGCTCCGAGACCTAATTCGCGACAACCTGGTTGGGCAGGAGTGGGATCAGAACAAAGAGACCGTCGGCACCATCACCTTCGTCTACGACCATCACGTGCGTGATCTGACAAGAAAGCTTACCCATATTCAGCATGATTTTCAGGGACACATTATGGCGGGCATGCACGTACATCTGGACCATGATCACTGTCTGGAAGTCCTCGTGGTGAAGGGAAAAGGATCGGAGATTCGGAAAGTGGCCGATGCGCTGGTCAGTGTAAAAGGTGTGAAGCACGGAAAGCTCACGATGACGACGACCGGCAAGGGACTTGTCTAAGCCATGCGTCTGTGCGTCATCGACGGCCGTGGTGGCGGGCTTGGAAAGCGGTTGATTCAAGGTTTGCTGGTCCATGTTGGCGAGTCGCATGAAATTATCGCGCTCGGTACCAATGAAACGGCCACCAAGGCGATGAAACAAGCGGGGGCAAGCCAGAGCGGGACCGGAGAGCAGCGCATCAAGCAGACGGTCCCCACGGTAGACGTCATCCTCGCGTCGCTCAACCTGGTGCTGCCAGGCGCCATGTTAGGCGAGGTGACACCAGGCATCGCCCACGCCATCCTTGGTGCTCCAGGGAGGAAACTGTTGCTGCCGCTGAACCGTGTTCAGGTGGAAGTCGTGGGAGCCGAAGCTCTCACGCTCGAGAATTTGATCGGTCGTACCATGCGTCGAGTCCAGGCGCTGCTAAAGCCGTCCTCGCCTGCTTGAGATCGTCGAGTCTTTCTGAAATCCTGAACAGCCAGGCCACGAGGGTCTGCGCCAGACGGTGAGTCGGCTGTCGACAGATCACCGTGGGCGTCTCATCCGTCCACGCGTTTGAACATGAAGGTGGGCGAGTATGCGACGTCTTGTATTCTTCCTAGCTGCTGTGACCTTGGAATTGACCGTGGTGAAGTTGGGACAGGCCCACGATCCCGACCCGCCCGAGTTGGAAGTTTCAGAGGTCACTGTCATTGGAGAACGACCGATCGCCGCCTCCTCCCAGCAGTTCATTCCTGACAAAGAAGTTGTGCTGCAGCCCCAAGGCAGACCAGCCCAGGTTCTTCGCCTGATTCCCGGCATGCTTGCCGTTGAGCATTCAGGCGGAGCGGGAAAGGCCGATCAATATTTTCTACGGGGATTCGATGCCGACCACGGAACGGACGTCGCATTCTTCGCCGATGGCATGCCGATCAACCTGCGCACGCATGCCCACGGGCAGGGCTATACCGACCTCGCCTTCATCATCCAGGAAACGATCGAGGGCCTCGATGTCTACAAAGGGGCCTATCTGCCTGAATACGGAGACTTCGCGACCGCGGGGGCGGTGAATTTTAGGACACGACAAGTGGTGCAAGAAGGGGTCGTGCAGGCATCGGGTGGCCAGTTCGATACCCAACGATATCTGTTGATGTTCTCGCCTACGAAGGACAAGATCCGCACGTTGTTCGCCGTGGAAAACTTTTACACGAACGGCCCGTTTGAACACGACAACCGGTATTTGCGAACCAATCTGTTGGGGAAGATGACCACGAATCTGACCGGACGGGACGAACTCAGTCTGAAGGCCACCTTTCAGAAGTCTAAATGGAACGCCTCGGGCGAGATTCCACATCGGGTAGTGCGTGACGGCACGCTCGACCGCTTCGGGGCGATCGATCCTTCGGAAGGGGGGACGACGCTCCGGGCCACAGGCGTCATGAACTATCACTACGATACCACTTCGGGCGGCCAGCTCTTTGCGAATGCGTACGGCCAGTATTACCGTCTGGACCTGTTCACGAATTTTACTTTTTTCCTCAACGATCCGGTCAATGGCGACGGGATTCAGCAATCCGATCGTCGCGTAATGTATGGCGGCGACATCGGATACAAACAACGAGGAGAGATTCTGGGAATCCCGAGCATCGGGACGATCGGATTTCAAATGAGAGTGGATGACATCCATGCGAAATTGGGCACGCAAACGACGAGGACCCCGACCGGCACCACGACAGACAGCGATGTGCTTGAGGCGTCCTATGCGCCGTTCATCAAAGCCGAGGTGCAGCCGACTTCCTGGGTGCGGCTGGCGGGTGGTTTACGCTGGGAAACATTTACCTATGACGTGCATAATCTCTGTACCACTTGTGCGGAGCGACCGGACGGACGGAAAAGCTCAGGGATTGTCCTGCCGAAAATGAACTTGATTCTGGGGCCTTGGGCAAGCACCGAATTCTTCGCCAACTACGGCGAAGGCTATCACAGCAACGATGCACGCTCAGCCGTAGCGCCCGCATCCTCACCGCTTGCGCGAGCGAGGAGCTATGAGGTCGGCATTCGATCCAGGCCCTGGGGGCCAGAGCGCATCGAATTGATCGCAACAGTATGGCGATTGGATCTACAGTCAGAACTCGTGTTTGTGGGGGACGAAGGGACGACGGAAATTCGCGGACCGAGCAGACGACAGGGTTTTGAAGTCGCCGCGCGTGGTCAAGTCTGGGGCCCGCTGTATGTGAACGGCAGCTTCACCTGGACGCAGGCCGAATTCCGCAACGGCGATGCGATTCCTTTGGCGCCGGAATACACAGCGTATGGGGCAGCGATTCTTAAATGGCCGGAAGGGCTGACGTCTCAGTTACAGGCGACCTATCTTGGGGTCAGGCCTCTCATCGAAGATCGGAGCATTAAGTCGCCCTCGTGGATCACCTTCGATTTGTCGGAGCGCTATCGGTTGCCGATCAAGTTGCCTCATGGACGCATGGAAGCATTTCTGTTTGTTCAGAATCTGTTCAATACCGAGTGGGAGCAGGCGACCTTCGCCTTCGCTTCTCAGCTGCGGAACGAGCCGGTAGCGGTCACCGGCATTCACTTCGTGCCGGGAAACCCGAGAACGTTCATGGGCGGCGTCGCATGGTATTTTTGAGCCGCTCTGCGGATAATGTTGAATGATCAATGGTGAATTTTGAATTGAATGATTCATTTCTGATCATTTAACATTCAACTTCACCATTCAAAATTGTCATGCGCCGTACTCTGTCACGCAACTATTTCAACCGCCCCACGCTTACGGTGGCACGATCACTGATCGGTAAGCATCTCATTCGTTCGATCGACGGGTACGAGGTGGTCGCAAAGGTCGTTGAAGTTGAGGCGTACGTGGGGCCGGGGGACAAAGCGTGTCATGCCTCGAAAGGGAGGACGCCGAGGACGAATGTGCTCTTCGGCCCTCCGGGGATTTCGTATGTGTATCTCATCTATGGGATGTATCATTGTCTCAACGTGGTGACCGAGCAAGTAGAGTTCCCGGCGGCGGTGCTGATTAGAGCCGTTGAAGTCGATGGAAAACTGATTGATGGGCCTGGTCGTCTGTGTCGTGCGCTCGAGATTGACCGATCCCTCAACCGACACGACATGACGAGTGGAGAGAGTTTGTGGTTTGAAGATCGGGGAGGGAACGTTCCGCGCGGCGAGATCGGCCGGTTCCGGCGCATCGGTGTGGACTATGCGGGGGAATGGGCCAAGAAGCCCTGGCGATTCCGATTGCTGACTTTCTCGGGCACGAAGCCTCGGAGAGGCAGGCCTTAGGCATTGAGGGAGCCGGGATCGAGGTCGTACTGCAGAGCTACCGATGAAAGAAAACGGGGACGGTATTGCTACGACGTCCCCGTTTCTGGTTTCGCTGAACGTACGTCTACTCGATCTTACGATCGCCGGTGATCTTCGTGGCGGAGGTCACGGGGGGAGCAATCTTGATCTGTGGTCCCTGCACCTTAGGTAGCTGGCCGGCGCCCTGTCCATCGGTGATCCGGGCATTGTCCTTCTTGGTCAGATTCTGCTGGGCGTTCTTGATGGAGTCTGCCGACTTCATCAGCGTGGATTCTCCATGGGCATCCGACTGGCCGGGATCGTTCGCCGTCGGTTGGCCAGTCACGGGGCTCCCGGTATTCTTCATTGGATAGCCCTCATGCTTGGGAAGGAGCGCTGGATTGGCCGAGGACATAGAGAACGCAAACAGGACACCGGAGACTGTCGCAACAGCGCCGATTACAAGCTTCATACCCCTTCTCCTTTGAATTACGGTGGCGGGAGAAACTACGTTCAAGAACGTTCGAATTCTCAGGCCGAATCAAGTGGGCGGGATCATAGCGATGGGGCGCTATCCCTGTCAAACAGGAAAGCGGGGCCTAGGCCGTCGCCGTTTGTAAAGCGGATCTCACTTTCTTTGCGCGAGACTCGCAGGACTTGCGAGAAAAGCGGGACTGGTCAGAAACTTCATCTTCTTGAGTCGCGCCTGTCGCGCACTTCGCGCGCATCTCGCTCACATTTTGCGAAAGACGAACGACGAGATACGAGCGACCACGTCAGTTTGGTCGCCGAGGGGGGCGGCGACTTCGCCCGCGGTGCCGGAAGGCTGGGCCACGACTCACGCCGGGGAGACGAATGGTCACGGTGGTGCCCTCTCCGGGCGCGCTGTCGATGGCGATCGATCCGCCGTGTTCTTCGACGATCTTTTTCACGGTGGCGAGCCCCAGGCCGGTCCCTGACCGTTTGGTGGTAAAGAAGGGCTCGAAGACCTTATCGACGATTTCAGCCGGGATGGGAGCTCCGTCATTTTTGATAAGGATCTGGACTTCGATTCCCCGTCCGGCGCGATGGTGCGTCACTTGGATATGGAGGTGGCCGCCAGGGGTCATGGCCTCGCAGGCGTTCTTGAAGATGCTCAAGAAGACCTGTTGGAGCTTCGCTTCATCGGCCCGTACGGGGGCGATGACGTTGGCGTAGTTTTTGGTGACGTGAATACGGGTCACTTCAAGGTCTGTACCCACGACCACGAGGGCGCTTTCCAGGATCTCGGGGATTCGACAGAGGTGTCGATTGAGTTCTAATGGCTTGGCGAAGTCCAGGATCTCGTTCAGGATCGCCTCGATTCTGATCAGGTCGCGCATGGCATTCTCGACGCGTGTCTGTGGATCGAAGTCGAGGATGCCTTCACCCGTGACCTCTTCAAGTTGCGCACGAATAGAGGCCAGCGGTTCCCGGATTTCGGTGGCCAGGAACGCGCTGAACTCTCCGATGGCGGCTTGGCGTTCCTGCTTTCGAATAATGGGCTCAGACGACACAGCCACAGGCGGTGGCGGGATCGGCTCGCCCGCGTCGGTCACCGGGGCAGGGGTTGGAGCCGGCGGCGCCGGTGTCTGCAAGAGATCCGCAAGCTTGAGGATGATGGGTTCCAGGGTGCGCGCATCAGTGGCTTGATAGCGCTGTGGTTCCTTCGATCCCAGCGTGAAGGTGCCACCAACCTGGCCGCGGACGAAGAAGGGAATCACAAGCGACGACAGAAACCGATCCTTGAAGAGGTGTTTGTGATCGAGAAAGCGGCCCTGGGTGGAGGCAAGATCATGATCGACGCGCGGCTTGCGGTGGCGGACGGCCCATCCCGCGGCTGAGCTATCGAGCGTGAGGCGCTGGCCTGGTTTAAGATCTTTCTTGGCATCTTTTTGATCGCCCTTGGTGTCCCCGGCGATCCCCAACACTTCCACGTTTCCCGCGAGCGGATCGTAATAGCAGGCCCAGGCGCGATCATAGGCAACGAATTGGTTGGCTTCATTCAGGACGGCTTC
>Ga0209640_10002240_pt1 | contig 16826 bp, 18 predicted proteins | sample RifCSP10_1_FD_184018 | JGI IMG/M metagenome (GOLD analysis project Ga0209640, IMG submission 184018) | Soil microbial communities from Rifle, Colorado - Rifle CSP2_sed 10_1 (SPAdes) (version 2) | ecosystem: Environmental > Terrestrial > Deep subsurface > Rock core/Sediment | place: Rifle... | reverse complement strand
TCCGGAAGAGCTCAAAGCGGCTGGAGAGAAGGTCGGCTTCCCCTGTGTGATGAAGCCGGTGATGTCTTCTTCCGGAAAGGGGCAGTCGGTCGTCCAAACCCCCGCCGATCTTCAAAAAGCGTGGGACTACGCCATGTCGGCCTCTCGCGCCAAAAAGCCGGCTACATAAAGGATTTGGCCCAGCACTTCGTCGATAATCCTGAAGTCTATAACCATTTGGGGCAGCTTAGCGACGAAGAGGTGATAGCCGACTTAACCGCCGTCAAAGGCATCGGTGTTTGGACGGCGCAGATGTTTTTGATGTTCACGCTGGTCCGGCTGGACGTGTTCGCACCCGATGACATCGGCCTGCAAAGAGCCATGAAGCAACTTTACGGCTGGAAAAGCACCCCGAGCAGGGAAAAGCTCGAACAAAAAGCCACCACATGGCGCCCCTACCGCACTGTGGCCTGCTGGCACCTCTGGCACTCCCTCGACAACACCCCAAAATAATCCTCAGCAGGGAATGCTTGAAAAGTTGTAAATTTTTCATCAAGTGTGCTATAATCAAAGTAACAAGTCGACTCTTACAACGTACATTATTCAAAGGAGAGTGTTACTAAGGCGCCGGACGAGGTTCTTAAGCGTTCACCAGGAAAGGTAACACCATGTCAATAAGCACCGCCAATTTTTTAGGTAGATATGCGATTCTCCCAAAAAAGCCCGGATTACGGGTAAAAAAAGACCAGGATTTAGTTTTTACTAGTGCCGAAACCGAATCAGAAAAGCTCATCAATATTACCGATGGGGCTCGCGACAACCTCATTACAGCCAATACAGTTTTTCCGTTCGTACTATTCACGGACACCGTTAGTATCGACAGGCAGAAACTAACAATTGTTCATAGATCGTTTTTCCGTACATCAAGCACAATCAGTGTGCAGATTGATGATGTTCAAATCGCCAAAGTAGACGTCGGGCCATTTTTTGGATCAGTCCACTTGGCTTCTAAGTATTTTGTCGATAACATTCAATCGATTAACTTCCTAAAACGAGCTGATGCTATTAGGATCCAGAGGCTGCTTCAGGGTTATATGATAGCCCACCATCGGAAAATAGACTGCGCCAGTATCGACAATGACCAACTAGTCGTCCTGCTAAATGACCTTGGACAGAGCTCTACAAACTAACATAAAGCAATAGCGGGTGGTACCCGCCAACAAAATAAGAAACTTTTGGCTAAAAGAACGCCTGGTTTGATGCAACCCTTGCGTAAAGGTTGCGTAATTATACCCGTTATGCTAGAATAAGTTTATTGTTCAAAATGAATCCTAGTTTGTTTAATTTCTAACTCGGCTTCATATAAAGCAAGCGAGTTAAATTAAATAAATGAGAGGGATTCTTTTTTAATGTACAAAAATAACCATAGTCGCAGCCATTTCAATGGCGGGCGGCGTTTTAACAGAGGCAGTACCGCCAAGAAACCAAGAAGCCGGGGCCAATATATCGACCCTAAGCGCTTTATCAAATCGGCCAACCCGGCGCTCGACAGCGACTACGTGGCTAAATTGGGTTTTGCCGATTTTGCCATCCACCCTCTGCTAAAGAGCAACATAGCGGTTAAGGGCTATAAGGTACCATCGGAAATTCAAGATAAAGCCATACCCTTAGGCCTGGCCGGGCGGGACATAGTTGGTGTTGCCAATACCGGCACGGGCAAGACAGCGGCCTTTGCCGTACCGATACTCAATAAATTAATGCATACGCACCAAGCCAGAGCCCTGATTGTGGCACCGACGCGCGAGCTGGCTATCCAAATAGACGACCAAATCAGAATTTATGCCAAACACAGCAACATTAAAACCGCCATATTGATAGGCGGCTTGCCGCTGGGGCGCCAGACGACCTCGCTCAAAGCCGCGCCGAACATCATAATCGGTACGCCGGGGCGGCTTATAGATCACATCAAACAGGGAAATTTACGCTTAGACGCCTGCAGCATGGTGGTACTGGACGAAGTGGACAGGATGCTTGATATGGGCTTCATAAACGACGTGCGCTATCTGCTTGATTTGCTGCCGACGCAGCGGCAATCCTTCTTTTTCAGCGCCACGCTGAGCCGAGAGGTAAACGCGCTGATAAATACTTTCACTCGCGAAGCCGTGACCGTTAACGTCAAAGCCGGCGAAACCAGCGAAAAAGTAAACCAGGACGTGGTGCGCTATAACGGCAAACCCGAGCGGTTGGATCAGCTGCACGAGCTGCTGATAACCGGACCGGCCAAAAAGACATTGATTTTCGGCGAAACGAAGTACGGCGTGGAACGTCTGGCACGCGAACTGAAAAACCGCGGCTTTAAAGCCGAGGCACTACACGGCGGTAAAAGCCAGGGACAGCGCAAACGAGCGCTGGATAGTTTCAGAAACAATGGTGTAAATGTTCTGGTAGCAACAGATGTCGCAGCCCGCGGGATTGACGTCATCGACATTACGCATGTTATCAATTTCGATGTGCCGCACACTTATGACGACTACATCCACCGTATCGGCCGAGCCGGCAGGGCAGGCCGCACCGGACACGCCTTGACCTTTGTCGAAAACACCTGAGCAGCGGGACCTTTGCCGGCTTTTGACAAAGGGCATATAATTTAGGGTGAAGGCCCGTACAAACTTCGAAGAAGTTTAGGCGGGCGAAGGAGGTTGGTATGAAAATAAGAGCTTGGGTGGCACTAAGTGCGGCGGCGGCATTTTTATTCGTCATTTTTGCAGGGGCAAGAGCCCAAGCTTGGACCGAGTTTAGAAGCGGCAACAGGGGTACAGTGGCGGCCGGCGAAACTATTGATAGCACGCTTTTCATCGGCGCTCAAAGTGTTGATATTGCCGGCACAGTGAACGGCGATGTTTTTTGCGGCGCTCAAACGGTGAACATCAGCGGTACGGTGAAAGGTGATGTTATTTGCGGTGCCCAAACCATCAACATCAGCGGCACGGTGGAAGGAAGCATTAGAGTAGGCGCTCAGACTGTTAATCTGACCGGCTCTGTTGGCCGTAATGCGACTGTTGGCGCCCAGACAATCAATACCGACTCCAAAAGCCGCGTCGGCGGCGATGCCAGTTTTGCTGCCACTGATACCCACTTAAACGGCAGCATCGGCCGCGACCTGGCAGTCGGCGGCGACAGTGTTAACATCGGCGGCGAAGTCGGACGCGACATAAAAAGCGCCGCCAATAAAATAGCTCTTTTAGGCAGCGCCATTGTGGGCGGCGGAATCGAATACAGCAGCAAGAACAAGATTAGTACGGCCCAAGGAGCAGACGTAAGCGGCAAGGTTACTCAACATATTCCTAAAAAGCCAGACCGAGCGTTCCCGGCGGTGTTTATCTTCCAGGGCGTTATGGCATTGATGGCTGCTCTGCTACTGCTGATAACAGCTCTGATTGTGACAGCGCTACTTCCGCAAATGGTTCACTCAATCAGCAATCAGGGTATGAAGCGGCCGTGGTGGGTACTTTTGGCCGGTTTTGCGGCTAGCTTCATGCTCCCAGTCCTAATCGTGCTATTGATGATAACAGTCGTTGGCATCCCACTGGCTATTTTGCTGCTACTCGGCTGGCTGCTGATTGCATCCTCCAGTGGCCTATTTACGGCATACTACGTCGGCCGGATGGTATGGCGCAAGCAAAACAACCCATTGCTGAGAGTACTGGTTGGCGGCCTGATCCTGCTGCTTCTGTTCATGATTCCATATCTTGGCTTCTTTGTGATGTTGGCAACATTTTGGATAGGCGCTGGCATGGTGCTGCTGGAACTCTTCGAGCGCACCCCACGACCAAAATACAACCTGAAATAAGCGGCTATCGCCTTATGAGACACCTCGCATCGCGAGTTTCTCATCGACGCCGGCAAAATGGTTCACATTTTGTCGGGCTGCTCTTCCGGAAGAAGAACAATAATTTTGAGCTTCTGGGGATCAGGCGCGTTTGGCAGCGGGTTTAGCTTTTGGTTTGTGAATAGAGCTAAAGATTCTGCCGATTAGAGCAACCGCTAAAAGTGCGGCGCCGAGGAGCGTGACTTTGGTGTAAGCGCCGCTGATAGCTTGGCCGATTTGGGTTGTTAGTTCCGGCGACAGCGAGCCCAAGCCGCCATCACCGTCTTTTGGCGGGCTCTTGAGCAACAGCGCAATCAACGTACCGGGCAAACTTACAAGAAGGAGAAGAGTACCCAAGTTTGACAGTCGGCCCCAACGGGCGCTGAAGTATATGACTCCTAAAGCCAGCAGCAGCGAAATTACGGCGAAAATCCTGAAGAATTTATTGAGAGCTTGATGCGTATCTTTGGTGAAGATATTAAGTAGTGCGGCGTCTTTGACAAATTTTTCTTTTTGCTCAGGCGTGGCACCGAATTTATCGGCTGTGGCCTCAATGCCGTTGTTATAAATCGATTCAGTAATCGGCTTAAAGACTTTAATAGAAATTTCGGCAGGCGATAAGGATAGATCAGCCTCGGTTATTTTAATTGATGGAACATTAGGTATCGGCTGGATTACGCCACCAGCCTCGGCCAGCGCCTCACGGGCTTCTTCGGTATCAACCGTATTGCCGCGGATAAACCCCATACCGATAATCAACGCACCAACTGTAGGCGCGCGATCTTTGTCTGTCAATTTAACGAGGCTGAACAAAATCAGAGTGGCCGCCAGCGTAAAGACAAGTAAAATCCCACATACCCATTTGGCATCGACATGCCAGTAGGGACGGGGATTAGGAAAAAGCTTCATTACCGATGAATTATAGCCTAAAAATGCTCATGGTATAATCAGTCCGATTACGATCTAGTTTCAAAAATTAACAAACGGAGAATATATGCAAAGTAAACAAAACGGCTTTGCCCATATGACATTGGTGGCCGCCGGAGTGGTTCTGGTTGCCGCCAGCGGAGTAGGCTACTACGTCTATGACCAAAATAAATCGCCTAATTTAAGCCAGGAAAATACCAACAAAGTCGAAGTACTAGACTTTTTACCGGATTCCTTGGCCAACGTAAAAAGCGTTGACGAAATCCGCACCCTAGCCGCCGATAACTTGAACGGCGCGACGATTGTAGGGGTCGAGCTCGAACAAGAGCACGGCCAACTGGTATACAAAGTTAAGCTAAGCGATGGGCGTATTTTGATGTTTAACGCCGTTAGCGGCGAAGCGCTGGCCTCGACCGAAGAGCATAATGAAGCAGAGCAAGATGAGATTCCAAATGGTTTTGTGGCCGGAATCAGCATTGACCAAGCCCGCCAAATTGCCCTGGAGCAGCGCCCCGGGGAGACAATAATCAAAATCGAGCTTGAGATGGAAGAAGGCGTTGGTGTTTACAGCGTGCGCTTTACCGACAGCGGCCGGGTAGATGTTAATGCAACCAACGGTGCGGTCACGAGAGTGGAAGCCGGCGACGAGGAAGCCTCAGACGACAGCTCAAACGAAAACCACGGCTCAAATGACGATTCGAGTGACGAAAACTCCGGTAGCAACAGCGGCTCTAGCAACTAGCCCCTTCAACTAGATCCTCTTTTTACGGGCATGCATCGTATGACGGACAGTTAATAAGCCGGCCACAGTCAGCCCAGTTGCGAAAACTATAACACCCTTATGTTTAAGGATAGTTTCGCCGGTCTTTTTCAGTATGACTTTTAATTCTGAAGCCGGCACAACCGCCTCACCTATCTGTACAGCTACTTCATGTGTGGACGACGTTTTTGATTCCATTCTCTCTATGCCATGCTCAACGTAGTCACGCACACTGCGAACAAACTCCTCAGGCTTAAGAGGTGGCTGTTCGTCGATTACGTCTTCCAAGTCTTCCTTAAGCGGTCGTTGGGCGTTCTCCATACTCCCGAATTATACCCCCCGAGGCGGTTCTACCTCTGTATGTTATAATTTTGTTATAACAAAGTTATAACATACTACTATAGATAAGCGTTAGAAGCCAAAAAGAGGAAGAGGGGAATGATAAGGAAGATTATAAGAGTCGGGAACTCGGACGGTGTGGTCATACCGGCATCTGTCATGCGCGCCCATAAGCTCAAAGCCGGTGACAAGGTAGAAGTAATTATTAGCCCGCCGGGCGAAATCGCCCGTAGACTGGAATTTTTGCAAGAGCTGGACGACTTCCGCAAACATCGTGATAAGCCAGCCAAAAATCCATCCAAAGGCCAACTCCTCTAGTACTTTACGTTCGGTGTAAAATATAAGCATGGCCAAGGAGCAGGTTTGCGGTGGAGCTTTGGAGCGATTTGCTGGGAGTCCGGCATGAGGCCAGACATTGATGTTTACTTAAATATTGACGGCGTGCTGCTAGATGGCAACTCGCGGCCGACCAACTACAGCCGCGAATTCATCAAATACATCGTGCCGAACTTTAGTACATTCTGGCTGAGCAGCCGCTCCAAGGACAGTAGCTCCGGACTAATCGAGGACTTATCAAAGATATTCGAGCCAGCAATCATGCAGTTGATGGCTGGTGTGCGCCCCACCCGCTGGAGCTTTGCCAAAACTCAGGCCATAGATTTTAGCCGTCCGTTTTTATGGTTCGATGATCAGCTGGTAGTTCACGAGCGAATAGAGCTGATAAAAAATAATGCGCTGGAAAACTGGATTGAGGTGAATCTAGCCAAGGATGAGAACCGCCTAGCCGATTTTTTGGTCCGTTTTCCGCAGCCGGCTAACTACGTCTTCTTCTAAACATGGAATTGCTGATTTCAACTCAAGATAACCGACAGGTAGTAGATATAACCGAGCAGGTGCAAAAGTTAGTTAAGCCAGGGACCATTGCCATCAATGTCCATGTGGCGCATACGACATGTGCGGTGACGACGGCCGATCTCGACCCGGGAACCGATTTAGACCTGTTAGACGCTGTTTGGCAGATGATTCCCAAACTCAAATACCGCCACCCGCACAATCCGGCGCATGTACCGGCTCATCTGGCAAGCAGTATCATCGGCCCAAGCGTGACCGTCCCGGTACAAGATGGGCGATTAATACTTGGTTCTTGGCAGAGGGTAATTTTGGTTGAGCTAGATGGCCCGCGAGAGCGTAAGCTTATGGTTACTAATTTATAGTTATGGCTAGAAAATGCCATTGACTTTACTTTTATTTTGAGCATATGCTTAAGGTACCCACGGAGAGGTGGCTAGTAGCTAAGCATTTCGGTGCCGCGGCTACGCAAAAAGGGGCCTTAAAAAGCTCCTTTTTGTATGTTAAAGTTAAACATAAGGATTAAATGGGGGAGAAGATGGATATGGATTTCCGTGAGCCCACGAGGACTCAATCGCAACAACACTATGCGAGCGAACCACAACACGAGCCAATCAAGAATAGATCAGGTAAGGGTAAAAAATTATTAATGTGGCTGGTAGTCTTGCTGCTGATTGCCGGGGCTGCCGGTGGCGGCTGGTACTACCGTGACAGGCAAGCTAAAGACGATACCAAGCTCAAACAAACCGAGATCGATAGCTTAAAAACAGCTAACGCCAGCCTCGCAAAAGACCTTAAAGAGGCCCAAGGAAAAGCTGAGTCAGCCGCTAAACCCAGCCAACAAGATCTAGATAATATTGCAGCAGCTGTCAAATCAGGCAACTATGCAGCCCTAGAGCAGCTGATGGCCAGCAAAGTCACAGTAATTATTGCTGCCAGTGAAGGTCTAGGCGAGCGGACTCCGGCTCAGGCGATTGCCGATATCAAATATCTCGACAGCGGGACAGATCCCTGGGACTTCGCCTTACCAGCTGCCACGGTAGATGGCTACCAGGCCGGCGACTATAAGCAATACTTCCCCGACGGTGCGCTGGCTGGCCAATCGGCCAACAACTACGTTGTTTCGTTCTCGTTTGACAGTAGCGGCAAGGTCAGTACTATTTTCATGGTCGCCAATGCCGACTTGCTTTAGCTGCAAAAATTACAACGCAAATAATAAACTTAAGCGTTTGACAAGCTTACAGTAGGCGGATTATATTGGGGCTAGATCATCGTGAGGTGATTCAGCGACAATCCGCAAGGAAAAATCGCGTAAAAGACGGGAATTCTTCGGAAGACCCGTTTTTTATTTGGTGAACCCACACCGCGATTGTCCTGCTTCCGGCGGAGCCGGAACTCCGACAATCGCTCTTGGCGCATCACCGCGTCAGAAACTCCGGTACGCGTTCACTGTATTTCAATACGGCTCACTTACGTTCCTCGCTTCTTCCTTGTGTTGCACTCAAGTGTGAGCCCACAAATTTCTGAGTTATAGTAAAAGTGTGAAAAAGTTTTGGGTCATATCTATTCTTGCCGTTACTTTCCTATTTGTGGGCATTGCGACTACTACAACAATAGCCCAAGACACACAGAACTTCGCGATTACCAGTTTCGATGCCGATTATCGGTTAAGTCGTAACCGCCAAAAGACCGCGTTGCTAGAGGTAACAGAGCGGATTGTCGCCAAGTTCCCAGACTTCGACCAAAACCACGGCATTTTGCGAGCTATACCGAAGCGATACCAAAACCACACACTCAGCTTGGAGGTTAAAAGTGTTCTAAATGATAAGGGCCTGTCGCGAAACTACAGTACCTATGAGCAGAACGATAACCTGGTTCTGAAAATTGGTGACGCCGATCAATTTGTACACGGCGAACAAACCTACATCATTAGCTATCAAATGCGCAATGTGGCCAACCTACTCGATGACCATGATGAATTCTATTGGGACGTCAATGGCGACCAGTGGTCACAGAGCTTCGAGACAATCAACGCCACAGTCCATATTGCCAAAGATTTAGTTACACAGCTCCAAGACCGTCAAATCTGCTACGCCGGCGCTGCAGGCTCAACTGACCAAACGGGGTGTCAAATCAGACAACAGCCGGCCGTTAATGAAACAGTTATTTCTGTGACTACAACAGATGCACTAAAGCCATACGAGACACTGACTTTAGCCATCGCTTTCAATAAAGATACTTTTCTACCGGGACCGGAAATCGCCCGTGAGCAACGAATTCGCCAGGCTAAAATTGCTGGGGCAACGGCGGCCATAGCACTGCCGCCAGCGGCCGCGTTTGTCTTTATGTTCCGCCGCTGGCGGCAGTTCGGCGACGACCCAAAGGGCAGGGGTGTTATCGTTGCCGAATACCAGCCGCCCAGAGGCCTTACCGCTCTAAGCTCAGACTTTGTATTGCAGCAGAAACTGCGCAACCCAGCCTTTAGCGCAGCCATTATCGAATTGGCGGTCAGAAGGTATCTGACAATCTACGAAGTCAATCAAAAAAAACGGCTCCGGCCAGACAGCCGGGACTATAGGCTGAAGCTTGATAAAGAGCCCAAAGATTTACCAACCGAGCTTAAGTTGGCGGTTGAGTTGATATTCGGTAGCAGCGCCAAAGTTGGCAGGCAGATTTCAATTAACGAACTCGGGGTTGAAGCAAAACGGTCACGGAAGCTGTTCGAAAAAATGAAAGATTTGGAGGACTGGTTAGCCAATCAATTATCCAAAAGCGGTTATTTTATAAAGAATCCCAAAAAGGTACGTAACGGTTATTTAGGCTGGGCTGGCGGCATTTTTGGTGCCGGTATTTTTTTGTTCTTCTTTGGCCCGCTGATTGTGCTGGGTTTAGGCATTGTAGCAACGGCGGCAATTATGTTGCTGTTCGCCTTCATCATGCCGGCACGCACAGAGTTTGGTGTCGCGGCCAATGATGCTCTGCTGGGGTTAAAGGATTATATTAAACTAGCCGAGGCTGACAGGTTAAAATTCGGCCAAAGCCCGGAGGGGGCCGAGAAAATCGCCCAAGGGTCATTTGACCCTAACGACCCGCAGATGAAAGTCAAACTTTTCGAAACCCTCCTGCCGTACTCCATCCTATTTGGTCTGGAGAAGGATTGGGCCAAGCAATTTGCCAACATCTATAAAGAACCACCAGAATGGTACCAAGGCAACTGGGCGGCATTTAACACCGGTTATTTAGCCGGTTCGGTTAGTAGTTTCTCAGCAGCCAGCTCCCAAACCTTCGTATCGCCATCAAGCTCCAGCGGCAGTGGTTTTGGCGGCGGTGGCGGTTCCGGAGGAGGAGGCGGCGGTGGTGGAGGCGGCGGCTGGTAATTACGGCTGCCGCCTTATAAGATACCCCTTCGGGGTTTCCTATCGCACAGGGCGCGGAATGAATCCGGCGCTCTGGCTACCTTCCTGAGGAACTATCCTATATCATAATTTGTATGCTATCGCTGAGTCATGAGGAGTTTGAGAAAGTGGTGGCCGAAGGCATTGACGCCATTCCGCCGCTTTACCAAAAATACTTGAAGGACGTGGCTTTTATAATCGAGGACGATCCGACGCCCGAGCAGCGAGCCAGACTCAATCTGTTCCGAGGAGAGCTTTTATTTGGGCTTTATGAAGGAGTACCGCTGCCCCGGCGGCAGGGAACAACCAAGGTTTTACCAGATAAAATTACTATTTTTAAAAACCCAGCTTTACTGATGAGTAACAGCTTAGAGGAACTGCGGGAACACGTACGGCACACCGTTTGGCATGAGGTAGCCCATTACTACGGGTTAGATCACAGACGCATACATGAACTAGAAAACAAGCACAGACATTAACTTCTAAATAATAACTTGTCAGTTTGCGCAAATGGGGATATTATGAAACTGTAATTATATGAAAAATCTCAATTGGCGCAAAATTAGTCGATTTTACGTCTGGATAATCCTTCTGACACTAGCCGCTGTAGTCTTTATTTTGCTTAGAAGCCCGGCGGCCGGACAGCGTCAGGCCTCACAAGACCTATCTGAACTTAATGTCTCGGGAATCGATAACGAGTCCCAAAGTCCGAGCCAGCTACCAGCCTCGGCTGAGGCGGCCAAAAAATCTGAAACCAGCCAGTCTAGCTCGTCTGCGACTATGCCGGTACCGCCGGCCGATGATGGCAGCCTCGTGCCTTTACCGGAGCCTCTGCCTGCCCCTTGGACGTATACAAAACCACCATTTTGTCCACTGTTCAGTGAAGGGGTAGGTTCATACATTTGGCGCTGCTCGCCCTGCGGGCCTTATCCTTATATGCCGACTACTGAATCCGAAATTGTCTGTATTGAATAAAAACAATCACTAACTGTTTTAACTTGCCATAAGGCAGTGGATATTTGTTGATAATTTGCCAAGTCAGGAATATGATGAAGTTATTAACAATTAAGGAGGAGGCGTATGCCATTCACTCACAGGCAATCGGTCGCAGCGATGGTCCATTTCTTCGTAGGGGTAGCCGAAATTCTGCTACTTTTGCGAGTCGTGTTACGGTTCTTTAACGGGGACCCTGACGCGTCGTTCATCAACTGGGCCTACACTGTAACAGCCCCATTGCTTGAGCCGCTGCGCGGGGTTTTCACATCTACGGATGTGGTCAACCGAGGGTGGGTAGTAGACTACGTGGCGCTCTTTGCCATGGTCGCTTACGCGGTAGTCGGCTACATCGTGGTTTCTAGTCTGGGCCGTTGGTCAAGGAAGTAAACGTCCAATTTCGAAAAAAAAATAATGGCGGGCGGCTTTTTAAAGCCGCCCTTTTTGACGGACTGCTCTTCCAGAGGAATAAAAAATACCCAATACTGTTAAAATTTAATAATGGCCTATAGGAGATATGAGAGGGCGCCATATGAGCCGGGGCAGACGGCGCCGTATAAGATTAGTCGCAGCAAAATCGACTTATTTATCAATTGCCCCAGGTGTTTTTGGCTGGATGCCAGGTTAAAAATCAGCCGCCCAAAAGGCCCGCCATTTACTCTAAACTCGGCTGTTGACCAGCTTCTGAAGCAAGAGTTCGATGTCCTGCGCAAAAACGGCAAACAACACCCGCTGCAAATCGAATACGGAATAGACGCCAAGCCGGTAGACCACGACAAACTCAATGCCTGGCGCCACAACTTTACAGGTGTCCAGTTTCTACATGAGCCCACAAACTTGATGGTTTTTGGCGCAATTGATGATTTATGGCAGAATTCCAAGGGCCAATACATAGTTTTAGATTACAAATCGACTTCTAAAGCCGGCAAGATCACCGAACTCGGGAATGAATCGTGGCATAACCAATACCGCCGCCAGCTAGGAGTTTACCAATGGCTGCTGCGGCAAAACGGCCTAACAGTTAGCAACACCGGCTACTGGGTTTATTGCAACGCCGCGAAAGGCGGTAAGACCTTCGATAAGAAGCTGGAATTCGAACTGACACTAATCGAAGAAAAAATCGACGACAAATGGGTCGAACCTGCGCTACTTAAGATCAAAAAGACACTTGAAGGTGAAATGCCTGAAAATGACCCAACTTGCGAATTTTGTACTTACGCTCGCTCACGTACTCAATTAACGCTGGACGCTGTTAGTAAGAAGAAATAGAATGAAGCTATGCTAGACATCCGGTTTATTAGGGAGAACGCCGAGTTAGTGGAGCAAAAAGCCAAGCAAAAGGGCTTTGAGGTTGACGTACCAGGAGTTTTAAACAAGGATAAATCGCGGCGAGAAAAACTGGATGAAATCCAGAAGCTTCAGAAAGAAAGAAACGAGCTTTCTAATAGCATAAAAGGTAGACCACCGACTCATGAAGAAACAGAAAAAGGACGCGCTCTCAAGGAACGAATAGCACCTCTTGAAAAAAATCTAAACACGATAGAAGAAGAATTCCAAAAAAGTTTCCAAGAGATTCCTAATATTTTTCCGGACGATACGCCGCTAGGGGACGAAGAAGCCAGCCGCGAAGAACGAAAATGGGGGGACACGCCCGATAAAGGTTTTGAAGTGGTCGACCACGTGACATGGGCTGAACAGCGCGGCTTGTTGGATTTTGAACGTGGCGCCAAAATAGCCGGCAGCAAGTTTTATTTCACGACTGGAGCTTTGGTCCAGCTCGAACTGGCACTAACGCAATGGGCCATGGATTTCGTCGCCAAACAGAATTTCCTGCCAATGTTGGTTCCTCATCTAGTAAATAGCCGGGTGATTGACGGAACAGGCTTCAAGGCTCGCACCAAAGAAGAGGAACAGATCTATAAAGTCGAGGGCCAGGATTTGAACCTGATAGCAACCGCTGAAATCCCTTTGACTGCCTTTCACGCCGATGAAATTCTAGCCGAGAAAGATCTACCCAAACTTTATGCCGGTTATAGCCCGGCCTATCGTAAGGAAGCTGGCGCCTATGGCAAGCACAGCAAAGGGCTTTACCGTGTGCATCAGTTCAATAAAGTCGAGTTATACGTTTTTTGCAAACCAGAAGATAGTGAACATTGGCACCAAAAGATGGTAGAACTGGAGGAGAAACTCTGCCAACAACTATCGATCCCTTACCGTGTGGTTAGAATCGCTGCCGGTGATCTGGGGGCTGCCGCTTATAAGAAGTATGACATCGAGTACTGGAGCCCGTTAGATAAATCATATCGCGAGCTGACGAGTTGTTCGAACGTTACCGATTATCAGGCCAGGCGGCTAAATATTAGGTATCGTAAGGCTTCCGGCGGAACAAATTACGTGCACACTCTCAACGGCACAGCAGCGGCTACCAGTCGTCTGATGATTGCAATTATTGAGAATTATCAAACCGAGGGCGGGAAGGTTAGCGTGCCAGTGGCGCTACGGCCGTATATGGGCGGTCAGCTGAGTATATGATGAAGCTCAAAATCGACCACTTGCACGTTGCAGTCGAACCCGAGCTCACAGCTTATACGGAAGAAAAAATCGGCAAGATAGACCATCTGTTAAGCCGGCACGCGCGCCGCAGCGCGCATGCCGAAGTAAAGCTCAAAGCCGGGCCGGGTAGAGGCAAAAAACAATTTATGTGCGAGGTTATAATCCATCTGCCCAAAGAAGTTGTAACAACTAACCAAACCGCCGAAACCCTTAATGCGGCTGTTGATTTGGCCGAAGCCAAACTCAAAAACCAGCTCAAAAAATATAAAGACAAACACACCCTAGCGCGGCGCCATAAAATCCGCCGCATTTTTGGCCGAATACGCCGGCGCTAAAACCTCCCGGCTTTTTACGGTACAATAGGATGGTCTATTTATTGGAGTTTTATCTAACAACTAACCACTAGCAACTACCCAACTATATTATGGCTATTTTACCGAGTACGAAAATTTTGAAGCGGATTTTGGGCGACCCACAAGCCGGGACGCTCAAGCGGATGAAGAAGCGTGTGGCTGAGGTCAACGCGCTGGCTGATGAGTACAAAAAACTCTCCGATGCCAAATTACACGCCAAAACCGAGGAGCTTAAAAAGCAATTAGCCTCCGGCAAAACGCTCAACCAGATTTTACCTGAGGCTTTTGCGGTGGTGCGCGAAGCATCGACCCGCGCAATAGGCCAACGCCATTTTGACGTACAGCTAATCGGCGGCATGGTGTTACACGAAGGCAAAGTTTCCGAAATGAAAACTGGTGAAGGCAAAACTTTGGTAGCGACACTAGCGGTTTATTTGAATGCTCTTGAAGGCAAGGGTGTGCACGTAGTAACGGTTAACGATTATCTGGTGCAACGAGATGCTGGCTGGATGGGCCAGATTTATGACTTTTTAGGTATGAGCACCGGTGTGGTGATACCCGACCAATCTTATGTGTATGACCCTGAGTTCGACAATAAAGATCATGTTGACCCGCGATTTAGGCACCTACGCCCTGCAACGCGACAGGATGCTTATCAAGCCGATATCACATACGGCACCAACAACGAATTCGGCTTCGACTACTTGCGGGACCACATGGTGCGCGAAGTAGACCAACTGCGCCAACGCGAGCTCCACTACGCGATTGTCGACGAAGTTGACTCAATCTTGATTGACGAAGCCCGCACGCCGCTGATTATATCGGCCCCAGCTACGGCTTCAGCCGCGGCCTATGACCAATTTGCCAAAGTTGTACGCCAGCTAAAAGAAACCGAGCATTACGAAAAAGATGAAAAACGCCGCAGCGTTATCCTAACCGATGCTGGCGTGGAGTTTGTCGAGAAAATCTTAGGTATCCAGGGGCTTTATTCAACCGAGAACCTACGTACTATCTACCATCTAGAACAAGCCATGCGCGCCCAAGCGCTCTTTAACCGGGATAAGGATTATGTTGTGACAAACGAAGGCGAAATTGTCATCGTCGATGACTTTACCGGGCGCTTGCTGCGGGGGCGACGTTATAACGAAGGGTTACACCAGGCGATTGAGGCCAAAGAAGGCGTTGAAGTCAAAGAAGAGACCATGACGCTGGCTACCATATCCTTCCAAAATTACTTCCGTTTGTATAAGAAATTGGCTGGTATGACCGGTACGGCCAAGACCGAGGAGGAAGAATTCCACCAGGTTTACAAAATGGACGTGGTTGAAGTGCCGACCAATATGCCGATGGTACGCGACGATCTGACTGACAGAATTTATAAATCCGAGGCCGGCAAGTTCCGGGCGATCGTCAAACACGTCGCCGAGCTGCAAAAGAAAGGCCAGCCGGTGCTTTTGGGCACTGTTAGCGTCGAGAAAAATGAACTTTTGAGCCGGCTACTAAAAAGCGCTTCCGTTCCACATGAGGTTCTGAACGCCAAGAGCCACGAGCGCGAAGCACTGATTATCGCCAAAGCCGGTGAGAAAGGAGCGGTGACACTGGCGACCAACATTGCCGGTCGCGGTACGGATATCGTGCTTGGTGAAGGAATTGTCAAGCTCGGTGGTCTATTTGTACTTGGCAGCGAGAGGCATGAGGCTCGTCGTATCGATAACCAACTGCGCGGCCGCTCCGGCCGTCAGGGCGACCCCGGCATGAGCCAGTTTTATGTTTCTTGCCAGGACGATCTGATGCGAATTTATGGCGGCGAGCGCATCGCGGCCATAATGGACAGGCTAAAAGTCGATGAAGACACGCCGATTGAAAGCCGCATGATAACCAGAAGCTTGGAGTCGGCCCAGAAAAAGGTCGAGGGCTTTAACTTTGATACGCGTAAGAATGTCGTCAAGTACGACGACGTCATGAACCGCCACCGTAAGGCCGTTTACGCGCTGCGCAGCGAAGTTTTGCGGGCTGAAGATATTAGTCCTAGGGTCAAGAAATTCATCAGCGAAGAAGTTGCGGCGCTCGTAGCTCATCCCGATTCAATGACTGAAGCCTTTGAGGCAGTGTTAAGCGAGGTCTTCCCATTTGACGAGCCAACGCTTGACAAACTATTCGATAGCGCGGCCGACAAGTTCGAATCCGAGTTACAAAGAACGGCCATTAAGCTTTATGAACAACAAGAAAAAAGTTTCGGTGCTGAGATGTTCCGCAAGATCGAGAGTGATGTATACTTGCAGATTCTGGACAACTTATGGATGCAGCATCTGGAAAATATGGAGCATCTGCGCGAGGGTATTCACTGGATTGCCGTTGGCCAGCGAGACCCATTGGTAGAGTATCGTAAGCAGGGGCAGCGGCTGTTTGATGAGATGCAGGAAACGGTGCGGCACGATATCGTCCGGGCCATAATGCACGCCCAGCCAATGCCGCAAGAGGATATGGCCCGGCCGGTAGAAACCGAATTGACCCGAGCGGCCCGCAGTTCAGTGGACAATGCCAGCCAAGTCACCAGCACCGTAACTTTCACGGAGTCTGATTTTATAGACACTGAAGAGGAACAGGCCCAGCAGGCCCGATTCAAAGTCGAACGTAAAAAAGCCCGTAAAGCCGAACGCCAACGCAAAAAAGCCGCTAAAAGACGTCATAAAAAGTAGGATGCCTCAATGAAGCATACAGTTAGTGAAGTTGTACTCAAAAATGGCGCACGTGGGCTTCTAATTAATGTGCCCGGAGCGGCCGTAACCAGCTTTGAATTGAACTTTCGA
>Ga0209640_10002239_pt1 | contig 16826 bp, 13 predicted proteins | sample RifCSP10_1_FD_184018 | JGI IMG/M metagenome (GOLD analysis project Ga0209640, IMG submission 184018) | Soil microbial communities from Rifle, Colorado - Rifle CSP2_sed 10_1 (SPAdes) (version 2) | ecosystem: Environmental > Terrestrial > Deep subsurface > Rock core/Sediment | place: Rifle... | reverse complement strand
CCAGCAGGTCGGGATCGTAATAATCCATCGCGATCACCGCCAGGTGTAAGCCATCAGGATTCCAGGCCACGTATAGATCCCCGAACGGGATTTCAGGATCAGGGGCTACCAGGGGACCGATCAGGGCCTGCTCTTTCGGCCACTCTTCGAGTGAGCGATCCCGCACATCGATCACGGCACGGGGAATCTGCCACGGGCCATCGCGAACCGGCAGGGGGGTATCGGACCTCTGCTCATGGACGGCCGGAAGATCAGGATTGACGCGACTGAATGCCTCGACAAGCCGCTCATAGGGACGGTCAGCGATATCGACGAGCCCAAAGTTATAATCCTCGCCGTCCTCCCGCCCTCCGTACGGATGGTCATAATACTGAAACCACTGGAGCCCGACGATCTGTGGCTCGCGGGCGAATCGCTGGGCCGCGGCGATGGCGCCGCGAGTACGCTCAGCCTGCGTTGGCACGGTCATCAAGTGGCCATTATTAACGTTGCCGGAGCGATTTTCGTCTGCGGCAAAAAACCACTCAGAAATTAGAATCGGCTTGCCCGGAGCGAGCTGCCGCAGACCATCAAAAAAATACCGGGCGAGCCATCCGTCAGGGCTATCAACGTTGTAGTTGGTGGACAAGACGTCGACATTCGGCACCATTGTCCGCACCGCGACCGGATCGTAATAGATAGGCAGGCGATCACCGAGTATCAAAGCGTCAGGATCGGCCGCACGAATGGCGTCATGAGCTAGCCGATAGTAGAGCCCCGTGATGATGCCCGTCCAGTTCCGGACAAATTGGATTCCCGCACCACCAGGTCGCAACTGCGTGGCATGCGTGTGGTGGAGCAAATGCTCAAAAGAGGCGGTGCCTTGAGGCGGCACGAAGTCCTGCGTGAAGCGCTCCCAGTTATTGCCGTAATGCTCACGCAGTCGAGCGATAAGATGCTGCTTGGTGTGATTGATGGCGGGCTGCTTCAGATAATATATGAATAGAGCACCATTCCACCAGCCGACTTCATTATCGATGAAATAGCCGATGCGGTACGGGTTGCCTTTGTAGGGGGCAACCAGGCGACGTGCCCACACATGCATGCGCTCGGCGGTGGCGGGATCAAACGGATCAAACCAATGAAAGCGGGCGGTTCGCCCCAATTCGAGATTGGGAGTCGTCGGCAGCCCTAACATCGTGGGATGCAGGGACCATCCACCGGCAGTGTTAAAGCCCCAGGCTAACACTCGTTGCCGCGCCGCTTGTGCCCAATTTCCCAAGTCAGGATAGAAGGTTCCCCAATGGTAAGCGATACGCCCGTTCGAAAAGCGCTGCGGAGCGCCGCCGTCCATTACATTGACCCCGACCGAAAGGAAGCGCTCGCCACATGGTGTAAGTAGCCAATGCACGCCACCGCGGACAGTCGTCCCCCAGCGCGAATGAGGCGCCTCTCGTAGGTCTGTGCACGCGACCGGCGAACCGCTGGAACGGATCATCCAAGGGTCTGTGCAGGCCACCGTCAGACCGCTGGAAACGATCATCCAAATGCTCGGCACCAGCCACTTACGAAAAATCATTTGCGCGCTTTTTCTCCCCCGTCTTGCAATAGAGCGTCATGAGCACTTCGAACGGAACGCCCCGTTTCGGGGCCTTATAGATCTTCTCGGTCTCGATCGTGTAGCCCACATTCACAAAGAGATCTCGGTAGGTGCGGATGATCCAGGGACGGAGAAGCCAATCCTCGCGCTCATCCATACTATTCGCCAGCATCAGCCGTCCGCCACTGCATGTCGCCTCGAAAATCTGCACCGCAAGCCAAGCCACATCAAAAAATGGATAGAGCCAGCCCAGATAATATATCGTGTCGCTAAAAACGACGAGGTCCCATGGCCCGTCGACCTGTGGAGTGTAATTCATGATATTCGCTACGCGGAAATCGACTTCCGTCTGGCCTTTACCCAGTGCACGCGCCCGGTCAATGGCCGTCTGCGAGATGTCGAGGGCAACAATGTGATCGGCGTGAGAGGTGAGCAGGCGCGTGAGATAACCAGCGCCGCATCCGATCTCGAGTACGCGAGCGTAGCGCCTGCCCTCAAGCATCTTGAGCAGCTGTACACATCGATCCCGCTCATAAGCCGAATTTTCGAAATCCCACGGGTCACCGCGTTCCCACAGGCTGTCCATGAAACTCCGTATTTTTTGGTCGACGAGTTCGCGCTGCGTCATGGGATCCTCCTCCTTTCCCTCACAATTTTTGAAAGACCTGGTGACCCCAAAGCCACTCATCACGCCAGACCTCGACAAAGTCGAGTGCGCGCATGCGTTCGAACGTGGGTTCAAAATCGTGAACAATGTGCTGGGGCCGATCCTCGTCCGGCTCTGCCGAGATCCGCCCATAGAGGAAGCCGCCTGGCTTCAGCGCGTTCCAGAGCTTCTCGACAGCTTCCACAGGCTCGACGAGATGTTCGAAGACGTCCATAGCTGTAATAAAATCGAAGCACTCGCTTGGAAGATGACAATCCTTAAGGTCGATGTATCGGGCCGGTAATTTCCTGAGGCCCAAGCGCCAGGCGCTGAAGCGCAACAGAGGAGAGCTAATGTCCGCCAGAGTGGTTTGCAGCCCGTGGCGCGCGAAGAGGAGCCCACCGGCTCCCACACCGGCACCAAAGTCGAGGTAACTCTTGCAGCCGTGCTGCTGGGCAAAGCGCAACGCTAAGACATAGGCCAGCGGCGAAACATCCTCGCTCAATGTATGCCACCATATGAGCTCGTGCAGCATGGCCGGACTCTCATCGTAAAACCGTTCGATCGACCGCCGATCCTCCGATTGGACCTTGTCCTCCCACTCACGCTTGAGGCTGGCGACGGCTTGATCGCAGCGGCGCCGGACCTCAGCAACGTCGGCGCATTGCGTATAGCGGCCGAGCTCAGCCAGAAGACTCCCTCGTAAATCGTCGTGTGCAGGCAAGATCAACGCGTGCTCCCAGGTTTGCCGGTATTCGGCGAGGGCGCGGTCGTATTCGCGGGTGTAGTCTTCGGCGGAATTCTCGTGGCGCTCCACTGTCTGCCAAAAGTCCTTCAAGTGCTCGGGCAATAACTTCTCCATCACTCCTCCTCTTGGCTGCTTGCGCGGGCGTATTCGTCTAGTGTTCCCTGAAAATGCAAACCTAGGTATACTCCTCACACACCGACCTCTCATGACCATGCGGAAGGTTGGCAAACGAACGCAACTCGATCCCCATGGCCATTACCGCGGCCCGCACTCTGGGGTCGCACAACACCTTCAGTTCCTCCAGACGCTCCTGACGATACATCGTGTGCAGGTCGCACTCCGCCGCTGGATGACATCCCAGCTCTGTGCAACCCGCTGGCAAAGTCTTCAGGATATGAATCAGGCCATCGACGCTGATCACGTCGCGCATGGGCGTACCGTCGGCTGCTTGCCCGTAGAAGTTGCCGCGATAGGTAATCTCCGGCGAGCAATGTCGGAGCGGAACCCCGAGGCGCTGAGCGAGCTCGATAAGAACGGCGCGGACTGGTTCCCGCAGATGGACGTGCTGGTGCGAGTCGAGATGACTGGGAGCATGGCCCACCAGGCGATCGAACACGCCGAGCTGGCGGGAGATTTCATCTCGGACGGCGGTCTCGCTCTCCAAGGGCACTACCGTGTAAAGCGGCACCCATTCTCCGTCTCTGAGAATCTGCTCGCCGAGATCGATATGCAATCCAACGCTTAGGCCTGGATGTTTTCGGGCATCAGCCGACGCGTCAGCGGCAGCTGGCCAGCGGACCATGAGACTGGCGCTGGTGACAATGCCCTGGTGATATGCCGTGATGATGCCGCGATTGATTCCATGGCTCTGCCCAAAATCATCCGCGTTGACAATCAGGTATTTGGCGGGAACCGTTGACCCGGCATGCACGTGATTATAAGACTGTGCCCTCACAGCATCGCCCTCCGCTACAACCCTGCTTCGATCATGACTTGTCGCAGCAGCTTCTCAGCGTTGAAATATTCCGCGGCAATCTCCTTGGCAGCTTGGGAATGTCTCCGGTAGTCACTGTTGATCGCCTCAATGGCAGGAGGGATATCCTCTAGCTTCTGAAACGCACACAATCCGAGCCCGGTGGGAAGGGACTTGCTAAAACCCGTCTCCTGAGTCACTACTGGCTTGCCAGCGGCGAGATAGCAGGCGCTCCGCTCGCTGAACCAACCACTGCGCAAGCGAACGTTCATATCCTTGGCGACCGTGAGCTCGCCGCGTGAGCCCCGGATGTATTCGTGGTGGCTCTCCAGGGTCTTAGAAACTTCATAGGCGTCTTCGACACGCCACCCGTATCCTTCGAGCATCTGCACGGCGGCCGGTTCATCGATCGCCAGGGCTAGGGAAAACTCCTGAGCCGTGCGCCGTGGCAGCTCGAGGATGTTCAAAAACTCGCGGTGCTTACTCCACGAATAGCGTTCGCCGTTGTATTCCAGGTCTTTGACCGACTGATCCCAATGGCCAATCGTCGTAAAGTACCGGGCCGCCGGATTACAGGGGGAATCCCAATAATCGAGGATCACCGGAGAGCGGGTGGGCTTATAGGTGAAAGGTTCCACCGGGACGCCGCAGTCCGGCTCCCCGTAGTTGACTCCCCACGTGAACAACGCCGTGTGTGCCCCAACGAGATCGATATACCGTTGTTCACCGTTGGCGATGCGGAGCTGATGCACTACCGGGTCGGTTTCAAGATAGATCCGGATCGGACATCTCAGGTGCTCGTCGCGCAAGATCGTCCCCCCGAAAAGGTTGATGATGGCGTCGACGCGGGCATACAGGTCCTTGACCTGCAGCTCTGACAACCCGTAGCAGCGGTTGTCGCTGTGGGCGGCGACATAGGCCCACTTACCCTCGAAGCCAAAGCGGTTCAGCAGGTTACTGATGTAGGTCACGGGAAACGTGCAATCGTCGGTCGTGGCATTAAACGGCCACACGGCAGTCGCTTCCACATAGTAGACATCGTATCCCAGACGACGTAGGCCCATGAGATGCTGGATGGTATTCCAGGCTACGCCGGTTCCCGCCACTGGTAGACAGCCCATAATCCCTAACACCACGACGACCTTTGACTTGGCTACGTGCAAGCGTTTCTCTTCCTCTCGATGCCTTCGAAAAACGACTATTGCGCGGCGACTGGCGCGTTCGCGCGGTTCAGCTCCGGGGAGCTAGCAGCACGTGATGTCAACACGCGTCGCGCTTGGTGACCGAGCGGTCAGTCGCGACCGTTCATAGACTCCTCTACGAGACGGGGGAGCACCTTCGTCGCGTCGAAATACTCCGCTGCGATCTCACGGGCAGCCTTGGCATGCCGCGGATAATTCGCTTCGATATCCTTGATCGACGCCACGGCCTCCTCCAGAGTCTTGAACGCAAGGAGACCCTCGCCTAAAGGGAGTACCGCGCCGAACCCAGTATCCTGAACGACCACGGGCCGGCCCGCTGCTAAATAGCAGGCCGACCGACAACTGAACCACCCGGGCCGCCCGACGACGTAGCCATTTTTCGCGACGCTCCACTCGGCTTTCGAAGATTCGATGTAATCGCGATAGCTGTCGAGATCAGGACAGACCTCCGCCGGATCGACCACGCGCCATCCCTTGTGGGCTAGGAATTGACGTGGAGTCCGGCGAGTCTTCCCGGCATTGACAGCGATCTCCAGAGCCGTTGGGGCGATGAGGCTCGGTAACTCCTGGAACCGCATAAACTCGAGATCTTTTTGCCCATAGGTTTGATTGGCGTACATCACCGGCTTGTAACTCGTCCAGTTCATCACCGTAGTGAAGACCTCCCGAAACGGTCTCTCAGGGCGCCACTCTGATAGCACGATTGGCTGCCGTGTTGGGCGCCACCGGTGACCAGTCTCAGGTACCTGGGCCGGCAGGCATTCCCCAAAGCTGAATTGGACATCATGCATATCGATCCATTTGCGGAAATCGAGCTGTCCGCGCGCCAGCTTTAGCTGCGTAAAGACCGGGTCTGAGTCGATATAAGCCAGGCAGCTCACCTGTCGATACTCTTCGGGTCGCTCTAGGGTCCCGGAAATGTTGATGAGCAGGTCGGCGGAGCGGATGACCTCTTGTCGATTCGAGTCGGAAAGCCCAAACCACTGCGATTGCCATGGAAAACGATACGCCCACTGTTCAGCGAGCCCATAACGCGACATGACGGCAGCGAGATATTGAACATTGAAGTCGCAGTCTTTGCCCAGGCCGCCTTCGCGCGGGTTGTAAGGCCATTGTCCCGTATCCTCGATATAGTACACATCATGACCCAGCCGTGTGAGGCCAAGGACATACTGAAAGTAATCCCAAGTCACGCCACCTAGGGGATACTGAGCGATGAGCCCTGTCACGATGATGCGAAGCTTCGATTTCAGTGTGCTTTCCCTCAGCTCACGACAGTCGGTCTACTCGCCGAGCCGTGCCCTATAGCCCCGGAGGATTTCTTCCTTGTCAAGCGTCAGCCCATTATGTGGTTTCTTCCGCGCGATAATGCGCATGCTGCTGTGACGCCACGCACTATGAGGCACTTCGTCGCTCACGCAACTAATGATCTCGAACTGCTCCTGCAGGAGGAGAGCTTCAAGGCTGTCGGTTGAGAACACCGTTGGCTCATCTGGGGTCGGCTCACCGCCAACATCAACGCTTACAAACAATGCTCCATCATTGTTTAGAATCCGTCCCATCTCTTTCAGTGCCCCTGCGGGATTATGCATATGGTCGAGGGCGTTCCGACATATCACCAGGTCTGCGTAATCAGATAGTAAGGGAAGCTCCTCAGCGCCTATCGATAAATAGAGAGTTGGGCTACCGACTTCGTCCGGCATTAGCAACCCCAACTGGTCATAAACATAAAGAAGCGGATCAATCGCGATTTTGACGCGAGAAGGAAATGTAACGAGGTCACCACTACAGCCGCAGCCGATGCTAACGACGGTTTTGTCTTCTAGCCAGGTCGGCTCCTGGGCCAAGTAGTTGGCGACCTCTTCGAGCAACATTCGGGAGTACGCGCGGCGCTCGGCGTCATAGGAGCCGCCAAACTTATCCCGGCCATACTTTTCGTGATACAGAAACCAACCAACTTCGTCCAGATAGCGTGGATCTGTGAGGTCCGGTATGAATGGCATGTTCTCTGTCCTATTTTACCAGACGGAATTTCCGCTCGTCTTCGCGTAAGCCAAACTGATTCCGATACAATGACGCAAACGGGCCACCGCGATGCAGCAACTCGCTAAACGTGCCCTGCTCAACAATCTGACCTGCGCGGACGACGAGGATGAGATCCGCTTGCCGAACCGTGGAGAGCCGGTGAGCGATAATGAAAGTGGTCCTCCCCTCCATCAAATGCTCCAGCCCATCCATAATGAGCGCCTCGGTTTCCGAATCCACGGAAGAAGTGGGCTCGTCCAGAATCAGTATAGGGGCATCGAGCAAGATGCCGCGCGCGATGGTGAGGCGCAATTTTTGTCCTTCCGACAAAGTGAATCCTTGTTCGCTGATCATAGTCTCGTACTTGTCGGGGAGCTGCTCAACGAAATCATGAACCTGAGCCACCTTAGCTGCGGTGATGACGTCTTCCAGAGATGCCCCCGGTCGACCATAAGCGATGTTTTCACGGATGGAGAAAGGAAAGACCAGCGGAGGTTGAAGAATCATAGCTATATTGCGACGCAGGGACTTCAATTGAAATTCACGAATGTCGACACCGTCGATGGTTACCCGCCCCGATTGCGGATCGTAGAACCGCGGCAGGAGACTCACCAATGTGGACTTTCCCGCGCCGGTCGGGCCGACAATCGCAATCCTTTGCCCCGGCGCGACGCGAAAATTGATGTCTTTTAAAATGGGCCGGGAAGAGTCGTATCCAAACAAAACTTGTTCAAACGAGATCTCGCCTTTCGCCCTTTGCGTTCTAAGAGTCCTATGCCCCTCGGGCATGCTCTGTTCCGAGTCCAGAATGTCGAACGCTCGCCGGACCCCAACTTTTGCGCTCTGCACCAGCCCATAAGTTTCGAAGATGTTGTTCAGCGGCGCGTAGAGGGAGGCAAGATACGAGGTAAACACAACCATATCGCCAACCGAAAGCTGTCCTGACAGAACGTGGCGGGTGCCTACCCACAAAACAGCGGCGGTTCCGGCTGCAATCGTGACATTTACGACCGCATAATAAAAATTCTGTAGATTGTAGAGTCGCAAATCGGCTGCCAGGCTTTCGGTGCTGGCTTTGACAAAGCGCCGCTCCTCGTCCTCTTCTTTTGTAAAAGCCTGGATGACGCGTATTCCTGAGAGCGTCCGCTGCACGAGCGAATAGACTACACTCTCCTTTTGACGAGCCTGTGTGGCCGCAGAGGACATCTTCTTATTAAGAAGCCCGATGGCAACGAAGAGTGCCGGGCACACAACCAGAGCCAGCAAAGTGAGATAGGGATCGAGCGAAAGCATTACCACAAACATTCCGGCCAGCAGGACCGAAGCTGAGAGGACTGAGAAAAACCCATTCATGGTCAGCGTTTGAATGCCCATAGTGTCCGCGGTAATCCGATACATGAGGTCGCCGACCTGCTGGCGGGTATGAAAAGAGAGCGACAGGCGCTGGATCCGGCTGTACAGGTCTCGACGAAGATCGTTAACCATCCCCTGGCCGATCCGGACTGTTGCGTAATCGTTGAGGAAGCGCAGACCGCCCAGCAGGATGTAAACAACGACTAAGCCGGTGCAAGCGGCTATGAGAAGGGTCTCTGAAGACCAGTTAAGAGCCAATCCAAATGGCAGGGGATTGTCGCTCAGAATATTGTCAATAATGATCTTGAGCGGCCACGGCTTAAGCAACTCCAGTGCGCTAATAAGGAACACCTGACAGAGCGCTGTAACAAACGCTGGCCAATATGGCTTCAGGTAAAAACGAACCGTGCGCTTCATCAGCGGGATGTTCTCACGACGCCTTGATCGATGATTTCTCGACGGGAACGAAGTCCAGCTTGTGGGCAAGAGATTCAATGACGTGGTACAGCAAGTGACCGAGCCTGAACTTCTGATAGATAATGGCGCTGGCGTGAGCCCATCCGATGAAAGCGGTCGCGGCGGCAATTTTGGGCATTGCCAATCCGGCGGCGACACCCGACGTGACTAAATAGAGGCAAAGAAACGTGACCGAGATTCGCGACATGCGAAGCGCGCAACGGACCCTCATGACGCGTTTGCTGCCCCCGTGATTTTCCGTAGCCGTTTTAATTTGAGCTTTCGCCCACGGTCCCTGACAGATTTCCAAATCCCACTGGCTCCATCCCTGGTCCATAGCGATGAGATATTTTCGCGGTAAGAGGAACTCCATAACGGAATGGAGCAGGCTTTCTTTTTCCTGTCCTTTCTCGTTCCAGTACGACAAGTAAAACGCGCGCTCAGGCCAGCGAATTTTCGGATCCTGGGTGGGGCCGTTTAAGTCGACGGGCTTTACCTCGCGCAGTCTGCGCAAACGCCAACGATAGCGCTCGAATGTTCGGACTATCGGTCCCAAGTAGATGAGCGAAGCGATCAGAAGAGTCGCTGGCAGGCCGCGAAATGTCGAAGCGATGCGAGCCCTCATCGCGCTTGCGAGGCAAACACCGGCCGTGAACAGGAACGGAATAATCCCGAGCTCGAACCATCCCCCAAAGAGAATCGCGCACGTGAGTAACACGACGGACACGACGTTCCACTCGAGCGTGAGGGGCAGACACGAAAGAACAGAAGGGGGAGGCTGGTAGACTGTCTGAAAAAGTCCCCGGCCGAAAACGCCGGAATAGATTCTCGGCTGGCGGCTGGACAGATATGAAGAAAGGTCGCCGTAAATTCTCCCAAACCAGCGCGACTGCCCGAGAACGTTGAAGCGGCACGGATGCTTGAAGAACAGGAGTGTTTCAGCCTTGCCGTATCCCCGCTGCTGCTTTAGGTAATCGCGGATCGTGTTGCGACGGAAATGCCACACCACCGCGGCGGCGCTGAAACCGATCTTATAGCCCTTGTTCTGCAGGCGCCAGCAAAGGTCGACATCATCTCCGGCGGCGCGAAAGATCGGATCGAATCCGTCGATCGCTTCCAACGCTTCGCGCCGAAACGCCATGTTGCACCCCGGAATGTGCTCGGCAACTTCGTCATCCAACAAGACATGAGTCGGCGCCCCGGGCGAAACAGCTACGCAGGATGCGACGAAGGAGTCATCCGGCGGGGTAAGGTTCGGCCCGCCGACGGCGGCAAATTCAGAAGACTGAAACCGCGCGACTAAATGAGTCAGCCAGTCGCGGTCCGCCATGCAATCGGCGTCGGTGAATGCGACGATCTCTCCGGTGGCCGCCCGAATACCGACGTTGCGCGCTTCGCTCAGTCCCTTGTTTTCCTGGTGAATGAGACGAATGTAGTCGTAGCCTTCGGCGATCTGGCGCGTGCGATCCGTGGAGCCGTCATTGACGACGATGACTTCGTAATTGGGATAGTTAAGTTTTTCCAAAGACGCTAGGCACGAGTCCATCGTGCGTTCGCCATTATAAACGCAGACGACCACCGAAACCTTCGGATACGACCGTAAACGCGGCGGCAAAGGAGCGTCATAATATTCTTTCACCGTCTTGAAAGCCGGTTTCTTCTGGCGTTTGCGGTCGACGAGCCCAAAGGCCCAATCTTCGACTTGAAATCCCTCCGCGCCGGAGTAGGCGTGCCAATCGTCCGTCCAGGAAAAAATCACCGTGCCGGCCACTCCAGTCTCGAAGCTGGCGCGCAGTTGCCAGGCGAGAGTTTCAGCTTGAGATGCCGCGCCGTTTCGAATCGAATCGATGCCGATCTCCGTCAAAACGAGCGGGCGATCGCCGGCCAGGTTGTGGAGGTGCGATAGGTAGCGGCGGAAGTCCTCCTCACGATGAAGGTAAACGTTGAACGCGAGAAAGTCCAAGAAATCGGTTTCGAGATACTCCGTCGAGGGAAAATTGGCGTAACTCACTAACGCTTCCGGATCAACGTTCTTGACGGAGTCAACCAATGTGCCGAGGAAATCGCGTATCCTCTCGGCGCCATACCAGCGGACGATTTCCGGTGGAATTTCGTTGCCTACCAGATAAGCAAAAACGGCGGGGTGGCGGTTGCACGCCGTCACGCTTCGGGCAATGGTTTGGCGTATGTCCGCTTGAGTTTGCTTGGAATCCAAAAATGAAATGTGCTGTGCCCACGGCATGCCGATGATCACTCGCAGGCCGTACGAAGCGGCGCGTTCAAGGAGCCACTTTGGAGGAACCGTAAATGTCCGCAAGCAATTGACGCCAAGCTCGGCCATTAACGCGAAATCAAGCTCCACGGTCGCTGGTTCCGGGAAGGGTGTGCCGGAACTGGCGGGGGAGAATGGACCGTAGGTCACTCCCTTTAGAAATAACTTCTCATGGTGGTGGAAAAAGAACCGGCCGCGCACATCGACTTTATCGAGTGCATCCGAATCGCTCCTACGTGACTCGAGTAATGATGAAACCGGAAGACTTATAGGGCGCGCACCGCGCAGCTCGAACGATGCAGGCAGCGGCATATTCACGATGACTAGCTCCTTGTTTTCGATAATCAGACAGTCTGGAATGACCTAACTCTGATACAGCATGAAGGAAAATCCCTTACGCCGTGTGAGAGCCAATCAGTTGTAGCGCAACAACAATGCCATTAGAAGAAAGAGGTAAAGATCGCAGGTGTTTCGCCAGTTTGAGTTCCATCGAGTCGCTATCCGCTCTGCGACTACCGCAGGCTTTACCCTGCACGTTGAAAAATGTATTAAGTTTTTTCTCTTACATTAAAATGAATATCACGCCGTTTTCCTGAGTAGAATCCTCAGGGAAGATTTCAGTTCCGCCACTGTGGATCTCGCCGTTAGAAGTTATTTTTGTTTGTGTTAGACTGGCGGCGCACCTATCACCACCTGACGGCAACGATGTATCCAATCATTTTTGAGCTCGGTCCGGTTACTATCTACAGCTTCGGCGTCTTTATGGCTCTGGCGGCCTTGGTGGCCGCTTGGGTGGTTCATGCCGAGCTCAAGCGTCGCGGCTATGATCCTGAGTTGGCATCAACGTTGGTGTTCGCCGCTGCAATCGGCGGGCTGATCGGCGCGCGGCTGTTGTTTATCGTCGAGCAGTGGGACAACTTTCTCGCTGCCCCGTTGGATTACATTTTCACCGGTTCCGGATTTACCTGGTATGGCGGTTTTTTCGGCGGGGTTATCGGCGTCTCCTGGGTGGTCAAAAAAAATGACATCCCATGGCTCGCCGGCGCGGATATCGCGGCACCCGCGTTGGTGCTCGCCTACGGCGTCGGACGTCTGGGATGTCACTTCGCCGGCGACGGTGACTGGGGAACGGTCACCGCCGTCCCTTGGGGCGTGGCCTATACCAACGCGATTATCGGCTGGGTCGACCCGACGACCGGGATTCCTTATCCTCCCGGCACTCGTGTGCATCCAACGCCAATTTATGAATTCATCGGATCGATAATTTCATTCGGTATTCTCTGGTCGTTACGGGATAAGAATTACGCCCCGGGAACGATCGCGTGGCTGTATCTGATTCTCTCCGGCTGCGCACGACTCCTGGTGGAATTCTGGCGTATCAACCCGCCGCTCGCTTGGGGCTTGAGTGAAGCGCAGTGGTTCAGTTTGGCGTTGATGACGCTCGGAGTGTTTCTGCTCATCATCCGCCCGCCGAGAGCCGCGCCTGCAAAAGTCAATGCTCACTAGCTGTCGTTGTAACCCAGCCTGAATTTGCTATGTGGGCCGGTTGACGTTGCGGGGTGTGAGGTATAGGGTGCGTAGTTTGCGCGCGAATATTCGTTCGTTGATATCGGTAATCCTTATCAGCGGAACTCTCGCCGCCTGTTAAAAGCACGAGGCGGCCGACAACAACTCCGCCGGTCACGGCGACCACGGCACACCGAAGAATTGGAAGTTCACGCTCGTGAAAGGGGATGCTGCGCGGACCGCGAAGGCTGGGTTTGATCGATCCGTTTCGACGACTAGCACAATGTTAACCGGATGACCGAGCAAAGAAAATGGAAAATTCTTCAAATCGTTCCGGCACAGGGGGGCTGGAAGGCCGTTCATTGCCAGGAGCTGGAAAATAAGGAAATAGTGATTATCAATCGGGGGATCGTCTGCTGGGCGCTCGTCGAACCGATCGGAGAGACCCATGTTGTCGGGACGCAAGTGCGAGGGATCGAGCAGGGTTTGAATGACCTAGCAGTTGTCGACGATTTAATAGACACGAAGGAAGCCGGCGCAAATAGAAATCAGTATTTTCTTGGCTACAACGATCCGGATGCTCACAGAGAATCTGATTATTGGCTCAAGCAGGGCCGCAATCGCGTTCGGAGCGAAAAAGAAAAGAAGTTAGAACCTAGCTAAATCCTTCTTATTGACGCCTCCTTCAGGGGCATGGCGCCGCCAAAGCAGAGTCAGTGCGAAGTAGAGTTGGCGGAGCGCCATCGGTCTTGTAGTGAGTTATTTTGAGACGTCGTAAAGCGGGCAAAGTTCGCCCTGCCTGCGGCGCTCATCACGGCGCAATTCTAACCGGAAAAGAAATCTCAGCGGAACCAGTCGTCCAGCAGGTCGTTGTCTCTATTAAAAAAGAGCGACACAGAATCAGTCGGCGCTGTCGCCCGGAGTTTGCGAAATCCCAGATTGAACATACTACTGGGATGAGAGGCTCACAACTCTGAATCTGCAAGATCAAAATCACGTGAGTGAGAAGATGCGCAGGCTGACTCTCATCAACTCCGTTATCGGCGTTTCCATAGCGGGAATTTCGACGCGCGTCTTTATGATCTCAGTGCCGACTCTGGCGACGGCATTGGGAACGGACATCCTTGGGATTTCTTGGGCGCTGATCGTTTATCAGATGGCCGGCATAGGGCTCGGGGTTATCTGCGGCCGGCTGGGCGACATCTACGGCCATCACAAAATGTACGGCTTCGGCATGGGCATTATGGCGGTCGGCTCGCTACTCTGCGGGCTCTCCCAGAATGTTTTCCAGTTGATCCTGTTTCGCTTCGTACAAGGAGTCGGCGGCGCGATGATTCAGTCATCCGGCCGCACCTTGGCGTTCCGGGCGATGCCTCGAGGCTCCGAGGGCAAGGCCCAGGGACTGATGGCCATGTCTCATCAGTTTGGTTTTTTTATCGGCCCGCCGATCGGAGGTCTGATCATCGATTTGATTCATTGGCGCGGAATTTTTTTTCTACTGTTTGTGCCGAGCTTGCTTGGCATGGCGCTTTGCTTCGTGACCGGACGCTCCGCCGCGCCATCCAGCGAACAAAAGCAGGCCATCGATTATCGGGGCGCCTCAATCTTTCTCGGATTGACGGTTCTCGTCACCCTGCTGCTTGATCAAAAAATCGCCGAGATCGTGGGCGGCAGCAGCCAAGCGCTACTTGCGTTGCTTTTTGCTGCAACGCTCTGGGGCTTTATTTCGCACGAGAAAAAAACTTCAAGCCCGATGATCAATCTATCGTTTTTCTCTGTCCCGATTTTCGGGTACGGCTCGGTTGGCTTGCTGATGTGCTGTATCACTCAAGGCCTGGTTACGTTCATCGCGCCGTTCTATCTCCAGGACGTGCTCAAGCTGTCACCGACGTTCATCGGGATGATCTTTCTGGTCCCGTCGCTTCTCAGCATGGTGCTTTCGCCGGTGAGCGGCGCCATGACCGATCGTATCGGCGCGCGTTTCCTGTTGATTCTGGGCACAGTGACGCTGATGGCGGCCTTTTTAATCGGGACCATGCTGAGCGCGGAGTCGCATTGGCTCTGGCCAACTCTCCTGCTAACGCTTACCGGTATCGGATCGGCCTTCTTCAATACGCCGTCGCAAGCCGTGATGATCGGTGCGTTGCCCAAAGAGAATTGGGGCACGGCGATCGGCATCATCAATGGGATTTTCGGCCTCGGCCATGTGCTCGGCATCTCGCTGAGCGGGATATTTCTGACTCTGGCGTTCCGGTACTTTTCGGGGATCCCCGGGACGACGCCCGATCCGGGAGACACGGAAGTTTTCGCGGCATCGATGAACGTGACCTTTTTGTTTGCGCTCGCGCTCACTCTCGTCCCGTTGCTAACTTCGATCAAAATGAAGAAGGTTGTGTGACTGCGTCTGAAAGTTACTGGAAAGTGGAAAGAAGACCCTTCCGCATCTGAGGTCCTGGTTGTTGACTATGGCTTCCAGTTCAATAGGCTAAGGGCGCGCGTTCATCAGGAAGGGAGGGGAGAAATAAAGATCTCACGGCAAAAATCCAACAGGCAAGCTAAAAAATATGCTACTAACAGATCTCGCACTCTGGGGAGGTGACTATGAGACCGCTTGAGGGGCATTTATCCGGCACGTTCGTTTACGTTGCTGTGCTCGGGTTATTGGCTGTCTTGCCGGCGAGCAAGGCATTCCCACAATCCGATTTTTACAAAGGCAAAACCATCAGAATCATTCGCGGCGGCGGGCCCGGCGGTTCCGGCGAGTTTCAGACCCGAGCGCTTATGCGTATTCTGGAAAAACACATCCCGGGGAAACCCAGTTTGTTGCTTGAATTTGTCCCGGGCGCAGCGGGGAGAAAGGCGGCAAACGTCATCTATAGCACTACCAAGCCCGACGGGCTGACCATCGGTTCGATCGGCGCGGGATTGGTGGTGGGACCGATATTGGGCCTGCCCGGTAGCCGCTATGACCTTGATAAATTCATTTATCTCGGGTCGACGGACTCAGGGGACCCCTACGTTTTCTATACCAAGGGCACGGCCGGGTTGGATACCATAGAGAAGTTGCGGGCCGCGAGCGGGATTAGATTCGGCGCGCATGCGGTCGGCCATCCGGTCTATGTTACCGCCCGGATGGTTGCGTACATTCTCGGATTAAAGGAGCCGAAATTCATCACCGGCTTTACCGGTCCGGAGATTTACATTGCGCTCGATCGCGGTGAGCTGGATGCTCACGCGACCGGCGCGGCGCGATTTGTGATCGAGAAGCCCGAATGGATCGAAAAGAAGCTGGTTAACTTCCACACCACGCTTACCGTACCCAAGGGCCGTCATCACCCTACGTTTGCCAAGTTGCCGGAGTTGGGAAGCTTTGCCAAGACTGAGACGGAGCGGCGGCTGCTTGACATGTTCCGTGCTTTTCAGTACCCGCGTTGGCCGTACATCTTCCCGCCGGGAACACCGAAGGAGCCCGTCCAGATCATCCGGGAGGCGATGCGCAAGGCGTTTGCAGACCCCGAATTCCCGGTGGAATATAAAAAGTTGATGGGCGACCCGCCGGCGCCGCTTGACGGCGAAGAGCTCGAGCGGGCCATCAAGGAATTGCCCCGAGACAAAGAGGTCGTTGATCTGTATCAGAAAATGGCGGGTGGCGATCCGCTGCCGACGCGATGAACGCACGTGCAGCGAGTGTCATAGGGAAGTGATCGGGATTCATGACTATCGGACTCGCCCCTAACATGCTGCGAAATCCGCGGCGATTAAGCGAGATCGCCGCGGATTCGATCGCGAATGCATCCGTAGACAAAAATCGCCGTGAACGATCGTTTCATTCCGGGCCGGGTTGACTACGCGGGAAGGATCGCGCGCGGCTTTAACAAAGGCCGCGCGGTTTAGCCCCACGCCCAGGAAGTGTGGCATTCCGCCCTCAAACCCTATTTTGGTTCAGCGAGCAGAATTCTTGACGTCGGCGCGGGCACGGGGCGTTTCGCGGTTTTACTGGCTCAATGGTTTGGCGCCTCGATCATTGGTGTCGAACCGGCAGAGGAAATGCGCAGGATAGCAATAA
>Ga0209640_10002238_pt1 | contig 16826 bp, 16 predicted proteins | sample RifCSP10_1_FD_184018 | JGI IMG/M metagenome (GOLD analysis project Ga0209640, IMG submission 184018) | Soil microbial communities from Rifle, Colorado - Rifle CSP2_sed 10_1 (SPAdes) (version 2) | ecosystem: Environmental > Terrestrial > Deep subsurface > Rock core/Sediment | place: Rifle... | reverse complement strand
TTTGTGCCGGTTAAAATAGAAGAAATCTTCGGTAAGTCTCAAGCCTATGCGGCAGCCTCTGCCGCTGCTTGCGGTTTGATTAAGGGGATAAATTTGGTTAAAATCTCGGAAGCTCTTGGACAATATAAAGGCGAACCTGGTAGGTGTAAGCTTATTAGCGGGGTTAAAAACACATCTATAATAGATGATACTTATAACTCATCTCCACTGGCCACTGAAGCAGCTTTGGAAATTATGCGAGATCTCTCTGCCCCGAGAAAAGTTGCCGTCTTGGGCGACATGGCGGAACTTGGTAAATATTCCACTTACGCTCACGAAGAAATCGGCCGGCAGATTCCGGGAACAGCTAATGTGCTAATAACGGTAGGTGATAAAGCTAAGTTCATTGCCGAAGGAGCAATGAAGGCAGGTTTCACTAAAAAGAATATTTATAGTTTAAGCGACGCGGAGGAAGCTAAAAACAAAATCCAGGATATATTAGAGAGCCGCGACTTAGTGCTCGTTAAAGGTTCGCAGTCTATGAGAATGGAGAAAATTGTTTTGGAGATCATGGCCGAGCCCGACAAAGCGAGCGGTCTTCTCGTGAGACAATATGGTAAGTGGCTCAAAAGTTAATGGCCTCATCGTCTAACGGCTAGGACGTAACCTTCTCAAGGTTAAAATCGGAGTTCGATTCTCCGTGGGGCTGCATTACTTATGTTTAAGGTTAATATCATTTTCGGTCTAAGTTTACTGCTGGCCCTTTTAGGGGCTCTTGTTGGTTTCACCGGTCTATACGGCATAGACGGGCCTTTTATTATCCACTTCAATAATTTGGGGATGGCTGACCTTATCGGCGGGAAGGAATTTCTAAATAATGTTATTTTCATAGGCCTGACAATTCTCATTGTCAACTTCGTTCTGGCCCGGCGCCTTTACGGTAAGCATGCCACTTTAGCCTATATTCTTTCTTGGGGCTCTCTTTTTGTAAGCCTATCGGTACTACTCACGGCTTACTTGATTTCAAGAGTCAATTAGTTTAGTATAAACCCCGATGTTTGCAGTGATTGAGACTGGCGGAAAGCAATATAAAGTTTCTGCTGGTGATAAAATTAAAGTTGAAAAATTGGAAGCCGAACCCGGCGCCAGTTTCGTTTTTGATAAGGTATTATTGGTAGGTGATGAAAATAATATTAAGCTTGGCCGGCCATATTTAAGTGGGGCTAAAGTTGAAGCGAAAATAATAAAAAACGCCCGTGATCGCAAGAAAATTGTTTTTAAATATCACTCCAAAACAAGATATAGAAAAAAGAAAGGACACAGGCAGCACTTTACCGAAGCGGAAATAACCAAGATAAATAACTAGATAAGCGGCTAAATATTTAGCCGCTTATTTTTCTTATAGGAAAGATATCTCCCGTTTCCGCATTATACACCTGCGCCATCTCCGGCCTTCTCTTATAAGGCTGTTTCTAATTTTGACGCATAGCCTTTCTTTATCCGGCAATTCTACTTCAGCCGAATAATGATGGCCATTTTTTACTTTGCCGTTTTTGCGTTGGGACATAATGTTATTTTATTAACGAACAGATTAATTATTACAATTCGACCTTAAAACGGATTTTGCCATAAAAATACCCTCGGGTCAAACTAACAAGGCCTGTGCTATAATTCTTCTGATGTTTTTCTATAATGTTTTATCCGGAAAGACCGAGAAATTTAAACCCACGAAAGGGAAGCTGGTTCGTTTCTACACTTGCGGGCCGACTGTTTATGACTACGCCCATGTAGGTAATCTACGTACTTTTATTTTTGAAGATCTCTTAAGGCGATCTTTACGTCACGAGGGTTACAAAGTATTCCAAGTGATGAATTTAACCGATGTGGACGATAAGATTATTAAACGAGCCAAAGCCGAGGGGAAAACGATTAAATCCATCGGCAGTAAATATACCTCATCTTTCTTCGCGGATATTAAAAAACTGAACATTGAGAAAGCCGAAGTTTATCCCAAGGCCACCGCTCACATAAAAGAAATGCTTTCTTTGATAGCGGTGCTCGTAAAAAAGAAATTCGCTTATAAAGGGAAGGACAACTCAATCTATTTTGATATCTCTAAATTTAAAAATTACGGCAAATTATCCCGATTAAGTAAGAGGCAGATTAAAGTCGGAGCAACCGTCTTGGCGGATGAATACAATAAAGTAGAAGCGCAAGATTTTGTTTTATGGAAAGCCAAAAAAGAAGGGGAACCTTCTTGGCCAAGTAAATTTGGGGCGGGACGCCCCGGGTGGCACATAGAATGTTCCGCCATGAGCATGAAATACTTAGGTAAAACATTTGATATTCATACCGGAGCGGTGGACCTGATTTTTCCTCATCATGAGAATGAAATTGCCCAATCGGAGGCTGCGACCGGCAAAAAGTTTTCGCTTGTTTGGCTTGAAGGTGAGCATATTTTGATTAACGGAGAAAAAATGTCCAAGTCCTTAAAAAACTTCTTTACTTTGCGTGACTTGGAAGCTAAAAATTTAGACCCACTAAGTTTTAGATATCTGGTTCTAGGCACTCATTATCGCAAGAAGTTAAACTTTAGCTGGAAAAGCCTGGCCTCAGCCGAAAACGCTTTAAATAATTTAAGGGTCGAGGTCAGGGAAATAAAAGCCCGGAAAGATACGGCTAAGACAGATGATAAGAAGTTAGTGTCTAACTACAAGAACAGGTTTAACCTGGCTCTGGGAGACGATTTAAACGTTCCCAAGGCCTTGGGTATTCTTTGGGAGGTGGTGAAAGATAAAAAGATAAGTAATGACGGTAAACTGGGGCTAATCTACGACTTTGACGGCGTTTTCGGTTTAAGCCTTAAGTCTTTAAGGGGAAATAAATCGGTTGTACCTCCGCATGTCAGAAAATTAGTGGTGGCAAGAGAGAGATTAAGAACTAATAAACAGTTTATCCAAGCTGACGCTTTAAGGAAGGAGATAGAAAAATTAGGATATAAAGTAGAGGACAAAGCAAGCGGCCCTCTTATTACTCCCATAAATAATGCCTAAACCAAAAGACTTAAAGTTACCGCCGCAGGACACGGATGCCGAACAGTCCGTCTTGGGAGCCTTGATGATAGATAAGGACTCTATTTTTTCTGTTGCCGACGTGCTCATACCGTCGGACTTTTATAAAAAATCACACAGTTTAATTTATGAGGCCATACTAAAACTTTGGGGTGGTCACGAGCCGATAGATATTTTGAGCGTCACAGCCGAACTTAGGCGCAATGAAACCTTAAAAGAAGTCGGCGGCTCGTCTTATCTTACCGAGCTTATTAATTCAGTACCGACTTCTTCGCATATTTCTCACTATGCGAAAGTTGTCAAAGAAAAAAGGATTTTAAGGGAGCTTATTGGCGCCTCCGCCGAAATCGCGGAGAGCGCTTTCCATCCCGAAGACGATTTGGAAAGTATCTTGGATTTGGTTGAACAAAAAATATTTTCTATTTCCCAGCAGGGTACTCTGAAAAATTTTGTCGCCATTAAAGAGGAACTTAAAGGAGCCTACGAGAGAATTGAGAAGCTTCACCATGGGGAAGGCGGCAGATTGAGGGGAGTTCCCACCGGCTTTCAGGAGCTGGATAATATTTTATCGGGACTTCAGAAGTCGGACCTAATTATAGTTGGCGCCAGACCTTCATACGGTAAAACCGCTTTCGTTCTCGACATTGCGAGAAACGCCGCCATAAGGCACGGCCAAACAGTGGGCATCTTCTCTCTTGAAATGAGCCGGGAGCAGGTGGTTGACCGCTTGGTTGCCTCGGAAGCTCAGGTGGAGCTGTGGAAGCTTCTGACCGGCAGAATCAAAGATGAGGGGGATTTTAGCCAGGTTCAAGCGGCTTTTGACAGATTATCCAGTGCTCCTTTATTTATAGACGACACTCCATCGCCCAATATAATCCAGATGCGTTCTATGGCGAGACGTTTACAATCGGAACATAAGTCTTTGGGTTTGATTGTCGTAGACTATTTACAGTTAATTCAGCCCAGAACCAATTATGAGTCTGTTGTTCAACAAGTCACGGAAATCTCGAGAGGATTAAAGGCACTGGGCCGGGAGTTAAAGGTGCCGATTTTGGCCGTGTCTCAGTTATCCAGGGCCGTTGACCAGAGAGAGAATAGAATGCCGCGACTATCGGACCTAAGAGAGTCCGGTTCCATAGAACAAGACGCCGATGTTGTTATTCTTCTCTACCCCAAAGACATTAGCAAAGAAGTATCCGCCCAAGATGCCAACATTGTGGAGATTATGATAGCTAAACACAGAAACGGTCCAACCGGCAGTGTTCCGTTATATTTTGATAAACAAAAAGTTAGTTTTTTCAGCATAGAGAAACGAGATGAAAATTCCAATAGCCATTAAGAGATTTGTCGATATTTTCTCCGAGCTTCCTGGCATAGGTCCGAGGCAGGCAGTGAGGTTGGCTTTTTATTTCATTCATCAAGGGTTGGCTTTCCAAAATGAAGCGGGCAAGGCCATAAGCGACCTGAAGAAAATAAAAGTTTGCCGGGACTGTTTTTATATTCATGAAAATGCCGGCGGGTTGTGTGATATCTGCGGTGACGCTGCGAGAAACAAAAAGATTATCGCGGTTGTGGAAAAACAAACGGATTTACTCTCACTGGAAAGCACCGGCAGATTCAAGGGGCGATATTTGGTTTTGGGAGACTTGGGTAAAAACGGCTTTATGGAGGGGCAGCAGAAGTTGAGGATACAAAGTCTTAAAACCTGGATTAAAGATAATCTGGGCGGCAAAGCGGAAGAAATCATTATCGCCATCAACCCTACGACCTATGGAGATTTAAACGCCTCTCTTTTAGGAAAGGAATTTAGTGATGTAGCTCTTAAAATCAGCAAATTGGGCCGGGGTATACCTACGGGAGGCGAAATAGAGTTTGCCGATGAAGATACTTTAAGCAGTGCCTTAGAAAGAAGGTCTTGAACTTTTATGTAATAGACGAAAACTTTGAGCGTATTCACGAAAAGCAGAGTTCGAGCTCCCTTGACAGTGACAACGCTTTTAAATTAATTTACTAGCGGATTTATTGAATTTTTATGCAAGAACAAGAGAAAGAAAAAAACGAGAAAGGAGAAGAAAAGAAGCTTTTTGATGGAATTGATGACATCAACTCCATCAAAGAAGACCTGGACAGGGTTTCTAAGGAAAGAGATGAGTACTTGGACGGGTGGCGCAGGAGTAAAGCCGACCTTCTGAACTATAAAAAAGAAGAGCTTAGGCGGCTTGAGGAAATGGCCAAGTATGGTAACGAAGAGGTTATCCGCGACCTAATTTCGGTGTTGGATAGTTTTGAATTGGCTATTGGTACCCTTGAAAAATCAGAGAGCAAAATAGAAAAGGGTGTTTATATGATTAAAGCCCAGCTGGAGGATATTTTAAGAAGGCGGGGACTTAATAAGATTAAGGTAGCTGTTAACGATAAATTTGACCCGAGCTATCACGAAGCGGTAGGCTCACTTGAAGGCGATGGCGAGCCTGGTAACATTGCCGATGAAATAGAGGTCGGATACATACTGTATAATAAGGTCTTGCGACCAAGTAGAGTAAGGTTATTTAAATAAAAAATACAAAAAATTATGAGTAGAATTTTAGGCGTAGATTTAGGCACAACCAATTCTGCGGTGGCGGTAGTCACGGGCGGTGAACCCCATATTTTGGAAAACGCCGAAGGCGGAAGAACAACGCCATCAATAGTTGCTGTCTCCAAGTCGGGTGAGCGGCTAGCGGGCCTCTTGGCTAAAAGGCAGGCTATAACAAATCCGCAGAACACTATTTTTTCCGTAAAGCGTCTGATTGGTCGCAAATTTGCCGATGAAGAAGTCCAGCGTGATAAAAAAACTTTGCCTTATGAACTGAGGGAAGCAGCGGACAAGGGCGTTGAAATCAAAGTGGGCGATAAATGGCACAAGCCCGAAGAAATTTCGGCTATGGTTTTGGCCAAACTAAAGGCCGATGCCGAAGCCAAGCTTGGTGAAAAAATCACCGAAGCGGTTATAACCGTACCGGCTTACTTTGATGATTCCCAAAGACAAGCTACCAAGAATGCCGGGGAAATTGCCGGTTTCAATGTAAAGCGTATTTTAAACGAGCCAACCGCGGCTGCTTTGGCGTATGGCTTAAATAAAGATAAAGACGAAAAAATTGTTGTTTACGACTTCGGCGGCGGAACATTCGATATCTCGGTTTTGGAAATCAGCGAAGGCACCATTGAGGTTAGGGCTACGGGAGGCGATACGCATTTGGGTGGCGACGACTTTGACAAGAAGATTAACGAATATCTGGTCGAAGAGTATAAAAAACAGGAAGGTTTGGACTTGGGTAAGGACCCCCTGGCTTTGCAGCGCCTTAAGGAAGCTGCCGAGCGTGCCAAGCATGAGCTTTCAACTTCCTTGGAAACTGAAATTAATTTACCTTATATAAGCGCCGACGCTTCCGGCCCCAAACATTTTTTAATAAAACTTACTCGGGCTAAGCTGGAGTCTTTGGTGAAAGATTACATAGACCGCTCAATAAAATTGACCAAGGAAACCGTTGAAGAAGCCGGATTCGATATATCCGCGGTGGACCAAATTATTCTGGTGGGAGGACAGACTCGCATGCCTTTTATACAAGACGCGGTAGAACGCTTATTTAACAAGAAACCGCATATGGGGGTTAACCCCGATGAAGTTGTTGCTATAGGCGCGGCGATTCAGGCTGAAATTCTTTCGGCTAAAGACGAGGGTAGGCGTCCGGAAGGAGAGATAAAAGATATATTGCTTTTGGACGTGACTCCGCTTTCTTTGGGTATTGAAACCCTCGGCGGAATATTTACGAAGCTCATAGAAAAAAACACTACCATTCCTACAGCTAAAACCCAGATATTTTCAACCGCTGCCGATAATCAGACTTCGGTTGAAGTTCATGTTCTTCAGGGAGAACGGGAGATGGCTCCCGACAACAAAACCCTAGCCAGATTTATTCTGGATGGCTTACCTCCGGCTCCCCGGGGCCTGCCGCAGGTGGAAGTTACACTGGACATAGATGCCAATGGCATACTGAGCGTAAAAGCGATGGATAAAGCGACCGGCAAAAGCCAATCGGTAAAAATTGAAGCCACCACTTCCTTATCTAAAGAGGAAGTAGAAAGGTTGAAGAAAGAAGCTGCCGAGCATGCCGAAGAAGACAGGGCCAAAAAGGATTCGATAGAGACTAAAAATAAGGCCGAGAATCTGATTTATGCGGCCGAAAAAGCTTTAAACGAGGCAGGCGATAAAGTTCCCGGAGAAATTAAGGAGGTTGTCAAAGCTAAAATAGAATCTGTGAAAGAAGCTTTAAAGAACGGCAATACGGGCCAAATTGAAGCCGCTATTAAAGACCTCTCCGAAGAACTTCAAAAGGTGGGCAGCTCTCTGTATAATAAGGAGAATGATAAATAACTCCGTACCTCAAGTTAGCGATACGGTTGATACCGATAAATCTATTCTAAAGATTATTTCGGTAATCCTCGCTAATGTCATTTTGGCAATACTCTCAAGCTACTTTTTAAGTATTGGCAGTTGGCTCATAGGTATAACTTTCTTCGCACTCTTCTTAAGTTGTCTGATAATTCAAAATTTGTTCATTAAGGGTTTAGACAAATTATTTATAGCCGCAGCGGTTCAAGGTATGGCTTTGGCCTTACCCTTCTACCACAACTTTTCGGGGCTTTTCGTTTTGGCTCTTGTTGTTTTAATCCTTCTATCGTTTAAATCTTCTTTCGACACCAGGAGAGAGTTGGAACAGGCCATGAAAATAAGATTTTTTAGAATTGCCAAATTATCTATAAATATAACTTTGCCGGCTATAATTATTTTCTTGGGGCTGATGGTCTTTATGAGAGGTAATGGTTTCTCCGTCGATAGCGTGCGTTGGTTCTTAGAACCCATTACTCCGCTTGTAGAGAGGTATGCCAGCAATTTTAGTCCGGACGTTAAAGTAAAAGATTTATTGAATAACATTGCCTCATCTAATCTTGCCAATCAGGCTAAATCTAATCCTGATTTAAACCTAGATAAGTTACCGGAAGACGCTCGGGAGGAGCTTATAGGCCAAGGCATAAAAGATTTAGAGGTTAGATTAGAAACTTTTATCGGTCAAAATCTAGACCTTGATAAATCGGTAAGCACCAATATTTACGAGGGCTTAAACTCTTTTTATATGGGACTTACTTCTACTTCCCAGACGCTTGTTTTACTTATTTCTCTATTTATAACCTATTCTTTGATTAGAGGATTGTCTATTTTGATTCAAATCCCAATTGCCTTTTTGGCCCTCGTATTGTATGAAGCTCTCCTGGGTTTTAACTTTGCCGTGATTCAGCTTGAGCCCAGAAGTCGCGAAGTAATTATTATGAAATAAATGAAAAACTATTATGAACTTTTGGGCATTACCAAAGGCGCCTCAAACGACGAAATAAAGAAAGCTTATCGCCGTCTGGCGCATAAATATCATCCCGATAAACAAGGCGGCGATGAAAAAAAGTTTAAAGAAATTAACGAAGCTTATCAGATTCTTTCTGATGAGAAGAAAAGATCCGAATACGATAAATTCGGCAGAGTTTTTAGCGGGGAAGTCGGCGGCGGATGGAATGGGGATTTCCAAGGTTTTAATTGGGACATAAATCTAGGCGGTTTCCAAGATGCCTCTGAGCTTGGTGATGTTTTTGACGCTTTCTTTGAAGGTTTGGGAGTAAAGCCCAAAAGGAAGATATATCGGAGGGGATCAGACCTGGAGATTGTTGCCACGATTACTTTAGAAGAGGCCAAGACCGGTAAGCGTATTAATTTGGATTACCAGACGCATCTGACTTGTAGCACTTGTCATGGTTTGGGCCACGATTCCAATGCCGGGCTAAAAAAATGTGAATATTGTGGCGGTAGAGGCGAAGTAAGGGAGTCCAGGAATACTTTCTTCGGGAATTTCGCTCAGGTGGTAAGTTGCAAGCATTGTCGCGGTTTCGGTCAGATACCCAATAAAGTTTGCGGTTCTTGCAAGGGTAGTGGCCGCTCCGTTGGTGGAAGAAGTACTGTTTTAGAAATACGTCCCGGTATTGAAGAAGGCCAAATAATAAAAATAAAAGGCATGGGAGAAGCTGGTGAAAATCAATCGGACTCGGGAGACTTATATGTCCGCGTTAAAGTTTTGCCTCACGCCAAGTTTGAAAGACGGGGGAACGATTTATATACAACTGTTACCGTTAACTTGGTAGATGTGCTTTTGAATAAGAAAATTAAGGTAGGTACTTTGGGTGGAGGAGAAACAGAGGTAAAGATTCCTGCGGGCCATCACTTAACGAATAATATCAGGATAAAAAACGAGGGGATGGCGGACGGTGGGGACCTAGTTGTTAAGCTGGACGTTTTTACTCCTAAGGATTTAAGCCAAAAAACCAAGAAAATACTTGACGAACTTGAAAAATTAATGAAAGAGGAGTAGTATTGGTCAAAATAAACACCAATGACTAATCCTAAACTTTACCCCCTATAGCTTAGTGGTAAAGCAGTTGCCTTTTAAGCAATTGATCAAGGTTCGATTCCTTGTGGGGGGACATTTTTATGAAAAAAATAAGGACCAGTTTAATAATTTTAATATTACTTATCTTGGCTTCGGTAGCAGCCGGTATTTTTGTCTATCCTAAAGGTTATGGCTTAAAATATAAGCCTTGGAGCTTGGGATTGGATTTAGTTGGGGGCACTTCGCTTACATACAACATAGATTTGACTGATATTAAGCAGGGTGATTACGAAGCCGTGCTTTCTGGCTTGAGAGAGGTGGTTGAAAAGAGAGTCAATCTTTATGGAGTAACCGAACCCAAAGTTGCTATAGCCCAAAAAGGCAACTCTTACGAGCTTATTGTTGATTTGGCTGGTGTTAAGGATTTAAAAGATGCCGTGAGTCAAATCGGTGAAACTCCCAGACTGGATTTCAGAGAAGTTATTCAGGAAGGTGAAAATGTGTCTTTTATAAAATCGGAACTCACCGGTAGATATATTAGCGGAGCATCCCTGACTTTTGATAATTTAAATAAACCGATAGTCACTCTGGAATTTAATAGCGATGGAGCCAAAATCTTTGAAGACTTGACCGGTAGGAATATTGGAAAGCCATTGGCAATATTCATTGATGACCAGTTATCCGATGCTCCCAGGGTTAACGAAAAAATTTCCGGGGGTAAGGCAACTATTTCCGGAGGCGGAGATGGTTTCAAAATTGATGAAGCCAGATCTCTCGTGCAAAGATTAAATGCCGGGGCTCTTTCTGCGCCCATCACTTTATCCAATCAAAGGACAGTTAGCGCGACAGCTGCCCAAGACGCTTTGAAAAAAATAATTACAGCGGGGGTTATATCCATGATTCTGGTAACTTTGTTTATGCTCTTTTATTACAGATTACTGGGATTTTTCGCTGTTATGGCATTAATCATGTACACGGCTTTAACCTTAGCTATATTTAAATCAGGGCTTTTCGGTCTTATACCGTCTTTCACTATGACCTTATCTGGTATAGCTGGTTTTATTCTTTCTATCGGCATGGCGGTTGATGCTAATATTCTGATATTCGAGAGAGCTAAAGAAGAGATGAAAAAAGGCCTAACTAAAGCTGCTGCCGTTGAAGAGGGATTTAAAAGAGCCTGGTTATCTATTAGAGATTCGAATGTAAGCACGATAATAACCGCTACGATTCTTTACTTTTTCACCTCCAGTTTCGTCCAGGGATTCGCTCTCACTTTAGGCCTTGGCGTTTTGGTAAGCATGTTTTCGGCCATATACGTCACGAGAACTATCTTAAGAATATTCATAAGACACTAAAATGATTAACGTTATAGGAAATAAAAAAATATTTTTAGGTATTGCCCTGGTATTGGTTTTAGCTTCGCTGGTGAGTATATTTTATTTTGGCTTCCGTTTGGGTGTTGATTTCACCGGCGGAAGTTTGTGGCAGTTAAAAGTACCCGGAACCGACGCGCAAAGCTTGGAAAACTTTTTTGAATCGGACCTTAAACTTGATGTTCATGGCACTTCCTTCGATAGAAGCACGGAAACTTACGCTCTGACTTTAAACGAGATATCTGATTCGGATAGGCAATCTTACTTCGAAAAAATAAAAACCAAATTTAACGGTGCCGATGATTTGGATTTCTGGCATGTAACCCCGTCTGTTTCTAAAGAACTTAGGAATAAGTCCATCACCGCGGTAGTTCTTGTGATGGTCGTAATATCTCTTTACATTGCTTTTGTATTTAGAAAAGTATCGCGGCCGGTTAGTTCTTGGAAATATGGCATCATCACTCTTATAACCCTGATGCACGATGTGATAATCCCGGCGGGCATGTTCGCTATCCTGGGACATTTCGTTGGCGTAACGGCGGATACCAACTTTATGGTGGCCTTACTGGTCGTCATGGGTTTTTCGGTACATGACACCATCGTGGTTTTTGATAGAATTAGAGAGAACCTTATGAAGTCACGGCAAATCAACTTTGATTTGGATGAGATAGTTAATCGCAGCGTTAACGAAACCTTCGCCAGGTCTGTCAATACTTCTTTAACCTTATTGCTTGTGCTTTTGGGCTTATATTTCTGGGGTCCGGCAGGCTTACAATACTTCGTTCTCACAATGCTCGTTGGCACTATGGTAGGCACGTACTCTTCTATTTTCGTAGCCAGCCCCTTACTTGTTTTAAGCCATAAACTGTCGGTTTCGGCTCGTAAATAAATTTGACTTAATACTCAAAATATTGTATTCTAATAAAATGCTAGGCACCCCATTAAAGCTAAGAAAAGTAATAGATAGGTCTATTGAACAACTAGATGACAGGTCGGCCAAAATCCTAATAAGCCGCTACGGTCTTTACGGCGAAGAAGTTAAAACTTTAGCCTCTTTAGGCGATATTTATAATCTAACCAGGGAGAGAGTAAGACAGATTGAGGACTATTCAATTAACTCCCTGAAAGAAACCATAGATCAGGAAGAAGCGAGGCTTATTCTGGAGCTTATTCATAATTATTTGAACAAAATCGGCAATATTAGAAGGGAAGAGCTCTTAATTAGCGACTTGAGAACCCTTTTTGGCGTAAAATATGGAGAGTCTATTTTTGGTAGCGAACTGGAGCTATTGGCTAAAGTTATGGGTGAGCCAGAAATAGTTGATGGAGATGAGGAGTGGCACAACGTTTGGCATAATGACAAAAAAGCATATCGTCTGGCAGGTTCTGTTATAGAGTATCTTTTAAAGTTTAAGGACCAGGATTTCCAGAGGTTTTTAGAATCGGCTATATCCAAGTTCGACTTGCCAGAAACTATTATTATCAACTATCTGTCGGCTTCCAAACACTTTGGCGTTGGTCCTTTGGGAGATTTGGGTTCAAGACATTGGCCTCACGTACATCCTAAAACGGTAAGAGATAAAAGCTTCTTAATCTTAAGAAAAAGCGGAGCCCCACTTCACTTTAAAGAGATTGCCAACTTAGTTAATAAACTGGATAAGAAAAAAGCTCACCCGGCAACCGTTCATAACGAACTGATTAAAGATCCAAGATTCGTTTTGGTCGGTCGGGGGACTTACTCCCTTAAAGAGCATCTTAAGAGTTAATGATTCTTGACACTTTAACAACCATAGCCGTGGCCATGGAAGGGTGGGGCGGTTATTTTGTCTTTTTTATTTCTCTCTACGTTCTAATAGTCCTGGGCAAGGATTTGTGGCTTTTGAGACTAAGGGAGAAAACAATGGCTGGTATGAAATGGGTTACGTTGGAAATAAAAATTCCCAAAGAAAATCTTAAATCTCCCAAGGCTATGGAACAGGTTTTTGCGAGCCTCCATGCTACTTACAGCTTCGGCTTTAAACCAATAGATAAGTGGTGGTATGGAAAGATTGAGGATTGGATGTCCTTGGAGATGGTTGGTTTCTCTCATAGCATGCATTTTTATGCCTACATTCAAGAGAAATACAGAAACCTGGTTGAGTCGGCCTTCTTTTCTCAATATCCCGGAGCCGAGCTTCACGTTATCGAAGATTACACGGCAAAATTCGGCAATGATTTGCCCAATGACACCTACGATATATTCGGAACAGATCTTACTTTAGGCAAAGACGATTACTTTCCGATAAAAACTTATCTTTTTTTTGAAGAAAATATAGAAGAAAGAAGGTTGGATCCGATTGCGACTATCTCGGAAGTCATGTCCGGACTGAAAGACGATGAAATGCTTTGGCTGCAACTCTTAGTGAGACCCACAGGAGACAGTCTTAGAGAAAAGGCCCAAGAGTTTATCGATAAAACTTTAGGTAGGGAGAAGAAAAAGGCCCCGGGTTTCAGAGATGTAATTGTGGAATTTTTCGCCAATTTAATTAATGCTCCGGTTCAGTATCCCAATTGGGGTAAGGGCGGGGGAGATGAGAAACCAAAAGAGCAGAAAAGACTTTCCCCCGGTGAGCAGGATATTTTAAAGGCTGTTGATAATAAACTATCCAAATTGTCTTTCGAATCGCTTTTAAGATTTATTTACATAGATAAAAGAGATTCTTTCACCGGGGCTAACGTGCCGGCCGTTATGGGAGCCTTAAGACAATTTAGTACGCAGAACTTAAATGCCCTTAGGCCCAATATGGGCACGCTCACCGTACCCAGAGCGGTAGGCAGATTTTTTAGGAAGCCCAGATTACTTAAAAGGAAGAGGAAACTTTTTCAAAATTACATTAAAAGAGATATGCCCATGGTTCCTAAGTGGCCATTTAGCCTTTATTTAAAAACATCTGTCTTTTCGGTTGAAGAACTGGCTACTTTGTACCATCCGCCGATTACTTACGTTGGTGCTCCAAACTTGGAGCCGTTGGAAGCTAAGAAGGGTAGCGCTCCGTCAAATCTACCTATAGTAGAATAATAAAATGGATGAAATTGTAACGCCCTTGGGGCAGACAAATTTTAGAAATAAAGAAGTTAAGTTCGGCATTAAAACAAACGACCGCCGCAGGCATCTTTATGTAATCGGAAAAACCGGAAGCGGCAAGACGACCATGATGGAAAATATGGTGATTGAGGATATCTTAGCCGGCCGCGGAGTTGGCTTGGTTGACCCCCACGGTGATTTCGCGGAAAAAATATTACACTTTATTCCCGAAAACAGAATAGACGACGTCATTTATTTCAATCCGGGCGACATCAACTACCCTATGGGTTTTAACCCTTTGGAAAAAGTTGGCGATGAATATCGTCATATTGTGGCCTCAGGGCTAATGGGAGTATTCAAGAAAATTTGGCCTGATGTTTGGTCCGCCAGAATGGAATATATTCTGAATAATTCGCTTTTATCGTTACTTGAATATCCCGGCTCGACTCTACTGGGGACTATGAGACTCTTAACCGATAAAGATTATCGCAAAGAAGTAGTTGACCGTATGACCGACCCGGTCATTAAAAGTTTTTGGATTAATGAGTTTGCACGTTATACACAACGTCTGGAGACCGAAGCGACGGCCGCTATTCTAAACAAAGTAGGCCAGTTTGTGGCTAATCCTTTGATTAGGAACATAATCGGTCAGTCTCATTCCACGATAGATATAAGAAAGATGATGGACGAGGGGAAAATCTTTATCGCCAATCTTTCTAAGGGTAAAATAGGGGAAGATAACTCGGCTCTCTTGGGCGCCATACTCATTACTAAGATGCAACTCGCTGCTATGGGCAGGGTAAACATTCCCGAAAAAGAACGAAAAGACTTCTATCTCTATATAGACGAATTTCAGAATTTTTCCACCGAGTCATTTGCCAATATCCTGTCCGAGGCCAGAAAATACCGCTTGAATTTGGTTCTAGCCCATCAATACATTGAACAGTTGGATGATAAGGTGAAAGCCGCTATTTTTGGTAATATTGGCACGATTGTTTCTTTTAGGGTTGGAGCTGAAGACGCGGAATTTTTAGAAAGGGAATTTGCTCCCGAGTTTAGCGCGAACGACCTAGTCAACTTGCCAAATCACAATATTTATATAAAACTGATGGTTGACGGTATATCTTCTCATCCGTTTTCGGCTAAAACACTGGCTCCTATGGAACCAACGGTGGACACGCCAATCGATGTTATTATCGAGAATAACCGCAAGCGTTACGGCACACCTAAGGAGGTAGTTGACCAAAAAATTAGCGATGAACTTCAAAGTGGTAAAAAAGAGGTTAGAGATAGGTCCGAGAGACGCTCTGAGCAGCCCTTGGAAATTCTGGAGGATAACAAAAAGGAAAGGAAAGCCGTTAATTTAGAAGAACTTAGGGAAGTTCTATCTAAATCAATCAAGAAAGATTCTGGAGAAAAACAAGATTCTTAAATGCTGTCTTATAACGAATTAAAACCGGGGACATTCATTATCCTCGAGGATAAACCTTGGGAGGTTTTGGAATACGCATTTTTGAGGATGCAACAGAGAAAGCCTGTTTCTAAAACCAAAATAAGAAATATGGTAACCGGGGCGGTGCAGGATAGGACCTTCCACCAGAACGATTCTATCTACGAAGCCGAAATAGAGAAGAAGGACTTAAAATATCTTTATGGGCATAGGAATGAGCATTGGTTTTGTTACCCGATAGATCCCTCAAAGAGATTTAAAATAGAAGAAGAGAGACTTCAAAATCAACTTGGTTACTTAAAACCGAATATTATCTTAACGGCCCTTACTTTTAACGGCGAGGTTGTTGGTATAAAACTTCCTATTAAAGCTGAATATAAAGTGACTGATGCCCCGCCGGCTATAAAAGGAGACACCGCTTCCGGCGGCAATAAAGCCGTAACCATTGAATCTGGCGCCAAAGTTAACGTCCCTCTTTTTATTGCCGTTCACGATATCATCAGGGTAAACACTGAAACCGGCGCCTATGTTGAGCGTGTTGAAAAAGCCTAAGGCTCGCCTCGCTGGGGCGAAGCGGGTTTTCGTCGGACTGTCCGGCGGAGTAGATTCATCGGTTGCCGCTTACTTGTTGAAGCGGGATGGTTTTGATGTTGTGGGGGTTCACTTAAGATGTTGGAATAGGAATGGCTGTAATGTGGCCGATGCGGAAGATGCTAGGCGTGTGGCGGAGAAACTGGACATCCCTTTTTATGTTTTTGATTTGGAAGAAGAATATAAATCCCGCGTAGTCGATTATATGGTTAAAGATTACGCCAGGGGACTTACTCCTAATCCCGATGTGATGTGTAACCGAGAAATAAAATTCGGTTTATTTTTAAAGAAAGCCATAGTTATGGGAGCCGATTACATCGCTACTGGCCATTACGTTAAATTAAAGAAAGTGGGGAATAGTTTCTCTCTCTATGAAGCCAAAGATAAAAACAAAGACCAGTCTTATTTTCTTTGGACTCTAACCCAGAACGAATTAAAATATTGTTTGTTTCCTATAGGCGATTATTTGAAGCCAGACGTTCGTGAACTAGCTAAAAAAGCAGAACTGCCCACGGCCAATAAAAAAGATTCTCAGGGTCTTTGCTTTGTTGGCAAAGTCACTCTCAAAGAATTTTTAGGAGAACACCTGCGCCCTAAAACAGGTTTAATTATTGGTACTGATGGTGTTGTCTTGGGCGAACACTCAGGAATTCACTTATATACCGTGGGTCAACGGCATGGAATCGGTTTTGCCGGTGGTAAGCCATATTATGTTTCCGAGAAAAACGCTTCAAGTAATACGATTGTTTTGGCCGAAGGAATCCTCCGGAATTAAATAAAAATTTTTATAAAAAAGATTCCATTTCCTGCTGATAAGATAAAGCTATA
>Ga0209640_10002237_pt1 | contig 16827 bp, 14 predicted proteins | sample RifCSP10_1_FD_184018 | JGI IMG/M metagenome (GOLD analysis project Ga0209640, IMG submission 184018) | Soil microbial communities from Rifle, Colorado - Rifle CSP2_sed 10_1 (SPAdes) (version 2) | ecosystem: Environmental > Terrestrial > Deep subsurface > Rock core/Sediment | place: Rifle... | reverse complement strand
GTCATCGTCTGGACCAACATCGGGTCCCTGACGGCCCTGAACATCGCGCGGCGGAACAATCAGTGGGTGGCGGAGCCGGCGTGGGAGAGCCCCGATCTGCCGGCGCGGCTGAGCAACGCGGTGCTCGAGGGCACTGTGCTGTTCGGCCTGACCCAGCGGAACATGGGCCAGTACTTCGCCCTCGACGTGGCGACGGGGAAGACGCTGTGGACCTCCGACGGGCGGCAGGCGAACAACATCGCGATCGCGCGCGCCGGCGACATCCTGTTCAGCCTGGAACACGACGGCGAGCTGGTCGTCATGCGCGCGAGCCGCACGGCGTTCGAGCCGTTGCGCCGCTACAAGGTGGCCGATCAGGACACGTGGGCGCAGCCGGCGATTTCCGGCAACCGGATCTTCGTCAAGGACGTGTCAACGCTGACGCTCTGGACGGTGAGCTAGCCCAGAATCTGCTTGGCGATCGTCTGCAGCTGCAGGTTGGACGTGCCTTCGTAGATCTGTCCGATCTTCGCGTCGCGGTACAGCTTTTCCACCGGGTAATCCTTCACGAACCCGTACCCGCCGTAGAGATTGACGGCGAGCGACGCCACGCGTTCGGCCATTTCCGAGGCGAAGAGCTTGCACATGGCCGCCTCCTTCAGGAAGGGGTGGCGGGAGTCGCGCAGCCGCGCCGCGTTGTAGACCATCAGCCGCGCGGCCTCGAGCGTGGTGGCCGCATGGGCGAGCTGAAACTGCACCGCCTGGAACTCGGCGATCGCCTTGCCGAACTGCTTCCGCTCCTTCGTATAGCGCACGGCGTGGTCGAGCGCGCCCTGCGCCAGCCCGATCATCTGGGCGCCGATCCCGATGCGCCCTTCGTTGAGCGTCTCGATGGCGACCCGGTATCCCTTGCCGACCTCGCCGAGCACGTTGGCGCGCGGCACGCGGCAGTCCTCCAGCAGCAGCTCGCACGTGCTGCTGGCGCGAATCCCGAGCTTGTCTTCCTTCCTGCCGACGGCAAACCCTGAAAACCCGCGCTCGACGAGGAAGGCGGTGATGCCGTGGTAGCCGGCAGCGGGATCGGTGGTGGCGAAGATGATGAAGACGTCGGCCTCGTGCGCGTTGGTGATCCAGAGCTTGCGGCCGTTCAGCGCGTAGCCGTCGCCGCTGTCGGTGGCGCGCGTGGCCAGCGCGAACGCGTCGCTGCCCGAGCCGGCTTCCGACAGCGCGTAGGCGCCGACCGTGCCGCCGGCCAGCGGCGGCAGGTACCGGTCCTTCAGATCGCCAGAGCCCCACCGGAGGAGCGCGTTGACGACCAGCGTGTTCTGCACGTCGACGAGCACGCCGATCGACGGGTCGACTCGCGACAGCGCCTCGACCGCCAGGACGGCGTGAAAGAACTCGGCTCCGGCGCCTCCCTGGGCCTCGGGCACCTCGACACCCATCACGCCCAGCTCGAACAGCCGATCGATGAGCGGCCGGGGGATATGGGCCTGCTCATCCATTTCACGCACCAGGGGACGTATTTCCCGGTCCGCGAACTCGTACACGCTGTCGCGGAACAGCGCCTCATCCTCGCTGAGAGTGGTCAATCCCCGCCCGGCCTCAAGTCGTTGCACGTATCACCTTCATGGCCGCGAAGTTGCAGCGGCGGCCGGTCGCCAGAATGGTATTATCGCGGAAAGGCGGAGCCCGATGATGATCAGCCGCACGCCGGCCACGCTGGCGCTTGCCGTAGCCGTGGGCCTCCTGCAGGTCGGCACCGGACGTCCGCAGGCTGCGCAGCAGGCCGACGCCCCGCAGGCGGGCGCCCAGGCTCCCGCTGCCCCGCAAGGCGACACGCCGCAGCAGCCGACGTTCCGCGCCGGCATCAATTTCGTACGCGTCGACGTCATTGTCAACGACGGCAAGGGAGAGCCGATCACCAGCCTGACGCAGACCGACTTCGAGGTGTTCGAGGACGGCAAGCCCCAGACCATCGAACAGTTCCGCCTGGTCCGGGTCGACGGCAACCCGCCGCCCGGCGCTCCGCCGCCGCGCGAGCTGCGCAACCGCATCGACGAGGAAATCGAGATCTCTCGAGACGATGTGCGGGTGTTCGTGATCTTCTTCGACGACTATCACGTGCGGCTGGGGAACTCGCTGTCGGTGAAGGAGCCCCTGATCCGGTTCGTCCAGACCCAGCTTCGGCCCAACGACATCGTGGGCCTGATGTACCCGCTCACACCGGTCGACGGGATCTCGTTCACGCGCAACACGGCGTCGGTGGTGAGCGCGATCGAGCGCTTCGAGGGGCGGAAGTTCAACTACGAGCCGCGCAACCTGTTCGAGGAGCAGTACGCGCGCGCGCCGTCGGAGGTCGTCGAGCAGATCCGCAACCAGGTCGTCATGACCGCGCTGCGCGGGCTGGCGACGCGGCTGGGCGGCCTGCGCGAGGGGCGCAAGGCGATCATCTACGTCAGCGAGGGGCTGACGGCGATGCTGCCGCCGCAGCTGCGCACCTCGGATGCGTCGCTCGGCCGGCTGGGGATGCCCGGCGGCCAGCCAGGTCCGCTGGCCGGGGAGAACAACCCGCGCGAGGAGACGGCGGCCTGGTTTGCGCAGTCCGACCTGTACTCGCAGATGCGCGACGTGTTCACCGCCGCCAACCGCAACAACGCGGCCATCTACAGCGTCGACCCGCGCGGGCTCACGCCGTTCGAGTTCGGAATCGACGAAGCGGTCGGCCCGAATCAGGACCGGCGGACGCTGCAGATGACGCAGGACACGCTGCGGTCGCTGGCCGACGAGACCGACGGCCGTGCGATCGTCAATCGCAACGACCTTGGTCCGGGGCTCGCGCAGATCGTGCGCGACTCGAGCTACTACTACCTGATTGGCTACAACTCCACGCTGGCGCCCAACGACGGCAAGTTCCACGAGATCAGCGTCCGGCTGAAGCGGCGCGGCTTCGACGTGCGCGCGCGCAAGGGGTACTGGGCGCTGACGCCGGAGATGATCACCCGCGCCAACACCGTGACGCCCGACACACCGAAGCCGATTCAGCAGGCGCTGGCCTCGATTGCCACGTCGGTGCAGGCCGGCAAGTACGTCCGGACGTGGCTGGGCACGGCCCGCGGCAGCGACGGGAAGACGCGCGTCACGCTCATCTGGGAGCCGCTGGCGCCGGCGCCGGGAGCCCGCCGGGATCAGCCGCAGCCGGGCCGCGTGTCGGTGATCGCGGCGCAAGCCAACGGCGACCTCGTCTTCCGGGGCCGCGCGCCCGACGCCGCGCTGGCGTCGACGGCACCGCCGGTCCCGCCGGCCGCGGCCCCCGCCGCGGGGCCGCAGCGGCTGGTGTTCGACGCGCCGCCGGGCACCCTCGAGCTGCGCCTGTCGGTGGAGGCGGCGGCGGGCGGGGGCGTGCTCGACAGCGAGATTCGCACGATCGCCGTGCCCGACCTCACGTCGACGGATGCCGCGCTCAGCACGCCGCGCGTGCACCGGGCGCGGACGGCGCTCGACTTCCGGGCGATTGTCGCCGACGCGGCGGCGGTGCCGGTGGCGGGACGGGAGTTTTCGCGCACCGAGCGGCTGCTGATTCGGTTCGACGTGTACGGCAACGCCACGGCGGCGGCGGCGCTGCTCAATCGCGGCGGCCAGAAGATGGCCGATATTCCCGTCGCACCGGCCACGACCGGCGGCACGCACCAGATCGACCTGGGCCTGGGCTCGATGGCCGTGGGCGAGTACCTCATCGAGATCACCGTGAAGGGCGCCACCGGCGAGGCCAAGGAGCTGGTGCCGCTCAGGGTCGGGTCGTAATCCTCGTCATCTCTTTGCTTTTTGCGCGGGACACCTTCGCGGCGCGCCCCTCGACCCTGCTCGGGGCGCCCTGAGCTCGTCGAAGGGCGGACGCTCGCGTTGGCTCGACGACTGTCGCCTCGTGAGCGAAGATGCTCCCAACGGAGTCTGGCAGGACTCGATCTGTGAAGCCTCCGCGGCGTTTTTGTACGTCGCCGATCGCGCCGCTCACAGTCGGCCGTTCGTGGAACGAGGCGTCCCGCGCGGTCCATCCGCCTCCCACTCCACGCCGCACGTGTGCACGATTTCCACAGGCAACCGCCTCGGTCGCTGCGCGGAACGGCGTGCTACCATCCTGCCGCCCATGGAGTCCCTGGCTGGTGTCGTTCTGAGAGAGCAGGCACTCGCCGCGAAGACGGGCCAGCGGTCTACTCCAGAAGCAGTTAGACGGCCCGTGCAGGTGCGAGGCATTTCAAGAGAGGTACCTCGTGACTGCGCCCCCATCAAGAGGGTAAGTGTCCACGCTCGGATGCCCTACAGGACGATCGACAATGTGCGGAAGGCTGGACCCAAATGAACTGAAAGGAGGGGCGATGCCACGGGTTAGTCTCGGAGGTGTGAACTTTAACTACGAGGAGCGGGGAACGGGTCAGCCCGTCGTGTTTATCCCTGGCCTTTGGATGAGCGCTCGCTTCTTCAAGCGCCAGATGGAAGGGCTTGGCGACCGCTACCGCGTCGTCGCCTTCGATCTGCGTGCCCACGGGCAGTCGGATCACGTGCAGGCGGGCCACACCATGACGCAGTACGCCCGCGACCTCAAGGCCTTCCTCGAGCGCCTTCAGCTCAACGACGTGGTGCTCGCCGGCTGGTCAATGGGCGCCTTCGTCATCTGGGACTATTTCAAGCAGTTCAAGGGCGAACGCGTCAAGGCCACCATCGTTATCGACCAGTCGGCCTCCGACTTCAAGTGGCCGGACTGGCCCTACGGGTTCGCGGACCTGCCGACGCTGGCCCACCTGATGGCCACGGTGCAGATGGACCGTGACGGCTTCGTGCCCGGTTTCCTGCCGAACCTCTTTAAGAACCCGCCGTCCGAGACCGAGCTTGCCTGGATGGTCGAGGAGGCCTGCCGGCTGCCAGTCTCCATTGCCGCCTCGGTCTTCTTCGATCAGACGGTGCGGGACTACCGGCCCGTACTGCCTTCGGTGAACGTACCCACGCTGCTTACTTTCGGCCGTGACGAGAAACTCGTACCGGTGGCAGCGGGTGAGCACCTCCAGCAGAACCTTCCGAACGCGAAGCTCGTGATCTTCGAGCAGAGCGGCCACTGCCCCTTCCTGGAGGAGCCGGAACGGTTCAATGCCGAGGTGGACAGCTTTGTTCGCTCGTTGGGTTGAGCACAGCCGTGTCGCTTCTTCCTTGATGGCGGCACGGCGTCACAAGCGCTGCAGCCGACCGACGAGCGGCGCGGCCGCGATAGAAGGCATTGCAAGCGTTACGTCGTCGTCAACGACGTCGGAAGAAGGGATGACGCAAACAAGAGTTCCTCTGGGTTCACGCCGGCAACGGTGCGGGTCATCGCCAGTCCACGAGACGGCGTGATTGATATGGACATCATTGCGTCGGAGGCGTCCATGAGGCAGGTTGCCCGGGAGCTGCGGTCAGAGATCGACTCCGCCCTGGTGCGGCTCCGTGCGTTGACCGACGCGGACGTCGAGGCCGGCCCGGGCGCAGGGACGTGGACGAGGAAGGAAATCCTCGGCCACCTCATCGACTCGGCGGCCAACAACCACCAGCGGTTCGTGCGGGCGCAGGCTGAGGATCCGTTTATCTGGCCCGGCTACGCGCAGGACGCCTGGGTTGCGGTGCAGCGGTACGGCGAGCGCCCGTGGGCCGAGCTCGTCGAGCTGTGGGCCGCGCTCAACCGGCACGTGGCGCACGCTATCGAGTCAGTCCCTGAGGCGAAGCGTGGGACGCGCTGCGTCATCGGCAGTGACGACCCCGTGACGCTGGAATGGCTGATGCGCGACTATCTCGCACACCTGCGGCATCATCTCGCGCAGATACTGACGGAGCGTGCGGCACGGTCCGGCTGAAGCCGGACACTACGTACCGGCCATCGATAGCACGATTGCACCCTGCTATGCATACATGCCGCGCATTTTCGTGACGGTCCCCACGCGGGAGATCGCCACGATGTAGGCGGCCGTCCGCATGTCCACCTTGTACTTCAGCGACGTCTGCAGCACGTCGTGGAACGCCTCGTGCATCTTCTTCTCGAGCCGGGCGTTCACCTCGCTCTCCTCCCAGAAGTAGCCGTACCGGTCCTGCACCCACTCGAAATACGACACGGTCACGCCGCCCGAGTTGGCCAGGATGTCGGGCACGACGAGCACCCCGCGCTCGTGCAGCATCTTGTGCGCCTCGGGCGTCGTGGGGCCGTTGGCGGCCTCGATGACAATCTTCGCGCGAATGGTCGCCGCGTTGTCGGACGTGATCTGGTTCTCGAGCGCGGCGGGAATCAGCACGTCGGTCTCGAGGGCGAAGAGCTGCTCGTTGGTGAGCGGCTCGCCACCAGGGAAGCCGTCCACCGTCTTGTGCTCGCCGGCGTAGTCGAGCAGCCGGGCGATGTCGAGTCCGCCGGCGTTATAGACGCCGCCTTTCCAGTCGGTAACGCCGACGATCGTCGCCCCCGCGCGGGCCAGCAGATCCGCCGACACGGCCCCCACGTTCCCGAATCCCTGAATCGCAATCGTCGCGCCCTTGACGTCGAAGCCGCGATGCTTCGCCGCCTCGCGCGTGACGATCATGACGCCGCGTCCCGTCGCCTCGCGCCGACCCGCCGATCCGCCCAGCTCGATCGGCTTGCCGGTGACCACGGCCGTGGAGGTGTGCCCGACGTGCATGCTGTAGGTGTCCATCACCCACGCCATCACCTGGTCGTTGGTGTTCACATCGGGCGCCGGCACGTCTTTCTCCGGACCGATCGCGTCCATGATCTCGGCGACGTACCGGCGCGTCAGCGCCTCGATCTCCCGCCGCGACATCCGCGTCGGGTCGCAGATGATGCCGCCCTTGCCGCCGCCAAACGGGATGTGGGCGACCGCGCACTTCCACGTCATCCACGCCGCCAGCGCCGTCACCTCGTCGAGCGACACGTCGGGGTGATAGCGGATGCCGCCCTTGGCGGGCCCGAGCGTGATGCTGTACTGCACCCGGTACCCCGTGAACACCTCGATCTCGCCGCTGTCCATCTGCACCGGACACGAGACGATGATCTGGCGTTTGGGGTGGGTGAGGATCTTCCAGATGCCGGCGTCGAGATGGAGAAGACGGGCGGCCTGGTCAAACTCGTGGAGCATCGCGCGGAAGATGCTGCCGTGCTCGGCCATGCGTGCCTCTATTGTAGATAGAATTAGCGGGGATGAAGAGCGCGACCTCCGACACGCAGCGGCCCGCCGGCCGCGGCGCCTTCACGACGGTGTCGGGGCGGCAGGTGGCCCCGCTGTACACCCCCGCCGACATCTCCTCGCTCAATTACCGCCGCGACCTTGCCGACCCGGGCGAGTTTCCCTACACCCGGGGCATCCACGCCACCGGCTACCGGGGCAAGCTCTGGACGATGCGGCAGTTTGCCGGGTTCGGGACGCCGGAGGAAACCAACGAGCGCTACACGCAGCTGCTCGCGGCGGGTGGCACGGGCCTGAGCGTCGCGTTCGACCTGCCCACGCTGATGGGACGCGACCCCGATCATGAGCTGTCGCTCGGCGAGGTCGGCAAGTGCGGCGTCAACGTGGCGTCGCTCGCCGACATGGAGGCGCTGTTCAGCGGCATCGACCTTGGCGCCGTCACCACGTCGATGACGATCAACTCGCCGGCCGCGATGATCTTCGCGATGTATCTCGTCGTGGCCGAACGGCAGGGCGCCGGCTGGCAGACGCTTTCGGGCACCATCCAGAACGACATCCTCAAGGAGTTCATCGCCCAGAAGGAGTACATCTACCCGCCGCGTCCCTCGATGCGGCTCGTCACCGACGTGTTCGCGTTCTGCGCGGAGCAGGTGCCGAAGTGGAACACGATTTCGGTCAGCGGCTATCACATCCGCGAGGCGGGGGCGACGGCGGCGCAGGAGCTGGCGTTCACGCTGCGCGACGGGGTCGAGTACGTGCAGTACGGCATCGACGCCGGCCTCGACGTCGACGCGTTTGCGCCGCGCATCTCGTTCTTCTTCAACTCACACAGCGACTTTTTCGAGGAGATCGCGAAGTATCGCGCGGCGCGCCGCATCTGGGCGCACGTCATGCGCGACCGCTTCAAGGCGCAGAATCCGCGATCGTGGCAGCTCCGGTGCCACGCGCAAACGGCCGGCGTGTCGCTCACCGCGCAGCAGCCCTACAACAACGTCGTGCGGACGGCGCTGCAGGCGCTCGCCGCGGTGCTCGGCGGCGCGCAGTCGCTCCACACCAACTCGCTCGACGAGGCGCTGGCGCTGCCGACGGCGCAAGCGGCCACCCTCGCGCTGCGCACGCAGCAGATCATCGCGTACGAAACCGGCGTCGCGGGCGTCGTCGATCCGCTGGGCGGCTCCTATTTCCTGGAGACGCTGACGCGCGATCTCGAGGAGGAGGCGATGGCCCACTTCGACGCCATCGACGGCATGGGCGGGATGGTGGAGGCGATCGAGCGCGGGTACCCGCAGAAGGAGATTGCCGAAAGCGCGTACCGCTTCCAGCAGGCCGTCGAGCGGGGCGACCGGATCGTCGTCGGCGTCAACGAGTTCGTCGAAGAAGACGATGAGGCAATTGGCACGCTGTATATCGATCACGCGGCGGGCGAGCGTCAGCTGGCCAGGCTGGCGCAGGTGAAGGCGACGCGCGACAACCGCGCCGTGCAGGAGTCGCTCGGACGGCTGCAGGACGGCGCCACGACCGGAGTCAATCTCATGCCGCTGCTGCTCGACGCGGTGCGCGCCTATGCCACGATTGGGGAGATGTGCGACGCGCTGCGCCGCGTGTGGGGCGAGTACGAGGAGATCGCGGTCATATGAGCGCGAAGATCCGCGTGGTGATCGCCAAGCCCGGGCTCGACGGCCACGACCGCGGCGCCCGGGTCATCGCCCGGGCGCTGCGCGACGCGGGCATGGAGGTGATCTACACCGGTCTCAGGCAGACGCCGGAACAGATTGTCGCCGCGGCGCTGCAGGAAGATGCCGATGTGATCGGCCTCTCGATTCTGTCGGGGGCGCACATGCACATCTGCCCGGCGGTCATGGCGCTCCTGGCGCAAAAGGGCCTCCGGGATGTGCTCGTCGTCGTGGGCGGCATCATTCCCGACGTCGACATCCCGAAGCTGAAGGACATGGGCGTGCAGGGCATCTTTCTTCCCGGCACGCTCATGCAGGAGATCGTCGACTTCATCAGGAAGCACGCCCGGTCGCGGGTGGAGTCCGTGTGAGTCATGGCCGACGATCCTGAGCTGCCGCGCGACCCTGTCGAGGACTACTTCGAACAGCTCGACGCGGCCCTGGCCTCGGCGCCGCCGCGCCCGGCATCACCGGATGCGGCGGTACCGGCGTCGGAGCCGGGCCCCGCCAGCCCCGTGGCCGACGCGTTTGCGGCGCTCCTCGCGCTCGAGGACGGCGAACCCGGCGCCAGGCCCGTGCGGCTGGTGTCGGGCGACGGAGAGCCGCGGATCACGGAAGCGCTTGTCGAGGAGCTGACCCGCCGCATCCTCGAGCGCCTCGCCCCCGACGCCGCACGCGAGGTCGTGGCCCAGGTCGTGTCGGAGGTCGCGGAACGGCTGGTGAGGGAAGAAATCGACCGGATTCGGAAGAAGCATGTCTGACGTGGCCGACCCGCAGCACCCCATCGTCCTCCCGGACAAGCCCGCGCTCGAAGGTCTCGAGGCCAAATGGCTGGCCCGATGGGAGCGCGACGGCGTCTACCGCTTCGACCGCCGCGTGCCGCGCGGCCGGGTGTACTCGATCGATACCCCTCCGCCGACGGTGAGCGGATCGCTGCACGTGGGTCACGTCTTCTCGTACACGCACACCGACGTGATCGCCCGGTTTCAGCGGATGCGCGGCAAATCAGTGTTCTACCCGATGGGGTGGGACGACAACGGTCTGCCAACCGAACGCCGCGTCCAGAACTATTACGGTGTGCGGTGCGACCCGTCGCTCCCGTACGACCCGACGTTTCAGCCTCCGGACAAGCCCGGCAAGCCGGCCGTCCCGGTCTCGCGGCCGAACTTCGTCGAGCTCTGCATCCGGCTGACGGCGGAGGACGAGCAGGCATTCGAGCGGCTGTGGCGGTACCTCGGCCTGTCGGTCGACTGGTCGATGACCTACGCCACCATCGATCGCCGCGCGCAGCGCGTCTCGCAGACAGCCTTCCTCCGCCTGCTGCAGCGCGGCCGTGCCTATCAGCTGGAAGCGCCGACACTGTGGGACGTCGATTTCCGCACGGCGGTCGCCCAGGCCGAGCTCGAGGATCGCGAGCAGCCGGGCGCGTACCATCGCATCCGCTTTCATCGCCAAGGCCCCTCGACGTCGCTCGGGACAGGCGCATCTGTGGAAATCGAGACGACACGGCCCGAGTTGATCCCGGCCTGTGTCGCGCTGGTCGCGCATCCCGACGACGAGCGGTACAAGCCGCTGTTTGGGAGCGAGGTGGTGACGCCACTCTTTGGCGTGCCGGTGCCGGTACGGGCGCATGCGCTGGCCGAACCCGACAAGGGCACGGGCATCGCGATGATCTGTACCTTCGGCGACGTGACCGACGTGACCTGGTGGCGCGAGCTGGGGCTGCCCGTGCGCGCGGTCATCCTGCCGAACGGCACGCTGCGGCCCATCACCTGGGGGACGCCGGGCTGGGAGTCGCGGGAGCCGGCCCGCGCGCAGCAGGCGTACGACCAGCTCACCGGACTCTCCGCGACCAAAGCCCGCGCGCGCACGGTGGAGCTGCTGCGCGACTCGGGCGACCTCGCCGGCGATCCAAGGCCCATCACGCACCAGGTGAAGTTCTATGAGAAGGGCGAGCGTCCGCTCGAGATCATCACCAGCCGGCAATGGTTCATCAGGACCATGGAGTATCGCGAGGCGCTGCTGGCGCACGGGCGCGCGCTCGAGTGGCATCCCGAATACATGCGGCACCGCTTCGAGAACTGGGTCAACGGCCTGGCGGGCGACTGGTGCATCAGCCGGCAGCGGTTCTTCGGCGTACCGTTTCCCGTGTGGTACCCGGTCCGTGGGGATGGCAGCGTCGACTACGCACGGCCGATCGTTCCGGATGAATCGCGGCTGCCGATCGATCCCTCGACCGACGTGCCCGACGGGTACATCGCGGACCGGCGCGGGACGCCGGGCGGCTTTGCCGGCGACCCCGATGTGATGGACACGTGGGCGACCTCGTCGGTCACGCCGCAGATCGCCGGCGGCTGGCTGGAGGATCCGGATCTCTTCGGACGCGTGTTCCCGATGGACCTCCGGCCGCAGGCGCACGACATCATTCGCACGTGGCTCTTCGACACGGTGCTGCGGTCGCATCTGGAGCACGGGTCGCTGCCGTGGACCCACGCGGCCATCTCCGGATGGGTGCTCGATCCGGACCGCAAGAAGATGTCGAAATCGAAAGGCAACGTCGTCACGCCGCTGGCGCTGCTCGAAGAGCACGGGTCGGACGGCGTGCGCTACTGGGCCGCGAGCGGCCGCCCGGGCACCGACACCGCCTTCGACGCGGGGCAGATGAAGGTGGGCCGCCGCCTGGCGATCAAGATTCTCAACGCCGCGCGGTTTGCCCTCATGCGGGCCGAGCCGCGCGGCGCAATCGCTGAACCCCTGGATCGCGGCATGCTGACGGCCCTCGCGACGCTGGTGGAGGAGTCCACCGGTCAGCTCGAGGCGTACGACTACGCCCGCGTGCTGGAGCGCACCGAGCGCTTCTTCTGGTCGTTCTGCGACGATTACCTGGAGCTCGTGAAGGCGCGGCGCTACGGCGATTTCACGCCCGAGGGAGCGGCGTCGGCCAACAGCGCCATGCTGGTAGCCCTCTCGACGCTCCTGCGGCTCTTCGCGCCGTACCTGCCGTTTGTCACCGAGGAAGTGTGGTCGTGGTGGCGTCCGGGCTCGGTGCACCAGGCACGCTGGCCGGACGGTGCCGAAGTGGTCGAGCCGATCGGGGGCGCCAGAACGGACGACGTGCACGTGTTTGTTCAAAGCCAGCTCGCGCTGGCCGAGGTGCGGCGGATCAAGGCGCTGGCCAAGAAGCCGGTGAAGGCCGTCATCGAGCGCGCGGTACTGCCGCGCGCCTTCGAGCCGCTGACCCCCGCGGCGCGCGATTTTCAGGCGGCCGCGCACATCCGGGAGCTGGCCTTTGCCGACGTCAGCGAGCCGGATCTGACATTTGCCGAGGAGCCCGCCGCGTGACGGCCGGTCCCCTCGAGCCGCTCGACCCGGGCATCTACCGCGAGCTCGTGCGCCGCGCGCTGGCGGAGGATTTCGGCTGGGGCGACGTCACGACCGAGACGGTGATCGACCGCGATCAGAAAGCGCGCGGGGTGATCCTGGCCAAATCGCCGTGCGTCATCGCCGGGCTCGAGATCGCCTCGGAGGCGTTTCGGCAGATGGACCCGGCGATTGCCGTCACCCTTCGCTGCACGGACGGCGAGCGATGCGCGCCATCGGCCGTCGTGGCGGAGTATCGCGGCTACGCGGCCGCCATGCTCACGGCGGAGCGGACGGCGCTGAACTTCCTGCAGCGGCTCTCGGGCATCGCCACCTTGACGCGACAGTTTGTCGATGCGTCCGGCGGACGGATTGCCGTGCTCGACACGCGGAAGACCACGCCGCTGCTGCGCGCGCTGGAAAAGTACGCGGTGCGCGCCGGCGGGGGCGCCAATCACCGGAGCGGCCTGGATGACGGCATCCTGATCAAGGACAACCATGTTCGGCTCGCGGGCGGAGTGGCGGCGGCGGTGACCCGGATGCGCAAGGCGAATCGCGAGATGCCCACCGAGGTCGAGGCCGAGACGCTCGCTGAGGTCGACGAGGCGCTTGGCGCCGGCGCCGATATCATCCTGCTCGACAATCTCTCGACCGCCGACATCATCGAAGCCGTCGCGCGGTGCCGGGGCCTCGCCCACACCGAGATCTCGGGCGGCGTCACGTTGTCGCGGATGCCTGAGCTGGCCGCCACCGGCGCCGACTCCGTCTCCATCGGCGCGTTGACGCACTCGGCGCCCGCCGCGGATTTGAGCTTTGAAATTGAACCCCTGCCCCCTTCCCCCTGAATTCGCCGAGTCGCTCGCGCGGGCGGCCCATCGCCTCGGGCCGTTCGCCCATCACATCCTCTGGTACGGGGACGTGTCGTCCACCAACGACCTGGCCGCCGCGCTGGCCGAGGGCGGCGCGCGCGAAGGCGCGGTCGTGGCCGCCAACGCGCAGTCGGCCGGACGTGGCCGTCAGGGACGGACCTGGGCGTCGCCGGCCGGCGCCGGGCTGTACGTGTCGGCGGTGCTGAGGCCGGTGCGGGAGGCGGTGCCCGTGCTCACGATTGCTGCGGGCGTGGCGGTGGCCGAGGGGATTGAGGCGGCGACGGGGCTGGCCCTCCAGCTCAAGTGGCCGAACGATGTGTACGCCGGAGCGCGGAAGGTGGCGGGCGTGCTCGCGGAAGCCGGCTCTTCAACCCCACCTGGCGTTCAGTACGTGGTGCTCGGCTTCGGCATCAACGTCATGCCGGCCGCGTATCCGCCGGAGGTGGCCGTCAGGGCCACGAGCCTCGAAAGGGAAGTGGGGCGCGCCGTCGATCGCGGCCTGTTGCTGGCGGAGTGTCTGTGCGCGCTGGCGCAGCGGTACACGGATCTGCGGAACGGCCGGAGCGGCGCGGTGGTGGACGCCTGGCGCGCGCGGGCGGCGCCCACGCTGGGCCGCCGGGTGCGATGGGAGGTCGCCGGCACCACAATGGAGGGCATTGCCGAGAATATCGACCAGAGCGGCGCGCTGGTCGTGCGCACGGACAGCGGCACGGTCACGGTCACCGCGGGTGAGGTGGTGTGGGTGTGACCGACGATCGTGAGGCGTACTGCCGCGAGGTGGAAGCCCACCTGTGCCGCAAGAACGACGGACACCTGATTCGCATTGTCGGGCCGGCGTTCGAGCAGGTGTGCGGGTGGGCGGAGCGTGGGGTGCCGCTGAAGGTGGCTGTTCGCGGCATCGATCGGTATTTCGAGCGCTATTACGCCAAGGGGCCCCGGCGGCGGCCCGTGCGGGTCGAGTTCTGCGAGGCCGACGTGCTGGACGTCTTCGACGAGTGGCGGCGCGCGGTTGGGGTGGGCGCGGTCGTTGCCGCCGAAGAGGCCACGCCCGACGAGGGCGTCCGCAGCGCGCGGTCGCGCGAGTCGCTGTCGGCGCACCTCGATCGGGTGGTCGCGCGCCTGACGGCGCTGCGCGCCGGCGAAGATCGGTCGCTCGACCCGATGCTCGACGACATCGTACGCGAGCTGGACGCCGCGCGGTCCGGCGCGAAGCAGGTCAGGGGCGAGCGCCGCGACGCGCTGCTCCAGCGACTGCGCGACCTCGACCGGCGGCTCGTTGCTGCCGCGCGTGGCGCGAGCCAGCCGCCGCTCCTCGAGAGGCTGGCGGCCGAAGCCGACGAGCAGCTCGCGCCATTTCGCGCCCGCATGGCGGCCGACGTCTACGGCCAGTCGCGCGAGGCATGTATCGATCGCCTCATTCGAGAGCACTTCAGATTGCCGACAATCTCCTTCGACTGATAACCACGAAGACCACGAACGCCACGAAGGCCGCGAATTTCTAATAGTGATGTCTGTCAACATTGGTTCAGAGATCACCGTCGACATCGAGAGGCCTGCCGCCGGCGGGACGATGCTGGCGCGGCACGAGGGGCGAGTTGTGCTCGTGCGCGGCGCCATTCCCGGCGAGCGCGTACGCGCGCGTATCGATCGGGCCGGCAAGGGTGTCCTCTACGCCGAGACTGTGGAGGTTCTCGTTGCGTCACCCGATCGCCGTGATGTCGATCACGACGCGCTCTGCGGCGGCAACGTCTTTGCCCACGTCGCGTACGACCGGCAGCGTCGTCTCAAGGGCGAGATCATCCGCGACGCACTCGGGCGCATCGGCCACGTGTCGCTGCCCGCGCCACCGGACGTCATCGGATCGCCGGAGCACGGCTACCGCATGCGGGCCCGGCTGCACGCGCGGGGCGGGCGCCTCGGGTTCTTCCGGGAAGGGACGCATCAGCTGTGCGACGCGGCGTCCACACGCCAGCTCCTGTCCGGCACCGCCGAGTGGATTGCCTCCGCCGAGCGTCTCATCACGCGCGATCGGCTGACCGGGCTCGCCGGAATCGAGATTGCGGAGAACATCAGCGGCGCCGAGCGGGCGTGCCACCTGGAGCTGCACGCCGGTGTCGACGCAGCTCGGTTTGCCACGCTGGCCGACGCCGGCCCGCTGACCGGCCTCTCGGCCGAGCGCGCGGACCGCATGGGCGTCGAGCGACTGGCGGGCACTCCGTCGGTAGGCGACATCCTGCACGTCAGACCGGACGATCCGGCGACGGCGCTGCGGCTGCGACGCGACGTGCGGGCGTTCTTTCAGGGCAACCGGTTTCTGCTCGAGCCGCTGGTCCGGCACGTCGTCGCGCTCGTGCCGCCCGGGCCGGTGGTCGACTTGTACGCCGGTGTGGGCCTGTTCGGGCTGTCGCTCGCGGCGGCCGGCGCGGAAGACGTCACGCTCGTCGAAGGCGATCCCGTGAGCGGCGCTGATCTACTGGACAACGCGGAGCCGTTACTGAGCCGCGTCCGCCTCGAGCGCCGCAGCGTCGAGTCCTTTCTTTCGAGGGGGCCGCGTCGTGACATCGCCGCAGATGCGACCGTCATCGTCGATCCGCCGCGTACCGGCATGTCGAAGGAGGCGCTCGGCGGCGTCGTCGGTCGGCAACCCGCGCGCATCGTCTACGTGTCGTGCGACGTGGCGACGCTTGCCCGGGACACGCGCGTGCTGCTTGACGCCGGCTACGGACTGGACGGCATCACCGGCATCGATCTCTTTCCAAATACCGCACACGTCGAGACGGCGGCTGTCTTCTCGCGAGTGCGGGCTCCGTCCTCGGTGTGACGCCTGGAAACCACTCGACGAACCGGGACGCGGACGCGCCGCCTTCGAGGTTCGAGATGGTACCACCACGTGGACGGCGACGCTGCGGTAGGAACCATCGCACCTTCGCACCGTCGGACGCACCGTCGCACCCTCGCACCGTTACCGTGTCGCCGCCTTCACAAATCCTTCGAACAGCGCGCGGAACTCGCCCGTGCGGTAGAAATTTTCCGGATGCCACTGCACGCCCAGGCAGAATCGGCGGGTGGGATCTTCGACCGCCTCGATGATGCCGTCAGGCGCCGTGGCGACGGCGAGGAGTCCCTCGCCGAGCGTCCCAAGCGCCTGATGGTGACGGCTGTTGACCTGACAGCTCTCGGCGTCTCCGCCGCCTTCACCCATCAGCCCCGCCAGCACCGACTCGTTCTCCATCCAGACTTCGTGCGCCAGCGCGCACGGCTCGTTGGGCGGCTGCTCGAGCTTGTGCCTGAGCGCGCCCGGCACCTGCGACACGATGTCCTGGATGAGCGTGCCACCCCGCGCCACGTTCAACACCTGCACGCCGCGGCAGATCGCCAGCACCGGGCGGTCGGCCTCCAGCGTCCGGCGGACGAGCGCAAGCTCGTAGGCGTCGCGGCCCTCTTCGGCGGCGGAAAATGTCGGGTCCTTCGGCTGCCCGTAGAAGGACGGATCGACGTCGCCTCCGCCGGTCAGCAGGAGGCCGTCGGCTCTCCTGACGACGTCGTCCGGATCGGTGGCGCGGTCGACGACCCACGGCTCGCCGCCGGCGCGGCGCACCGATTCCTCGTAGTCCGGCAGCTTACTGCAGCGCGCGATGGCGATTATGGGCATGTCACTCTCCCACCTCGCACGTCTTACATTCTCGGCGGCACCGCGATCCCCATGAGATCGAGCGCGCGCGTCAATTGATCCCGGAGGTAGATCACCGCCGC
>Ga0209640_10002236_pt1 | contig 16829 bp, 15 predicted proteins | sample RifCSP10_1_FD_184018 | JGI IMG/M metagenome (GOLD analysis project Ga0209640, IMG submission 184018) | Soil microbial communities from Rifle, Colorado - Rifle CSP2_sed 10_1 (SPAdes) (version 2) | ecosystem: Environmental > Terrestrial > Deep subsurface > Rock core/Sediment | place: Rifle... | reverse complement strand
TAGGCAGCAGGCAATAGTAGCGGGAATAAAGAGTCAAGAAGGCAAGAGGGAAAACGCAGAGACGTGATCGTGCTCGTAGGCCGTCCCCTCACATACCTACGCCAGGAGCGCGGCCATCAGCCCGGACAAAACGATGCCGTCGAACGTGCCGGCTCCGCCGATGCTTGCCATGCCTGTCGGGACATATTTGATGTCTCCCAGATGGAGCAGGTCCGCCCCGATCAACGGGCCGACCACACCTGCCACGAACGCGATGGGGGCGGCGAAGTCCGGCATTAAAAGCACACTCGGAATGGCTGCGACAAGCGGCGGAATCAACGCCGGCATGGCGATGCCGACCCCGGGAACCGGACGGGCCAAACGACAGCACACGCCGACGCTCATCAGGGAAACCATGACCAGGACGAGAACCGCCGCCGGCCCCCGAGCCGTGATGCGCACGCACTGATACAACGCGAGCGCGCAAGGGATCAGGCAGCCCCCGACATTGATCGCCAGGGTGGTATACCCGCGAATTACGCGTAGACGCGGAAAAATCCGGCCAAAGCCAAACAACATCAAGGGGTCAACGATGTACTCTTCCTCCCGAGGTATCCGTTTAAACGGGATATCGACGGAGCCGCCAAAAATGATCCCCATTAACGCCAACAGCGCCACCTGCGGCGTGAGGCCAAGCTTGCTCAGAGCCGCCAGCATCACATGAGCGAAGAAGATAGGGACAAAGATCAGCAGGCCAAAGACGGCGAGGAGAGGCAAACAACCTGGATAAAACCGGATCATAAAACCACGAGATCACATCCCGTCATCGAACGGACCTTCCTTAAAAAAGTTTTTTTGATCATCAGAGCATTCCCGGTAAAATCTTTCAACTCTCAGGTCGCGCCAAAACCTGGTTGCTTTTTGGCCTTCACGGGACTAAACTCCGCTTTGTGCCGACGGAGAAAAGGCCATTCTTCACGCGCTATACGACTAGCCTGTGGGTTCGCTTTTTACGCTTCAACCTCCTCTCCCACAAGCGTCTTGAGGACGATTTGGAGAGGCTGCATCTCACACCACCTCAATTCTATGTCCTGGCGACCATCGGCTATGCCGGAGGTCTCCCTTTCGGCGAGATCGGCGAGAAGTTGATGGTGACGGTGAGCAACTTGACCGGCATCGTGGACCGGCTCGAGGAGAAAGGATTGGTGGTTCGGGACCGAGATGCCCGTGACCGCCGGGTCGTCCGTGTCAGGTTGACCGAAAAGGGTGCCAAACTGCACCGCAGCACCATCCCCTTCTTCGAGAAAAGCATCGCCGAGTTCTTCTCGCCACTAACCAAAGTCCAACAAAAAGAGCTCGCCTCCCTTCTACGCAAATTGATCCGCGTTTCTTGGAGCGAAAAAGCGGCCTGATCCTGATCTCCAAGCAGCGTTGACAAGAAATATTTAAGGTGTATAAATTTTGGGGCTCAACTATTGCTTTTATGCGCCCCATTTACCATTGCTATTTCCGCAACAGCGCCGTGAAAGATGGCAGTTGCCGAAGCGAAACGAGGCCCTAGATGCGTAAGGAGTCTCATTTCACGCCTGCCAAGATGCTTTCGCTGCTCGGGGTAAAACCCGGTTCGCTAGCCCCCATCGCCCTCATTCCCGGACCCAGGGAGCGTAGCCAGATGCTTCTCAGCATCTTGCAGAGTCCCAGGAGAGACCTGGCCTTTCTCGACTATGAGATGCACACCGGGACCTATGAGGGGAAGAAAGTTACCGTGGGCAATGGGGGCCGCTACGCGCCGGATACCGCGATCACGACGGAGATCCTCTGCGCCGGCGGCGTCGACTCGCTCATCCGCATCGGGAGCTGCGGAGCCCTCCAGGAGCAGATCAAGATCGGAGATCTCGTCATCGTGACCGGGGCCCTTCGGGGCGAAGGGACTTCGGCCTACTACGTGTCGCGAAGCTTCTCGACGATTTCCCACCCCGACATCGTTCGGGCCCTGACCCAAGCGGCGCTGGCCCTAAACGTGCGCTACCACCTTGGGTCGGTTTTCACCACCGATGCTTTATTTCAAGAAACCCCGGAGCTCATCGCTGATCTCGAGCAGCAGAGAGTTGCGGCCATCGACATGGTCACCTCGGCGTTTCTCACCATCGCCCAGGTGCGCGGCAAAAAGGCCGGGGCTATCCTGGCCGTTTCGGACGAATGTCTAAACGGCAAGATGGGCTTCCGCGACCCGGTCTTCCAGGCGGCGGAAGAAAAAATGGTGGAGGTCGCGCTCAAGGCAATCCAGTTCCTGGGTTAGCGAAATGGGACCGCAGCAGAGCCCCCTTTTTAACCCCGCGCTCTGGGAGGGCAACCACTTCAAGATCCTGGACGAAACTCTCCTTCCCTGGAAGCTAGAGTACATCACGGTCAACGATATCTCCGAGGCGCTCCAGGCGGTAAAGGAAATGAAGACGCGCGCCTTCGGGCAGGTCCTGACCTTCCTTTACACTGCCGCCTTAGTCGCTGAGCGCTCGGGGGAAAGGCATCCCGAAGCGTTGCGAGAGCGTCTTAACCGATTGACCGAGGCGTTCACCCGCGCTCGCCCGACCTTCGATTTTTCCGGGATTGGGCTTTTTTTCTCCGAGTGGCTCCGCGATCTTCCCCCGGAGGAAGAGGCGGGCAGCTGGATCCGGAACAGGGCGCTGGAGACCGCAGCAGGGATGCTTAAGAACCGGAAGGGTCGCGCCAGGCGCGCGGCTGCGCTTTTGCCCGATCGCTGCTCCCTTCTGACGCACTGCAATATTAGCGGAGAACTTGTCGCTATCGCCCAGGACTGCGCGGAGATGGGCAAAGAGCTGAGCGTCACCGCCACCGAAACCCGTCCCTACCTTCAGGGTTCCCGTCTCACCGCTTGGGAGGCCGCTCAGGCCGGCATCAAGGTTCGCCTCATTCCCGACTGCGCCGTCGCGCAGATCATGGCCAAGAATGAAATCCATGCCGTCCTTGTGGGTGCAGACCGCTGCGCCCGGAACGGCGACATCATCAACAAAGTGGGCACTTACCCCTTGGCCCTCATGGCCAGACACTACCATGTTCCGTTCTACGCTCTGGTCCAGAATCCCGGCTCGCTCGCGAGCGGGCAGGACGTCTCCATTGAAGAGCGCCCGGCCTCCGAACTCCTCAGTTTCCAGGGCCGTGCCCTCGTGCCCCCGGGCATCCGAGGGCTTTATCCTGCCTTTGATCTCACGCCGGCATCGTTGATCTCCTATCTCATCGACTTCGACGGCGCCTATACGCCTGAAAGTTTCAGAGAAAAATTCGGCAGCGCTTCTCGCCCGGCCAAGGCCGGCGAGCAGAACAGGGAAAGCTATCTCCTTCTTTATGGGGTCCCGAAGCAAAACAGCTATGGGTATCTCGCCTACGCGCTTAAAGCCGAAGGCATTCTGACCGTACTGGTCCCCGAGATGCGTCCCGAACTCTGGGGGGCGCACATGGTCTGCCGCGAGCTGCTTCAGAAGAACATCCCGGCCACGCTGATCTCGGACAACATGATGGGGACTCTGTTCGCGCAGGGACGGATCAAGCGCTTGGTTCTCTTCTGCACGGAGCTGACACAACAGGGTCCGGTAGGGATCTGTGGCTCATTGCTAGCCGCGCATCTGGCTCAAGCGCATGGGGTGCCGGTTGAATGTCTGGAATCCGAAGGGAGGGAGCCCCCCCAGGACGTCGACGTGTCCACTTTTTTGGGCGAGAGAGTCGTCCCCGAGGCCGTCGCGATTTATCCCATCGAAAAGGAGGTGATCCCCTGGCCCCTTCTCAAGGAGAATAAGGCAGGAGCGCCATGAAAGGACTGGAGCGCGAAATGAGCCGCTGGGGAAGGCTCCTCTTTGAGCGGAGGCTGATCAGCGGATGGGGGGGGAATATCAGTTGCCGCATCGCCAAAGACCGCTTTCTCATCACGGGGCAGCACGCGCCGCTGGGCTTTCTCGCGGCGAAAGATCTGGTTGAAATCGACCGCACGGGGCAGCCGTTAAAGAAAACCCGGCGCGCCTCGAGCGAGACTCCGCTCCACCTCGCGATATACAACGGGACCGAGGCCCAAGCCATCATCCATGCTCACCCTCCATTGGTCCTGGCCTTCTCCCTCACCCACCAAAAATTCGTCCCCCTGAGCTTTGAGGAGAAATATACGCTCGGCGAAGTTCGGGTTCTTCATCAGGATACACCCACGGTCACGGAAACCGAAAGCGCTGTCCAAGAGATCCGGCTTCGTCCACTCGTCATTCTCCAAGGGCACGGCACGGTAGCCGTGGGGAAGGATTTGCAAGAGGCCTTTCTCTTGACCGACCTGCTGGAAGAGGCGGTCCGTTGCCAGCTTTACCAGAACGAGCGAACGCCCCGAAGCGTTTCCGAACCCAACTCTAGCCGTGGCAAAAACAGTGAGGCCACTCAACCCGGAGATGCCGCTTATCCTCTGTTCTCCCATGAGCATATGAGCGCCCTGGCACAGAGCGCCAACGGGGACCCCCAATTTCAAGCCCAGGGACAAGAAGCCGGTCTCACGACCACGCTGACGCTCCAGTCGGAAGACACCCAAACCGCCTGGACGGTCCATTTTCATGAGGGAAAGATCACCCGGCTGGAATCCGGCGGGCAAGGCGACTTTGTGATCAGCGGCAACAGAGAGTGGTGGGAGGCAATCTTTCGAAGGCGCATCGATCCTTTTCTGGCCACGCAGCAAGGAAAACTAAAACTCGAACGCGGAGAGCTGTGGCAGCTCTCGCGCTGGTTCAAACCTTTTCAGAGGGCATTTACGTTATGGCAAAACATACCCATCAAGTAGCCTTTTTCGCCGGCGAGGTCTTAGAAAAAACCGCGAAGAACTATCCCAACAAGACCGCCCTGATCGCCAGGGAGGGCGAGCTAACCTTCGGGGAGCTAAGGGATAAGGTCAAAAACCTTGCGGGGCATCTTCAGAACGAGGGAATCAAGCCCGGAGACAGAGTTGGACTTCTTCTTCCCAACTCTATCGCCTTCGCCCTCTGCTACTATGCGACCCAAAGGATCGGCGCGGTTACCGTTGTTCTTGATGCCCGGCTTAGAGGAAAGGAGCTTGCCGGTGTCCTACGAGACGCCGATCTGAGGCTGCTGGTGATCCACGGGCGTCTCCTGCCGGAAATTGCAGAGACGCTCCAAGAGTTCAGGCAGGTCCCTCCCTGGGTCGTTGGCGCCGAGGGCGAAAACAGCTTTGAAAAGAGGCTTTCGGCTTTGCCCATCGCATTGGATCAGCCGCAACTCAACGCAGAGGACGATGCGTTGGTCCTCTACACGTCCGGCACCACGGGGGATCCCAAAGGCGTAGTCCTGAATTACATCAACTTGGCCCAGTTTCCCCCGTGCACGGCGGAGGCATGGAAAATAAACTCAGAGTCTGTCTGGGGCTGCAACCTTCCCATGTCCCACATCGTAGGCCCAATCCTGTGCAACGAGACTGTTGACAAAGGTTGCACTCTGGTCGTTATCGACCAATTCAACCCGATCACCTTGCTCGAAGCAATCCACAGCCACCGCATTACGATCTTCCCCGGTGTTCCAACCCTTTTTCAACTTCTGCTCGGTGTTCCCAGGCTGAAGGATTACAACACCCAAAGCCTGCGCGTCGTCGGCATGATGGGAGCGTCCGTTCCGCCGCCGCTCCTTCGGGCATTCAAGGCCGCCCAGCCTCATGTCAAGGTCATCCAGGGGTACGGTCTAACGGAAACTTCACCGCTGATCACGGTAGTTCCTCTGGAAGATGCCGATGAAAAAATGGGCAGCATCGGCCGAGCCGTCCGCGGCATTGAGATAAAGATTGTCAACGACAAAGGGGAGGAAGTTCCCGTGGGCGAAACAGGAGAAATCATTACTCGCGGCCCCCACGTGATGAAGGGCTATTTCCGCAGGCCCGAAGCTACCGCCGAGCGTATTCGCGACCGGTGGCTCCATACAGGAGACATCGGAAGGGTTGACAAAGACGGCTACTACTATCACCTCGGTAGAAAAGATGACCTGATCATCACGGGCGGGTTCAATGTCTATCCGGCCGAGATCGAGAACTTGCTCTATGAGAAGCCTCAGGTCCAGGAGGTGGTGGTGTTTCCGATACCCGATGAGAAGCGGGGAGCCATCATCGGAGCGGCCGTCGTGCTGCGGCCCGGTGAAACACTCAGGGAGAAAGAGTTGCTTGGCTTTCTGCGCGCGAACCTGGCCAATTTCAAGGTCCCGCAGAAACTCAAAATCCTCGATTCTCTGCCGCGAACCACCTCGGGTAAAATCATTCGCGACCCATCCGCTTTGCTTCCCGAGTAGCAGGGCGAAGCCAGTGAGCCCCCTCGAGGGGGTTGCACGGGGTGTCGGCTCGGTATAGAGGTGTAAAGAGCGCAGCCTTTTTGAGACGATCTTTTAGGAGGACCCTCATGCCATCACCCACGCTGCAACAGGATCTGCGAGCCCTCCCGCGGCACGAACAGGCCAATGGAGCCCGTAAGTTTTTGGCCGAGATCCCATCCCAAAGGCCGGTCGAGTTCCTCGCCTCGGCGCCTTTGTATGGCTTGTGCGTTTCTCTGCTGGAAGGAGGCCAAAAGTTTTCCTGGCGGCAGCTCGACGTGGACACCTGGCGGATCACCGCGACCAAGTCCTCTTATCCCCCTCTCAACGCGGTTACTGGCTTACACCATCCGGCGATCCTACCTGACAACGGCACGGTATGCGCGACGGATCGTGAGGAGCGGCTTTGGCTCATCGACGGCAGGGGAAACCAGGTCCTCGGGGATATCGTGGTTGGCGGGAACGCCTCCCATCTAGCGGTCCATCCCGAGGGGCATCTGATCTATGTCGGTTGTCCCGGCGCCGACCAGGTGGCGGTTGTGGACGCCCGCAAACACACCAAGTTGGCCTCCATCCCGATCGGGAAAGGGGGACAACTGCCGAACTTCTCCCCCGACGGCCGCTATGCGGTGATCGATTGCTCCCGGACCAATGACGTCTACCTCATGGACGCCGAGCGCCATCGGGTTATTTTTACGCAGGGTGTGGGTGAGGCTCCCCATGAAGCGATTTTTTCCCCGGACGGGCGGTTTATTTGCGTCCCCTGCGCCTCAGGCGAGTTGTATCTCATTCCGCCGCAGGATCCCGACCGATTCACTGTGATTCGCTGCGGCTTTGGGGCCGGTCACATGGATTTTTCTGCCGACGCCCGCTACGCCTATGTGGCCAGTTCCTTGGATGACGATGTCGCGATCATCGACTTGACCACCCAGGAGCTTTTGGCGCGGGTCCCCGCCGGAGCGGGAGCTCACCGTCCCACTCTCAGTGAGGATGGCCGGCTTCTCTTCGTCGCGAATTTCGTGGCCGACACGGTGACCGTGATGGACACTCGATCCCGCGAGGTCATCGCAACCCTACCGGTGGGAACCTACCCTCACGACGTGGTGCGGGCTCCGGGAGGGCAGATAGCTGTCTGCAGCTACGGCTCGGGGAGTTGTACACTGATTGATCCCGAACACTCCCTGGCGAGCCGGGAGCTGAAGATCGGCGAGGGTACATCCCACTGCACTTTTTCCCCTGACGGGGAACTCGGCTTCTTCGCCAATTCTATTTCCAAAGATTTGGCGGTGGTGGACCTAACCAGACCTGAGCTCCGCTCCGCTCTGCCGGTCTCTTCCAGGGAGAACTAAACGGGCCCGGCGCAATCCTCCGGCAATTCCCCGCTACCTGTTTCTCCGGCCTCTGACTGTGATCTCAACAAAGAGAAACCATGCCGCATCCTACTCCTAAGAACGCCTCAACGGTCATCGTCATTCGCCCCGAACCCACGAGCGGCTTTGAGGTTTTCATGACCCGCCGTCCGCGCGAGATGAGGTTTTTTGGAGGTTTTTTTGTTTTTCCGGGCGGCGCCGTCAAAAAGGACGACTGGTCCACGGAAATGCTCAGCCGGTGTTATGGGCTATCCCCCGGCGCTGCGCAGCAGATTCTGGGCAACCAACTCGGCCCTGAACTCTCGTTCGCCCATTGGGTGGCAGGGATCAGAGAGCTTTTCGAAGAGGCCGGGATCCTCCTTTCGGTCTTGGAAGACGGCGAACCTGTGGACATGAACAATGAGGAGAGGAAAACCCGATTGGCCCAAAAGCGTGCCGCCCTGGTCGGAGGAGCGACGAGTTTTCCGGAGCTTTTAAAATCTGAGCGGCTCTGTTGCGATGTGGGACGTCCGGTCTATTTCTATCACAGAATTACGCCCGAGCATTTTCCCGTTCGCTTCGACACCCGCTTCTTTCTCGCCCGCATGCCAGCGGATCAAAGTCCTCTCGTCCGCTCCGAGGAAGTTGCTGAGACCCTCTGGGTCAAGCCCGTGCGGGCTCTGGAAGAGTTCCGCAGCGGCAGCCTCTCTTTGGCGCCGCCGACGCTCACGGTGCTCGAGTCTCTGCTGGCCTTCGATTCCTGGCAGTCTTTTTCGACGAAGTATCGACTGAGGTAGGATTCGATCCTACGCTCTACGACTTGGCGGGAGTGCTTCTTTCCTGGGTGGGGTCAACCGCGGCCAGGTCTGCCATCTGTGCTCTCGACGTTCTCCCGTTGCGGTGAAAGCCGAGCCAGTTCCATTGATCGGGATGGCGCCGCACCATGGCCTCCAGCTGGCGCGCAAACAAGGCAACGTTGGAAACGACATCTTCTTGGAGGTCTCCGGTCTTGGTAAGATCGAGTTCCGGCCAGACATGAAGAGTCAGCCGACCCTGTCCGTCCCGCGCCACGAACATAGGCACGACCGCGGCCCCCGAGCGCATGGCCAAGGTGACGGGCCCGCGGGGAGCCGGGGCCGTCCGGCCCAGAAACTCCACTTCCACTCCCCCCGATTTGAACTCATCGGCGATCATGAGAACGATTTCGTTCTTCCGCAAAGCTTTAAGGATCTGTCGGGCTGCCTCGCGGCGGGGCCTGGCCGAAATGGTCTTGTTCCCCACCTTCGCCCGATAGTGATCCGTCAACTTGGCCAAACCTTCGTCCCGCGGCCGTTTCACCACCACGCTGAAGGGGTATCCCGCAGCCGCAAGGCGGGCGCCGATCAAGGGAAAGTTGCTCAGATGAGCGCTGAGGGCGATTACTCCCCTGCCCTTCTCCAGCGCGCGCTTGAGATATTCTTCCCCTTCAACGGCAACGGTGGAACGGATTGTCGCTGGCGAGCTGTGAATGACAGTGATCGTCTCATAAACTCCCCGGGCGAAATGATCCCAGGCGGAGCGCACCAACCGCCTTCTGTCTTGAGGAGTTCGAAACGCCTCCGCCATGCCCGCGGCCACGTTTTCGTCCATGCGCCTGCGGTATTTCCACAGGAGCGCGAAGGTAAGCCGGGAGGCGACGGCTGTAAATGCTAGCGTCAGCCGGCCCGGTACCCAGGGGAAGATCCGGACGAATCCTCTGAGAAAATATTCACCGACGCGGTATCGGAGCCAATACCAGAAGCCGCGCGCAAACAAGCCCGGTTTCATCTTCGATTCGCAACCAACCTAACGGCCCACTGCCTTAAGCCATTTTTGCCCTGAGCGGCTGGGATCTGTCTCCCTGCTCTTACGCCGTCGGCGCTTGGGAGTCAACCGATAAACCTTGGCTTTGGGGCGTTCCGCCAGCCTGGTTTCCTTCCAGCGCATCAGCCCCTTACGGACATACTGGGGGTCAAACCCCAAAACCTCACAGATGTTATTGAAGGAAAAAAGCCAATCCCTTTCCTCTTCCAAAATCCACTCCTCCGCGTCACGAAACGTCCCTTTCCCCTTACTGTCGCGGGCTGAGACATACTTCTGGAAGCAGGCAACCGCATCCTCCAGCACCGCCAACATGAGCCTCCTTTCCGGCTCTAAGTGGGCCTTACGGCGAAAGGTCTCAAAATACTGAGCTGGAAGAAGGGTATCCGGCTGAAACAGCGAGGTTACTTTTTCCTCCACGCTCAGCCCTGTCTCATAACTCATAACCATCACCTCCCTATCGAGTGCGGCCTGCATGCGCTCTGACAGCGTGAACGAACCAACTCATGCCGCACTCGAAAGAGAAGAGGGGGCCAACCGGGTCTGGCACGAGGGACGCGCGAGGTCCGCCAGAGTCGTCCGGGTCAAAACCTCCATGGTTCTGCGCTGGACCTCGTCCCATACTCCCCTCATGGTGCACCTCGGAAGATGATCGCACCGAGAATGCTCATCCATGCACACGTTGACCGCGATCGGACCGTCCAGGGCTTCAATTACGTCCTGAAACGAAATCTCGCCCGGGGCCCGCGCCAGGGCGTAACCCCCATCCGGGCCTCGCTTTGATTTCACCAACCCGCCGCGAGTGAGGTCCTGGATAATTTTTTCCAAGAACTTCCGGGGTATCTTTTGCTGCTCCGCGATCTCTGCCAGGCAACAACTCTTTCCCGAATCCTGGTTCGACAGATAGATCACCGCCCGCAGACCGTAATCGACCCGGCGCGAAACCTGCATCAGGCCCATCGCTCTACCTCCTTGCCCCGATTTTCCCTACCGCCCGCTGATCGCTGGGCTGCGGGTTTTCCCGATCCGCCAGCTTACCGAGGGCCGAAAGGCCACGCAGTCGCTCGACGACCAAAGGCACCTTTTCCGCCACAAATCGAACTTCCCCCCCGGTATTATAACGGCTCAGACTGAAACGCACCGCCCCCTGAAGCCAGTTGGCCGGCACCCCCATCGCCCGCAGCACATGGGAGGGTTCGACCGACCCTGCCGTGCAGGCCGATCCGGTGGAGGCGCATATCCCGTACTGATCCAGAAGCACCAGGATCGCCTCGCCTTCAAGATACTCGAAACTCACGTTCAGCGTATTCGGGATGCGCTTCTCGCGGTGCCCGTTAACGCGTACCCCCGGACAGGAGTCGAGCAAAGATCGCTCCAGGCGATCGCGCAACGCCCGCACCTGGCTTCGTTCCTCCTCTAGATGCCGGAGGGAAAGTTCCGCGGCCCGACCCATGCCCACGATGCCGGCGACATTTTCAGTTCCAGCCCGGCGGTTTCGCTCCTGATGGCCGCCGATGATGAAAGGGCGAAACGTGATCCCCCTCCTCACATAGAGCGCTCCAATGCCCTTGGGTGCGTGAAACTTATGTCCCGAGATCGTCAGCAGGTCGATCGGGCTCCTTTTCAGATGGAGCGGGATTTTCCCCGCCACCTGGACCGCATCCACATGAAAAGGAATCCCCCGGGACTTGACGATCGCTCCGATCTGATCGATGGGAAAGATGACTCCGGTCTCGTTATTTGCGTACATGATGGAGACCAGAGCCGTGTCATCCGTCAGCGAATCCCTAAGCTCACCCAGATCCAGCATGCCGTCCCCGTCCACCCCTAGCCAGGTCACCCGGTACCCTCTCTTCTCCAAGTGCTGGCACAGCCCCAAGATGGCCGGATGTTCCACCTGGGTGGTCACGATATGCCGCTTGTCCGGACTCGCCTCAAGCATTCCCCGGATCGCAGCGTTGTCCGCCTCAGTACCGGAGCTGGTAAAGATGATCTCGACGGGATCGGAAGCGCCGAGAAGGGCCGCGACCTCCTCCCGGGCCTGCTGCATCTTTTGCGCTACCTGGCTGCCGAAATGATGGATGCTGGAGGGGTTCCCGTAGAGTTCGGTCAAATAAGGGTGCATGGCCTCCAGCACTTCCGGAGCCAGCCGTGTGGTAGCGTTGTTATCAAAGTAAACTACAGATTCCACTATAAAGTTCCTCAGCGGCTTGAACAGTTCAAACTGTTCAAAGCGTTAGCCGACGCTCCCCTCGAGGCTGACACCCAGGAGCTTCTGCGCCTCCACGGCAAACTCCATCGGCAGCTCTCTGAAAACCTCCTTGCAGAATCCGTTCACGATCAGGGAAACCGCGTCCTCCGTCGAGATCCCCCGCTGCCGGCAGTAAAATAGTTGATCCTCCCCGATCTTTGAGGTCGAGGCCTCGTGCTCCACCTGGGCGCTGGAGTTCATCACCTCCAGATAAGGAAACGTATGCGCCCCGCACTGCTCCCCCAGCAGCAACGAATCACACTGCGAATAGTTACGCGCCCCCTCGGCACCCTTCATGATCTTCACCAAGCCGCGATAGGTGTTCTGCCCGTGGCCCGCAGAGATCCCCTTGGAGACAACCGTGCTCCGAGTGTTCTTGCCGATATGGATCATCTTCGTGCCCGTATCCGCCTGCTGGTAGTTGTTGGTCAACGCCACCGAGTAAAACTCCCCGACGGAATTATCGCCCTGCAAAATACAGCCCGGGTACTTCCACGTGATCGCCGAGCCGGTCTCCACCTGCGTCCACGAGATCTTGGAGTTCTTTCCCGAACACTTCCCCCGTTTGGTCACGAAATTGTAAATCCCCCCGCGACCTTCCTTGTCCCCGGGATACCAGTTCTGCACGGTCGAATATTTGATCTGGGCGTTGTCCAAGGCGACCAGCTCCACCACCGCCGCATGGAGCTGATTGACATCCCGCATGGGCGCCGTGCACCCCTCCAGATAACTGACATAGCTGCTCTCGTCGGCAATGATCAACGTGCGCTCAAATTGCCCTGTCTCGGCGGCATTGATGCGAAAATAGGTCGAGAGCTCCATCGGGCAACGCACCCCTTTCGGGACGTAACAGAACGATCCGTCGCTGAAGACAGCAGAGTTCAGCGTCGCAAAGAAGTTATCCGTGTAGGGAACTACTGACCCCAAATACTTCCGCACCAGCTCCGGATGATCGTGCACCGCCTCGGAAAAGGAACCGAAGATGATCCCCAGTTCGGCCAGCTTTTTCTTAAATGTCGTCGCTACCGAAACACTGTCAAAAACCGCGTCCACCGCAACCCCGGCCAGCCGCTCCTGCTCCTTAAGCGGGATGCCCAGCTTCTCATAGGTGGCCAACAGACCCGGGTCCACCTCCTCGAGACTCTTCGGCCGCTCACCCTTCGACTTCGGCGCCGAGTAATAGCTGATCTTCTGATAATCGATCGGCGGATAGTGCACGTTGGCCCACTTCGGCTCCGCCTGCGACGCCTCCAGCTTAGCCCAGAAGCGGTAGGCCTTGAGCCGCCACTCCAGCATCCACTCCGGCTCGTCCTTCTTGGCCGAAATCACGCGGATGATATCCTCGTTCAGACCGGGGGGAATCGTATCCGCCTCGATCTCCGTGACAAACCCGTACTTGTACTCCTGGCTGGTAAGAATTTCGACGTTTTGCGCTGACTTGCTCATCGTTTCTTCACCTCTTTGAGGGAAGGTCCGCTTCGCTAAACCGTAAAAGAAGTCCCACAGCCACAAGAGCGTTTCACATTCGGGTTCTGGAAGACGAATCCCGACGCCATCAGCTCTTCTTTATAATCCAGCTCGGTGCCGTTCAGATAAAGCAAACTCTTCATGTCCACCAAGACCTTGGCCCCGTCCTTCTCAAACACCCGGTCGCCGCTTTTCGGCATGTCGAAATCGATTTTGTACTGGAGCCCCGAGCAGCCGCCTCCGACCACCTTTAGACGCATACCTTGCCCCTCTCTCTTTTCCGCGGCGGTGAGCTCCTTGATCTTTTCCGCAGCGCGTTCCGTAATCGTGATGCCAACTGCCATACGCAACACCCCCGATGCGTATCGTGTTTTAAGAAAGCCTCTCCGGGACTTTCCATTCGCCTTCCGGCCGCTTTTGCGACTTCGCTCTCGCAACGTAAAACGGCGAGAGGGAGCGCAAGCGCCGGACTTCTTCGACCACGCGACGGGCCACGAAATCGATCTCCTCCGCGGTATTGAAACGTCCGAGGCCAAAGCGGATCGCGGTGTGAGCCAAATTTTCCGCCACCCCTATAGCGCGCAACACGTGGGAAGGCTCCAGGGCAGCCGAGGTGCAAGCTGAGCCCGACGAGACGGCAATCTCTTTAAGTCCCATCAACAGCGACTCTCCCTCGACAAAAGCGAAGCTGAGATTGAGGTTCCCCGGAAGGCGCAGCGTCGGGTGCCCGTTGAGATAAACCTCATCGAGATGGCGGAAAATATCCTCCTTGAGCCTCTCCCTCAGCCCGATGAGGCGCTTGGCCTCCTCCTGCATCTCTGCCGCCGCAATCTGACACGCTTTACCAAACCCGACGATTCCCGAGACATTGAGAGTGCCCGCTCGCATCCCCCACTCATGGCCGCCGCCATCGATGATCGGGCGGAGCCGCACCTTCGGCCTCTTTGAACGAACATAAAGGGCGCCTACCCCTTTGGGGCCGTACATCTTGTGCGCCGTCATCGAAAGAAGATCAATGCCCATCTCCTCCACATCCACCGGAACCCTTCCCACCGCCTGCGTGGCATCGGAATGAAAGATAATCCCTTTTTCCTTGGCGACACGGCCGATCTCGATGACCGGATGTAAGGTGCCGATCTCGTTGTTCGCCGCCATGAGAGAGATGAGAATTGTCCTCTCCGTAATCGCGTCGCGCACCTGATCCGGGCTAAGCAGGCCGTGAGCATCCACAGGCAAATACGTGATGCTCAATCCTTGTCGCTCGAGCGTCTTGCAGCAGTCAAGGACCGCTTTGTGCTCGGTGACGCAGGTGATAATATGATTTCCTTTCTCCCTGTAGGCATCCGCCACGCCTTTGATGGCAAGATTATCGGACTCGGTCGCACCGCTGGTGAAGATGATCTCTTTGGGAGAAGAAGCATGAATCAAACGAGCGACTTGTTCCCGCGCCTCGTCAACGGCGGCTTCAGCCTCCCAGCCGAAAGCATGGCGACTCGCAGCATTGCCGAACTTTTCACCAAAATAGGGCAGCATGGTTTCTAAGACCCTGGGATCCACGGGAGTAGTCGCGTGGTTATCTACATATACCGGAACCTTCATAGCTTATGCTCACAGGTAGCTTAACTCAGTGCCTGCCATAGATCCAGACCAATTTGGTCTACATTCACCATAGCCCACAACCTAAGACCTGTCAAGGCCTCCCTTTCCACCAAGTGGCCTGCTTTTTGCCCAAATAATTAGTTAGAAATCAAGACTGTTCTAAAAGCCAGAACGATATTTTCACGCGGCCTCGCTTGCCAGGATCCCGTTCAAATACTGACCGGTATAAGACCTACCAACCAGGGCCACTTCCTCAGGGGTACCGCAAGCAACCACCTCGCCCCCCAGCTCACCGCCTTCCGGGCCTAGATCGATGACGTGATCGGCGCACTTGATAACTTCGAGGTTATGCTCGATGACGATGATAGTATTGCCTGCATCAGTTAGACGGTTGAGCACAACCAAAAGTTTCTTGATGTCGTCGAAGTGCAGCCCGGTCGTCGGCTCATCGAGGATATAAAGGGAGCGGCCGCTCGACCTTTTCGATAACTCCCGGGCCAGTTTAATCCGCTGAGCCTCCCCGCCAGATAGGGTCGGTCCCGCCTGGCCAAGATGGAGATAGCCCAGGCCGACTTCCCTTAGGACCCTCAATTTTTCCAGGATAGGGGGGACGTTGCCCAGGACCTCGAGCGCTTGATTGACCGTCAGATCCAAGACTTCTGCGATGCTTCGCCCTTTGTATAAAACCTCCAGAGTTTCCCGGTTATAGCGGCGGCCAGCGCAGACCTCGCAGGTAACAAAGACATCGGGCAAAAAATGCATGGCAATCCGCATCGTCCCATCGCCTGCGCACGCCTCACAGCGTCCGCCCTTTACATTGAACGAAAACCTTCCCCGTCGATACCCTCGCACTCTGGCTTCAGGAAGCTGCGCGAAAAGATCTCGGACATGGTCCAATAGCCCGGTGTAAGTAGCCGGATTTGAGCGGGGAGTGCGGCCAATCGGAGACTGATCTATCTGTATAACCTTGTCGAAGCGCTCCCAACCTTCTATTTCATCGAAGCGCCCCGCTCTGACGCGGGAGCGATGCAGCCGCCGGACCATGGCCGGGAATAGCGTATCGACCACAAGACTGCTCTTACCCGAGCCGGAAACACCGGTGACGCAAGTCATGGCGCCGATCGGAAATCGCGCTGTAATTCCCTTCAGGTTGTTGTGTCGCGCGCCTCTTAAGACCAGGGCTTCGCCGCTGCTCTGGCGCCGCTGGGAAGGGACGGGGACTTCCATGCGACCAGCCAGGTACTGCCCCGTCAGAGAGCGCTCTGCGGCCATAATGTCTCCCGGCGTCCCCTGTGCCACTACCTCCCCTCCATGAACACCAGCCCCCGGCCCCATATCGATAACGTGATCCGCCTCAAGAATCGTCTCGCGGTCATGCTCCACCACTAACATAGTGTTGCCCAAATTCCGCAGTTCCCGAAGGATGGCTAAAAGTCGGGCGTTATCTCTCTGGTGCAGGCCGACGCTCGGTTCATCCAGAATATAGAGCACGCCGGCCAGGCTCGAACCGATTTGAGTTGCCAGGCGGATCCGCTGGGCCTCGCCTCCTGAGAGCGTCGCCGAAGGCCGATCCAGGCTGAGGTAGTCGAGCCCCACCTGAACCAGGAACTGCAAACGGCTCGAGATCTCCTTCAGCACCCGCTGGGCAATCGTCTTCTCCTTCTCGCTAAGATCCAGCCCCGCAAAAAATTGAAGCGTCTCCTTGACCGGAAGGCTGGTAACCCCCGCGATGTTCTTTCCTCCGACCCTTACGTGCAGGCTCTCCTTTTTTAGCCGCAACCCGTGGCACGCTTTGCATTGAGGAACAGTCGTCAGGCCCCCTGAATCATGAGCCATCCCGTCCGAAGCGGACTCAGTCCCCAAGCCGCCGCAGGAGGCACAGGCTCCGTACGGGCTGTTGAAGGAAAACAGCCGCGGGGTCAGCTCGGGATAAGAGATGCCGCACTGGACACAGGCAAACTTCAGGCTGAAGACGATCGGCTCGCCTCGATCCGAAG
>Ga0209640_10002235_pt1 | contig 16830 bp, 16 predicted proteins | sample RifCSP10_1_FD_184018 | JGI IMG/M metagenome (GOLD analysis project Ga0209640, IMG submission 184018) | Soil microbial communities from Rifle, Colorado - Rifle CSP2_sed 10_1 (SPAdes) (version 2) | ecosystem: Environmental > Terrestrial > Deep subsurface > Rock core/Sediment | place: Rifle... | reverse complement strand
ATTCGGCAAGCTCAGGCGGTGGGCGTCGCAGTCGCGGCCGGCTGATCCGCCCGAAGCCGGGGGCGCCTGGGGCGAAGTGTTTAACGTGCTTCACCGGCATCGGCGCGAGAACCTCAGGCGCAGGCGCCAGCTTGCGCGCCTGATGGTGCGCTCGCGCCGCGTGGCGCAGGCCTTGCCCTACGGCGTCACGGTGCTCGATGCGCAGATGCGCGTCGACTGGTGCAACGAAGCCGCACACGAGCACCTGGGGCTCGACCCGGAGCGCGACCGCGGCGAGGCGGTGGTGAACTTCGTGCGCCAGCCGGAGTTCGTCGCCTATCTCGCCGCGCGCGAGTTCGCGCAGCCGCTGCGCCTGCGCACCCCGGCCGCCGGGACGCGCACGATCTCGATCCAGTTCGTCCCCTTCGAGGAGGCGGGCTGGCTGCTGCTTTCGCAGGACGTCACCGGCGCCGAACGGCTCGAAGCGATGCGGCGCGATTTCGTCGCCAACGTCTCGCACGAACTGAGAACGCCGCTTACGGTGCTCATGGGATTCATCGAGACGATCCGCGACCTGAAGCTCGACGCCGGGCGGGTGCGGGACTACGTCGGCCTCATGGCGCCGCAGGCCGAACGCATGCGCCGCATCATCGAGGACCTGCTCACGCTTTCGGCGCTGGAACACGCGCCGCCGCCGCCTCAGGAGCGCGTTCGCGTGCGGCCGCTGCTCGAGCGCCTGCGCGCCGAAATCGACCAACTGAGCGCCGGCCGGCATCGCGTCGCGCTTGCGATCGAGGGCGCGCACGATCTGTCGGGCGCAGAGACCGAGATCGCAAGCGCGTTCCTGAACCTCGCGACCAATGCCGTGCGCTACACGCCTCCGGGCGGCGAGATCCGCATGGCGTGGCGTTCGAGCGAGGGAGGCGCCGAGTTTGCGGTCGACGACACGGGGATCGGCATCGAGGCCGAGCACATCCCGCGCCTCACCGAGCGTTTCTACCGCGTGGACCGCGGGCGCTCGCGCGAAACCGGCGGCACGGGCCTGGGTCTCGCGATCGTGAAACATGCGCTCAGCCGGCACCAGGCGACGCTCGGCGTCGAGAGCACTCCCGGAAAGGGCAGCCGCTTTGCGGTGCGCTTTCCGGCGGCGCGGCTGCTGGCGACGGACCAGAAGGTGCCCGGCTGATCTGAGGTAGCATTCCCGGCAGGAGCGCTTCATGGCCGCAACGCCGAAGTCGATGCAGACCGCCCGCGACACGGAATTGCGGAGGATCGTGGGCGAGCTCGAACGCCTCAACGTGGAGGCACGCGAGCGCAACCTCTGGATCCGCACGAAATGGAACTTGCCGAACGAGGCGCCCTGGCACCTCGGAAGCCCCGATCCGCCGCGGCAGGGGCCGCATAACCTTCCGGTCGAACACCGCCCGGCGCTGCCGTGCCTGTGGAAATGGCCCGACATCGAGCGCTACCTGAGCGCGCTGATCGATCTTTGTCCGCTGGAGCTGACCGAGCGGCAATCGGTGCTCCTGACCAATCCCGCGTTCGGCATGACCGGAGTCAAGGTGACGAACACGATCCGGATCGCGATCTCGATCTACAAGCCCGGCGATGTGGCGCACTCGCATCTGCACTCGCCAAACGCGAGCCGCACCATACTGAGCGAGACCGGCGGCTACACGATCGTCGAGGGCGAGCGCATCGAGCCCAGGCGCGGCGATCTCGTGTTCACGCCCAACGGAACCTGGCACGAGCATGGCAACGACGACGACCAGCCCGTGATCTGGGCAGATACGCTCGATTGGCCGCTGGTCGATTTCCTCGGCTGCGCCTGGAGCCGCACGGACGCCGAACACGCGGCAGACCACGGCAGCCCGATGACCGGGTTCTCGACCCGCTTCTACGGCAGGGGCGGCATCCGGCCGGCATTCACGGCGCATCCGCGCGGCGAAGGGCGGGGCCTCACTCCCATGTTCCACTACCGGGGGGCGGACATCCGGGCCGCCTTGGGGGACCTGCGCGATTACGCGGGCGATCCGTACGAGGGCGTGCCGATCGAGCTCGTCAACCCGCAGACCGGCGAGTCCGTCTTTCCGACGCTGTCGTATCGCGCGCAGCTGCTGCGTACCGGAGAGAAAACGTCGCCGTTCCGCCAAACCGCGTCGCAGGTGTACTGCGCGCTGGAAGGCTCGGGCTACACCGAGGTGGACGGCGAGCGCCTGGAGTGGTCCCGGAACGATTTTTTTGTCGTGCCCGGCCATCGCTGGCGCACGCACGTGAATACCGGAGGAACCGACGCGGTCCTCTACAGCTGCACTGACGCGCCGCTCATCTCGAAAATCGGTCTTTACCGCGCGCAGGGCCGGCTGGAGAGCGGCAAGCTGGTGGAACTCCCGGGAGAACGCAATTGACTTCGCTTCAGAGCGGCGACACGGTCACGCCAGTCTCGCCAATCGGTCAACCGGCTCCGGCGCCGTCTCGGGCTCCTTCCAGCGCTTGACCAGCCGGTGTGGGATGTCGAAGTGGTCGAGCGCCCGGCCCACCGTGTGATCGACCAGGTCCTCGATCGTGCGCGGCCGGTTGTAGAACGCCGGCACCGGCGGAAGGATCACCGCGCCGTAGCGCGCTGCCTGCGCCAGAAGCTCGAGGTGGCCAAGGTGCAGCGGCGTCTCGCGCACCAGCAGCACGAGCGTGCGCCGCTCCTTCAGGCACACGTCGGCGGCGCGCGCGAGCAGATTGTCGTTGTAGGAGTGCACGATCCCCGAGAGCGACTTGATCGAGCAGGGCGCAACCAGCATGCCCGCGGTGCGGAACGAGCCGCTCGAGATCGATGCGCCGATGTCGCGGTGCGCATGCACGACGCCGGCGAGCGCTTCAACCTCGGCAACGCTCCACGGCGTCTCCTCGACGATGGTGCGCCTGGCCGAGGGCGACAGGATCAGGTGCGTCTCCACCTCCGGCACCGCCTGGAGCACCTGCAGCGCGCGCACGCCGTAGATCGCACCCGACGCGCCCGACATCGCGACGATGATCCGCTTCATGCGACCTCCCGATTCAACCGATCCCGAAATCGACCACCTGCCGGCCGCGCACCCGCGCCGCGAGCAGGTCGTCGAAGGCCTGCGGCAGCGCATCGAGCGCGATCCGGCGCGCGATACGGTCGAGATGCCTCGGCTTGAGATCCGACGCGAGCCGCCGCCAGACGCGGAGCTTCGTCTCGACCGGATTGTTGACGTTCACCCCGAGCAGCCGTATCCCGCGCAGGATGAACGGCAGCACGTTGCCCTCGAACGTGCTGCCGCCCGCGTTGCCGATGGCTGCGATCACCCCGTCGCGCTGCATCGTGCGCGCGAGCCATTCGAGCTGCTCGCCGCCGACCGAATCGAGTGCGCCCGCCCAGGTCTCGGCCTCGAGCGGCCTGCCGCCGAAGCGCACGCTTGCCCGATCCAGCACCTGCTCCGCGCCGAGCGAGCGCAGGTAATCGGCTTCGCCGATTTTCCCGGTGAGCGCGACGACGTGATAGCCGAGCTTGGAGAGCACGTCGATCGCGATGCTCCCGACGCCGCCGGTCGCGCCATTGACGAGCACCTTGCCGCGGCCGGGTGCGATGCCGTTCCGCTCCATCAGCTCGAGCGCGATCCCCACCGAATGGCCGGCAACGCCGAGCGCCGCGGCTTCGAATAGCGTCAAGCCGGGCGGCAGCGAAAAGATCCAGTCCGCGGGAAAGCGGCCGAACGCCGCATAGCCGCCGTCGTGATGGCTGCCCAGCCCGAAGCTGTGAATGAGGACTTCATCGCCCGGGCGAAAGCGCGCATCCGCGGACGACTGCACGATGCCGGAAAGGTCGGTCCCGCCGACCAGCGGAAACTTGCGCGCGAGCCTGGCGCGCCCCTGCGCGGTGAGCGCATCCTTGTAGTTGACCCCGGCAAAGCGAATGCCCACCACGACGTCGCCCGCGTCGAGCTCGGCGCGGTCCATGCGCTCGAGCCGCCCGCTGCCGAAGCGCCCGTCGGCATGGATCCGGTAGGCGCGAAAGCGCTGCGGGACCATCCCCGCTCAGTCCGCCTTGGCGCCGGACTCGCTGACCACCTTCGCCCATTTCGCGATTTCGGCGCGAACAAACGCCCCGTATTGCTCGGGCGACCCGCCGACGATTTCGGCCGAACCCTGCTGCGAAATGCGCTCCAGCACATCGGGCAATCGCAGAATGCGGCCGATGTCCTGGTTGAGCTTCGCGATGATGTCGTGGGGCACCGCTGCGGGCGCGAATACACCGAACCAAGCCGTGGCTTCGAAGCCCGGCACCCCCGCCTCGATCATCGTCGGCACGTCGGGAAGGGAGGGAATCCGGCGCGCGCTGGTCACCGCCAGAGCGCGCAGCTTGTCGGCCCGGATATGCGCCACGACGTCTGCCATGGTGCCGAAAAGCACCGAAACCTGGCCCCCGAGCGTCGCGGTGACCGCTGGTGCGCTGCCCTTGTAGGGAATATGCGTCATCCTCGCGCCGACCATCGTATTGAACATCTCTGCGGAGAGGTGTTGCGAGGAACCGCTGCCAGCCGAGGAAAACGTGAGCTTGCCCGGATTGGAGCGTGCGAGCGCGATCAGCTCCTTCACCGATCGGGCGTCGACGGACGGATGCACTACGAGCACGTTCGGCGCCGAGGCGACGTGAATCACCGGAGCGAAGTCGCGCACCGGATCGTAAGCCATTTTCGCGTACAGGCTCGGACTGATTCCGAATGGGCCGATGCCGCCCATCAGGATCGTATAGCCGTCGGGCGGGCTCTTCGCCACGAAGTCCGTACCGACCATACCGTTCGCGCCCACGCGGTTTTCCACCACGACCGGCTGGCTCCAGTTTTCGGTGAGCTTCGCTCCGATGACCCGCGCAAGCAGGTCGTAGTAGCCGCCCGCCGGATAGGGAACCACGAATCGGACCGCCTTCGTCGGGTAGCTCTGCGCGAGCACGGCGAACGCGGAGCCAGCGAGGCAAGCGGCAAGAAACAGTTTGTGCAGCGTTCTCATGGCGTCTCCTCCATCGTTATCTTAGGCCGCTGCTTGCCGGCCCGCAGCGATCTCGGCCAGCGCGCGGCGGTTGATCTTGTCGCCGACCCAGGGTAAAGCGTCGAGCAGAACGAGCCGCTCGGGGAGCTTGTAGTTGGCGAGCCCGAGGCTGCGCAGGCGCTCGCGCAGCGTCTCCAGGTCGGGCCTCGCTCCTGGCGCGGGAATCACGCATGCGCACACGCGCTCGCCCAGCACCGGATCCGAAACCCCGATCACGGCGGCGTCGGACACCGCGGGATGCGTGCGCAGCAGCGCCTCGACCTCGGCGGGGCTGACGTTGTCGCCGCCGCGGATGATGACTTCCTTGAGCCGGCCGACGATGACGATGTTGCCCGAGCCGTCGAGCGAGGCGAGATCGCCGGTGTGGAACCAGCCGTCGCGCCATCGATCGCGTCCGGCTTGTCCGAGGTAGCCGCGAACGCAGCAGGGACCCCGGCCGATCAGCTCGCCCGCAGCGCCGGCGGGCGCATCGCGCCCCTGCGGGTCGACGATCCGGAACTCGGTGCCGCCGCGCCCCCGTCCGACGGTGCGATGGCGAACCGCAGGCGGATCATCGGGATCCGCCGCCGCCCAGCCGCCGAAATCGGCGCCGCCGTAGGTCGAGACCACCTTGCCGCGCGTTTTCGCTTCCAGTTCCTCGGCGAGCGAGACCGGCAGCACCGAGCCCGCCGTGTACCAGAGCCGCACCGTCGAGCTGTCGATCCGGGCGAGCCCGGGCGCGAGCTTCGCGAACTGCGAAGGCGTGCCGCAGACGACCGTCGGGCGCTCGCGTTCGATCCACTGCAACGCGGCGTCGGCGCCGAACACCGGCAGCGCGACGACACAGGCCCCTGCCACCGGCGCTGCGAGCCACGCGGCCCGCGCCGGACCGACGCCGGCCGAAAGCGTCAACAGCACGTCCGCCGCAGTGAGCGCGAGCAGCCGCGCCTGGGCGTGCGCTCGCGCGCAGGCGGCCACGAGCGTATACACCGCGAGCTTGGGAACGCCCTCGGAGCCTGTCGTGGCGAGCGCGTGCGCATCCTCCTCGGGTCGCAGCGCGTCGCACGCGTCCGGCAGCGGCCCGTCGAACTTCAGCAGGGGCTCGTCGCGCACCGTGACGCGGATCGGGTCCAGGCCGAGCGCGGCAAACACGCCGCTCAGCTCCTCGCCGGGCTCGCGCTCGCGAAAGCGCGCGAAACTCACCGCCGCGGCGGGACGCACGCGTTCCGCGATTGAGGCGACCTCGCGCCTGCCCAGGCTCGCGGGAACCGGCACCCAGAAAAACCCCGCCTGCTCGCAGGCAAGGCGCAGCAGATACCACTCGGCGCAATTCGGCAGCCAGCCGAGCACCGCGGCGCCGCGCGGGAGTTTGCGTGCCGCGAGCCAGCCCGCCGTACGCTCGACCCAATCCTGCGTCTCGCGCCAGCTCAGGCGCACGCGGCCGTCGGCGAGCGCGCGGGCAGCGGGGCGCTCGCGCGCGTGCCGTGCCACCGCAGCGACGATCGTCTCGCTCAACCCCGCTCCGCGCGCGCGATCGCCTCGAAGAAATCGCTGTAGGGCGGCGCCTGGAACGTGTCCGGCAGCTCCTCGACGATGCGCACGCTGCATGGCTCGGGATCGCGCAAACCGACGACCGAGCGGATCCACAGAAGGGGCTCGCCGGGGCGCGGCGCGCGCGAGACCGCGCAGCGCACGTTGACGCCGCGGTATTTCTTGCGCCCCGGCGTGAGATCGCGCAGCGTCAGCACGATTTCCCGTCCCGAAAGGATGCTCGCGCGGTCGCGCACGAACGTCTCGTATTCGCTTGCCATGGCGGTCCTCCTCACTGCAGCCCGAGCGATGTCCAGCGCTCGAGCACGCGGCGCTGGACGTCGGGCGAATACATCGAATCGAGGGTCGCGCGCACCGGCGTCGCGTCCGCCGGCCACTCCGGCGGCCACGTCGAGTCGAACGCGACGCTCGCCCCGGTGCGCGTCACGCGCTCCTCCTGCGAATACGCCGGGGTGAGCGTGTTCGCCTTGCCCTCGTAGCGGGCGACGTGGATGCCTCTGGCCGGGTGGCACTTGGTGGCGAACGCGTGCAGCACCGCCGGCACGTTGAAGACGTCCACGTCCTCGTCGACGACGATGATCTTGGAGATCAGCGCGCGGCGCACCGTGAGAACGTTCACGATCTTCTGCGCCACCTCGGCGCCGCCGCGGCGTACCGAAACGATCGCGAGGTGCACGGCGCCTTCGGGCGGCACGTACACGGCCTTCACCGGAACGCCGTTCGCCTCCAGGCGCCGCTGGATGGCGATCGCGCCCGTGATCGAGGTCGTGGTGGCGCTCGAATCCATGAAACCGGTGGTGTCGAGCGTCCAGATCGGGTCGCGCCGGCGCGTGATGGCGGTCACGCGCGCGCAGATCGCGTTGCCCATCTCGCCGCTGCGGTAGCCGGGGTACTCGCCGTAGGGGCCTTCCTGGTTGATCCGGTCCGGATAGACCTCGGCCTCGATCACGACTTCGGCCGAGGCCGGAACGTACAGGTCGGAGGTCTCGCACTTCACCAGCTCGACCGGGCGTTCGCGCAAGCCGCCGGCGAGGTCGGCCTCGTTGCCGCCGATGCGGAAGGTCGCGGTGGCGGCGAGATGGCTCAACGGGTCGCAGCCCATGGCGATCGCGATCGGCATCGGGCGCCCGTTCGGCACGTAGCCATCGAGCAGCATCTTGCCGAGGTGGCTGGTCGGGCGCGGAAAGCCGGTCATGAGCCGCTCGTTGTGGATCATGAAGCGGTACATGCCCCAGTTGACCCAGTCGCTCTTCGCGTCCTTCGAGACCACCAGGTCCCAGGTGCCGACGTAGCGCCCGCCGTCGCCCTCGTGCACCATCGGCACCGGCAGCTCGAACAGATCGGCGCGCTCGCCGGGGATCACGACCTCCTTGCACGGCCCGTCCTTCACCACGACCGGCGGAACCGGCCGGCTCTCGCGCGCCGCATAGGTTTCGTAGAGTCTCGGCACCGGCGCGTCCGCGGGCAGCCCGAACGCGATCGCCATCCGGCGCCAGGTGGCGATCGGATTGGTGGCGACGCGCCACTGCGGCGCGTAGTCCTTGACGTTGTTGAACAGGAACGCGGGGCCGTTGCGTTCGCAGCTCAGGCGGCCGATTCCGGCCAGCTCCTGGTCCCAATCGACCTCCTGATCGATCGCGACCAGGTCGCCCGAGGCCCGGGTCGCGGCGAGAAAGCTCCTGAAGTCCTGGGGTGCCTGCTGTGCCAAGGGTCGTTCCTCCATGGTCGGGTTGCGCCGCGTGTGTGCGCAGTACGCACACGTCGTTTGTCAGCGCAGTTTTTCACTGCTATCCTTTAGTGTCAAGACCGTCGCAATATGAATGTGCGCTATGCGTACGCTTTGGCTCGACAGGGGCGAAATGAGATGCGTTTGAACGAGCGCGACTTCGTCGGCGCGCTGGCGAAGGGCCTGAGCGTGATCCAGGCGCTCGGCGCGGCGGGGGGTCGGCGCACGTTGAGCGAGGTCGCGCGCGGCACGCGCCTGACGCGCGCCGCGGCGCGCCGCTACCTGCTGACGCTCGCCAAGCTCGGCTACGCCGAGACCGACGGCAAGCACTTCGCCCTGACGCCGCTCGTGCTGCGGTTGGGTTACGCCTATCTTTCGACCGCGTCGCTGCCGAGGCTCGCGCAGCCGGTGCTGGAGGCGATCGGCGAGCAGACGCAGGAAGTCGCCTCGATCGCGGTGCTCGACGGCGACGACATCCTGTTCCTCGCACGCTCCGCGCATCGCCGCATCGTTTCCGCCTCGACCAGCATCGGAACGCGGCTTCCGGCCTATTGCACGGCGATGGGGCGCGTTCTGCTCGCTGGCCGGACCGACGCGGAGATCGAGCGCTTTCTGAAGGGTATCCGGCCAAAGAAGCTGACGCCGAAGACGAAGACCGAATTCCGCGAACTGCTTGCGGAAATCCTCAGGGCGCGCCGGCAGGGATACGCCATCAGCGACGAGGAGCTCGAGATCGGGCTGCGCTCGATTGCAGCGCCGGTCACGGACTCGCGCGGCCAGACCGCGCTCGCGATTGCGGTCAGCCTGCAGGCCGCTCGCATGACGCCTGCGAAAATGATCGAGCGGCTTCTGCCGGCGCTGCAGTCCGGAAAACAGGCGCTGTCCGCCATGCTCTAGCCGCCGTCCCGACAACAGTCGTACACCCCTTTGACTGGAGGAGAACCCGATGAGCGCATTCGCGCAAGCCGACCCGCGACGCAAGGACCTGCGCACGTGGATCGCCGAGCTGGAGGCGGCGGGCGAGCTGATCCGGATCGACAAGCCCGTAGATCCTTTGACCCAGATGGGCGCGCTGCTTTACCAGTCGCGGGAAAAAGCGCTTTTCTTCGAGAAGCTGCCGCACGGCTGGCGCTCGCTGGGGCAGGCGCCGGCCAACATGCGCCATGCGGCGCTCGCGTTCGGCGCAAGCGAGGAGGAGCTGATTCCGCTCGTCGCCTCGAAGCTCGGCACGCTCATCCCGCCGGTGAGGGTCGCAGACGGCCCGGTCAAGGAAGTCAAACTGGCCAAGGGAGAGTTCGATCTCAGGGAGCTACCCGTTCACATCGCCGGACTTCGCGATGGCGGCCCGGTGATGGGCTCGGGGCTCGTGGTGAGCAAGGACCCGGATACCGGGGCGCGGAACCTGAGCTTTCACCGCCTGCAGATCAAGGGGCCCGACAAATCCGGAATCCTGCTTTACCCGCGGCATACCTGGCGCAACTACATGAAATACCAGGCGCGCAACGAGCCGATGCCGGTCGCGATCTTCGTCGGCCATCATCCGCTTTACTACGCCGCGGCGGCGACGACCGCGGCCTACGGCCTGGACGAACTCGAGATCGCGGGTGGATTTCTCGGTACGGCGGTGCAGCTCGTCAAGTGCGAAACGGTGGACCTCGAAGTGCCGGCCGATGCGGAAATCGTGCTGGAAGGCCACATCCCGCCGCATGTGCGCGAGGATGAAGGCCCGTTCTCCGAATTCCAGGACTATTACGTCACCGGCACCGGGAAAAACCCGGTCGTCGAGTACCAGTTCATGACGCGCCGGCGCGATGCGATCTTCAAGAACCTGCAGAATGGCTCCGAGATGGAAGGATGCGTGTTCCACAAGATCCCGATGTGCGCGACGATCTACCGGCGCCTGCAGGACGTCGGCGGCGGGCCGAACCTGCACAACGTCGTGGCCCTGCCCGGAATCTTCGGCGTCGTGGTGCAGATGACGCAGCGCTACTACGGCGAAGCGAAGAACCTGCTCATGGCGGCGCTTTCGTCCGAATACCATCACCCGAAGATCGCGATCGCGGTCGATGCGGACGTCGACATCTTCAATCATTCGGAAGTGCTCTGGGCGCTCGCAACGCGGGTCAATCCGCAGCAGGACGTGGTCGTCGTTCCCGGCACCCATAACCACAGCATGGACGCGAGCCTTCCGGAGCTGGGCGCAACCGGCACCGCGCTGTGGCAGCGCCTGGGCTCCAAGATGCTGATCGACGCGACCATCCCGCCGCCCGCCGACGCCGCGGCGCGCTCGAACTTCGAGCGCATCCGCCCGCACCATCCGCAGCTGCGGCTGGAGGATTTCGCCGCTGAAGCTTCGCTGCCGCTGGTACGCGCGCTGTCGCCGCTGTTCTTCGGCTCCAAACTGCTGCGCTGAGCGCCGCGGCGGCTTGCCGTTGACATCCGGGCAAGGCAAAGCTCATCATCGGTTGCATGTACCGGATGGCACGACTCGATTCATGCGCCGGCTGATCGTCGGCATTTCAGGAGCGTCCGGGGCGATCTACGGAATCCGGGCACTCGAGGTGCTGCGCGCGATTCCGGAGATCGAGACACACCTCGTGATCACCGCTTCGGGCCGCAGGACGATCGCAGAGGAAACGCGCTACAAGGCGGCCGAGGTGGAGGCGCTCGCGCACGTGGTGCACGATCAGCGCGATATCGGCGCCTCGCTCGCCAGCGGTTCGTTCCGGACCTCGGGCATGCTGGTCGCGCCCTGCTCGGTCAAGACGCTCTCCGGGATCGCACACTCCTACAACGACAACCTGCTCACGCGCGCCGCGGACGTGTGCCTGAAGGAAAGGCGGAAGCTCGTTCTGCTGGTGCGGGAAACGCCGCTGCACCTCGGCCACCTGGAGCTGATGGCGCAGGTCACCCGCTACGGCGCGATCGTGCTGCCGCCGGTGCCGGCGTTCTATCACGGGCCGGCGACGATCGACGACATCGTCAACCAGAGCGTCGGCAAGGCGCTCGATCAGTTCGAGATCCCGCACCAGCTCTTCAGGCGCTGGAAGGAAACCGAGGACGAACCCGCGCGAACCTCGCGTCGCGCGCCGCGTTGATCGAATGGGCGTCGCGCCCGAAGGCTCGGAGCTGCGCGAGAGGATCGAAGCGTTTCTCGGCGCGCATCACGTCATGACGCTCGCCACCACGGGGCCGGCAGGCCCGTGGGCGGCCGCGGTGTTCTACGCGAGCGACGGCCTGGCGCTGTACTTCGTTTCGGCCCCGGACAGCCGGCACAGCCTGGACATCGAGACGGGCGGCGCGGTGGCGGCAACGATTCACGGCGAATGCCGCGACTGGCGCGAGATCCGCGGCATCCAGCTCGAGGGCCCCGCGAAGCGGCTGGCGGGGGCCGCGAGCGCCGCCGCCGCCCTGCACTACGGAAGGAAATTTCCGCTGCTCGCGAATCTTGCCGCGGCGCCGGCCGAGCTCGCCGCGGCGATGACGCGCGTCGCGTGGTACCAGGTGACGCCGCGGCGCATCCGCCTGATCGACAACACGCGCGGGTTCGGCCACAAGGAAGAACTTTCCCTGTAGCGCGCGTCCGGGAGGCTATTTCAGCAGACCAGCCTGTTTGGCGATCTGCTCGAGGGTGCGGTGTTCCTCGCGGATTTCGTCGACCAGTTTTTCCGGGGGCGCGTAGTCCTGGAGCATGCCCAGTCCGGCGAGCCTTGCGCCAATGGCCGGATCCCGGGCCACTTTCTCGATCGCGGAAACCAGGACTCCCGTGGCCTCGGCCGGGACTCCGGCGGGAGCGAAGAACCCGAGCCAGATCGCCGGGAGGTCCTGGCTGAAACCGAGTTCACGCATCGTCGGAATCGCGGAAAAATCCGCGAACTTGCTGGAAATCACGGTGCCGCGTACGGCGCCGCTCCTGAGATGGCCGGAAATCGCGCCGAGCGCCACCGCGACGGCTTCCACGTGGCCGCCGCGCAGTGCGGCGATGGCGGGCGAAGCGCCCTTGAACGGCACCATCGTGATCTCGATGCCGGCAAGCGCGTTGATCATGCGCACGGTGAAATCGCCGACCGAACCGGCGCCGACGGTGCCGGCGCGCAGTGCCCCCGGATTCTTCTTCGCGTAGTCGATCATTTCGGCGAAATTCCGCACGGGCACGTCGGCGCGCAGCGCGAGGACGCTCGGAATTCGCGTGGTCAGCCCGAGCGGCGTCAGGTCCTTGAGCGGGTCGTAGGTGACGTTCTGCGGGTCGAGGATGCGCCTCAGCGTGAGCGCGGCGTTGACCGTGATCAGGACGGTATGGCCGTCCTTGGCTGCCTTGACCACGCTGTCGGTACCCAGCGCGCCGCCGGCCCCGGGCTTGTTGATCGGGACGACCGGCACCTTGAGCAGCTTCGCGAGTTCGTCTCCCATCGCGCGCGCGGCGATGTCCGTCGCATCGCCCGGCGTGAGCGGTATCACGAGGCTGATCGGGCCCTTCGGGAATCCCTGGGCGTGCGCCAGGGTCGTTGCGGCGGCAAGCGCCAGAGCGGCGAGCATTCTGGTTTTCATGGCATGGCGATGCTAGGAGTCCGGCGCGAGGGCGTCAACCGGCCGTGGTCAACTCGGGGTCACTTTCTCGCGCTCTGTCTAGTAGGTTCCCGGGTAGGCGCCGCCGTCGATGAGCACGTTCTGGCCGGTGATGTAAGCCGCCTGCGCGCTGCACAGGTACGCGCAGCATTCGCCGAACTCTTCCACCGTGCCGAAGCGACCGGCCGGGATCACGCTTTCCATGGCCTGTTTCAATTCGGCCACCGTCTTTCCCTGCTGCGTCGCGTTGAATTCCGTGGTCGAGCGCAGGCGATCGGTCCAGAAGCGGCCCGGAAGCAGATTGTTGATCGTCACGTTGTGCGGTACGGTCTTGCGCGCGATTCCCGCGATGAACCCGGTGAGCCCGCTGCGGGCTCCGTTCGACAGGCCGAGTTCGGCGATCGGTGCCTTGACCGCGCTCGAGGTGATATTGACGATGCGCCCGAACCGGCGCGCGATCATGCCGTCCACGGCCGCCTTGATCAGCTCGATCGGGGTCAGCATGTTGGCGTCGATCGCGCGCAGCCAGTCCTCGCGCGTCCAGTTGCGGAAGTCGCCCGGCGGCGGACCGCCGGCGTTGTTCACCAGGATGTCCGGGTTCGGGCAGGCGGCGAGCGCCCGGGCGCGCCCTTCCGGCGTCGTGATGTCGCCGGCGACCGCCGTCACCTTCGCGCCGGTGCTCTTGCGGATTTCCTCCGCGGTCGCCTCGAGCGCATCGCGGCCGCGCGCCGTGATGACGAGGTGCACGCCCTCTCGTGCGAGCGCGATCGCGCAACCCTTGCCCAAGCCCTTCGATGCCGCGCAGACGAGCGCGTTCTTCCCGCGAATCCCCAGGTCCATGGTCAGCTCCTTTTCAGCGACACGAGCAGCACTCCGAAAATGACCAGCGCGCCGCCCAGCATCTGGACGCCGGTCAGCGCGCCACCGAGCAGGCCGAAGTCGGCGAGCACCGTGGTCACCGGCCCCAAGCCGCCGATGAGCGCGAAGTGGTTGGCGCCGATGCGCTTGAGCGCCTCGGCGACCAGGAACACGGGCAGCACGGTGCAGACCGTGGCGAGCAGGATCGCGTACCACCACACGGCCGCGGGCAGCTCGAGCGACGCGCTCGATTCAAGGAGCAGGAACTGTACGACCGCGGGGACGGTGGAGACGATCATCGTGTAGGCGGTGAAGCGCGCCGAGCCGACCCGCTGCACCAACTGGCTGCCGGTGACCAGGTACACCGCGTAGCACATCGCCGAGGAGAATATGAGCGCCGCGCCAAGGAGGAAGAGGCGATTCTCGGGAGCCGCGCCGATCTGGTGGGAGAGCACGAGCGCGATCCCCGCATAGGTGACGCCGAGCGCCGCGAGCTCGCGCCGCGTCGCCGGTTTTCCGAGGAACAGCGCCGAGAGGATCACGACAAGCGTCGGGTACAGGAACATGATCAGCCGTCCCGGGCCCGCCGGCACGTACTGAAGCCCGAGGAAATCGAGCAGGCTCGCCAGGTAATAACCGAGGAATCCGAGCCCGACGATGCCGAGCCAGTCGCGCCGTGCGATCGGCGCGGCGCCCCGCAGCCACCAGGCCATCGCAAGGAAAAACGGCAGCGCGAGGGTCATGCGCAGGAACAGAAGCGTGGTCGCGCTGACCGGATGCGCCGCATAGCCCAGCTTGATCAGCACCGGGCGGAAGGCAAAAGAGATCGTGCCGGCGAGAGCGAACAGCATCCCCCACCAGCGGTAGGCGGGAGCGTTCAACGGCGCTTACCGGGGATCGAGGCGCGGCGGCCGGCAAGTACGGACAGCAGATTCAGCTCGGCCTTCTGATTCTTCGCGACGAGAAGCGGCGCGATCATGACGGTAAAATTATCGCATGGCGGGTCACAGCAGATGGGCGAACATCCAGCATCGCAAGGGTCGCCAGGACGCCAAGCGCGGCAAGATCTTCACCAAGCTCATCAAGGAAGTCACCGTCGCGGCGCGCCTCGGCGGCGGCGACGCGGGCGCGAATCCGCGGCTGCGGCTTGCGCTCGAAAAGGCGCGCGCGGAAAACCTGCCGGGCGACAACATCCAGCGCGCCATCCAGCGCGGTACCGGATCGCTCGAAGGCGCCGCGTACGAGGAGGTGCGCTACGAAGGCTACGGCGCGGCCGGCGCCGCCGTGATGGTGGACTGCCTCACCGACAATCGCACGCGCACCGTGGCGGAAGTGCGCCATGCCTTCAGCAAGAACGGCGGCCATCTCGGCTCGGATGGGTCGGTCGCGTTCCTGTTCAAGCATTGCGGGCAATTCGTGTTCGCTCCGGGGACGAGCGAGGACCGGGTGATGGAAGGGGCGCTCGAGGCCGGGGCCGAGGACGTGGTGACGAACGAGGACGGCTCGGTCGAAGTGGTCTGCGCGCCGCAGGACTTCGAGCAGGTCAAGGCCGGGCTGGAGAAGTCCGGCGTCAAGCCCGAGCTTGCCGAGATCACGATGAAGCCCGCGTCCGAGATATCGCTCGCCGGCGAGGACGCCGCGAAGATGAGAAAGCTCCTCGATGCGCTCGAGAGCCTCGACGACGTCCAGGAGGTCTATACCACGGCCGACTTCGACGACGCGTGAGCACCGGATACGAGCGCGCCCGCGCGACGCGCATTCTGGGGATCGATCCGGGATTGCGGGTCACCGGCTTCGGAATCATCGAGCGGGCGGGGACCCGGCTCGAATACGTGACGAGCGGTTGCGTGCGCTCGGGCAAGGGGGAGCTTGCGGGGCGGCTCAAGGTCCTGCTCGAAGGCCTTGCGGAAGTGATCGCCGCCAACCGGCCGCGGGAGGTCGCGATCGAGAAGGTGTTCGTCAACGTCAATGCGCAATCCACGCTCGCCCTCGGCCAGGCGCGCGGCACCGCGATCTGCGCCGCGGTGCTCGCCGGCCTTCCGGTCGCCGAGTACACTGCGCTGCAGGTCAAGCAATCGGTGGTCGGCAAGGGCCATGCAGGAAAGGAACAGGTGCAGCACATGGTGAGGAGGCTGCTCGCGCTTCCCGGCAATCCCAGCCCGGACGCGGCCGATGCGCTCGCCTGCGCCATCTGCCACGCGCACGGCGGGGAGCTGGGCGGTTTCTCCACGCGCGGGCTGCGGATGAAACGAGGGAGGCTCGCGTAGTGCACGGCGCGAAGCAAAGTCGACGGCCGGGCGGACTGATTCGAAGGAGGCGCCGCCATGTTGCTGTCAGGTCGGGTCACATTCACGATGATCGCAGGCGCAGCCGCCATCGCGCTGTCGGCTGGCACGGTGTCCACGCAGAGCGAGATCCTCGATCCGGCGAGGAACCCGCTGCCCAACCCCAATCCCTCGGTGGTGAAGAACTGGGGCACGCTGCCTGACGGCCGGGTCTGGGGACAGACGGCCGGCGTCGACATCGGCCCCGACGGGAACGTCTGGGCGTACGACCGGTGCGGTGCGAACAGCTGCGTCGGGTCGAATCTCCCGCCGATCCTCAAGTTCGATCGGGCGTCGGGGAAGCTCCTGACGAGCTTTGGCGCCGGGGTGTTCAACTTCCCGCACGGCTTGTATGTGGACCGGGACGGCAACGTCTGGGTGACAGATGGAGCGAGCAATAAGGAGGGGACCAAGGGCCACCAGGTCTTCAAGTTCAGCCCTGAAGGCAAGGTACTGCTGACGCTCGGGAAGGCTGGAGTGGCAGGCCGCGGGCCGGACACCTTCAACGAGCCGACCGACGTGGTCACCTCGCCGAGCGGCGACATCTTCGTGTCCGACGGCCACAGCGGGCAGAACGAGAACCCGCCCCCGAACGCCAACGGGCGCATCGTGAAGTTCACGAAGGACGGGAAGTACATCAAGGAGTGGGGAAGGATGGGCTCGGGGCCGGGCGAGTTCCGGACGCCGCATTCCCTGGCATTCGACTCGCGCGGCCGTCTGTTTGTCGCCGACCGCGGGAACCATCGCATCCAGATCTTCGACCAGGAAGGCAAGCTGCTCGAC
>Ga0209640_10002234_pt1 | contig 16849 bp, 19 predicted proteins | sample RifCSP10_1_FD_184018 | JGI IMG/M metagenome (GOLD analysis project Ga0209640, IMG submission 184018) | Soil microbial communities from Rifle, Colorado - Rifle CSP2_sed 10_1 (SPAdes) (version 2) | ecosystem: Environmental > Terrestrial > Deep subsurface > Rock core/Sediment | place: Rifle... | reverse complement strand
GGCTCGGCAAGCCGGCGGGGACGGACATCAAGGAAGGCAACGTGACCCTCGTGGCGATCCACGCCCTGAACAACGGGAGCACGGTCGACCACCAGACCCTCGCGCGGATCATCCGGAAGCGGCGGAAGGTCGACGCGGACGTCCAGCGGGCGCTCGACATGTTCCGCACCTCCGGGGCGATCGAGAAGGCCCGGGCGGACGCAGAGGTCTTCGGATCGATCGCGAAGAAGTCCCTCGATTCGATTGCGGACAGCGACGCGAAGCGCAGCATGATCCGCCTCGTTGACTACGTGCTAACGCGCGAAGCGTGAGGAGGGCTCCGATGCCCACCCCTTACGATGCCATCGTGGTCGGCGCCGGCCCGGCTGGAAGCACGGCGGCTCGGTACGCCGCGCGACGCGGCCTGAAGGTCCTCCTGGTGGACAAGCGCAAGGAAATCGGCGTACCGGTCCAGTGCGGGGAGTACGTGGCGCACAACGAGGAGGTCCGAACGATATTCCCGCGCGCCACGGACCTCGAAGACCTCATGGAAGTGCCGTATCGGGTGAAGCAGATCGACACGCCAGTCATCCGGATCTGGTCCCCGCGCGGCCGGCGATACGACATCCCGTTCCGCGGCTTCACCGTCCAGCGGGATCGCATGGACCAGGGGATTGCGGCCCAGGCCGTGTCGGAGGGCGCGGACCTCCTGACGGAGACGACCGTTCAGGCTGTGCATGGCACGGACGTCGTCACAAACCACGGCACGTTCCACGGAAAGGTGATCATCGGGTCCGATGGGCCGCGGTCCACCGTCGCGAAGTCCGTTGGCCTGCCGTGGCCCGCCTCGGCGCCGGCAATGAGCGCGACCGCGAAAGGGGACTTCGGCGACGCGACGGACATGTTCTTCGGGAACCTCGCTCCGGGCGGATACGCATGGATTATCCCGAAGGCGGGATGCGCGAACGTCGGACTCGGGACGTGGGAGCACTTCCACGGGAACCTGCGGACGCTGTTCGACAAGTTCATCGCCGGCCGACGTCTCGAACCCGGGAAGGCGACGGGCGGTTTCGTTCCCGTCCTCGGACCGCCCGATCGGACCGTGAAGGGCAACGCCCTGATCGTCGGCGATGCCGCGGGCATGGTGATGGCGACGAACGGCGGCGGCAACAACGTCTCGATGATCGCGGGGCGGATCGCCGGGGAGACGGCGGCGGATCACCTCCTTTCCGGCGTTCCCCTCGAGACGTATGAGTCGCGGTGGCGGGCCGTCGTCGGCGCGCCGCTCGCGCAGGGCGTCCGTGTGAAGCGCCTCGCGGATCGATTCTTCGGAAGCGACCGGCTCCTCGAGGCCGCGATGGTCCTTCTCGGACGCCCGCGCATGGCGCGCGCGATCCGCTGTCAGCGTCTCATCTGGCCCGTGACCGGGCGGAGCGCCAGCATCTTATAGTAGCGGGAATCTTGGGACCGCGCAGAAATGGACTTTCAGTTTCTCGGCGGCGCCTCCGAGGTCGGCCGCCTCGGCATGATCCTGAAAAAGGGGCCGATCTCCCTGCTCTTCGACTACGGGCTCCTGCCGCGGGATCCGCCGCTCTACCCGATGCCCGCGCCGCCTGTCGACGGGATGTTCATCTCCCATGCCCACCTGGACCACACGGGGATGATCCCGTGGATCACCCGCCGCCATGACGTCGACGTCGTCCTGACCCCGCCGACCGCGGACGTCGCGGACCTCCTGTTACAGGACAGCCTGAAGATCGCGGATATCGAAGGGTACGACTCTCCCTTCGACGATGAGGACCTGCGCGGCGCGCGTCGCGCCTACCGGACGATCGACTTCGGGGACAGCGTAGACATCGGGGACCTGGAAGTGATTGCACATCCGGCGGGTCACATCCCTGGGGCCACGATGTACGAGGTCAATGGCACGGAGACGACATTGTTCACCGGAGACCTGCACACGCTCACGACGGATCTCGTGTGGGGCGCTCGCCCGGTGCCCTGCGACACGCTCTTCATCGAATCGACGTACGCCGGGCGGCAGCATCCGGAGCGGCTGAAGTCGGAGCACGCGTTCCTGAAGAAGATCGAGCAGGTCGTGAACCGGGGCGGCCTCGCCCTCGTGCCGTCCTTCGCGGTCGGCCGGACGCAGGACGTCCTTCTCACCCTCCTGAGAGCGCGCTTCGACGTGTCCCTGGACGGGATGGGCAAGAAGGTCAACTCGATCTACGTGGACCATCCCGAGTACATCCGGTCCGTGAAGCGCCTGCGGCAGGCTATGAACCGCGTTCGTGTCGTGCGGAATCCTCGGGATGGACAGCACGCGCTCCAGGGGGACGTGATCGTCACCACGAGCGGCATGCTCGACGGAGGGCCGGTGCTTCGGTACCTGGAGAAAATCCGCGAGGATCCGAAGAGTGCGGTCCTGCTGACGGGCTACCAGGTCGAAGGCACGAACGGTCGGCGACTCGTCGAGGAAGGTGTGATCGACCTGTACGGGGTCTCGGTGGACATCAAGTGCGAATGGCAGAAGTTCGACTTCAGCGCCCACGCGGGCCATGACGATCTCCTCCGGTTCATCGAGGCGTGCGACCCGCAGCGCGTCGTGTTGATGCACGGCGAGAACCGCCAGCTCCTGGCGGACGCCCTGGACGGTCGAGAGGTCATCATGCCCCTGGAAGGGCAATGGCACACGTTCTAGATCCCGACGTTCCGCGCGATCATCATCCGCAGGGCCTTCCCCACGTACTTCAGGAGGCGCGGCTCCTCCCGCAAGAGGGCCCACCCCACTTTCGACGGGAAGTCGATGTCCCCCTTCTTCTCGATCAACTCGAGGATTCGCGGGTTGTCGAGGACCTCGAAAAGTTCCTCGAACTGCTCGTCCGTCAGCCGCGCGAAGCTTTCGTGGATCGCGAGGTCCTTCCGGAGTTCCTTCCCGATTGACTTCGTCCAGAGTCGATGGTAGCGGTGCATCATCCTCGAGGAGAAGTCGTCCGCCTCGAGCGCCTGTATTGCCGTCTTCGCCGCGAAGTCGGAGCACGTCAGCGCGGTGAAGATGCCTCCGCCCGAGGTGGCCTTTGCCTGGCAAGCCGCATCCCCGACGACCATGACCCGCTCCGCGTACGTCCGGCGCGGGAATCCGAGCGGGATGCCGCCCGCAATGTACAGGATCGGCTGCGCGCCTTTCGTGTATTGCAGAACTTCCGGTCGGCGGAGCATCTTCTCCAGGTACGCGAACGCGTTTCCCTGGCCGACGCACAAACCGACGCGGGCCGTGTCGCCGCTCGGGATGATCCATCCGAAGAAACCGGGGGCGAAGTCGTTCCCGACGAACAGCTTTACGAGCCCGGGGTCGCCTCGCACGCCGGCGAGCTCGACCTCGAACCCCGGGATGATCTTCTTCGGCCGCAGGATGTTGAACCACTTTGCCACATTCGACCGGACGCCGTCGCAGCCGACGAGGATCTTGCTGTGCAGCCTGCGCGTCTCCCCGTCCTGGTCGACCAGGACCTCAACGCCTCCGTCCGCATAGCGGGCGGCTTGGGCCTGCGCCCCGAGGAACGTGTGGGCGCCCGCGCGGACCGCGTTCGACGCGATCGCTCGGTCGAACAGGGCGCGCTGTACGACGACGGCCTCCGTCTCGTGCCCGTCGATCACAATCTTCCGGCCTTTCGGCGAGTACAGCTCGGCTCCGTGGACCTGGCCGATGATCGTCTCCTTGCAGTTCACGTAGTCGAAGACCCGCGGGGTGACGAGCCCGCCACACTGGATCGGCTCCCCGATCTCCCGGTGCTCCTCGACGAGGGCGACCTCGTACCCGGCCTTCGCGACCTTTTCCGCGAGGTAGCCGCCCGCCGGGCCCGCGCCGATTACGAGGACATCGAAGGAACGAGCCAACGGGTCCACGTCGGACTCACTCCTTCAGGTTCATGATGATCTCCAGGAAGTTCTCCAGGTGCTTCGAGAGGGACGCGTTGTCCGTGTAGCCACACGCCGATAAGTCGGGAGACGCGATGAGCGCGCTCGCCCCGTCCACAATCACGTCCGTCGCGATGAGTCCCTTCCGGTTCACGACCGTCGCGCCTTCCGGGATCTTCTGCCCGGGCTCCGTGATGATCGTGAAGCGGATCCCGCGGTCGATCGCCTGGTCGATCTTCTTCCCCAGGTTTTCCCGGATCTCCGAGAACGTCGGCGTGGAGACGATGCAGGTCTCCACCGACTGATCGATCAGCTCGCCGATTTTCTCCATGACCCGCGGCTTCGCGACGATCGTATACACGAGCTGCGGTTCCCCCTTCGACCGGAGGACCTCGTGGAGCAGGTCGAGCTTGCTGAACGTGTCCTCCAGGTGCTCGATCACCCGTGCCTTGACCTTCGTCGGCGACTCCGGTTTGAAGATCGTCGGCCGACCGCGCGTCGACATTGCAAAGCCTTTCTGGCAAAGGCTCTGGAGGACCTTGTACGCCGACGTGCGCGGGATCTTCGCCGTCTCCGCGATCGTCTCTGCGCTGCCGTACCCGTGGGCCACGAGGGCGATGTACCCGCGGGCCTCGTAGCCCGTCAAGCCGATCGACTCGAGGGTCCTCGTGGCCCGGTCGAACTCCTGGTCCAGGTCCAGCCCGCTCGTCAGGAGCTTCGACAGGTCCTGCGGCTGCATCGCGGCATGCATACCCGAGGACGCCATTATACCTTTTCGAAAGGGACGGAGGGCATCCGTGCGCAGGGTACGCGCGGGGACGCAAGCCTTTATCCCGACGGGAGGGTTCCGTCGCCCGCGATGCGTTCCGCGCGTCCGGCAGCTCTGGCCCTCCTCCTCGCCATCCTGCTGTTCTGGGCGGTCGCCTCGCCGCTCCTCGCCCAGGGCCCCGCGGGCCGCATGACGATCGCGACGGACTACGAGCTCTTCGGCACGGCGCCCCTGACTGGCGGGGGCCACGTCACGTGGACCCTGACGGGCGAGGAGGCGCGCGAACTGCGGGCGAAGATCCTCCATCTCTTCGACGAATACGCGCAGATCCCCCGCGGTTTCACCTACGGCGGTGGGGCCACGGGTCGCGTCCCCGACGGACGGATCGATACGAGCGAGGGCCTCGCGTACACGGGCTTCGTGGAGAACGAGCTCGAGGGGACGCAGCGCGGTCAGTCGGGGACCTCGATCGGCTACTTCCTCTTGGACCGGTCGGACCTCATCGACAAGGACGCGCAGGTGGGGTTCAACCGGAGCACGGCCGGGCTTCTCGGCACGGACATCAACTCGACGGCGGACGTCCAGATCCGCTTCCTGTTCAACGGCGTCACGACGACGACGGATGCCGTCGTGCCCCTGTCGACGCGGGCCTTTGCGGATGCCCTTCACGCGGTCTTCTCGTTCGAACAGCAGCAGTCCCCGACGCTCACCCCGTCCGGGGGCTACCCGGGCGCCTGGCCGTTCCTTGCGGAAGGCGGCTGGCGTATCACGACCGTCGACGGTCGTCCCGCTCTCGGCGTGTGGAACAATACGTCGTACGCGCCGGGCATGGACGCATCGATGCGGACGTTCATGGACCCGGTGCTCGCGCCTCAAGAGGAGGGCTTCGACCTGCGATTCGCGAGCTCCGTGCAGATCTCGTTCTCCTATACCGGACAGGTGGCCGACGCAGGCGACCGCCTCACCCTCGAGCTCGCCCGCAGCCCGACGTACACGGACTGGGCGCCTCTGTCGATTAACAACTCGCTGGCCCTGCCGCCGACGCCCCTCGGCGCGTGGTCGAACGTCTCCGTGAACCTGTCCTCCTACATCGGCCAGCAGGTCCGGCTGCGGTTCCGCTTCGTCTCCGATCCCGTCGGCGTGGACCGCGGCTTCTTCATCCGGGACTTCGCGATCCGGGCGCCGTCGACGTACGTCGGGGAGGTCGCGGAGTCGAATGCACACTACCTGATCGGCACGCTGAGCTTCTCGGATCCACGCATCGGATCGGGCGGGCTCCATGCGATCCGTACCCCGGGTGGGGAGATCGTCTTCTACTCGGTCACGTGGGGGACCAGCGCGGCTCCGGACGACTCGATCCGCTTCCGCACGTTCGACGTCGCGGAGAATCCGCAGATCCTCTTCGGGGTCATGCTCGTCGCGGCCTACGTCATCTCGCGGACCCAGGAGGCCGCATACGACACGTACCGCGAAGCCCACCCGAGCGTCTACCGGCCCGCGGTCCGCAAGGCGAAGTGGCTCCACAACCTCGGAAAGGTCTCGATGGCCGCCCTGGTCCTCCTCTACTTCATCCCGACCGCGCTGTTCGCGATCGGCCTGCGCGTGTTCGTGGGCGGGCCCGCGTACGGGTTCCTCGCGCTGACCCTCGCCCTCTCCCTGGGCCTGGGGACCCGCGCATACTACAAGCAGAAGCTCGAGGTGGCCCCTCCGCCGACCGCACCGGAGGAGGCGCCTCTCGCGAAGGCCTCGCCCGTCCCTGCGGCGCCCGTCGAAGCGGTCCCTCTCGCCCACTGCACGAGCTGTCTGAAGGAGATCCCGCAGGGAGACAAGACGTACGCCTGCAGCTGCGGCGCACTCTATCATCTCCGGTGCGCGGCCGGCCTGATGCGCTGCTCGAACTGCCGCAAGCCCATCGCGATCGAAGTCCTGCGCGAGAAGAAGGCCGTGTCGATGCGCTGCGAGACGTGCGGGGAGATCGCCACGGTCCCGGAGGGCGCGGACCCGCGAGCGGTCACGTGCCCGTCGTGCGGCGGCCGACTGCGGCACCTAGACGTGGGGAAGCGATACCTGATCCAGGCGAGCAATCCCGCGATCGCGTTCGGCTGGCTGCGCGACCTGACGAAAGGCGGGACGCCCGCCCTGTGTCTCACGCCCGCCTCTCCGGAGCGGCTGCGGCTCGAGTTCGGCGTGAAGAACGTTCAGATCCTCCAGGTGTCATCGACCGGCCCCGATTCCGTGGACCCGAAGAAGCTCGACCCGGTCGGCCTGAAGGCGATCCTCCCGCTCGCGCGCGCAGGGAAGGGCGGGGTCATCCTGTATGACGGGCTCGAGCAGATCGTGACGCAGTCATCCCTCGGCGAGGTCGTTCGCTTCCTTCGAAAGGCGAACGACATGGCGTTTGTCCACGGGGTCACGGTGATCGCGCGGATCGGACCCGGCGTCCTGACGGATGACGAAGTCCGCCGGTTGCGCGCAGAGTTCGACGAGATGATGGACCTCTCCGCGCAACTGTGACGTCAGTCCTCCGGTAGACCGCGCCAGCGTGCTCCGATCGCATGGTCGACCCCGATGTGGTCGAGGATCCGCGCGACGACGAAGTCCACGAGGTCCTCGATCCGCTTCGGCTTGCCGTAGAAGCCTGGGCTCGCGGGCAAGATGACGGCTCCGGCCCGCGCGAGTTTGAGCATGTTCTCGAGCGCGATTGCGCTGAGCGGCGTCTCCCGTGGGACCAGGATCAGCGTGCGCCGTTCCTTCAACGCGACGGCGGCCGCGCGCGTCACCAGGTTGTCCGCAATCCCGGTGGCGATCTTCGCGAGCGTCGTGCCGCTGCATGGGACGACGACGAGTGCGCGAAACGGATGGGAGCCGGAGGCCGGGGCTGCCGCAAGGTCTTCCCCTCGATGGACCGTACGAGATCCCGCGGCGAACTCCTTGACGGAAACGCCCGCTTCGACCTCGATGACGGCCTCCGCGTCCTTCGTGAGGATGACGTCCGCGCGGTCCCCGAGGACGTCGAGGAGGCGGCGCGCGTACGCGATTCCGGACGCGCCCGTCACGCCGACGAGGATGCGAGGTTCGTCCGCCACGACGCGCTAGAGACGATGCCGCGACATCAAGCTTCCGAGGGCCACGGGGCCGCGCCCGCCTCATCGAGTTGGTTAACCTTAAACAAGGTTAACGCGGGAGGAAAGCCGCATGAACCTCCATGGTCCCCGTCCGCGCGTGCCGCGCATCCGCGTGCGACTCGCGACCCTCGCCGACCTGGATCTGCTTGTGCGCCATCGGCGCAGGATGTGGGAGGCCATCTCGGACATCCTCGGAGGATCTCCCGGACGCCGCGGATCCCGTGTACCGCCGTTGGGCGCGGGCGCGCATGAGGACCGGTTCGCCTGGTCGGGTTCATCGTCGAGGACGACAGCGAGCCGGTGGCGAGCGGGTGCGTTTGGTCCATGCCCGTCCAGCCGCGGCCGCACTGGAAAGGCTCGACGTCCGCGTATCTGCTCTCGATGTTCACGGAACCGGGTCATCGAGGCAAGGGCCATGCGACCCGCGTCGCGCGTGCCGCGATCCGGTGGGCGAGATCGCGAGGTGTCGACACGATGCTCCTCCACGCGTCCCGATATGGCGAGCCGATCTACCGCTGCCTGGGGTTCGAGCAGACGACGGAAATGCGACTCCGGCTCTTGCGACCGGCCTCCGCCACGCGACGGAGGCGCTCCGCGCGGACGCGCCGCCGCCACCGGTGATCCGCTCCGGATGCGCACGCAAGCCTTCATATACGACCTCGATTTATGAAGCCCGAACCCGTCGGGTGTCCACGATGACGACCGCGTACGACGTGCCCCCGTCGCTCCTGATCGAGCGCCTGAAAGACCACCTCGAGAAGGAGGGAAAGATCAAGCCGCCGGAGTGGGCGGCCTTCAGCCGCACGGGCGTGCACACCGAGAAGGGCCCGACGCAGAAGGACTGGTGGTACCGCCGCGTGGCCGCTGTCCTGCGGAAGGTCTACATTCACGGTCCCGTCGGCACGACCCGTCTCGCTGCGGAGTTCGGCGGCAGCCGGGACCGTGGGTCCGCGCCGTACCATCCCCGTCGCGGCTCCCGCTCGATCGCGCGGGAGGCGATGCAGCAGCTGGAGTCCCTTGGCCTGCTCGCGAAGGCGGACAAGCGAGGCCGCGTGATCAGCCCGCAAGGCCGCAAGCTCCTCGACCGCGTGTCCCACGAGATCCTGATGGAGATCGCCAAGACGAACCCGGAGCTCACGAAGTACGCGGGAGGCCGCTGACTCGATGTCGATCGACGACTCGGAGCTCGATGCGATCCGCCGACGCAAGCTGCAAGATCTCCAGCAGGTGCAGCAGCAGGCCGCCGCGGACCAGCAGTATCGCGAGCAGGTCCAGTCGCAGCGGCAGACAGTCTTGCGCCAGATCCTGACGCCGGAGGCACGGGAACGCCTCGGGCGGATCGAGCTCGCGTATCCGGAGCTCAAGGAGAGTATCGAGAACCAACTCATCGCGCTCGCCCAGAGCGGCCGCGTCCAGCGGATGATCGACGACGCGACCCTGCGGCAGATCCTGGAGCGGGTAATCCCGAAGAAGCGGGAGATCAAGATCGAGAGGCGCTGACGATGGCGAGGAACAAGCCGTACGCGAAGAAGCTCCGTCTGCTGAAAAAGGTAAAGTCCAATCGGCGCGTGCCCGCCTGGGTAATGCAGCGCACGAAGCGAAACTTCGTTCGGCACCCGAAGCGCCGCTCCTGGCGTCGGAACAAGCTGAAGGCGTGAGGCCATGGCGGAACAGGAAGAGGAACGGATCATGATCGTGCCCCTGCGGGCCGCGTGGGCCGCCTCCCGCACGGACCGCGCGCCCCGGGCGATCAAGGCGATCCGGGAGCACGTCCAGCGGCATCTCAAGCCGGACCGAATCTTCATCGACGACGTCCTGAACGAGTATATCTGGAAGCGCGGCCGCGAGAATCCCCCGCGTCGCATCCGCGTCAAGGCGATCAAGTTCGAAGACGGCTCTGCCGTCGTCTCCCTCCCGGAGGACTGAGGGACCCATTTGCTCCGGCGCGTGGAGGTCGCCGGGAACCCCTACGTCGGGGTTTTCTGCGCGGCGAACGATGAGCGCCTCATCGTCTCATCCGACGTGCCGAAGGCGACGATCCGGCACATGAACGAGGCCCTCGAGACGACCCATGTGGTCTCGAGCGTCGCGCATTCCACGGTCCTCGGGGCCCTGGTCGCGATGAACTCGAACGGAATCCTCGCGTCCCCGTTCATCGAGCACGAGGAGATCGACGCGATCGGCGATGCCATCTATCCGCTCCCGCATCGGCTGAGCGCGGTCGGCAACAATGTGCTCTGCAACGACCACGGCGCGGTCGTGCACCCGTCGTACGACGACGAAGCCATCGACCTGATCGGCGAGGTCCTGGACGTGCCCGTCGTGCGCGGCACGGTGGCCGGCATCCGGACCGTCGGCTCCGTCGCCGTCGCGACGAACAAGGGCGCCCTCTGTCATCCGCACGCCCGCCCCGGCGAGATCGAGGCCCTCAAGCAGACCCTCAAGGTCCCCGTGTCGATCACGACCGCGAACTACGGGGTCGCTCAGGTGGGCGCATGCATGGTCGCGAACTCCCATGGCGCCGTCGTGGGGTCGAAGACCACCCCGATCGAACTGGGCCGGATCGAGGAAGGACTGGGCCTCTATTGACGGTCCCGCGTCCATCAACCGTCCGAAAACTTTGATATATGTCGGGACGAGTAGAGTTGTGTCCATGAAGACCCTGGTCCTGTGCGTCGACCGAGACGACGACATCGGCGTGAAGACGGGGATCAAGGGCCCCCTGATCGGCCGGGAGGACAACCTAGCCGCCGCGATCAAGCTCGGCCTCGCCGATCCGGAGGACTCCGACGTCAACGCGCTCCTCAGCGCGATATCCATCTACGATGGGCTCGCGAAGGAGGGCCAGGACGCGGAGATCGCGACGATCTGCGGGGACGTCCGCGTGGGATCCGCCTCGGACCTCGTGCTCACGCAGCAGTTGGACCACGTCCTCGAGGAGGTCCGCCCGGACCGGGCGTTCCTCGTGTCCGACGGTGCGGAGGACGAGGCCTTCGCCCCGATCCTGGGGTCCCGGATCCGGGTAGACCATGTCCGCCGGGTGTATGTGCGCCAGACGCCCACCGCGGAGTCGATGTACTACGTCGTCGGGCGGCAGCTGAAGAACCCGAGGGTGCGACGGAAGATCGTCGCGCCCCTAGGGTTCGTCCTCCTCCTGTTCGGCGCGATTTACCTGTACGCGCCCCTCGCGGCGCCCGCCCTCGTCCTCATCCTCGCGGGGCTGTACCTCGTCCTGATCTCCCTGCCGTTCAGCAGCCTCCGGGACGTGATGGATCACGTGAGCGGCTTCTACGATCGCGTGCGGGATTCCGTCGCCTCGGGAGACCTGTCGATTTTCTTCAACGTGAGCGCGCTGATCTTCATCTTCGTCGGGATCTTCTTCGGGGCGGACCTCGCGAGCAAGAGCCCGAGCGACAGCTACGTCGTGCGCTTCCTGTGGTTCGTCTGGGGGTCCGTCTGGTTTTTCGTCCTAGGCGCCCTCGTCTTCGAGGGAGGGAAAGTCCTCAATGCGTACCTTCGCCACCGGCGGGCGCCGCGACACGCCCTCGCCGTCGCGGTGAGCTTCGTGGCCCTCGGGCTCCTCGTCCTCGGGACGATCCAGATCCTTCAGACGATCTTCGGGGAATTCAACCCGGAGTCGTCCCTGCCGCTCATCTACCTGAGCATCGGACTCGCGATCTTCCTCGTCGCCGTCACGGGGCTCTCGTACCGCACGCGGGAGGTGCGGCCGGAGCCGATCGAGGACGGCTGGCGGCACTGAGGTCTCGGGTGCGCGATGGACTACGCAATCTGGGAGCCGTTCTATCGAAAGATCCTGGATGACTTCGGGTTCTCCCGGGAGGCGGATGAGGCCGTTGCCCAGGAGCTGGACCGCCTCCTCGGCGGCCGGCGTACGTCAGACGTCAACCTCCGGTCCGTCCTCGATGGGAAGGAAGTCACGGTCGCGGGGAACGGCCCGAACGTGGCCGCCGAGATGGGGGAGGCGCGCGGCGTCCTCGTCACGGCGGACGAGGCGACGTCCGTCGCCTTGGCCCGGGGCCTCCGCCCCGCGGTCCTCGTAACGGACCTCGACGGGGACGTGGCGGACCAGGTTCGCGCGAACGAGCAGGGGACGATCGCCGTCGTCCACGGGCACGGGGACAACGGCCCCTCCGTGAGGGAATGGGCCCCGCGGTTCCGGGGCAAGACGGTCGCGACGACCCAGTCGCGGCCCTCGGGCAGCCTCATGAATTTCGGCGGCTTCACGGACGGGGACCGCGCAGTCTTCCTCGCGGACCACTTCGGCGCGAAGACGATTCATCTCGTGGGCTTCGACTTCCAGAACCCGAACGAGAAGGACCGGGACAAACGGACGAAGCAGCGGAAGCTCGACTGGGCGTACATCCTCCTCGGAGCACTCCACCGGGACGAACTCGACCTATGACGACGAGGATTTGCTGGCCTTAGCCATCCGCCAGCTGAGGATCGGCTCGCGGGCCGCGTGGACCTCGTCGACCCGGGCGACCGACGTGTTGTGCGGCGCGGAGCGAAGGACCTCCGGGTCCTCGTTCGCGATCCTCGCGATGGCGTCCGCGAAGGCGTCGAGCGTCTCCTTCGTCTCCGTCTCTGTCGGCTCGATCATGAGCGCCTCCTCCACGAGGTGCGGGAAGTACACGGTCGGCGGATGCATCCCGAAGTCCATGAGCCGCTTCGCGAGGTCGACCGTGCGCACGCCCTTCTCGGCCAGCTTCGCCGCACTCGCGACGAACTCGTGCTTCCGCAGGCCTCCGAACGGCACCTCGAGGACGCCCTGCAGCCGATGCCGCACGTAGTTCGCGTTCAGGACAGCGCGGTCAGAGACCGCCGCGAGGCCGTCCCCTCCCATCCGCATGATGTACGCATACGCGCGGACGAGGAGCGCGAAGTTCCCGTACCACGCGCGCACCTTCCCGATCGACTTCGAGCGATCGTAGTTCAGATGGTATCCGCGACCGTTGAGATCGATGACCGGCACAGGGAGGAACGGCTCGAGAGGGCGCTTCACGCCAACGGGACCGGCGCCAGGCCCGCCGCCTCCGTGCGGTGTCGTGAACGTCTTGTGCAGGTTGAAGTGGACGACGTCGAAGTTCATCACTCCGGGCGAGGTGCGTCCGAGGATCGCGTTCAGGTTCGCGCCGTCGTAGTACAGGAGGCCGCCCGCGTCGTGGACGAGGTCCGCAATGTCGAGGACGTGCTCCTCGAAAATCCCGAGGGTGTTCGGGTTCGTGAGCATGAAGGCGAGGGTCTTGTCGCCCGCGGCGGTCTCAAGGGCCTTGAGATCCACGCGGCCATCCTTCGACGGGATCTCGACGATGTCGAAGCCTAGCATTCCCGCGGAGGCGAAGTTCGTGCCGTGCGCCGTGTCCGGCAGGATCACCTGGTGCCGCTCCTCGCCCCGGTCCCTGTGGTAGGCCTGTGCGAGGAGGAGCCCTGTGTACTCCCCTTGCGCTCCCGCGGCGGGCTGCAGCGTCACGGCGTCCATCCCCGCGATCCGGGCGAGCATCTGCTGCAGCTCGTACAGGAGCCGTAGGGCGCCTTGGACCGTCGACTCGTCCTGATCGGGATGGATCCTCCCGACGGTCGGGAGCGCCGCGAGTTCCTCCGTGAACTTGGGATTGAACTTCATCGTGCACGAGCCCAGCGGATAGAATCCCGTGTCGATTCCGAAGTTCATCTGTGACAACCGCGTGAAGTGCCGCACGACATCGTGCTCCGGGAGATTCGGGATCCCAAGTTGGTCTCGCCGCAGCTTTGCGGGCACGAGATCCGTGAGGTCCACGGGCTCGTCCTCCGCGGACCGTTTCTCCATGAGCAGCGGCTCGTCGTAGAAGGCCTGGCGGAAGCTCATAGAATCGTCTCCAGGGTCGCGATGAGCCGGTCCACGTCCGCGGCGGAATGCCGTTCGGTGGTGGCGAACAAGGCCGCATCGTGGAGCTCCGGCAGTTGCCGCGTGAGCGACAGGCCACCGTGGATCCCCTTCTGGAGGAGGGCCTTGTGCACGACGTCGTATCCCTCGCGGTATCGCACGACGAATTCGTTGAAGTGGGCTCCCATGAACAGAGGCGCGGTGAAGCCCTCGATCCGGTCGATGCGGCCCGCGAGGTCCCGTGCGCGGCGGAGGTTGTCCGCGGCGAGCCGCCGCAAGCCGTTCGAACCGAGGACCGCCATGAACGAGGCCGCCGCGATGGCGAGGAGAGACTCGTTCGTGCAGATGTTGCTCATCGCCTTCTCCCGGCGGATGTGCTGCTCCCGCGTCTGGAGGGTCATGCAGAACGCACGCCGGCCCTTCGCGTCGCGCGTCAGGCCGATCACCCGTCCGGGCATCTTCCGCACGTGTTCCTGGCGGCACGCGAAGATCCCGAGGAGCGGGCCGCCGAAATTCACGGGCGACCCGAGGACCTGTCCCTCGCCGATCACGATGTCCACGCCGAAGTCTCCCGGTGACCGCACGACGGCTTGGGCGATCGGGTTCACGCCGACGATCAGGACGGCATCCGTCAGGGCACGGATCTCGCCGATCTGCTCCTCGAAGCGACCGAGGAAGTTCGGGTTTTCGACGTAGACTCCGCATACGTCGGGAGAGAGGGCCTCCTTCAGCTTCGAGAGATCGAGCATCCCCGTCTCGCGGTTGTAGTCGACCTCGCGGATTTCGACGCCCGCACCGACGAGGTAGTTCGTGAGGACGGACTTCCGGTTGTGGCGCACCGCGCGGGGTACGAGGAACACCTTGCCGCCGCGGATGCGGTACGCCATCCGCGCCGCTTCACCGAGCGCCGTCGACGCATCGTACATCGACGTGTTGGCGGCGTCCATCCCCGTAAGCTCGCAGATCAGGCTCTGGTATTCCCAGAGGGATTGCAGGATCCCTTGACTGAGCTCAGGTTGGTACGGCGTGTACGACGTGTAGAATTCGGAGCGGGAGATGATCGCCCTCACGCTGGCGGGAACAAAGTGGTCGTACACGCCGCCCCCCAGGAACGTCGGCATGTCGGCCATCGTGCGGTTCGCGGAGAGCATCGTCGTGACGCGTTCCACGACCTCGTCCTCGGGCCGGCCATCGGCGAGGTCGAGCTTCGGGATGCGAACCGATTCGGGGAGATCCGCGAAGAGGTCATCGACGCTCCGCAGGCCCATCGAGCGGAGCATCTCGTCCTCGTCGGAGGGCATGCGGTACCCGCTGAAAGGTGTGCCCCTTTTAAGGGTTTGGAATCGGCGTCGTTGACACACCGCGGGCCGGTCCGTGGAAGTCCTTTTCTCGCGGAAGGGAATCCACCTTCCCGGAGGACGCATGCTTCCGATCACGGTGGCTTCGGTGCTTCTGCTCCTCGGTGGCCTCTGGTGGACCTTCGGGGTTGCCGCGTGGTTCGCCTGGGAGCGGCACTTTGAGTCCCCGGGCAGGAGAGAGGCCCGGCTGAAGGACCGGGCGGAACGGAAGAACCGCATTTCTCAGCTCGAAGACTTTCTGATGTTCGGTCTCCCGATGGTCGTGCCGATCGGGCTCGCCATCGATGGTCTCGTCTCCGGAGGGCGGGTGTTCTACGCCGCGGGATGGTCCTTTGGACTCCCGGGTGCCGCGAGCATCCAGATCCTCGGTGCGGCGCTCCTGTTCGTCGGATTGCCTCTCTTCACGGCGGGCGCATACCTGACGGCGAAGTACGTCTTCAGCAAGATGCCGGAGGAGCGAACCCTGCTTCAGCAGGGGCCCTACCGCTACATCCGCCATCCGATCTACCTCGCGTTCGTACTCCTAGGGATCGGATTCATCCTCCTCGCACAGAACTACGTCGCGCTCCTGGTCGGTGGCTTCCTGACTGCGTTCACGTACCCGAAGGAGGAGGAAGAGGAGCTCATCCGCGCATACGGCGACACGTACCGCGAATATCGACGGAGGACCGGCGCCTTCCTTCCGCGACTCAGGCGCGGGGCCTAGCCCTCACGGGCCTACGGGACTGCCGGTCCGTAGGCCTGGAACTCACGAACGAGACGGAGGCCGGATCCCGCATGGAGGATCGCGGCGTGCGCGAAGCCGATTGAGTTCTTGTACGCCTCCGTGGGCTGCTCCCCTTTGAGGTGGGCGAGGACGAGGGAGAAGAGGGTCCCATGACCGGACACGGCGACCGTGCGGCCCTCATGTGTGTCGCCGATCGACTCGAGGCAGGCCCGGCCGCGTTCCGCCGCCATCTCGAGGGACTCCTTGCTCGGCGGCACGTAGTCGACGTCCGCCCAGGCACGATGCTCGAGGGCCATGTACTCCGGCTGCGGCAGCCCGGACTTATCCGGAGACCATTCCTTCAGGCAGGGGCGCTTCGTGATCGGCCGACGGAAGAAATCGGAGAGGATGCGCGCGCTCTCGTAGCTCCGACGAAGCGGACTCGCGACGATGGCCTCGGGCGGATCGACGGGCCATGCGGCCGCGAGGGCTGCGATCTGCTGTTGCCCACGATCCGAGAGGGGCGCGCGATCGAAGTTCGACGTCCACGTGGGTCGGACGATCTCCCCATGACGGAGCAGGACGAGGGTCGTGACCATTCACGACCTCCCGCCGGAGACGACGCCGATGACTCGAACCCGCTGGCCGTCCTCGAGGACTTCGTCGAGTGGGATCGGTGTGTCGTTGCGGACCAGGAGGTGGGCATCCGGAGCGAGGCCGAGGCTCCTCAGGAGGTCCAGCCCGGTCGCTCCGGAGCGGAGCTCCACGGCCTGCTCCGCGCGGCGAGGGACGAGTTCCGCGACGATGCGCATCGTGATGCTGAGGATGACGCTGGGCTTAAGCGTTCCTTCCCCGAAATCCTCGTCGGAACGCTTATGCGAAACTTCGGTTTCAGGATACCCACTGCCCAGGTCGCCTAGCTCGGTAGGGCGGCGGTCTCGAAAACCGCTGGGTTACCCCTCGCAGGTTCAAATCCTGCCCTGGGCGCTTCACCCATAGACGAAATGCACTTTGGGGGAAATCGGCACACCGCAGAATCGCGTGGGGAAACGCGATCTCCGAGCCCTGTCCCCTCATGCCGGGCCTCGCGGCCCGGCCCCTTTCACCTGC
>Ga0209640_10002230_pt1 | contig 16862 bp, 14 predicted proteins | sample RifCSP10_1_FD_184018 | JGI IMG/M metagenome (GOLD analysis project Ga0209640, IMG submission 184018) | Soil microbial communities from Rifle, Colorado - Rifle CSP2_sed 10_1 (SPAdes) (version 2) | ecosystem: Environmental > Terrestrial > Deep subsurface > Rock core/Sediment | place: Rifle... | reverse complement strand
TTCCCTCGCGCGGTGTGGCCGTCTCACATCCCCGGGACGGTCCCGGTGGCGATCCGCGGCATCTCGCGGCTCAATTGGTTCGAAGACGACCAGACGACCACATTCGAGTTCCCCCACGAGTTCGAGGTGCTGACGGGAGGAACGCTCGGCGAGACGTTCTCGTTCTTTGGTGAGCTCGAGGTCGAAAACGAGAACAACGAAAACGAGCTCGAAATGGTCCTGGCCCTTCAGTACGATCCGCGTCCGTGGCTGCACGTGCGAATGGGGACGCTCAACCCCCACCCGATCCAGGATCACCTGCGGCTGACGGCCGCGCACTACAGTGCGTACGACACCCGCACCACGCCCGGATCGAGAACGGCGACAGTCGCGAATCCAAACCGATCAACCCCAAACCTGTCGATCCCGACGACGACCGGAGAGGATCGATGGAGGTTCCGCGACGAGCAACCAGGGGTGGAGATCTGGGGCGCTCGGAATGGTGCGGGCGGACGAGGTGGATTGACCTGGGGCGTGGGCCTCGTCAACGGACAAGGCCTCATTGACTCCAACGAACGCAAAGACGTGTTCGCTCGAATTGCGTACAAATTCTGGGGTTACGGCGAGCTTGGCGGAGATGAGCTCCCGCAGGACCTCGAGTTCTGGCGTGACGATTCGTTCAAGGCGGGCTTCTTCGCGTACAACGGGAAGTCCACCAACACCTACGAGGGCAGCACCACGGCGCTCAGTGGAACGCCGGGCACCGGACTCGTGACGGTCAGCACCAACTCGACGATCGAAAACAGCTTCCACATCGTCGGCGTGGAATTCGACTGGTGGGTCAAGGACCTCAACATTTTCGGCCTCTATCTCCGACAGGCCGACGACAACCCGAGGGGAACGGGCGAATCGATTGACACGGACAACTGGTTCGCCGAGGCGAACTACACGGTGTACCCCTGGCTCGTCGGCGTCCTGCGGTACGGCCAAACCGCTCAGGACTTCCAGGTGAGGCCGGACCCCGGCGATCAGCATTTCCTGGTTCCGGCGGCCGTGCTCCTGGCCCGCGCAAACGTCAAATTCACCGTGGAGGCCCAGATGCGGCTTGATGAAGCTGGCAAGGGCCACGACCGTTATCTCGTCGGGATCGACTTCGCCTTCTAGTGAGGCGGGGCGCGCTGGAATCGACCTGGCACGCACAGGAGGCGTCACCAATGCAGAAAAGACTTGCCGTCATGGCGATCGTCGCGCTGGGAACCCTGTTGTCGGTACCCGTCACGTCAGCCGACACCGGGACTGTTGCCGGTACCGTCGTCGCCAAGGGGGTGCGGACGAGCGCCAATATCGTGGTGTCCTTGCAGGCGCCCGGTGTCACCGTCGTGCCGCCCAAGAAGACGATCGAGATGGATCAGAAAGGGATGGTGTTCCTCCCATTCGTCCTTCCGGTTGTCAGGGGCACCACGGTGAAGTTTCTCAACAGCGATGCACTGCCTCACAACGTCTTCTCGCCGGAAGGCAAGTACAATCTCGGCACGTGGCCGCAGGGTGACACGCGCGAGTACACGTTCAACAAGCCCGGTGTGTACACGCAGCTCTGCCGCGTCCATACCGAAATGGTCGCCTACGTCGTTGTTGTCGACACGCCGTATTTCGCAACGACCAATGGATCGGGGCAGTTCGAGATCAAGGATGTCCCGGCTGGCACGTACACGCTGGTGGGCTGGGGCGAACGGCTCAAGAAGGTTGAGCAGCCTGTCACAGTCGAGAGCGGGAGGACGGCGACGGTCAACATCACCATGGTCCGGTGAGCGTGATCCATGGAGGCGCATTACGCGGCCAGTGTCCCCACGCCGCGCTACTTTCTCGACCTGATCAGTTGTCGCAGCGGATGTCCGGTCCGCACGAACGCCGGCGCGTACGTGCGGGCCACGGCGCGAGGCGAGTTTCGGCGCGGCTACGACATCGCCCGGGCGCCAAACCCGCTGGCGTCCGTGTGTGCGCGCGTGTGCGCGCATCCGTGCGAGAGCCGCTGCCGGCGCGGAGCGATCGATGAGCCGATTTCGATTCGAGCCCTCAAGCGCACGCTGACCGAGCGCCACGGCGTCGAGAGCGCCGTGGCGGGCGGCCTCGCCGACGAGCCGGCGCCGCTTGGCGTCGCCGTGCGCGCCGGCGATCAGCCCGCGCGCGTGGCCGTCGTCGGGGGAGGGCCGGCCGGGCTCGCCTGCGCCTACGAGCTGGCGTACCTCGGGTACCGCGTCACCGTCCTGGAAGCGGCAGCGGTACTTGGCGGCATGCTGTACCAGGGTATTCCCAACTACCGCCTGCCGCGCGAGGTGATCCATGGCGAAGTCGATCGCGTCGTTCGCATGGGCGTCGAGATCCGAACCGGCCAGCGGCTCGGCCGCGATTTCTCGGTGAGCGACCTCCTCGGCACCGGCTACGCGGCCGTGTTCCTGGGGTTCGGCGCGACGCGCGGGCGTGAGCTGGGAATTCCCGGCGCCGAGCTCGATGGCATCATCAACGGGGTCGACTTCCTGCTCAATGCGAATCTCGGGTATCACCTGGAGCTCGGCACCCGCGTCGTGGTCGTCGGCGGCGGCAATGTCGCCATCGATGTGGCGCGGACCGCCCTGCGCTACGAGACGACCGACGCCGCGCACGAGGTCCCGCCGGGCGCGGAGGCGCTGCTGCAATCGTGGGGCTATGACAACGCGCTCATCGACGCCGCGCGCACCGCGTTGCGGCTCGGTGCGCGCAAGGTGACGGTCGTCTGTCTCGAGCACCGGCAGGAGATGCCGGCGTCGCCTGAGGAGATTGCCGCGGCCGAAGAGGAGGGGATCACGTTTGTTCCAGGGAAGGGGCCGAAGCAGTTCCTCGGGACCGGCGGCAAGGTTGCCGCGCTGCAGACGCACGACGTGGCGTCGGTCTTCGACGAGCACGGCCGCTTCAATCCGACCTTCCTGCCCGACACCGACCGTCAGATTGACTGTGACACGGTGATTCTGGCCGTCGGCCAGGCGCCCGATCTGTCCGCCCTCGCCGGCGATGGGGACATCGCGACCACGCCGCGCGGTCTGGTGCAGGTCGAGGCCCGGACACTGGCGACCACCAAGCCTGGCGTGTTTTGCGGAGGGGACCTGGCGTTCGGTCCCCGCAGCATTATTGAGGCGACGGCTGACGGCAAGCGCGCGGCGCTCGCGATCCACCGGTCTCTCGGTGGCGGCGCACTGCCGCGGCCGCCCCTGCGCTTTCGTCGATTGAAGCTGAGCCGTTGGGCCGAGGACTACGACCGCGTCCCGCGCCAGCCGATTCCGTGTCTGCCCGTCCAGCGCCGCACGGGCTTCCGGGAAGTCGAGCTGGATTATTCGGAGCCGCAGGCCCGGACCGAGGGACGGCGCTGTCTCTGGTGCAACGTCAGCCCGATCTTCGATTCCGAGAAGTGCATTCTCTGCGGCGGGTGTGTCGATATCTGCCCCGAGAACTGTCTGAAGCTGACGCGCCTCGACCGGCTTGACGGCGTGCCCGGGCTCGAGGCGCTGCGCGCGGCGCTCGACGTCACGCCGGCCGGTGGGGCGATCCTGAAAGACGAGGAACGGTGCATCCGCTGTGGCCTCTGCGCGGACCGATGCCCGACGGGCGCCGTGACGATGGAGCTGCTCGAGATCGACGACAGCCCCGCCTCGTCGCTGCAGCTCTTCGCGGAAGAAATGGAGCAGGCGGGATGAGACTGCGATGGCCGATGACGCGCCGGCGTTTTCTGTTCACGACCGGCACGGGCACCGTCGTTGCCGGAGTCCTGGGGTTCTTCGGGGCCACCGCGCGCTTTCTGTTTCCCAACGTCCTGTACGAGCCGCCCAGCCGATTTCCGGCGGGGCAGCCCGGAGATTTTCCAGCCGGCGAGCCGAGCTTCCTCGCCGATCGCCGGCTGTTCGTGTTCAACAGCGCCGAGGGGTTCTACGCCATCTCGTCGGTGTGCACGCATCTCGGGTGCAACGTGCGCTTCGTCCCGGGCGAGGGGTTCGCCTGTCCCTGTCATGGAAGCCGGTTCGACCTGAATGGCCAGGTCGTCAACGGACCTGCACCGCGACCTCTGGCGTGGTTCGGTCTGAGCCTGTCGCCGCGCGGTGAGCTCGTGGTCGACGAGCAGTTGACCGTCGATCCCGACTATCGGTTCAAGGTCTGAGATGCCGTACACGGCACAGGTGCGACTGTGGTTGGGGAACGTCAGCCGTTCCGTGTTCCGGGTTGGCTGGCCGCGGACGGACAAAGACCGCGCGGCCGCCATGATTTCGAGCGTGTTTCTGCACGTCCACTCGGCAAAGGTGCAGCGGCACAGCCTGCGCGCCTCCTACACGCTGGGCCTGGGCCTCATCAGCTTTTACCTGTTTGGCGTGCTCATCCTCACCGGCATCGCGCTGATGCTGTACTACACTCCGAGCCCCCCCGCCGCGTATCGGAGCATGAAAGACCTGCAGTTTGTGGTCACCTTCGGGATGGTGCTCCGCAACATGCACCGCTGGGCGGCGCACGCCATGGTGGCCGTGGTGTTCCTCCACATGTGCCGCGTGTTTTTCACCGGCGCGTACAAGTCGCCCCGACAGTTCAACTGGGTCATCGGGGTGGGGCTCCTGCTCCTGACGCTGTTCCTGTCGTTCACGGGCTACCTGCTGCCGTGGGATCAGCTTTCGTTCTGGGCCATCACCGTCGGGTCGAACATGGCCAGCTACGCCCCGTGGCTCGGCGACAACCTGAAGTATCTGCTCCTCGGCGGAAATGTGATCGGCCCGGGCGCGCTGCTGCGGTTCTACGTGCTGCACTGCGTGATTCTGCCCGCGATCGCCCTCGGCCTGGTCGCGGTGCACTTCTTCCGCGTACGGAAGGACGGGCTCAGCGCGCCCGCGCCATCCGAGCCTGCGCCGGTCGAGGAAGTCCGCCCCGGACGATTCCCCGCATCGGCGCGGAGCTACGGGCTCATGGCGCTGACCGACCGGCCGGCCCTGCCGGTGGTTGAGGCCGACCCGGAAGACGACGTCATGTCGTGGCCGCACCTGCTGTACCGCGAACTGCTCGTCCTGCTCGCGGTGCTGGTCGTGCTGCACGTGGTGTCGCTCCTGTTCGACGCGCCGCTGGAGGAGCTCGCCGATCCGACGCGCACGCCGAATCCCGCCAAGGCGCCCTGGTATTTTCTTGGCCTCCAGGAACTGGTCCATTACAGCGCGTTCATCGGCGGCGTGCTGGTGCCGACAATCGTGGTGCTCCTGTTGCTGCTGACGCCGTATCTCGATCCGCTCCCGCGTGGCGTCGGCGTCTGGTTCGCCCCCGAGCGCCGGCGGGCGAACTGGATCTTCGGCGTGCTGGCATCGGTCGCGATCCTGCTGACGGCGATCGGCACGTATTTCCGCGGGCCGAACTGGGCGTGGGTGTGGCCCTGGACCGGCTGATCGGCCATGCGTGATCCCCAGGTGTCCCCGATGCGCTTGCACCAGGCGTTCGCCGTACTCGGCGTCGCCTTCCTGGCGATCTTCAGCTGGGTGTTCTTCAAGGAGTACCTGGCCGAGTGGCGCACCACGCAGGCGCAATTCAGGCGGCTCGAGCAGGAAGTGAAAGATCCCCACGCGCTCAGCCTGGCGCCGCCGGTCGGGGGGATTCGTCAAGTCTGGCTGACTGACCTCGATCGGGTCGACCGCTGCACGACGTGTCATCTGGGCGTGGACGACCCGTCCTTCGCGCGCGCGCCGCAGCCGTTCGCCACGCATCGAGGCACGTGGCTGGGGACACATCCCCCCGATCGCTATGGTTGCACCGTCTGTCACGGAGGTCAGGGAGAGGCCACCACGTACTCTGACGCGGCGCACCATCGTCTTCCGTACTGGTCGGAGTCCATCCGTGCCGGCGAGTTGCTCGAGGCCAACTGCGGCACGTGCCACCGCGAGCGCGCAGTGCCGCAGGCATTCTGGTTGACGTCCGGGCGCGAGCAGATCGCACGCGACGGCTGCGCGGCGTGCCACGACATTCCCGGCTTCTCACGCGAGGAGACCCGTGCCCCGCGTCTGGAAAGCGTCGGCTACAAGCTGCAGCCAACCTGGATCACTGTCTGGCTGGCGAACCCCCGCGACTATCTTTCGCAGGCGCGCATGCCCAACTTCCGCCTCACGCCCGACGAGATCGCGGGCCTGAGCGCGTTTCTGCTGGCCCAGCGCGCGGTACCACCACTCGACTCGTCCGCGGTCGATTGGGGCGAGGCCGACCCGGCGCGCGGTCGTACTCTCTTTGGCGAGGCGCGCTGCGTGACCTGCCACATGATCGACGGTCGCGGCGGCACGCTCGGCCCGGAGCTGTCCGCCGTCGCCAGCAAGGTCCGGCGGGAGTGGCTGTTCAGCTTCCTCAAGGATCCGGCGCGCGATCAGCCCGACACGTTGATGCTTCGGTACCGCTTCACCGACGAGGAGATTCGGGATCTGGTCGCGTACCTGACCACCGAGCTGCTCGGTACGACAGAGCCGCGTACGGCGCCCGACGCCCGATACCAGAGTCCGACGCTCGTCGAGCAGGGTCGCGAGGCCTTCATTCGCCACGGCTGCTACGGTTGTCACCGCTTCGCCGGAATGGAAAACCTGCCGAAGATCGGACCGAGCCTGGTCGGAGTCGGCGACCGGCCGGTCGAGCCGGCAGAGTTCAAAGGAGAGGCGGTTCTCCCGACGTTGCCCAACTGGCTGTTCCTGAAGCTGCGCGAGCCGGACACGCTTATGGCCGAGTCGCGCATGCCGACCTACGCCTTCACCGACATGGAGGCCGCCGTGGCCGTTGTCGGGTTGCTCAGCATTCGCAAGGCGGAGCTCCCGGCCTCGCGAGTCACGACGGCGCCTCGCCCCGAGCCCTATCAGCCCCAAGGGGCGTTTGGCGCGCTGCTGAACCGCTACCGGTGCCTTTCGTGCCATCAGGTGCGCGGCACCGGCGGCACCTTGTCGACCGTACCCCTCGATCGCATCGGAAGCCAGCTCCAGCGCGCGTACCTCGTCGACTATCTCCAGAACCCTGGTGCGGTTCGCGTCGGCATCGAGGAGCGGATGCCCAAGTTCGGAATGACCACCGAGGAGGCGCGGACGCTCGCCGATTACATGTCGACTGTCTTGGTGGATGATTCACTCGATGAACCGTTCAGGCCGGACCCGGAAGCCGCTCGGCGTGGAGAGCGGCTGTTTGCCGCCCTCGGCTGCCGAAGCTGTCACATTGTTGGCGGCCGCGGCGGCTACGTGGGTCCCGATCTGGGCGACTCGGGGCGGCGGCTCAAGCCGGGATGGATCGAGGCGTGGTTGACGGCCCCCGAACGATGGAAGCCTGACACGCTCCAGCCGAACTACGGCCTCAAGGTGGAGGAGGCGCGGGACCTGGCGAACTACCTGATGAGCCTTACTACGGGCGGCACCGGGGAGAAGCCGTGACGCGGATGCGTCGTGTGGCCATCGCGCTGCTGGCCGTTGCCGGTGGCGTCATCGTCGGGACGGCCTGCCGGAACGGGAACGAGGCGGTACCTGCCGACCCGTTGATCGATGTGTTCAATCGGCGCAACCAGGAAGAAGGCCTCACGCGCGGGCAGACCGACGGCAAGCGGTTGTTCGTGCACTACTGTGCGACCTGTCACGGCGACGCGGGCCAGGGCGACGGCCAGAATGCGTACAATCTCGATCCCCCGCCGCCCGATTTCCACGAGTCGCTCAAGGTTCATCAGCCATCGTACTGGAGGCAGATCATCGAAGGCGGGAGCGTCGCCGTTGGACGATCGCCTCAATGCCCGCCCTGGGGCCGCACGCTCGCCTCGAGCGATCTCGATGCGCTCGTCGCCTATCTGGAGGTCCTCGCGAACCCGTCGCCCGCTCAGAAATAAGTGTGGATGGGCGAGAGGTGCGCCTGGCCCTCTTTTCTGGCAGTATTGTGCGGCCGTCAAGGAGGCACATGTCATGCGCGTGACCGCATTCGTTTTCGTATTGATGCTGGCCGTCTCCGGATCCGCAGCCGCTCAGGAATGGGACCAGTACACCAGCCTGCAGGATGGCTTCAAGCTCCTGTTCCCGGGTCAGCCGAGCATCTCGCAGAGCACGTGGAAGAGCCAGATGGACTACACGCTCCCGGCCCGCGTCTACAGCGTGGAGCGGGGCCGCGAGCGCTACTCGATGACGGTGGTCGATTACACCGGCATGGAGAAGATGGGGATCGAGCGCGCCAAGGCGTGCCCGCCCGGCAACGCACAGTGTCGTGAAAACGCCGGCATCATGGGGCCGGGATACTGGAAGCACGACGTGCGGGCGGCCCTCATGCGGGCGACCTTTCAACTGCTCCAGCGCGACGCCAAGCTCACCCAGCTGGCGTGGGAATGGCAGGACATGGTGGAGGGCAATCTGATCCAGCTCACCAACAACGCCGATCAGTCCCGCACCTTCGCGTACGTCACCATGCACGAAAACAAGCTGTACATCATGGAGGGCACGGTGCCGGCCGGCTCTCCCGAGCCCGGCTTGTTTCAGCAGTCGCTGGGGTGGGTCGATGCCAGCGGCAACGGCATCCGCTACCAGCAGATCGTGTACTCCAACGCGTACCACGGCATGGGCGTGTACCCGAAGCCGACGGCCGGCGGCCAGGGCCGCGGCGGAGCCGGTGCGAACGCCCCGGCGGGCCGTGGGCGCGGCACCGGTCCCGGAGGAGCCAACTGAGTTCTCAGTTGGACGGCGGGTTCTTCTTCTGCTCGGCGATGAGCGTGTTGTAGTTCTTCTCCATGTTGTCGACCCACGCCTTGAACCCGGCGGGGTCGATATATGGATTGGTGGCGCTTCCCAGCCGCTTGTACTTCCCGGCCAGGTCGAAGAACCAGCTGTGCGCCGCGAGGAACACGTCGGCCGTCAGCGTCTTGTACTTCTTGATGCTCCGCCCGAAGTCGTCGGCAATCTCGGGATAGTTCTTGTTATTCACCAGGCGCGCGTCTTCCTGAAGGCCGCCGCACGCAATCAGCACGTCGTACGTCCGCCCGCCGTCCGGCACCCTCATCGTCCATGTCGTGCAGCCCCGCGTATGTCCGGGCGTGTGGTGTGCCGTGAGCGTGGCGCCGCCGAGCGTGACCTGCTCACCGTCCTTGAGGACCCGGTCGATCGGATGCGCCTTTCCGCTCGGGGCCTTCATGTTCCTGAGCGCCGGCACATCCTGCTCCATCGCCATCACCATCGCGCCGCCGGTGAGCTCCTTGACGATGGCGTCGGCCTGCATGTGGTCGCCGTGCGCGTGGCTGCCCAGGATGATCCTGATGTCGGTCATTGTGAAGCCGAGCTTCTCGACCGAGGCGCGGAGCAGCGGCACCGTCTCTTCGAAGTTGGTGTTGATCAGGATGTGGCCCTGCGGCGTCGCGATCAGGTAGGAGTTCAGCGTCCCGGTGCCGACATAGTGGAGGTTGCCGACGATCGTGTGCGCGGGAAACGCCACCCGATCCTGCGTGCGATCCTCCTGCGTCTGCGCGTGTATCAGCGACGGGAGCGCCGCGACACCGGCGATGACCATCCACGCGCGGAATGTTGTGCACGCAGTCATGAGCGCGATGCTATAGCAGCCCCCCTGTCCTGACAAGCGCCGGGCCTTGTTCGACCGGGCGGTCGAAGCCGAGCTTCCCGGCTGAGCCGGAACGTCCCGGGAGAAGGGCCTTGATCCCCGGCGGCGGGAGGCGTAGTCTGTCCTCCGCGTACGTGTCGTGACCAGCCATATTTCCTGCGCGTGAACGCGCGTCAGGCGACCGAAGGAGGTCAGCAGTGGCCAGACCAAATCGACATTCGCGAGTGTTGGCGGCCGCCGTTGCGGTGGTTTTGGCGGTGGTGCTCTTCGGCAGCCGCGAGATCGTCGGCCAGCGGCCGGCCGTCGCCGTCGACGGCGATGATATCGGCGGCGTGGTGACAGGGCCGCGCGGGCCCGAAGCCGGCGTCTGGGTGATTGCCGAAACCACGAACCTGCCGACGAAGTTCGTCCGCATCGTCGTCACCGACGACCAGGGCCGCTACCTGCTGCCCGACTTGCCCAAGGCCATGTACAACGTGTGGGCACGGGGCTACGGACTGGTCGATTCCGCGAAAGCGCAGAGCGAGCCGGGCAAGATGGTGAACCTCACCACCGCGCCGGCGCCGAGCGCGAAAGCGGCGGCGGAGTACTACCCGGCACAATACTGGTGGTCGCTGCTGAGCGTGCCGGGCACGAGCGATTTTCCAGGCACCGGTCCGTCCGGGAACGGCATCTCGCCGGAGATCAAAAACCAGGCGCAGTGGATTGAAAACGTGGTCAGCACCGACGCGTGTACCGGCTGCCACGGCATGGGGACCAAGGCGACGCGCACGATTCCATCAAACCTGGGTGTCTTTGATTCCTCGGCCGCGGCCTGGGAGCGCCGCGTGCAGTCGGGCCAGGCCGGCCAGGGGATGCTCGGCCGTCTGACCCAGGCCGGAAAGGGGCGGGCCATCGGGATGTATGCCGACTGGACCGATCGCATCGCGGCGGGCGAGTACCCGACGGTGGCGCCGCCGCGGCCTCAGGGGATGGAGCGCAACGTCGTGATCACGATGTGGGACTGGGCCGATCCAAAGGTCTACCTGCACGACGAGATCAGCAGCGACAAGCGGAATCCACGCGTCAACGCCAACGGCCCCATCTTTGGCGCGCTCGAGGCGAGCGCCGACTACATGCCGGTGGTCGAGCCGGGCTCGAACAAATCGTCACAGGTGAAGCTGGTGGTCCGCGACCCGAACACGCCGAGCACGGGCGCCACCAAGCCGCTGATGCCGTCGCCGTACTGGGGCGAGGAAGTCATCTGGAGCAGCCAGGCCAACGCGCACAGCTTCGCGATGGACGGGCAGGGCCGCGTGTGGGTGGCTTCGAGGGTGCGGCCCAATCAGACGCCGGCGTTCTGCCGCGAGGGGTCGACGCATCCATCGGCGCAGGCTTTCCCGATCAACCAGAGCGGCCGGCAGGTGGCGATGTACGACCAGAAAACCGGAAAGGTCTCGCCGATTGACACCTGCTTCAGCACGCACCATCTGAACTTCGCCCAGGACGCCAACGACACGCTCTGGTTCTGCGGCGGCGGTCCGGTGGTCGGCTGGTTCAATACGAAGATGTACCTCGAAACCGGCGACGAGCAGAAGGCGCAGGGCTGGACGGCGCTCGTGCTCGACACCAACGGCAACGGCAGGCGCGACGCATACGTCGAGCCCGATCAGCCGATGGATCCAGCGAAGGACAAGCGGGTGAATGCGCCGTACTACGGTGTCGCCCCGAGCACGGTTGATGGATCCGTCTGGGGATCGGTGACCGGCTTCCCGGGCGCGGTGGTGCGCCTCGCACCCGGCTCGAATCCGCCGCAGACGGCGCTCGCCGAGTACTACGAGCTGCCGATGAAGGACGGCAAACCTGTCGATGCCTACTCGCCGCGCGGCATGGACGTCGACAGAAACGGCGTCGTCTGGACCGGCACGGCGAGCGGACACCTCGTGAGCTTCGATCGGCGCAAGTGCAAGGCGCCGCTCAACGGACCGAGTGCCACCGGACAGCACTGCGCCGAAGGGTTCACCACGCACAAGCTGCCAGGGCCGAACTTCCAGAACTCGGTCTCGTCCGGGAGCTCCGATTCGCCGTACTACGCCTTCGTCGACCGGTTCGACATGCTGGGCACCGGCAGCAACAACGTCCCGATGGTCACCGGCAACGAATCGGAAGCGCTCGTCGCGCTGGTGAACGGCCGGATGCAGACCTTCCGCGTGCCGTACCCGATGGGCTTCTTCGCCAAGGGGTACGACGGCCGGATCGACGACCCGAACGCGGGCTGGAAGGGCAAGGGCATCTACTCGACGTTTTCCACGCGGGCGCCGTTCCACACCGAGACGGGTAAAGGCACCACGAGCAAGGTGCTGAAGTTCCAGGTCCGTCCGAACCCGCTCGCCAAGTAACTCGCACGTCCTCGCACGGTAGCCGGAGGCCTTCAGGCCTCCGGTTACCCCTTCAGAATCCCGCCAGTTCCGCTCCCGCGTTGTTCCGGCCGGCCGGCCACCATGTCCCTTGCAGCAGCCCGTGGTGCCGGAACTGGCGGATGCGCGCCTGTGTCGACGGGTCCAGCAGGAATCGCTCGAACCCGAGGGCGCCTGCCTCGTCGACGCCCTGGATGCGAGCGGGCTTGACGACGATCGACACCATCACGCGCTGAAACATCGGATCGCCGACGACGAGCGCGTCCATGCCGAGCGGGCCGTTCTCCCAGCGCCAGGATCGAGCTGAGGGGGGACCGGAACTCGTGCGACACCGCCGCCACGAAATCGTTGCGCAGCCGCGCGAGCCGCGCTTCCTGCGAGACGGCGCGGTACACGAAGACGCTCCCCAGCACCGTGACCAGCACGAGCAGCGACATCGAATACGAGAACGCCTGCTGGCGCAGGCCGGCCAGCGCCGGAGTCCGGACGTCTTCGAAGATGACCTCGAAGAAGGGGAACCCCTCGAGGCCGACGCTGCCGGCCGGCGGACGCGATGTTCGCTCGGCCGCGATCCAGGCTCGTGACGTGAACGGCTCGCTCGCCGACAGCCTCTCGAGCGTGCCGTTGACGTGCCCCAGCACGTCCTCAATGTCCACCATATACCCTGCGTCGCTGCCGGGCGGCTGGACGACGAGGCTTCGCAGCTGGCGGAAGTACTGGGCGCCCGCGGTCCGGCCCGTGGCGACGTCGCGGCGAAAGGCCTGAATGCGGGGCAGGTACTGCGTGCGGATCGCCTGCGGCGTCAGCGGCAGCTCCGGCGGCCCCGCGTCGAACGGCCGCTGTTGAGGCGAGTCTCCCATCGCGAGCGACAGGTGATGTTCGGGAAAGACGATCAGGTTGCCCCGTACTTCGAATCGCAGCAGGGCCCCGGCCCGTGCCGAGGCGCCGGAGGCGGCGAACAGCCAGTTGGTCAGGTCCGCTTCAACCAGGCGAACGATCTGCTGCTGGCGGCCGGTCTTCTCGTACTCCTGGCGCATCCGCTCGCTGCGGGCGGCGCGCACGATGAGCGACGTGAACACCGCCGCCGGCAGGAGCACCATGAGCACGAAGAGCGCGACGACTTTGTGGCTCCGCCGGAGGTTCTGGGCGAGGTTCCGCACGGCGCGTCGGAGTATAGTCGGAGACGAGGGTGGTCGGCGTGAGGCTTTCGTCAAGAGAAGTGAAATTCCCGTTAAGCGTAAATCCGAGGACCCCGGCCATGGAGCAGCCTGAGCGATTTCCGGTCCAGAAGCCAGATGAGGAATGGCGTCGCACGCTGACGCCGCAGCAGTATGCGGTCCTGCGGGGCCACGGCACCGAGCCGCCGGGCTCCTGCGCGCTTTTGGCGGAGCACCGGGCGGGCACCTTCAGCTGCGCCGGCTGCGGCCAGCCGCTCTTCAAGGCCGAGCGCAAGTTCGAGAGCGGCACCGGATGGCCGAGCTTCTTCGCCCCGCTCGACGGCGCCATCGGGACGACCGTCGACCGCAGCTACGGCATGACGCGCACCGAGGCGCACTGCAGCCGCTGCGGCAGCCACCTCGGTCATGTCTTCGAGGACGGTCCGCCGCCGACCGGCCTGCGGTACTGCATCAATGGCGTCGCGCTGAGCTTCGAGCCGGCAGGTCAGCAGAAATAGCGGATCGCGGCAACAGGCTTGCACTGTACGAGGTGAACGTGCAGGTGCCGGATGAGCGAGAGGAAGCCTTCGAACGACGAGCGGTGGGAAGAGGTCGTCAAGGCGTTCGAGCGCGAACGGTCCAAGGCGAACGACCTGAGCCGGCGGCACTCCGAGGCCACCAGGGACGCGCGCCGGCGCGACCGCCAGGTGCTCATCGAGCGGCGTCGCCAGCCCCGCTAGCCGTTTGATATCATCCCTCCTGACCCATGCAGGTAGGACTCATTGGCTGGCGCGGAATGGTCGGCTCCGTGCTCGTGCAGCGCATGCGCGAGGAGCGCGACTTCGACCTGATCGATCCCGTGTTCTTTTCGACCTCACAAGCCGGTACCGCGGCTCCGGCCGTCGGTAAGGCTGCACCTCCCGTCAAGGACGCGCGCGATCTCGCGGCCCTCATGGGCGCCGACGCGCTCATCTCCTGCCAGGGCGGCGAGTACACGGCCGAGATGTATCCGCGCCTGCGCGCGGCCGGCTGGACCGGCTACTGGATCGACGCCGCCTCCACGCTCCGCATGAAGGACCATGCCGTCATCGTGCTGGATCCGGTCAACCGCGACGTGATCGACCGGGCGCTCGACGCCGGCATCACCGATTTCATCGGCGGCAACTGCACCGTGACCCTGATGCTGATGGCCATGGCCGGGCTCTTCCGCGCGGATCTGGTCGAGTGGGTGAGCGCGATGACGTATCAGGCGGCGTCGGGCGCCGGCGCCAGGCACATGCGCGAGCTCGTGTCGCAGATGGGCGTGGTGCACGAGGCGGCCGCGGCGCAGCTTGCAGACCCCTCGTCCGCCATTCTCGACATCGACCGGCTCGTGACCGACGCGCTGCGCGGCACAAGGCTCCCGGTGGAGCAATTCGGGCACGCGCTTGCCGGGAGCCTCCTGCCCTGGGTTGACAGGGACCTCGGCAACGGGCAGAGCCGCGAGGAGTGGAAGGCGATGGCCGAGGGCAACAGGATCCTGGGCCGCTCCGGAACGCCGATTCCGATGGACGGCATCTGCGTGCGCATCAGCTCCATGCGGTGCCACAGCCAGGCGCTCACGGTGAAGCTGACGCACGACGTGCCGCTCCCGGAGATCGCCGCGCTGCTGGCCGGCGCCCACGAGTGGGTCCAGGTGGTGCCCAACGAACGCGAGGCGACGCTCGGCGCGCTGACGCCGGCCGCGGTGTCGGGCACGCTGCGCGTCCCGGTCGGCCGCCTCCGCAAGCTCGCCATGGGTCCGGAGTACCTTGCCGTGTTCACCGTCGGCGACCAGCTGCTCTGGGGTGCGGCCGAGCCGCTCCGGCGCGTGCTCCGCATCATTCTTGGCGTCGCGCCCGCCTACGCGAAAGCTTCGGCGGGCAAGAAACGCACTCGCCGCACGGCATCTGCGACGGTGGCCTAGATCTGTTGGAGGTTGGTGGTTTGCCTACCACCAGCCACCAACCACCAACCAATGATCGTCCAGAAATTCGGCGGGACGTCGGTGGCCGACCCCGGCGCCGTCCGACGCCTGATCGAGATCGTCCGCACGGCCCGCGCGCGTGACGGCCGGGGCCCGGTGGTCGTCGTGTCCGCCCTGAGCGGCGTGACGGATGCGCTGCTGGCCGTCGCCGCCGAGGCCGGGGCCGCGCGGCCGGACGCGGCGTTGTCGCAGGTCGACCTGCTGCGCGAGCGGCACCTGTCGATGGCGCGCGCCCTGGCGGGCGACGAGGCGATCGGTCCGCTGGCGTCCCACGTCGAGGATCAATTCGAGCAGCTCAGAGCCGTCGTCAAGGCGCTGGCCGTGCTGCGCGAGGTGTCGCTGCGCACGCTCGACGTGGTGGCCGCCGAGGGCGAGCTGCTGAGCTCCCGCATCGTGGCCGCCGCGCTCGTCCATGCGGGCCTGCCCGGCGAATGGGTCGACGCGCGGCGGGCCATCGTCACCAACGACGATCACACGCGCGCCGTGCCGCTCATGCGCGAGACGACCGCCGCGCTGCGGGCGCTCGTGCTGCCGCTGGTCGAGGCCGGCCGCGTGCCGGTGCTGGGCGGGTTCATCGGGGCCACCGCCGAGGGGCAGACGACCACGCTGGGCCGCGGCGGATCCGATTATTCCGGCGCCATTGTCGGCGCGGGCCTCGAGGCGAGCGAGATTCAAATCTGGACCGACGTGGACGGGATGCTCACCGCCGATCCCCGCATCATTGCGCGGCCGCGGCTCGTGCCGAGGCTCTCGTTTGCCGAGGCGGCCGAGCTCGCGTATTTTGGCGCAAAGGTGCTGCATCCGAGTACCATCCATCCGGCCGTGGCGCGCGACATTCCGGTCCGCATTCTGAACGCCCGCAAGCCGGACGGCGAGGGGACCCTCATTACGGCGGCCCCGGCGCCCAATGGCGATCAGCTCACGGCGTTGGCGGCCAAGCGGGACATCACGGTGGTCGATATCACCTCGAGCCGCATGCTGATGGCGCACGGATTCCTCAGGCAGGTCTTCGAGGTGTTCGAGCGCTACCGGACGGCGGTCGACGTGGTGACGACCTCCGAGGTGAGCGTGTCGGTGACGGTGGACGATCGGCGCCATCTCGACGCCATCGTGGACGCGCTCTCGGAGTTTGCGGAGGTGTCGGTGGAGCCCGAGATGGCGCTGCTCTGCGCCGTGGGCGACCGGCTGCGCGCCGAGCCGGGGATTGCCGCGCGCGTGGTCGGCGTGCTCGAGGAGGTGCCGCTGCGGATGATCTCGCAGGCCGCCTCGCGCCGGAACATCACCGTCATCATGCGCCAGGCGGACCTGCCGCATGCGATGCACCGCCTGCACGAGGAGTTCTTCGAGGGATGAAGCTGCTGCTCGTCGGCTACGGGAAGATGGGACGGCTGGTGGAGGCGCTGGCGCCCGCCCAGGGCTTCGAGGTGGCGGGCCGCATCGACGTCGGCAAAGGCGACTGGTCCGCGCCTGCCGACGTCGCCATCGATTTCTCGACCGCCGACGCGCTGCGCGCGAACTTTCCGCGCTACGTCGAGCGGAAGCTGGCGGTGGTGCTGGGTACGACAGGCTGGTCGGCTCACGCGGCCGAGCTCAAGGCCCAGGCGGAGCGCGGCGGCCTCGGGGTTGTCGCGTCCGCCAACTTCTCGATTGGCGTGAATCTGTTTCAGATGATGGTGGCCGAGGCGGCGCGCCTGATGCAGGCGCACGAGCAGTACGGCGCGTGGATTCACGAAG
>Ga0209640_10002229_pt1 | contig 16870 bp, 16 predicted proteins | sample RifCSP10_1_FD_184018 | JGI IMG/M metagenome (GOLD analysis project Ga0209640, IMG submission 184018) | Soil microbial communities from Rifle, Colorado - Rifle CSP2_sed 10_1 (SPAdes) (version 2) | ecosystem: Environmental > Terrestrial > Deep subsurface > Rock core/Sediment | place: Rifle... | reverse complement strand
CGGGCGTATGAACGCGACCCGGATAAGCGTCGCGACCTGCTGCAGGAGATTCATGTTGCGCTCTGGCGGAGCCTTGCTCGATTCGACGGCCGATGCTCGATGCGGACCTGGGTCTACCGGGTTGCTCACAACACGGCGACCTCGAAGGTGCTTCGGCCCCAGACCAACGCTCCGAGCATCGTGGCGCTCGATGACAGCCTGGAATCGGTCGCCGCGGCCGCCAGCGAAGAAGAGGTTCTCGATCGGCGCCGCGCGCTCGAACGGTTGCACGGCTTGATTAGCCGGCTGAGGCCACTCGACCGCCAGGTCATGCTGCTGTACCTCGAACAGCTCGACGCCGCGTCGATCGCAGAGATCACCGGCCTGTCAGCGGCCAACGTGGCGACAAAGGTGCGCCGCATCAAACAGCTCTTGATTCAGCGGTTTCACGAAGGGAAAGGCGATGGAGAGTAATGGCGACACCGAGATCCTGAGACTCTGGCAGAAACAGGCCAGAGAGGAGCGGATGATGCCGCTCGATGAAGTCCGGACAAAGGCTGAGCGCCTGGACACGAATACTCGGCGCTGGCGTGTGGCGACCGCGGTGCTCTTCATCCTGCTCTTGATCTGGGAAGCGTGGCAGGTGTGGATACAGGAGGAAACGCTGGAAAGGGCCGGTGATCTGCTGACCATTGCGGCGTTCGTGTATATCGCGTACCGCTTTCGCAGACACCGCCTGGCGGCACCGCCGGTCGCCCGGGGGAGAACCAGCTGCGTCGACTTCTACCGCGCCGAACTCGTACGTCAGCGCGATCTTTCGAAAGACAGTTGGGGCTATCTGCTGCCGTTCGTGCCGGGAATGGCTCTCGCGCTCCTCGATGGTGGGCTCGAGGCTCGCTCGACCAGCCAGCTGATCGCGCTTGTCGCCTCTGGCGTCGCGCTCTTCCTTGGTATTGCCTGGTGGAACGCGCACACGGCGCGCAAGCTCCAGAACGAGATTGAGGCGCTGGACGGGTCGTAGGCGCTGTGCGTCTGTGTTCTATTGCTGCTGGCCCCCGGCCCGCGATACCATTGTTCCAGCGCCGCGAGGGCGGCCAACGGTCCGCGTAAAGGGTTCAACCCGCCCTCCAGTCGTTCAATCACAACCTTCTAATCCTCGCCCCACATGCGGACGACGGGCGGCACGAAAGGGCACGTCCCTTTCGAAGGAAAGGAAGGTCCCATGCCTCAACAGACTCCCGAGTCTGGGCCGCTCACGCTTCCCGACAATCCCAACCTGGAGTGGCTGCGGAAGCACGCGAAGACACGTCTTGCGGAATTACGACAGGCGGACCCCAGCGCCACGCTGGCCGACGCACAGTTCGAGATCGCGAAGCAGTACGGCTTCTCCAGCTGGCGCGCGCTCAAAGGGCACCTTGATTCACTGACCCTTGAAGGTCAGATCATCGAAAGCGCTCGCAAGGGCGACCTTGAGAGATTGACCGAGCTGCTCGACGAGCATCCGGACAAGCTGCATCTGAAAGTGCCGCCGTACGAGGCGTCGCTGCTGTTCCCGGCGGCACAAAGCGGCAATACCAGCGTGGTGGCGTTGTTGCTCGAGCGAGGGCTGGACGTGAACTACCGCGAGAAGGGCGACAACACCTACGCCATGCATTGGGTCGCGGCGCAAGGCAACCTCGAGATGGTGCGGCAGTTGGCGGATGCCGGCGGCGATGTTGTCGGAGAAGGCGACGACCACGCCGGCGGCGTGATCGGCTGGGCCTCCTGCTGGGAAGAGTGCGACGACGATGGGCACCGAGCGGTCGTCGATTTCCTGATAAGCCGCGGCGCACGCCATCACATCTTCTCAGCCGTTGCGATGAACCTTGCCGCTGATGTTCGCCGTCTCGTGGCCGCTGATCCGGCGGCGCTGAACCAGCGTCAGAACCGAAATGAGAACAACCGCACGCCCCTTCACTTTGCCGTCGCCATGAAGCGGCCGCAGATGGTGGAGCTGTTAGTGGAGCTGGGCGCCGACCCGCTGGCCGTCGACGGCGGGGGCATGCCGGTGGCGGTGTACGCCGCCGATCCTGAAATCGATCTGCCTGTCATGAGGAAGATCCACGAGATGACACTCGAAGAGATAGACAGCGCCGCTCGCGGGCGCCGTCCGCTGAGTGTCGGCATGATGGACCTCGTCGCCGCGGGAGCGCTACGCGATTGGAATACGGCTTCGAAGCTCGCCACCGCGAGCCGTCAGTTCCTCGACAAAGGCGGAGCGCTCCACCTGCTCTCGAAGCGGGGTGACGCCACTGCAGTGAAATGGCTTCTCGAGCACGGGGCGAACCCCAACGCGCTCTGGTCGCACTGGGACGCAGACGTGACGGCGTTGCATCTCGCTGCTGCCCAGAGTCACGCTGAGGTCGTGCATTTGTTACTCGATGCGGGGGCTGATTCAAACATCCGCGACAGCAAACATGACGGGGACGCGCTCGGGTGGGCCGAATTCTTCAAGAAACCGGAGATTGTCCGAATCCTGAAAGACAAGGCAGCCAACGCGTGACGAGAGCGCGAACGGAGACACTTGCAAACACACCTGCCGTGAGGTATATGAGTCCCACATATGGGGCTCCTGCACGGCACGCGCGAGCTGAAAAAAGGGAGCGCCGAGTTCCTGATCCTCTCCCTCGTCGAAGGACGGGCCCGGCACGGCTATGAGATCGCGCAGCGGATCGAGGAGCGATCGGGAGGCACGCTGACGTTCCATGCCGCGTCGCTCTATCCCCTGCTGTACCGCCTCGAGCAGCGCGGCTGGATCGAGGGCCGATGGACGGAGAAGGCGGGCGAGCGGCGCAGGCGCGTCTACAAGCTGACCCGCGAGGGCCGCACAGTGCTGGCCGCCCAGCGGAGCGGGTGGGAAGCGTTCGTCCGCGCGATCGGACAGGTGGTGGGAGGCGAGCATGCCTGATCCGTCGACTGCGAACGACGCGTCGCTCAGGGCAGGCTGGCGCGCGGAGATCCAGCGGTGCCTGGCGCCATTGGGATTGCGGCCCACGCGCGAAATGGAGATCGTCGAGGAGATCGGGCAGCACCTGGAGGATCGATATACCGGTCTGCGGGCACTCGGCGCATCGGAGGAGGAGGCGGTCGCGCGCGCGTGGCGCGAACTGGACGACTCCGACGTGCTCGGCCGTGCGATTGCGCGCCTCGAATCCCCCGCGCCCGCGCACCTGCCGCCCCCGGGTGCGCCACGTCGCGGCGGCTGGCTGGGTACCCTCTGGCAGGACGTCCGCTACTCGGCCCGCACGCTCCGCGGCTCCCCCGCGTTCTCCGCCGCCGTGCTGCTCGCCGTCGCGCTCTCGACAGGTCCACTCACGGCCATCGTCTGTGTCGGCAACTGGCTGCTGTGGCGGCCCCATCCCGGCGTGAGCGATTCAGGTTCGCTCGCCGTGGTGTGGTTCGGTCAATGGAGTCAGAACGGGCGGAGCACCAGCTTCAGCCCGTCGGGAGTGTCGTCCGACAACCTTGCCGATATCCGGTCGCGCGCCCGCAGCATCACGGGCATCGCCGGCGTGCAGGAGAGCAGCTCGAGCCTCTCGGTACCGGGCGGCCTAGCTCGCCAGACAGGCACCGCCGTGGTCACGGCGGATTTCTTCGACGTCCTCGGCGTACGACTGACCGCCGGCAGGAGCTTCACGCCCGACGAGGACCGCGCCCCGTTCGGCTCGCCGGTCGTGGTGATCAGCCACGGGCTTGCACAGTCCGCCTTCGGGTCTGCGCAGGGCGCTCTCGGCAAGTCGATCGCGCTCAACAGCCGGCCGTTCTCGATCATCGGCGTGGCGCCGCCGGCATTCGGCGGCGTCTCGACGACCGGCGGCATCGACGCGTGGCTGACCGGTGCGACCTGGCCGTATCTGAATCATGTTGACGAACCCCGCGCCAGTTTCTTCTACGAGTTCGTCGTGCGCGCAGCACCCGGCAGAACATTCGCCGAGGTCGAGAGCGAGCTGAGGGTGCTGGCGAGGCAGCTCGCCGGCGTCCACCCGACCGGGAACGAGAAGTTTCTTCGCGCGGCGCCGCGGGTGTTTCCGGGCCTGGGCCTGCCGCCGCTGGCGAGGGCGTCGACAGGGACCATGGTCGACATCATGCTGGCCATCGGCGGGGTCCTCCTGCTCCTGGGATGCGCGAACGTCGCGAACCTGCTGATCTTCCGCACGACGCGGCGCGAGCACGAGATCGCCCTCCGAAAGGCGCTCGGCGCGGCGCGATGGCGGTTGATGCAGCTGCAGCTCGTGGAGAGCTGGCTGCTGTCGGTGGCAGGCGCGGTCCTGGGTCTCGCGCTGGCCGTGTACCTCAAGCAGCTCATCGAACAACTGCTCTTTCCCGCGCCGCCAGGCACGAGCTTCACCGTGCCGATGGACACGCGTGTGCTCGGGATCACCGTGGCGGTGGCGCTGGCGAGCGGTACGCTGGCGGCGCTTGCGCCCGGATGGCTGGTCACACGCACCATGGGGCTGGCGGCGCTCGGCCGGGCGACGCTCACCTGGAGCCGGGCCCCGAAGCTGCGAGGCAGTCTGGCGGTCCTGCAGCTGGCGCTCTCACTCACGCTGCTGGTCGGTGCGCTGCTGCTCGTCTCCACGCTCCGCAATCTGCGCGCCGTGAACCTCGGTTTCGATCCCGACCGTGTGAGCGTCGTGACGTTCAGCCTCAACGCGCACGGGTATGACGAGGGTCGCGCCCTGACCTATCACCGGGACGTGCTGCCCGCCCTCCAGGCAGCCGCGGGGTTCGAAGCGGTCAGCCTTTCGGCACGCGCGCCGTTCGGGCCGGGCTCGCTGGTTGCCGTGATTCCGCCCGGAGGCGATCCGAAGACGCCCTCGAGCGTCCTGGCGAACGGCGTCAGCGACAGCTACTTCCACGTGCTGTCGATCCCGATCGTCCGCGGACGTGCGTTCACGCCGGATGAGGCTCTTGGTACCGGCGGGAATGGGCCGCTGATCGTGAACGAAACGCTGGCGCTCCAGTGGTTCGGCACCGCCGACGTCGTGAACCGAACGGTCCGGCTCGCCCGGACCGCGGCAAGCCCCGAACAGGAGCTCGTGATCGTCGGAGTCGTCCGAGACTCACGGTGGCGATCGATCACCGGCGATCCGGAGCCCTTCATGTATCAGCCGTTCGGGCAGTTCTTCCCGGGGGCCACGCGCGGCGTCTACATGATCAAGTCGGCCCTGCCCGCCCCACGCGCTGGGGAGCTGGCGAATTCGATTGCGGCACGCACCGCGGGCGCCATCCCGCTCTCGGACCCGCGACCACTGACGACCGGCATCGACCGCAGGTTGAGCGAGCAGCGGGTGTTCGCGTGGATGCTCAGCCTGCTCGCGAGCCTCGGTTTCGCGCTCGCCTCGCTCGGTCTCTACGGTCTCGTCGCGCAGACGACTCTCGAGCGGCGGCGTGAGTTCGGGATTCGTCTGGCGCTGGGGGCGGCGGGCCGGGACATCGTGCGGATGGTCGCGCGTCATGCCGTGGCCGTGTCGTCACTGGGCGTCGTGATCGGACTGTCGCTGTCGTACTTCGGCACCAGAGTGATCCAAAGCATGTTGTTCGGCGTGTCGCCACTCGACCCGACCGTGTACGTCGCGGCGGTTGCCACGCTGACACTGGTGGTGGCGCTCGCGTGCATCGGGCCGGCCTGGCGGGCTCTCCGCGTGCAGGCGGTCGAGGTGCTCAGGGCCGAGTAAGGGCACGCGACGCGCGCTCTGGATTACGATCCGGAGACGCGAGGGAGGAGCAACGTGCCCACGTACTGGATCGTGTCGCGACAGACGGTATCGATCGCTGCGTGTGTCGCGATGGTCGCGCTGGCTCAGGCGTCAGCCCTGGCTCAGGCACCGTCGCGCACGCCATGGGGTGACCCGGACCTTCAGGGCACCTGGGATTTCACCACCATCACACCGCTGCAGCGCCCGGCGGAGCTCGCGGGACGAGAGTTCCTCACCGAGAGCGAGGCCGCGGCGCTCGAGAAGCAGATCAATCAGCAGCGATACCAGACCGAAGCCCAGTCTCCTGGGTCGCTGGGCGGAGTTCCCCGAGCGGAGTCAGACCCGGGCATCTACAACCTGAGCTGGTGGTGGGAGCCGAACGGGCGGAGGCTGGTACGAACCAGGAGAACGTCGCTGGTCGTCGATCCACCGGACGGTCGAATCCCCGCGTTCACGGCGCAGGCGCAGGCGATCCTCCGGGCGCGGGACGAGGCCCGCGAGCGTCGACATGCGGCGAAAGACCTGCCCCTGGCCGAACGTTGCATCATGGGATTCAACTCGGGTCCGCCGATGGTGCCAGGGCCCTACAACAACCTTGTCCAGATCTTTCAAAGTCCCGGATACGTGGTGATCGTCAACGAGATGGTGCACGATGCACGAATCGTCCCGCTCGATGGCCGCCCGCCCCTGGCCGCCGTGCTCGGCTTTTGGGCGGGCGATTCGCGCGGCCACTGGGAGGGCGATACGCTCGTCGTCGAGACGCGAAACCTCACCGACAACGGCACAGGCACGTTCGGGCCTCCCGGATCGATCGACAGGAACGTGCGGCTGGTCGAGCGCTTCACACGGATGGACGACCGCGTGCTCACCTACCGCTTCACCATGAACGACCCGACCGTCTGGCCCAGATCATGGAGCGCCGAGGTTCCCATGACGAGGATCGACGGCTTCGTCATGGAGTACGCGTGTCACGAGGGAAACTACGGCCTCGCCAACATCCTCGCGGGGGCTCGGGCCGAAGAGAAGGACCAGTAGCCGTGCGGCGCGCCAGCCACTAGCGTTGGCTTTCAGCAGCCACCACGACAAACCCCCCTCGTCCAACCCCCGGGTGCAGCGGCTCGATCTCCTGGATATCCGGTGACGGCCCGGTCAACGTCTTTCCCCAGGAGCGAACGGAGAACCGAGCGCCTCGAAGCAACGCGTCCACGTCCGCGGCGGCATAGAACGTGGCGTCCCGGTAGAAGACGCTTTCAGACCGATGGGCAAGATAGTATCGGCCCATCGCACTATCCCGGTCGATGAACCCGATCACGAGGGTCCCGCCAGGCACGAGCACACGATGCGCTTCGGTCATCAGCATGTGCACTGAGTCCACGAAGCAGATCGTCGTCACCACCAGTGCGAAGTCGAAGCTGCCGTCGATGAACGGCAACGCCTCCGCTGTGCCTGCCACAGCCCTCACGCCTCTGCGCACGGCCCGGGCGAGCATCCGAGCGGCTGGGTCGACGCCCACCCGGACACCGAGCGGCGCCGCAAACCGGGCGGTGCCCACGCCGATCTCGATCCCACGCCCCTGCCAGGGCACGAACGGACGCAAGGCCAGGAGCTCGGAGATGTAGGAAGCCGAGTGACGTTCGAACCACTGGTCGTACTGCTCGTGGTGAGTCTCGAATGGAGCCGTTCTCGGCATCGATCGCCCTCGTCACTATGCCGGGAAGCCTTCTGGCGAAGTCCTGGCCTATGGCAGCGTACGCCAGCGCGTCAGCCGTCGCGCGGAAGCAGGCGCGGGCTGCCTTTGATCGACACGGCGGCAAAGTGCCGCAGGTCGAGCGTGGCGATCGCCTTGACCTTCAGGCGCTCGGCCATCGCGATGACGACGGCATCGACGAGCCCCAGGCGCAGGGAGCGATGCCGCGTATGAATCCGCTGGGCCACGGCGAGATCTTCTTCGCGACCCCACTCGACGACGAACGAGCCGTCGGCCAGATCCGCGAGAAAGGCATCGTGCGCCTTGTCGCCCAGATGCGCGGAGACCAGGTAGTCGACTTCAGGAAGTATGGCCCACGGCAGCACCCAGCCGTCTGGGTTGTCGTCGTACAGATCGCGCACGGCGCCGTGGTGGTCCTCGCTGGCATCGAGCAGGGCGAGCATCGCGCCGGTATCGACGAGAATCATCACTCCTTGCCGAGGCCGGTCAACAACTCCTCGGCACGCTGCCCCAAATCGCGACGACCGCTCTTGAAGGCGCCGACGCTCCGAGGCTTCCGGCGTGGGGCGTGACGGGCCGTGTATTCCACGATCGCTTCCCGCACCAGTTCCGCGGGCGGCCGGCGACGCGCTCGGGCCAGTTGCTTCAGCCGGAGGTAGGCGTCTTCGTCCACGTAAATCGTGGTCTTTTGCATAAGGCCACCATATATGGCATGACCTCCCCTGGTCAAGGGACCGGCCACGACGAGCGACCGACAGTCGGCGCTCACACGGCCGGCCGATTGCCTTGCGCCGGCTCGCCGCGCTCGCGATCCACCGCTCGAAACGCGCGCCCCAGCAGCAGCGGCGTCACGATCGTCGTCGTCACGCCCATCAGCACGAGCACTGAGAAGAGGTCCGCGCCGATCAAGCCGCTGCTCAACCCGATCCTGGCGACGACGAGCTCCATGATGCCGCGGCCGTTCAGGCCGATGCCGAGGGCCCAGCTTTCCGCCGGCCCCATGCCCGCAAGCCATCCTCCCAATCGACCCGCCAGGATCTTGCCGGCAAAGGCGACGGTCAGGATGACCGCGGGGAGCGACAGGCCGGAGAGCGCCGACGCGTCAAACTCCAGACCGATGGAGGCGAAGAAGAGCGGCGCCAGAAAGCCCATCGTGACGGCCGACGCGGTCGTCCGCACCTGCTCGAAGTTCTCCGATCCGAGCAGTTCCCGGCTGAGGAGCAGCGCGCCGAAGAACGCGCCGACGACGAAGTGCAGGCCGAGCGCGTCTGCGAGGGCCGCGAACACGACCACGACCGTCAGCGTGACCGCGAAGAGCGGCTCCTTCACCCGCAGGCCGCCGACGACCGATTGCCTGCGCCTGTGGAGCTCGGGCATGGCAGCCACTGCCCTCTTGATCAGCCTGGCGGACAGCAGGACGGCGGCCATGAAGATCAGCACCTTGAGCACCGACGCGCCCGCTGCCAACGTCACGTCCGGCCATGCGGCCTGGCTCGTGTTCGCGTTGACGATGACGCCGAGCACGAGCAGGGCGAGCACGTCGTTGGCAATGGCGGCTCCGATGATGTGCTGGCCGACCGTGCTCTGGAGCCGGCCGAGATCCATCAGAATCCGGATGCTGACCGGCAAGGCCGTGATGGCGACGCACAGCCCGATGAAGAGGGTCCGATCGCGGTCGAGGTCTAGCGAGGCTCCGCCTCAGACCATCCAGGCTCCGCCTCGCTAGATGGCAGTATCTCTTGCCCGCGCTCCGCGCGGGCAAGACGTCTTGAAAGGCTTGTCCAAACTTGACTCAAATGGTGAGGATCTGGCCTTTCAAGACGTCTAGCGTGATGCCCGCTCCGATGCCGAGCAGCAGCGGCAGCAGGAACCCGGTCAGTGAAATCCACAGGTTGCGTCCCCTGAAGGCTTCGAAGAGCTGCCCGATGCTGATCTCCATCCCTGCCAGCAGCATGAGCAGCACAAGGCCGAGGTCGGCGATTGCGGTCAGCTCGGGCGATGGGCGGACGAGACCAAAGAGGGAGGGGCCGAGGATGAGCCCCGCGGCGATTTCTCCGATCATCGCGGGTTGCCGGGCGCGCTCGGCCAGTTCGGCGGCGACTCTCGACAGGACCAGCAGCAGGAGAATCGCGACGATCAGAGACATTCGAGGGCTGCGGGCAGCTCAGGCAGGATGCACGATCGATCCCGGCGGCACAAGGGATGCCTGATTGCCGTTCGCCGGCGGGCGGCGGTACACTGCCCCGCGCGAAGCCGTCGCGTTGGGCTTTGAGCCTTGGGCATTGAGCCTTGGGCATTGAGCCTTGGGCATTGAGCCTTGGGCATTGAGCCTTGGGCATTGAGCATTGAGCATTGGGCATTGACGCGTATGGGCCGGATCCTGCTGCTTGCGTGCGGAGTGCTGTGGCTGATCCCGGCGGGCACTGCGGCCCAGTCGCAGGCGCCGCGAAACGATCTCCCGCAGCCGTACCGCACGACGCGCGACTGGGGTGAGCTCCCTGCCGGAGTGCAGTGGGCCGCCGTCACCGCAATCGAGCCGGCGCCCGACGGGACGATCTACGTCGTGCACCGCTGCTTCGAGAACTCGTGCGCCGGCCGCCCCGAAGCGCCGATCTTGAAATACGACAGCCGCGGCAAGCTGCTCGCGAGCTGGGGCCAGGGCATGTTCGTCTTTCCGCACGGCGCCACGGTCGATCGCGACGGAAACCTGTGGGTCACCGACGCGCGCGGAGAGAACGGCATCGGCCACCAGGTCTTCAAGTTCAGCCCGCAGGGAAAGGTCCTCATGACGCTGGGTCAGAAAGGCGTCGGCGGTTCGGGCCCCGACCTGTTCGATCAGCCAACCGACGTGCTCGTCGCCCCGACCGGCGACATCTTCGTGACCGACAGCCACCGCAACGGCAGGAACAACCGAGTCGTGAGGTTCACGAGGGACGGACGGTTCATCAAGGAGTGGGGCACGAAGGGATCCGGCCCCGGCCAGATCAGCGAGCCGCACACCATCGCGATGGACTCACGAGGACGGCTCTTCGTTGGGGATCGCGAAAACAACCGCATCCAGATCTTCGACCAGGATGGCCGCTACCTGACGGAATGGCGGCAGTTCGGACGCCCCAGCGGCATCGCCATCACGGGCGACGACACGATCTATGTGACCGATTCCGAATCGGGCCCCGACACGGGCGCGCACGAACTGCCCGGCATCAAGAAGGGCATCCGGATCGGCAGCGCGAAGGACGGCACGGTCACCGCCTTCATCGAGGACATGGAGTCGACCGTGCCCGATCACTCGGGCGCCGAAGGCGTGGGGGTCGACGCGCAGGGCAACGTCTACGGTGGGGTCGTACGCCGGAGGATGTTGGAACGACACGTCAGGCAATAGAGCATTAGGGATCTTTGATTGCTGATGGTCGATTCGTTGACGATTGTTGATTGTTGATTGGCGATTGTGAGGAACCCCATGCGTCGACAGCTTGCGTTGTGTGGAGTCCTGGCGGGTTTCGTCGGCGCGCTGAGCGTGGCCGTGGCGCAGAATCCGGGCCCGACTGCTCCGCCCCCGGACCCGAACACGATCAAACTGGTGGGCGACCGGTTCACGCCGCTGACCTACAAGGAGATGACGCCCGCGCAGAAGAAGATGTTCGAGAGCCTGCTCTCGGGCGAGCGGCGCGGCGCGGGCGGGCCGTTCAACGTGCTGCTGCGCAGCCCCGAAATGGGCGACCTGGCGCAGCAGTTCGGGGCGTCGATGCGGTTCCACTCGACGATCCCGCAGAAGCTGAACGAGCTGGCGATCATCATCACGGCGCGGCACTGGACGTCGAACTTCGAGTGGTACGCCCACCGCCGGGCCGCGCAGCAGGCCGGGTTGAGCCAGGCCGTCATCGAGGCCATCGCCGCGGGGAGGCGGCCGGCCGCGATGCAGCCGGATGAAGAGGCCGTCTACGACTTCTGCACCGAGCTGCTCACGAACAAGCAGGTCAGCGACAAGACGTTCAAGGCGGTGAAGGACAGGTTCGGGGAGCGCGGCGTCGTCGATCTCATCGGCGTCTCGGGGTACTACGGGCTGGTGTCGATGCTCCTGAACGTGGACCGATACCCGTTACCCGATGGCGTACAGCCGGAGCTGAAGCCCCTGCGATAATCGACAGGTGGATTCACCCCCTCCTGAACGCTCATTCATGAACCGGCGTCGACGCCAGGTGCTCGTCGCAGCGCTGGCTTTGCTGAGCCTGGCGGGACATGCCCTGGCACAGGGATCGTCGGGTCAGGCCGGTTCGCAGACGAACCCTCCTCCTGCCCAGCCGGTCCCGACCACGTCGATCACGATCACCGTGATCGGCACGACGCCGCTGGCCGGTGTCGAGCTTCGTCCCGACCAGATCCCGGCCGCCGTGCAGACGATGACCGGTCGAGACATCGAGAGGAGCGGCGCGCTCGACGTCGCGGACTTCCTGAACAGGCGGATGAACGGCGTGCACGTCAACGAGACGCAGGGCAACCCCTTCCAGCCCGACGTGAGCTATCGCGGCTACACCGCATCGCCGCTGCTCGGCACGCCCCAGGGTCTCTCGATCTACATGGACGGCGTGCGCCTGAACCAGCCGTTCGGCGACGTGGTGAGCTGGGATCTGATTCCGCGCGCGGCCATCTTCTCGAGCGCGCTGATGCCCGGTTCCAACCCGCTGTTCGGGCTCAACACGCTCGGCGGCGCGCTGTCGATCCAGACCAAGGACGGCCGCAACAGCCCGGGAACGACGATTCAGGCGACCGTCGGCAGCGATGTCCGCCGGGCGGTCGAATTCGAGCACGGCGGAAGCCGCGGCAGCGGCATCGACTGGTACCTCGCGGGCAACCTCTACGCCGACAACGGCTGGCGCGACGACTCGCCCTCGGACGTGCGGCAGATCTTCGGCAAGATCGGGTGGCACCGGTCCCTGAGCCATGTGAACCTGACGGTCGCCCATGCGGACAACCTGCTGAATGGCAACGGGCTCCAGGAGACCGGCTTCCTGGCGCGCGACTACGCGAGCGTCTACACCAAGCCTGACGAAACCGACAACCGGTCCACGCTCGTGAACGTCACGGGGCGGCAGGCGTTCGGCACCCGGCTGTCGTTCTCGGGCAACGGCTACTATCGCGATATCCAAACCAATGCGCTCAACGGCGACATCAACGAGGAGACGCTGGACCAGCCGCTCTATCAACCCGACGCGGCCGAGCGTGCCGCGCTCGAGGCCGCCGGGTACACGAACGTTCCCGCGAGCGGCGCGAGCGCCGCCACGACGGCCTTCCCGTTCCTGCGCTGCGTCGGCAACGTGCTGCTGAACGATGAGCCGTCCGAGCTGTGCAACGGCCTCGTCAACCGCACGCACACGGGCCAGCGCAGCGGCGGCGCCTCCGGCCAGATCACGCTGCGCGACTCACGGGAGGGATACCGCAACCAGTTCACCGTCGGCGGCGCCTACGACCACAGCAGGATCGGGTTCATCCAGTCGACCGAGCTCGGCTATCTCAACTCGGATCGCAGCGTCGCCGGCACGGGCGCGTTCGGAGACGGCGTCACGGGCGGCGAGGCCGATGGCGAGCCCTTCGACACGCGAGTCGACCTCGACGGCCTCGTCCGAACATGGAGTGTGTTCGCCACCAACACCGTGTCGCTCGGCACGGCGTGGCACGTGACGCTGTCCGGACGTTTCAACCGGACCAGCGTGCAGAACAGGGATCGCATCACGCCGGGAGGCGAGCCCGGCTCGCTCGACGGCGATCACGTGTTCAGCCGTCTCAACCCAGCCGCCGGAGTGACCTTCAACCCGTGGCCTCGTCTGAACGCGTATGCCGGCTACAGCGAAGGAAGCCGCGCAGCGACGTCCATCGAGCTGGGGTGTGCGGACCCCGATGAACCGTGCAAGCTGCCCAACGCCATGGCCGGCGACCCGCCCCTCGAACAGGTGGTGACCCGGACGTGGGAGCTCGGCCTGCGCGGTCAGCTCGCCGCCACGGCCTGGCACGGCGGGTTCTTCCGAGGGCGGAACGAGAACGACATCCTGTTCGTCACCTCGGAGCAGTCCGGCTTCGGCTACTTCAGGAACGTCGGCGAGACACGCCGGCAGGGGATCGAACTGGGGGTCAACGCACAGGCCGGCCGCGTGTCGTTCGGAGCGGGCTACACATGGCTCGATGCGACGTTCGAGAGCGAGGAGATCGTCAACGGCGAGAGCAACAGCGCGAACGACGCCGCGCGCGGCGGCGCGCCCGGCCTCGAGGGCTCGATCGCGATCGAAGCCGGCGACCGGATGCCCTTCGTGCCGCGGCACATGGTGAGGCTGTCTGCCGGCATTCAGGTCACGACGAAGCTGTCCGTCGACGTGAGCCTGACTGGCGTGTCCAGCTCCATCGCGCGTGGCAACGAGAACAACCTGCACACGCCCGACGGCATCTACTATCTCGGCCCCGGGGAGGCGCCCGGCTACGCGGTGGTGAACCTGGGGGCAGGCTACGACATCAGCCGATCTCTGCGACTGCTCGTGCAGATCGACAACTTGTTCGACCGCCGCTACTACACCGCTGCGCAGCTTGGCCCGCTCGGGTTCACCGAGAATGGGGCATTCATCGCGCGGCCCCTGCCGGCGTTGGACGGCGAGTATCCGCTGCGGCACTCCACCTTCTACGCGCCCGGCGCGCCCATCCGCGCGTGGATCGGAACACGGGTCACGTTCTGAACTCGGGTCTCGTCTCCAGTCTTCGGTCTCCGGTCTTCGGTCTTCGGTCTTCGGTCTACACGATGCCGTCGTTGTGGACGACCCTGCCGCCCACGACGGTCAGGACCGATCGGATACGCCTGATGTCCTCGTCCGGGACGGTGAAGTAGTCCCGGTCGAGCACGACGAGGTCTGCGTGATTGCCGGCCTCGATCGAGCCGAGGTCATCCTCCCAGATGAACCATTTGTTCGCGGCCGTGGCGAGTTGCAGCGTCTCCTGCCGTGTCAGCGTCTGGTCTCCGAGGATCGGCTGCCCCGCGAGGTTCCGGCCCGTGATCATCGTGTAGAAGTTGAGCCACGGGTTGATCACGGTGATGTCGCCGCCGTCGGAGTGGAAGCCCACGGGTATCGCATGGTCGAAGAGCATCCGGTACGGCGGCCCGACGTCCGTGCCGGTCCGCAGAGGACCCCACCCGACGAGGACGCCCATGCCGAGGGCGTGGGCCCGGTTCGCCAGCTCCAACGGAAAGGCCGGGATGTGCGAGAGGACCCAGCGCAGCCCGCCAATCGGCGTCTCCTGATTCACGATCTCGCGGTTCGCGATGAGCGTGGTGGCGCCGGCCAGGTTCAGCGCGTGATCCTCGCCACGCCACCCGGCCTTCGCGATGGCCCGCAGGCCCTCCAGCCCGCCGCCCGTGAACTCGCCGATGCCGCCGGTCCGCAGCCAGTCGTTGCCGAAACGCGGAAAGGAATTCCTCAGCCGCTGGGAGAGGGTCGGCAGCGGCGGATTGGCGGTGGGCGAGTCCTGGTGGAGGAAGTCGATCCGCAGCCGGGCCGGCATTCTTCCCTCGCGGTCGAGCGCGTGGAAGGGGTTGTGCATCGTGTAGGTGTTCTCGCTCGCGATGCCGGTGGCGGGTTCCTCGGCGTGGAACGCGCCCGAGTCACGATGCGTGGTGATGCCGAGGCGCGCGTAGTACTGCAGCGCGTCGAATGCGGTGCGCTTCCTCGTCTCGGCAGTCAGGAGCTCCTTGCGGAGCGTCTGCAGCGCGAGCCCCGCCGCGGGGCCGGCGATCGCGCCGTCAGCCGCGACCGTGACACCTCTCGCTTCGAGCCACGCCTTGCCCTGACCGTTCGTCCTCACGCCACCCTGGGCAGCCTGGAGGTAGACGGGGCGGCCGACCGCGTCGAGCTCCGTCAGATTCGGCAGACGCCGCTCGTCGAACTGCATCGCGGAGATGGGACCGACGGTCGTGATGAACTCGCCGGATGGAACCGCGGTGGCGCGTGCCTTCAACGCCGCGACCGCATCGGGAATCGACAGGACGTGTTCGAGCGGGGTGTGCCACCCCGGCCGGTTGCCGACGAGGACGATGTGGTTGTGCGCGTCGATGATTCCGGGAATGACCGTCCTCCCTCGAAGATCGACGGCTTTGAGGCTGCTTCCCCGGGGGACGACGTTGTCGCCGGCCGCGGCGAAGCGGCCGTTGCGAATCAGGACCTGCGAGACCACGCGGTTGGCCGGGTCCATCGTGTGGATCCGGCCGTTGACGAAGGCGAGGTCGAGGGCATCGCCCGCCGCCTGCGGCGCCTGCGCGCGGACCGACCGAGCGCCCAGTCTTCCGCCGAGTCCGATGGCAGCGGCGGCGCCGAGAAACTGCCTGCGCGAAAAATCTCTCACGTGCGTCTACAGCCTCCGAACCTGAACCCGAACCGAGAACCTAGCAGAGAGAAGCGTGAACGACAACACCCAGCGTGGTTGGGGGCGCGAGAGGTGCAGGCGGAGGGATTATAGCGACCTATTCGCGCGAGGGAACCACGACGTCGTAGCCCATCGCCCCGGCAGCCGTGGCCTGTTTCTTGTCGTTGGTCATCAGGCGGCGCAAACCCAGTTCTCCCATTGAAGCCAGATGAAGACGATCGAGCGTGCGGCAGTGCAGTGTGGGGCGCGACAGGTGCTCGTCGACGGCCCGGCGGAAGACGGCCCCGGGGAGGTCACGAAACTCGAACGGGGCGATATTCCGGAACGATTGCAGCGCCGTTCGGTACGCGGTGTACCGGGCCTTGGTCAGCGCCCCGCCGAGGCGCTTCGCTCGAAGCTGGACCTCGGTTTCGAGTTCCACGAGCGTTGACACGACGACCTGATCCTCGCGAGCGATCGCCTCGCGCACCGCCTGACTCTCCGGCTCTTCCCAGAGGGTCTTGAGCAGGGAACTGCTGTCGAGATAGACGCCGCTCATCGCTCGTCGCGCTCCTTCAGGAGGCCCTCGTCCACCCACCTGGTCACGGTGCCGCCACTCATCTTGCGTTGCCATTTGCCATGGGCCGCCGCATCGAAGCGCCGGCGTGGCTTCTCAGGCTCGACGAGGCGAACGAGCTTCGCGACGGGCTTGGAATCACGCGTGATGAGGATCTCCTGTTCGGCTTGGAGGGCCCTCTCGGTTTCCGGCCACCGCTGACGCAGGTCGCGGACGGTTACGGTCTTCATGACGCAAGGTTAACATGTTTCACAGCTGGCTAGGATTTCGTAGGGAGCGTGCGTGCCTCGCGCGCGAACCGCGCCAACCGCTCCGCGTCGTGCGCGAACGCGTCAGGCAACACTTCGATGGCGACGTCACGGCCAAGCGATGTGTCCTGGCGCGATACCCCTCACCCATGCCGCCGGCACCGACTTGCGCGGTGATTTCGTACGGGCCGAGGCGGCTTCCAGGGAACAGCGCCATCGCCGGGCATTCTACGTGAAGGGCGCC
>Ga0209640_10002226_pt1 | contig 16876 bp, 18 predicted proteins | sample RifCSP10_1_FD_184018 | JGI IMG/M metagenome (GOLD analysis project Ga0209640, IMG submission 184018) | Soil microbial communities from Rifle, Colorado - Rifle CSP2_sed 10_1 (SPAdes) (version 2) | ecosystem: Environmental > Terrestrial > Deep subsurface > Rock core/Sediment | place: Rifle... | reverse complement strand
CAGCCATGCCGCGCCGCCCCGCTTCAACGCCGCGGCGAAGATCGCGCGCATCGACATCGATGCCACCGAGATCGCCACCGCGGCGCGCAAGGTCGACATCGGCATCGTCGGCGACTGCAGGATGGTGCTCGGACAGCTGCTCGCGGGGATGAAGGGTCGCGTCGATCCCGACCGCTACAGGGACTGGCGCGCGACGCTCGCCGAAGGCGTCGTGGCGAAGCGCAAGGCGCCGCAGAAGATTCCCGAGGGCGGCGATATCCACCCGCTCACGCTGTGCGACGAGATCGCGAAGTTCATGAAGCGCGACGCGATCCTCGTCGTCGACGGCCAGGAGATCCTGAACTATGGCCGCCAGTCGATGCCGACGTTCGCGCCGGGACATCGCCTGAACTCCGGCCCGTTCGGCATGATGGGCGTCGGGCTGCCGTTCGGCCTGGGCGCCAAGCTCGCGAAGCCCGACAAGCAGGTCATCGTCGTGCATGGCGACGGCTCGTTCGGGCTGAACGCGATGGAGCTCGACACCGCGGTGCGGCACAAGATCCCGGTGCTCGTCGTGATCAGCCTGAACGGCGGCTGGACCGCGGATCCCAAACGCGACAAGCCCGGGCGCGACCTCGGCTACACGCGCTTCGAGAAGATGGCCGAGTCGCTCGGCTGCTACGGCGCATACGTCGAGGACGCGCAGAAGATCCGCCCTGCCCTCGAGCGCGCGCAGGAGAAAGTCGACGCCGGCGGCGTCGCGCTCGTCAACGTGCGCACCGATTATCGCGCGCGCGCGACCACGATGCAGTTCGCGCAGTACTCGACCTGAATCCCCGGACGGCGGCGTTGTAGAATTTGCGCGCATACACATGAACCTCTCGGATATTCGTGCAATCACTCGCCGGCCTCGCCGGCCGAGGACTCTGCTTGAGCGAGCACGGAAGTACATTGGCTCGGTAAAGGGACCGCTCAAGCCAAGGAGCATTGCCGCCCGGGCGAAGACGCTGGTACGTGGAATCATTGCCGAGAAACATTCTCGCTGACACCGGCCCGCTTTTCGCCTTGATCCACGCAGGCGACCCGGACCATGCGAGGGCTGTCCAGTTTGCTGAAGCCTATACAGGTCTACTTACTTCGACCTGGCCGGTAGTCACCGAGGTTGCCTATTTGCTCGACAAGTACGCCCGACGCGGCGTCGATCGCCTGCTGGGGATGATTCTGGATGGTGAATTGTTGGTTGCGGATCTCGCCACTCGAGACGTGGAGTACATGCGGCGATTGACCGCCAAGTATGACGGGATGGACTTGGCCGACGCATCACTCGTCGCAGTAGGTGAGCGTCTTGGCGTCCTGGACGTGATCACCCTCGATCGGCACGACTTCTCGCGGTACCGGACCCGTAACCGCAGGAACTTTACGAATCACTTCCCGCCTCCGCAATAGCTGCGGGAACGTTCTGCCGTATCGCGGCCAGCAACTAGCGCAGCGTGACCACGCTCACGTGGCCACTGCGCTGGCGCACGCTGATGCCGACGTCGTCGGTGTGGCGTGTCAGCGTGAGATCCGCGCTCGCGTCGCCCACCTGCAGCCCGAGGATCTCGATCCGATCGAGGAACGAAGGCAGCACCGGGTTCGAGAACGTGACCGTCGGATTCGGGTAGCGCACCTCGAGCCCGAGGCACGCCTGCAGGCATAGAAATACGGAGCCCGCCGCCCAGGCTTGCGGCGAGCAAGCCACCGGGTAGAGCGTCGGCGCTTCGCCCGGCCGGCGCGCAAAGCCGCAGAAGAGCTCAGGCAGGCGGTGCAGATCCACGTAGAGCGCCGCATCGAACAGCCCGGTGAGAATTTTCACCGCGGCGTCCTTGAATCCGTAGCGCGCGAAGCCGGCGGCGATGATCGCGTTGTCATGCGGCCAGACCGAGCCGTTGTGGTAGGACATCGGGTTGTACCCGCGCTCGTGCAGCGCGACGGTCCGCACCCCCCACCCCGAGTAGCACGATTCCGACATCAGTGTGTGCATCACGCGCCTTGCGCGCTCTTCGCTCGCGATGCCGGAGTACAGGCAATGACCCGCGTTCGAGGTGACGACGCGGCAGGGTCGCTTGCGGCCGTCGAGCGCCAGCGCGTAGGTGGAAAGCTCTTCGCACCAGAACGCCGCCTCGAAGCGCTTGCGCAGGCCCTCGCTCTCGGTGACGAGCGTCTCGGCACGCTCGCCCAGGCCGAGCGAATCGGCGAGCCTCGCGCCGGCGAGCTTCGCGGCATACACGTAGCCCTGCACTTCGCAGAGCGCGATCGGCGGCTCGGCCTGCGCACCGTCGGTGTGGAACACCGCGTCCTGCGAATCCTTCCAGCCCTGGTGCAGCAGTCCGTCGTGCGAACGACGGGCGTATTCGTAGAAGCCGTCGCCATCGGGGTCGCCGTACTCGTCGATCCACGCGAGCGCGCGCTCTATGTGCGGCCAGATGTCGCGCACGAACGGCCAGTCGCCGGTGCGCTCGTAGTAGGCGTTTGCGAGCACGATGAAAAGCGGCGTCGCGTCGACCGAGCCGTAGTACTGGCCGAACGGGATCTCGCCGAGCGCCGCCATCTCGCCCCAGCGCATCTCGTGCACGATCTTGCCCGGCTCGGCGTCGCTCGCCACCTGCACGGCCTGCGCCTGCGTGGCCGCGAGGCACTGCAGCACGCCGCGCGCGAGCGCCGGGTTCATCCACAGGCATTCGAGCGCAGTGATGATGCCGTCGCGCCCGAACACCGTGCTGTACCAGGGAACGCCCGCGTACGGATACGGGCCGTGCGGCGTGGCGGTGCGCAGCAGGTGGATGTCGGCGATCGAGCGGTTGAGCCAGTGGTTGAACTGCGTGTTCGAGGTATGCAGATGCGGCTCGGGTGCTTTCGCGTCGCCGAGCGAGCGCGTCACTTGCTCGGTCGCAGTCTCGAACGTCAAACCCTGCGTACGTTCGGCGCTCTCGGGCGCAGGTTGGATTTCGCAGGCAATCGACCAGCGCAGCGTCGCCTCGGCGTGCGGCTCGATCCGGATGCGGAACACCGCCTTCGCCTCGCCGCTCCATTCGGGCTCCGGGTCCAGTTCAATCCGCGTGCGGCGCGTGCACCCGTCGAGCCCTTCGTACTCGAGCAGCAGCCGGCTGCCTTTGCTCCTGCGCGGCAGCAGCTGCCCGCGCCGCGCGCGGGGCGTTCCACGCACTTCGAACAGGTCGGCGAAATCGGCGGCGAACTCCAGGCTGATCGACACCTCGACCGCGGCTTGCGTGTAGTTGTGCGCAGTCAGGCGCTCGAAGCAGGTGGCCTGCCAGATCACCTTCGAGCGGCGCACGTGCAGCGCACCGCGCGGAATGACGACATCGTTCGAGCGCCGCACGTCGGGGTTGGTCAGGTCCACGGTGAAGAGGACGTTGTCCTCCTTGATCGACGAATCCAGCAGCAGCGGCCGCTGCCCATCGAGGCGCAGCGCGAAGCGCGACAGGAATCGCGTGTCCCGGTGATAGATGCCGCGCGCCGCTGCACCGAACGGATCGAGGTCGCCGAACCGGTCGAACACGGCGAACGTGTCGCCGTGCTTGAGCACCCGCGTGCGGTCGTCGATGCGCGCCGAGGTCGCGAGGATGTAGTACTGCTCGCTGACGCGGATGGCCTCGTCGGGCATGCCGGCGCTAGCTGCCTGCCTTGCGGTGGGCTGCGCGGGCATGCGCGAGCCTTTGGTACAGGTGCAGATAGTCGTGCGCCATACGCCGCGCATTGAAGCGCTCCTCGAACACCTCGCGGCAGTGCGCGCGGCGGATCTGCGGGACGCGCCGCACTGCTTCGATCGCGCTCTCGATGCCCTCGACGATGAAGCCGGTGCGCCCCTCCTCGATCACCTCGGGCACCGAGCCGTGCGGCCAGGCGATCACCGGCGTGCCGCAGGCCATCGCCTCGATCATCACCAGGCCGAACGGCTCGGGCCAGTCGATCGGGAAAAGGAGCGCGTACGCGTTGCCGAGAAACTCGTCCTTGTCGCCGTCGCCGATTTCGCCGACGAACTCGATCAGCGAGTGATCCAGCAGCGGCTCGATCTGGCTGCGGTAGTAGTCCTGGTCGTTGGCGTCGATTTTTGCCGCGATCCTCAGCGGGATGCCCGCGCGCCGCGCGATCTCGATCGTGCGATCGACGCGCTTCTCGGGCGAGATCCGGCCGAGAAACGCGAGGTACTTGCCGGCTTCGGTGCGCAGCCGATACAACTCGTTCGGCAGCCCGTGGTACACGGTCGCCCGCCAGTTCGCCATGGGCAACGGCTCGCGCTGCGCGTAGGAGATCGAAACGACCGGCATGTCGCCGTACTCGTCGTACATCGGCAGCAGGTCCGGCAGGTCGAGCCGGCCGTGCAGCGTCGTCACGTGCGGATACGACTGCCGCCGCGACATCGGGAAATGCAGGTAGTCGATGTGGAAATGGACCACATCGAACTCGTGGGCGCGCTGGAGCACCTGCTCAACGAGCAGCAAGTGGTGTGCCACCGGGTCGATGCAGCGGGGGTCGAGCCGCAGCGAGCGCTCGCAGGCGGCGACCAGCCGGGCCGCGGTGACCGAATCGCCGCTCGCAAAAAGCGTGACGTCGTGCCCCTCGCGCACCAGCTCTTCCGTGAGATAGGAAACGACCCGCTCCGTGCCGCCGTAGAGCTTCGGCGGCACGCTCTCATGCAGGGGTGCCACCTGAGCGATCTTCACGTCGGGTGGATGATCCACTGCCCGCGGGACCCGCGAAAGGGTCCGGAAAGACTACGCCCCGCTAGAAGGGTTTCTTCAGCCAGTGTCCCAGTTCGCCGATCACGCCGCGGCGGAACGTCAGCACGCACACGACGAACACGGCGCCCTGGACGACGGTCACCCACGCGCCGAGCTGCGCCAGGTAGTTCGCCATGGCGACGATCACGAACGCCCCGACCACCGGACCGAACACCGTGCCAAGGCCGCCGACGAGGCACATCAGCACCACTTCGCCCGACATCGTCCAGTGCACATCGGTGAGCGAGGCGAGCTGGAAGACGAGCGCCTTGGTCGCGCCGGCGAGCCCCGACAGCGCCGCCGAGAGGATGAACGCGAGCAGCTTGTAGCGGTCGGTGTCGTAGCCGAGCGAGAGGGCGCGCTGCTCGTTCTCGCGGATCGCCTTCAGCACCTGCCCGAACGGCGAGTGGATGATGCGGGAGATGAGCAGGAATCCGCCGACGAAGATCGCGAACACGAGCGCATACATGCTCGACGGACGCGAGAGGTCGAGCAGCCCGAACAGCCGCCCGCGCGGCACCGCCTGGATGCCGTCCTCGCCGCCGGTGAACGGCGCCTGCACGCTGAAGAAGAACACCATCTGCGCAAGCGCGAGCGTGATCATCGCGAAATAGATGCCCTGGCGGCGGATCGCGATCAGGCCCGAGAGCGCGCCCAGGAGCGTCGCCGCGGCCGTGCCGGCGAGGATCGCCAGCTCGGGCGGGAAGCCCCAGACCTTGGCCGCGTGTGCCGAGACATACCCCGCGGCGCCGAGGAACATCGCGTGGCCGAACGAAAGCAGCCCGCCGTAGCCGACCAGCAGGTTGAACGCGCAGGCAAAGAGCGCGAAGCACATCACCTTCATCAGGAACACGGGATAGATCAGCGCCGGCGCGAGCGCGAAGAACGCGATCATGACGGCGAGCGCGATGCGCTGGTGGCGGAGGCTCCCGGCGCGTGCCGGCGCGCCGATCGCGAGTTCCTGGGCGTCCGCCACCGCTACCTCTGTGCTCCGAACAGGCCCGCCGGCTTGATCATCAGCACGATCGCCATGATGATGAAGATCACCGTGTTGGAGGCTTCCGGGTAGAACACCTTGGTCAGCCCCTCGATCACCCCGAGCCCGAAGCCGGTGACGATCGAGCCCATGATCGAGCCCATGCCGCCGATCACCACCACCGCGAACACGACGATGATGAGATCGGCGCCCATCTGCGGGCTGACCTGATAGACCGGTGCCGCCATGACGCCCGCCAGCGCCGCGAGCGCGACGCCGAACCCGTAGGTGAGCGTGATCATGCGCGGCACGTTGATGCCGAACGCCTGCACGAGCTGCGGATTCTCGGTCGCCGCGCGCAGGGTCGAGCCGAGCCGGGTCTTCTCGATCACGAACCAGGTCGACAGGCACACGACCAGCGACGCCACGATCACCCAGGCCCGGTAATTCGGCAGGAACATGAATCCCAGGTTGCGCGCGCCGAGCAGCTCGTCGGGGATGCGGTACGGCAGGCCGGCGGAGCCGTACTCATGGCGGAACAGCCCCTGCAGGATCAGCGCCAGGCCGAAGGTCAGCAGCAGGCCGTACAGATGGTCGAGCTTGTACAGCCGCGAGAGCATCAACCGCTCGATCAGCACGCCGGTCGCGCCGACCACCAGCGGCGCGACCAGCAGCGCCCACCAGTAGCCGACGCCGAAGCGCTCGAGCAGCACGTAGGCGACGAACGCTCCCATCATGTACTGCGCGCCGTGCGTGAAATTGATGATGTTGAGCAGTCCGAAGATCACCGCGAGCCCGAGCGACAGCACCGCATAGAACGAGCCGTTGATCAGGCCGATCAGCAACTGGCCGAACAGCGCCTGCGTCGGCACGCCGAAGATCTCGTTCACGCCAACCGCCCTCCTCCCGTTCGGATTCCTGCTACTTCACCAGCGGGCAACCGCCTTCGGCGAGCGGCCGGAACGCCTGCTCGGCGGGAATGGTCGCGCGGATCTTGTACAGGTCCCACGGTCCCTTCGACTCCGCCGGCTTCTTCACCTCGACCAGCAGCGCGGAATGGATCTTGCGGCCGTCCGCGCGGATCGTGCCCTTGCCAAAGAGCGGATCGTCGGTCGGCGTCTTCTTCATCTGCGCGATCACTTTCGTGCCGTCGTCGCTCTTCAACGCCTCGACCGCCTTCAGGTAGTGCAGCACCGCCGAGTACACGCCGGCGTGGATCATGGTCGGGTAGTTGTTGCGCGGGGCCTGCGCCGAGAACCGCTTGGTGAACGCGCGGGTGGCGTCGTTCTGGTCCCAGTAGAACGTCTCGGTGAAGATCAGCCCCTGGGCCGTCTGCAGGCCGAGCGCCTTGACGTCGGTCAGGAACACGAGCAGCCCGGCAAGGTTCTGGCCGGCCTTGACGATGCCGAACTCCGCAGCCTGCTTGATCGAGTTGATCGTGTCGCCGCCCGCATTGGCAAGCCCGATGATTTTCGCCTTCGAGGTCTGCGCCTGCAGCAGGAACGACGAGAAGTCCGAACCCGGGAACGGGTGGCGGACCTTGCCGAGCACCTTGCCGCCGTTCTTCAGCACGACGGCCTCGGTGTCGCGCTCGAGCGCATGGCCGAACGCGTAATCGGCGGTGAGAAAGAACCAGGAGTCGCCGCCGGTCTTCACGATCGCCGATCCGGTGCCGTTGGCGAGCATCCAGGTGTCGTAGGTCCAGTGGATCGTGTTCGGCGAGCAGGCCTTGCCGGTCAGGTCGGACGTCGCCGCACCCGAGACCAGAAACGCCTTGCCCTTCTCCCGCGTGATCTGGTTGACCGCCAGCGCGACGCTGGAGGTGGGTACATCGACGATCACGTCGACCTTGTCGGTGTCGTACCAGGTGCGCGCGATCGTCGAGCCGACGTCAGGCTTGTTCTGGTGATCGGCGCCGATGATCTCGACCTTCATGCCTTTCTTGGCGGCGCCGAAATCCTCGACTGCCAGGCGCGCGGCGACGACCGAGCCCGGTCCGGTCAGGTCGGCGTAGAGGCCCGACATGTCGTTCAGTACGCCGATCTTGATCACGCCGTCGGAAATCTGGGCGTGTGCGGTGCCGGCGGCAAATGCCGCGGCGATTGCTATGAGGCTGCGCTTCAGTTTCATCAATGCTCTCCTTGAGGAAAGAATGGGATTCAGACTCCGAGATAGTCGTGCAGCTTGTCCATGTTCGCCGCGAGATCGGCGTTCGCGATCATGTCCGCGACGCGGCCGTGATCGACGATGTAGTGACGGTCCGCCACGGTCGCGGCGAAGCGGAAATTCTGCTCTACCAGCACGATGGTGAACCCTTCGCGCTTGAGTTGCCCGATGATGCGCCCGATCTGCTGCACGATGACCGGCGCGAGCCCCTCGGTCGGCTCGTCGAGCAGCAGCAGCCGCGCACCCGTGCGCAGGATGCGGCCGATGGCGAGCATCTGCTGCTCGCCGCCCGAGAGCTTGGTGCCCTGGCTCGCGAGCCGCTCCTTCAGGTTCGGGAACAACGTGAAGATGCGCTCCAACGAGAGTCCGCCCTCCCGCACCTTCGGCGGCAGCAGCAGGTTCTCTTCGACGTTCAAGCTGGAGAAGATGCCGCGCTCCTCGGGGCAGAACGCGATGCCGAGGCGCGCCACGCGGTTCGAAGGAAAGCCCGCGATCTCGACGCCGTCGTAACGGATCGAGCCTTCGCGCCGGCCGACCATCCCCATCACCGACTTGAGCGTGGTCGTCTTTCCGGCGCCGTTGCGGCCGAGCAGCGTCACCACCTCGCCCGCGCGCACCTCGAAGTCGACGCCGTGCAGGATGTGCGACTCGCCGTACCAGGCGTGCAGCCCTTGTACCGAGAGCAGCGCGCCGTTCCGCCGCTCAGGCATGCCCAGACCCCAGGTAGGCTTCGATCACCTGCGGGTTCTCCGACACGGTGGCGTAGTCGCCCTCGGCGATGATCTCGCCCCGCTGCAGCACGCTGATCGTATGCGAGAGGTTCGCGACCACCGACAGGTTGTGCTCGACCATCAGCACCGTGCGGTTCGCGGCCACCCGCTTGATCAGCGAGGTGATGCGCTCGACGTCTTCGTGCGTCATGCCGGCGGTCGGCTCGTCGAGCAGCATCATCTCGGGATCGAGCGCGAGCGTGGTGGCGATCTCGAGCGCTCGCTTGCGGCCATAAGGCAGCTCCACCGCGACGGCAGCCTCGTACTCGGCGAGCCCGACCGCCTCGATCAGCTCGCGCGCGCGGCCGTTGAGCCGATCGAGTGCCGACTCCGACCGCCAGAAGTCGAACGAGCTGCCGCGCTTCGCCTGCAGCGCGATGCGCACGTTCTCGAGCACGGTGAGGTGCGGGAAGACGGCGGAAATCTGGAACGAGCGCACGAGTCCCAGGCGCGCGATCGTCGCGGGATTGGAGCCCGTGATCTCGCGGCCGTTGTAGAAGATCTGGCCGCGCGTGGGCTCGAGAAAGTGCGTCAGCAGGTTGAAGCAGGTCGTCTTGCCGGCGCCATTCGGGCCGATCAGGGCATGGATGGTGCCGCGACGCACGCGCAAGCTCACGTCGCTCACTGCGACGAAGCCCTTGAACTCCTTGGTGAGTCCACGCGTTTCCAGGATGATTTCTTCGGTCACGGCCCCCCAGCGACCGCGTTTGGCGTGCTGCGACGCATCATCGCCGAATTTCCCGTTCGGCGCAACCCGCAGGCACAATCGCTGCCATTGATTTTACAGGGAGATTGCAAGTTGGCCGCCCTCCGCCTGGCCGGATTGCCGCAAGCCGTCGACGCGATCCTCGAGCGAACCGGCGATCGGGTCGCATGCGCGACGCCCCTCGGTCTGGGAAAGCCGGTGCCGCTCCTGAATTCCCTCTATGCGCGCGTGTGCGCGGAGCCCCGGCGGCATCTTTCGATTTTCACCGCGCTGTCGCTCGAGATCCCGCGCGCGGCGAGTGAACTGGAACGGCGATTTCTCGATCCGTTCGTCGAGCGCGTGTTCGCCGGCGTTCCGGAACTCGACTACATGCGCGACCTGCGCCGCTCGGCGCTGCCGCCGAACGTGCAGTTGTTCGAGTTCTACCTGCGCCCGGGCGCGCTGCTCTCGGTCCCTTCCGCGCAGCAGAACTACGTGAGCAGCAACTACACGCACGCGGGCCGCGACATGCTCTCGCGCGGAATCAACGCAGTGCTGGTGATGGTCAGCGAGCGCGGCGGCCGCTTCAGCCTTTCCTGCAACCCGGATCTGACGGTCGAAGTCGCGCAAGGGATGCGATCGCGTGGCGCGCCTTGCGTCGTAGCCGCGCTGGTGAATCGCAAGCTGCCCTTCATGGGGGCGGACGCCGAAGTCGACGCGGACTTCTTCGACGTGATCATCGACGATCCGGCGCACGAGCACGAGCTGTTCGGCATTCCCTGCCCGCCGATCGAGCCGGCCGAGCACGCGATCGGGCTGCGCGCCGCCGCGCTTGTCCGGGACGGCGGCACGCTGCAGCTTGGCATCGGCTCGCTCGGCGATGCGGTCGCGCACTGGCTGCGCCAGCGCCACGTGGCGAACGCGGAGTTCGCTGCGGCGGTGGCGGCGCTCGACATGGATCGCTCGCGGCAACTGATTGCGCACGAAGGCGGCCTCGAGCCTTTTGCCGCCGGGCTCTTCGGCTCGAGCGAGATGTTCACGTGGGGATTGATGACGCTCTTTCGCACAGGCGTCCTGCGGCGCCGCGCCGACGGCGCCGACGGCGGGCCGATGGTGCAGGCGGGCTTCTTCCTCGGCCCGACGGCCTTCTACCGCGAGCTGCGCTCGCTGCCCGAAGACGAGCGCGCCGCCATTCAGATGACCTCGGTCGCGCGCATCAACGATTTGTTCGGGGAAGAAGGCGCGGTGCGCCGCCAGCGCCGCGACGCGCGCTTCCTCAACATCTGCATGATGGTCACGCTTTCGGGCGCCGCGGTCTCGGACGGCCTTGCCGATGGCCGCGTCGTGAGCGGCGTCGGCGGCCAGTACAACTTCGTCGCGATGGCGCACGAACTCGTTGGCGCACGCTCGATCCTGCTGCTGCGCTCGACGCGCGAGACGGCCGGCCGCATCGAGTCGAACATCGTCTTCAACTACGGCCACGTCACGATCCCACGGCACCTGCGCGACATCGTCGTCACCGAGTACGGCATCGCGGACCTGCGAGGACGCACCGATGCCGAGATCGCAGCAGCGCTGATCGCGAGCGCGGATGCGCGCTTCCAGGACGATCTCGCCGCCCGGTCGAAAGCCGCGGGCAAGCTGCCGCGCACTTGGCAGGTGCCGGACCATGCGCGCGCGAACACACCGGAGCGCCTGTCCGCGGCTCTGGCGCCACTTGCCGCGCGCGGACTGTTGCCGATGTTTCCTCTCGGGACCGATTTCGACGCGGACGAGCAGCGCCTCGTTCCTGCGCTGCAATGGCTGAAGCGCAACTCCTCGAGCTGGCGGGGAAGGCTGTCGCTCGCTGCAGCGCTTGCAGGAAGCGCTCCAAGCGCGGACGAAGAGCGCGCGCTCGCCCGGATGCGGCTAGATGGGCCGCGCACGCTCAGCGAGCGCCTGCTGCGGCGCCTGGTCGCGCTCGCTCTGGAGAAGACGCGCTAGGACTTCCTCGAGCTTTTCTTGTGCGCGGCCGGCGGGTTGTGGTACTCGGGCTCCTTCTCGATCTTCTGACGCAGGTGGCTCAACTGTCCCGATTGCATCAGGGCCTTGCGCATCCGCACCGGGATCGACGCCGAGTTCAGCGTGCCATCCTCGTTGATGCGCGCGTACACGCGGGTCGCCTTGCCTTCGGTGACCGGCGCGCCGGTCGCCGCGTTGCGCGCCTTGCAGGCCCAGTGCAGCGTGCGCTCGCCGATCTTCGCGAGCGTGATCGACGTCGCGATGCGATCGCCGTACGCCGCCGGCCCGATGAAGCGGAAGTGGATCTCGCCCATCACGAACGTGGTGCGGTCCTCGCGGATCATCTGGTCGATCGGAAAGCCGATCGTGCGGAAGAACTCGTGCTCGGTCTCATTGAACCAGGCGACGATCCGCGGGTAGTAGACCAGCCCGAACGGGTCGGATTCGCCCCAGTGCACGGTGATCTCCTTCCAGTACATCGCCTCGGCCATGAGGTCCCCTTCAATCGCGGAAGTTGATGAACTGCAGCGGCAGGTCGGTGACCGACTTGCGCACGAGCTGGATCGCGGCCTGCAGGTCGTCTTTCTTGGCGCCGGTGACGCGTACCGCCTCGCCCTGGATCGCTGCCTGCACCTTGAGCTTCGCTTCCTTGAGAAGCTTCTGCAGCTCCTTCGCCTTCTCGGCCGGGATGCCGATCTTTACCGTGACCGGCCGCTTCACCTTGTCGCCCGAGATCTTTGCTATCGCGCCGATCTCCAAAGCCCGCGCGTCGACGTTGCGCCTGGCAAGGCGCTGGCGCAGCACGTCCATCACCTGGCCGAGCTTGAATTCGTCGTCCGCAAACACGATCAGGGCCAGATCGTCCTGCTCGATGCGTGCGTCCGAGCCCTTGAAGTCGTAGCGGTTCGTTACTTCCTTGTTCGCCTGCTCGACGGAGTTTTTCACTTCCTGACGGTTGACGTCGGACACGATGTCGAATGAGGGCATGGGGAAAGTTCCTATCGATTGAACTGGCGCTCAAGCGTCCAGCGAATGCGCCACGAGGTCATGCCACGGCGATGGAATTCGATTGAGGAATTTTACGCCCGGTCCTGCCCCACAACGTTGACCGTCCGCTGGCGCGCCATGACGCGGCGGCCCGAACCCTCTATCGTCCGCGAATGAACCACGCCGTCACGGTTCCACCAGCCGCCCGATCGGCGTTTGTGGCGGGACTCCAGCGCGAGTCGCCGCATGCAGCCGCGCTTCCCAATCCACTGCCGATGGGACGGGTGCTCCGCGCCAAGGGCTTCAAGTGAGCCGGCTCTACATGCGCACGAGCGCCGAAGCGCACATGTACATGGATCAGCAGCCGTGCACGTGCGGCGACATCGAGTTCGATCGCCAGAGCGCGGTGATGTCGGATGGCGGTGTGCTGTGCAGCCGCTACTTCGGGAAGTGCCGCACGTATCTCCGAGTACTACGCCAAGCTCGAACCCCGCACGCCCGAGGATCTCGACACCGCGCGCGCCGCACTCGAAGAGGTCATCAAGTTCCTGAAAGGTGCCGACAGCGTGCCCGACACGGCGTTCTGGAGCTGATGGAATTCCAATGCCGCAACGCGCCAAACAGCAGCCGAGCCTCTGGCAGTTGCCGTTTCCAGGGCCTGGCGCGCACCTTGAGCACCCAGGGCGGGGCCAAAAAATTCGCCAATTGTCATCAGAGCGGTCGTTAGTTCTCGACCTTCGCGATTCACTCGGGCGAGCTTGATCTGTCCATCGAGAACGCAGAACAGATCCTCGCAGCGCTTACCCTGATAATAAATTGCGCTTCCATGTCGAACCGAATAGATCGCTGCGGTTGGGACAGTCGCGCCGCAAATCTTGCGGAGACAAGCCGTCGAGCAAAGCACACCGCTTGATGAGATCGCCCAGAGTGCCTTCCGCTGGCGCCTTTGCTCTTTCTTTCATCTCAATCGGGGATTTCCGTCCGATCTGCCCAACGAGAAGTCAACCGGCGCGGCGCTGTTTGCCGCGTCATTGTTCACGGCCCGCCCAGCATTTCGTCATGCGCCACGCGCGCGCTTCCGTGGACAACCCGCAACCCGCAGGGATTGCACCTAAGAAACCCCGCTTGCGGCCCGTCGTCTTGCAACCGCCGGCTAAACGGTAACCGCTATGTGCTCACGGAGGAACTCGGGCGCAAAATCCGCACCGTTTGGCCATGTGAGCGTGTGATAGGCAACAGAGAACTGCCTGAACCGCTCGATGTCCCGCAGCGGACCGAAAACCGGCCCATCCAGCTCCCCCGAAAGATCAATTTCTCCAGTGGCGCCGTCATTGAATCTCAACCACAACACGTGGTTCCGAACGTATCGCGCCTCAAGAACGTGAAGGAACATAGCTTCACTCCAGCGGGTCAATGGTCTTGAGCGGCTGCTTGCTTTGAGCAAGAGACCAGTCCTCGGCAAGCAAAGTGCGCGTGGCGTAGCAGCGCGCGAAATTCGTCGCTCACCAGCCGGCTGTTAGGCGGCATCAGTTCTTGGTACGCACAGTGTCCAGCATTGCTGTGGAAATCACCTGCTGACCGCGTTTGCGCAGCTCGTCCGCCGCGTTGATGCGATCTCGTTCCTCCTTGTTTTGACTGAGCTTCCATTTGCCGATCATCTTTGTGATTTCGATCTCGATGCCAACGATGGCTGTCAACATCTGATCGATATATTCCTTCGAGGAATCGGTCATCTTCCAAGGCCTCTCTGATCCAGTGCGACCCTCATTCACGCGTGTAAGTCGTGCTACGAGACCACGTACAAACCTCTCGTCATCGCGGATCTTGACCTTGCCGTGAACATGCACTGGTTGATAGTTCCACGTCGGTACCTGCTTGTGGAATTCATGCTTGCTTGGATACCAATTTGGCGAGATATAGGCGTTTGCCGCGCGAAAGATGACGAGAGCCTCATCGCCATCTCTGACTTCTTTCCAGACGGGATTGGCCCGAGCCACATGTGCAAGCAGGTGCCCGCGGTCGCCGGCATTCGGATTCACCTCAAAAGGAAGATGATTAGCATCAAGCCCGTTCGGTCCATCAATTACAAAGGCTCCGAGCGGGTACTCCGCGATGATGCGGTGAAGTTCTTCGGCTCGCGTCTCTTCAAAGTATTGGGGCAGGTACATTCTGGTTCCTTTGCCTGTTAGGCCTCACGCCGTGCCAGCGCCAAGTACGCGCCCAGCCCCAGCATCGTGACGCCTGACACTCGGGTAAGTAGTCGAGCGCGTGCGGCGCGGGCGGCGCCCGACATGAGCAAGCGATCAGCTGCAAACACCGCTATCACGTCGACGAGCGTGTTGAGCGCAACGCAAATGCTTCCGAGCAGCACCAGCTGTGAAAGCAAAGGTTCGCTTGGCGAGACAAACTGAGGCAGGAACGCCAGAAAGAACAGCGCGGTCTTGACGTTCAGGGCCTCGACAACGATTCCCTCGAGCAGAGCACGGCGCACACCTTGAGAAGCAACGAGCTCGATCCTGAGCGCCTGATCTTTGCGCAGAAGTAGCCGAATGCCCAAGTAGACCAGATAGGCAGCGCCGAGGTACTTAACCAGGGTGAAGGCCACGGCGGACTGGGCAACTATCAGCGACAGGCCGAGCGCCGCCGCTAGAACGTGGAGCATTCCGCCGATTCCGGTACCGAAGCACGAGGCCAAGCCTTCTGCACGACCGCCAGCGACCGTGCGAGCGACGACGTAGGCAATGCCAGGACCAGGGGTAATGGCAAGGACGACGGCGGCGAGTACGAAGGCCAGGAATGACATGGTGTTGATGTCTTTCAGCGGTGAGGGCCGGTGTCGGCTGACCTGTGACGCCTAACGAGGCTGAGAAAAAGTCCCAGGAACCGGAACAGGTCAATTTTTGGGAGTACGTTTACCCCTCCCATCCAAGGCACGGCGCTCGCGCGCGCGTCCGCGTGGGCTGCGCGGTTATGCCGCAACGTCAACGTATTCGACGCGACTTGCCGGCTGTGGGATTGGCGTGCCGTCTTCACGCAGGCCTTCGAGATGGAATTCGATGGCCTCGCGGATTTGTAATTCGACTTCTTCGACGGTTGCACCTGTAGCGACGCACCCGGGAAGGTCCGGCACGTATGCGGAGTAGTTGCCTTCGGCCTTTTCGATCACGATCGCGTAGCGCATGGCAGCCTCACTTCTTCAAACCAGCCTGCTTCAAGATGCTGTTTAGTGTACCGGGTGCGAGGTCATCGTTGGGTTTTCCTGGCACCGTGACCCGGCCAGGCTTCGCCGAATGCTTGAACTGGCGATGGCTGCCGCGTGTTGCCACCAGGTACCAGCCATCGTCGTCTAGCATTCGCAGCACATCACGGACCTTCATTCGCCGAGGATATCAAGGACCGTCAAGTCTGGCCGGACCTGCCGTTCTTGTTGCGGCATAACGTGGCGCTCAGCCGCGCGCTTCCGCGCGTCGGCTGCAGCAGCAAGTTACGCCGCAGATTGGAGATGGTCTTCCCATCCTGGGAACACCAGCACAGCCGGATGGCATTTGAGGGCCTTCGCGAGCACCTTGGCCCGCTCGACACCCAGGCGAACGCGATCGTTCTCGATGGCGGAGAGGGTGGCCTGCGGAATACCGGTGCGCTCCGCGAGTTGGTTCTGGCTCAGGCCCTGCAGCTCGCGGACAATGCGTACGGACTCGCCCACCGATACGGCGATGCGTTTCTTTGCGGTGCGGAACTGGCTCACTTTCGGCCTCCGATAGTCATGGGCGGTGATCGATATCACCTGAAACAGCTGCTGATCCGGCACGGTGCGGTAAATGATCCGCCACTGCTGCCCCAGCCGAGAAGAGCGATGTCCTTTCCACTCTCCCGACAGGGCCTCGTCGTTGAGGCCTCTATGAGCCGCAACCCAGGCGGACCGGACAGCATCGCGATGTCCTTCCATTTTTCGTAGCGCTTGAGGATCTCCCGGGGCGCTGAGGACAGCTGCTTGTCGACACGGCGGTGTTCCTCGATGTGCCACATGTCGCATTGTGGCTATACCAAATATGGCATGTCCAGGCTACGCCGCATTCTGCGGCATAACGTTCCCGGTGAGGCGCACGGTAAGTCCGCCAGGTTCTGCTGGAACTCGAGGTCCCGGTCCATCGTGAGGAACACATCGAACTCGGCGCCGGCAAGCCCTAAAAGTTACCCATTCTTGATACCTGACCAGCCTCTGCGCTGCACCGTGGACACCTCGTGTCCAACGAGCAGTTCTGCGAGACGACGCGGAAGATCCTCGTCAGGCAGGATGTGCATCTGTTACGAGAGCGGCACAGGCCTCTTCAAGCACGGCTACCGCCAGTTCGCGACTGACGGACGGAAAGTCATCCAGAAAGACCTCCAACGAGTCTCCAGCTTCCAAGTGATCGAAGAGCGTCTTGACCGGGACCCGTGTGCCAGCGAACACGGGAGTTCCGCTGTGGATGTTCGGATCGATGGTGAGCAACTGCGTTTTCATGGCAGTAACTCCGAGCGCAGACATCCG
>Ga0209640_10002225_pt1 | contig 16877 bp, 14 predicted proteins | sample RifCSP10_1_FD_184018 | JGI IMG/M metagenome (GOLD analysis project Ga0209640, IMG submission 184018) | Soil microbial communities from Rifle, Colorado - Rifle CSP2_sed 10_1 (SPAdes) (version 2) | ecosystem: Environmental > Terrestrial > Deep subsurface > Rock core/Sediment | place: Rifle... | reverse complement strand
ACGGGATCGCGCAGAAGCGTCGTAATGTCGTAGAAGAGGATGCCCGGCTTCGGAAAGTCGGGAACGTGCCGGATGTGCTGTTTGAGGTCCATGTGCCCTTATGTGATGTCGAATCGTGAGTACGCGCCGCTCGGCTCTTCCGCATCGACCTGTACGGCCTCGACGCGCGCGCCGGGCGGCCCCCGCCGGATGGCGCGCTCCACGCGCGTGACCGAATCGCTCTCGCCTTCCAGGTACGCCTCGACGCTCCCATCCGCCCGGTTGCGTACCCACCCCGTCACACCTTCGCGGGCCGCAGCGTCCTGCGTGAAGTACCGGAACCCGACGCCTTGGACGCGTCCGCTGATGACCAGCCGCCGTGCGATCAACGGCCGAGATTATACCGCCCGCTTTGCCTCCTTCGCCGGATACGCGTATCCTCGGAGCCGCGTGTTCGACGACGAATCCTTTCTAGGCCAGGTCAAGCGGTTCCTTGTTGGCCGGCCCATTCCATCGAGCCTCGCGCACCACGAGCGGCTGAGCAAGGCCACGGGCCTCGCCATCCTCTCGTCCGACCCGCTGTCATCTGTGGCGTACGCCACCGAGGAGATCCTCCGCGTGTTGATGATCGGCGGGCTCGCGGCGATGAGCCTGGCGCCGGCGATTGCGCTGATGATCGCGACGCTCCTGATCGTGGTCGTCCTGTCGTACCGGCAGACCGTGCACACCTACCCGCAGGGTGGCGGTGCCTATCGAGTCTCCAAGGAGAACATCGGCGAGCTCGCGGGCCTGTCGGCCGCGGCGGCCCTGCTGATCGATTACACGCTGACGGTAGCCGTGTCCGTCGCCGCCGGCGTCGCGGCAATCACGTCTGCGTTCCCGGGGCTGCACATCAGCCGCGTGACGATGGGCCTCGTGTTCGTGCTGATCCTGGCGCTCGGCAACCTGCGAGGCATCCGTGAGTCCGGGCGAATGTTTGCGGCCCCGACCTTCGGGTTCATCGCCATTCTGCTCACGCTGATCGCGTCGGGTCTCTGGCGCCTCGCATCCGGCGCACCGCCGGAGCCGCCGCCAGTGGACCCGCTCCCCGAGTTCAACGCCGGCACGCTGACGGCGTTTGCCATGCTCACCGCGTTCGCCAACGGCTGTACCGCGATGACCGGCGTCGAGGCCATCTCCGATGGCGTGCCGGCATTCAAGCCGCCGGAGTCGAAGAACGCCGCCGCCACCCTGATGATGATGGCCACGATCTCCGTGACGATGTTCATCGGGATCAGTTATCTCGCGTACACGATCGGCACGATCCCGTCGGACACCGACACGATCGTGTCGCAGATTGGACGCGCCGTTTTCGGGAGCGGCACGCCGCTCTATTACGCCCTGCAGGTCGCCACGATGGCAATCCTGGTGCTGGCGGCGAATACGGCCTATGCCGACTTCCCGCGGCTGGCCTCGATCGTGGCACGCGACCGCTACATGCCCCGGCAGTTCATGAACCAGGGCGACAAGCTCGCGTTCAGCAACGGCATCATCGCCTTGAGCGTCGCAGCCGGCGGCCTCATCTGGTTCTTCGACGGGGACACGCACCAGCTGATCCCGCTCTATATGATCGGCGTGTTCCTCTCGTTCACGCTGTCCCAGACCGGCATGTTCCTGCGATGGCGGCGGCTCCGTCCGCCGGGCTGGCAGCGAAGCGCGGCTGTCAACGGCTTCGGCGCGCTGTTGACGTTTGTCGTTCTGATCATCGTCGCCATGACGAAAGGGCCCGAAGGCGCGTGGATCGTGATCGTGCTCATCCCGGTCATCGTGACGGTCTTCAAGAAGACGAAAGACCACTACGACGAGGTGGCATCGCAGCTCACGCTGCGCGACTGGACGCCGCCCGCGCGCCGCACCAACATCGTGCTGGTGCCGATCAGCGGTGTGCAGCGGGCGGTCGTCGCGGCACTGCGGTATGCGGAATCGATCTCAACGGACGTGCGCGCCGTGTACGTCAACGACAACACCGAGCAGATCTCGGCGCTGAAGAACGATTGGCAGACCTGGGGCGGCAGCACGCGGCTGGTCGTGCTCGAGTCGCCGTTCCGCTCGCTCATGGAACCGCTGCTGGAGTACATCGACCAGGTCGAGCGGGAACGGAGCAACGCCTACATCACGGTGGTGCTGCCTGAGTTCGTACCGGCCGAGTGGTGGCATCACCTGCTCCACAACCAGCGCGCCCTTCTGATCAAGGGTGCCCTGCTCTTCCGCCCCAACGTCGTCGTGACGAGCGTGCCGTTCCACCTGCGATGAGAACCCGTACAACAGTGAGGCCGGCGTCTGACGCCGGCCTCACCTGAGCTGTTTAGTTACCGAGCGGTTTGTCAGCGCGCCCGGTAATTGGTCATTTCGTCTCGCGACAGGACGTTGTCGTTGTTCACGTCCAGGCGGTTGAACGCGGCTACCGTCCCGTGCCACTCACGGGGTTCGATCCGGTTGTTGTTGTTGACGTCCAGGTACTCGAAGCTGTCCATGGTGTCGAAGGCTTCGTCGTCGACGGTCCGTCCCCGGCGCGCCGCCGCCTCGTTGATCTCGTCGCCCGTCAGGACGTCGTCGTTGTTCCAGTCGTGCGTTTCAAAGGACTGACGGGTTCCCGACCATTCACTGCGGCTGATGATGCCGTCATTGTTGGCGTCCATGTCGCGGAAGCGCCGCTGGTTGAGCGGAACAACCTGCGGGGGCGCGGCCTGGCTCGCCGTCCGGTTCCCCGGGGGGCAGTAGCGCATGCCGCCCGAACCGGGAACGCCCCAGTCGCCGAACTGCTGGTCGTATTCGTTGGAGTTGATGATGCGGTCGATCACGGCGTCCGGGCCATTGCGCTGCAGCAGCTCGGCATGCGCGCGCTGCCCAGCCGCATCAGGCTGTCGTCCCAGGATGTGGCGATACAGTCGACCCACAGAGCGCTCATACGTCGTGCCTTCGCCGGCTTCGGCCTGGCCGAACCGCTTCATGTGCTCCGGCGAGTTGGCAATCTGCCAGACGACGTCGCGAACAGTCATCCGGCCGCGCTCGAGTTCCTGAACCCAATTGGCGCTGGCAGGGTCGGCCTGCCGCTCGAGCATGTGTCGATACAATTCGTTCACGACCTGCCGCGCGTCCGGGGTGCATGGCTGCTGAGCCATGGCGAGGGCCGGCGAGACCGTGAGTGCGAGAAATAGAATCGCTGCGCGGAACATAAGCATTCCTCCTCATTACCGGGGCTCGACGGTCACCGTCACCTGGAAGTCGCCCGAGTTGTCGTCCAGGTAGTCATCATTCACGCCCAGGTAGAGCCGCCCCCCGAACGGCGCGCGCACCGACCGGCGGTTGCCGATGAACAGCGGCGGCGAATTGCCGATCCGCGCGATCAGGGCGCCTGCCACCTGGTTCGGCAGCGGCGCATTCGCCTCGCGGCGGCCGCTGAGCGTGCCGCCGACGCCGGCGATATCGTTGCGGTTATTGCTGATCCGCACCGTCCCCTGCCCGTCGAACGTGATCGTATCGCCGGCGCGGATGTTGATGCCCGTGTCGGTCCACGGCTGGGTGCCTTCCACCCTGATGAAGTCGCCCGACGTCGCAACGGCGGAGTCATCGAAGCCCGTGCTCGTGAACTCGCCCCGGCTCAGAAAGTTGTCGTTGTTCGAGTCGAGGCGGTTGAAGGCCGCGACGGTGCCGTGCCACTCGCGTGGCTCGATGCGGTTGTTATTGTTCACGTCGAGGTTCTCGAAGGAATCCACCCGGTCGAAGTTCTCGTCTTCGACCGTGCGTCCCTGGCGCGCGACGGCTTCGTTAACTTCCGCACCAGACAGCACCCCGTCGTTGTCCCAGTCATGGATCTCGAACGACTGACGGCTGCCTCGCCATTCGCCGCGGCTGATGACGCCGTCGTTGTTGCGGTCCATACCCCTGAACCGGCGCTGGTTGACCGGCGTGGCGGCCACGGGAGCCTGACTCGCGGTCTGGTTGCCCGGCCCGCAGTAGCGGAGGCCGCCCGACCCGGGGACGCCCCAGTCGCCGAAGTTGTTGGTGTATTCAGCGGAGCTCATGATCCGATCCGCGATCGAACTCGAACTCGCACTGTTCCGCGAGGCCTGCGTAGCCCACGCCCGTGCGCCGGCGTCGTCGGGCTGACGTCCGAGGATATGCCGATACAGCGTTCCGACCGCCCGGAGGTAGGGTGTGTCTTCCCCGGATTCCTGGCGCCAGAAGCGCTGCTGATGTTCGTCGGACGTGACAATCGCGCGAACGACGTCGCGGACCGTGCCGCCTCGTTGGAAGTGCTGGACCCAGACGTTACTTCCGGCGTCCGCCCCCCGCTCGAGTATGTGTCGGTAGAGCTCGTTGACAACCTGCCGCGCGTCCGGCGTGCATGGCTGCTGGGCCAGTGCGACCGAGGGCGCGAGCGTAAGTGCAAGCAACAGCATCATTGCGCGGAACATGGCGATACCCTCCTGCTCTGCCCTTTCGTTACAGGATCTGTACCGTCGTCCGCTGAGCTCGAATCTCTCTGCGGACGCGCGCCTGGGGTCCAGGTGCTGATGTTGCAGAGATGTGGTCGCGTGCGGAACAGCTGTCTTCGATTGCTGGCGCTAATTGCGCTGAGCGTCTGGACGGCTGAGGCATTTGCGCACACGCCGAATCGCGCGCGTCGCTGATCGCACGCGCCCAGGTCTGGAAGGCGACTGACGTCGGCGCCATGGATCTGAGGCGCGGGCCCAGCCGGTCCGGCGGACCTGACCCCGGCGATACCATTCATTGCGACTTCGTCGACCGCGCGTTCGATGGAGAGTCTCCGAAGTTTGCGTGCGTCCTCCCGGACGGCGAAGAGGTCAAGGTCAAGTTCGGCGAGACCAACGCTGAGGTGCCGGGGGAGGTCGCAGCCACGCGCCTGCTCTGGGCGCTGGGCTTTGGCGCCGACACGATGTTTCCCGTCCGGGTCGTCTGCCGCGGATGTCCCGAATTCGTCAGTGGACGAATGGTGGGTGCGCGCGATCGTCTCTCGATCCGGCGGTGCGCCCATCGCTCATCGCGACGCCCTGAAAGCCTCGCCGTCTTCCTCCAGCACACCGACAGCAAGCCGGAACAGCAGCGTCTCGTCTGCCTCGACGAGGAAGCCGATGCATCGGCGCGATGCGAGCGTCCGTTCATGATCATGAACGACGTCGGGCTGACATTCGGCCGCGCGAACCTTGCCAACATCAATGCCGTCGGCAGCGTGAACCTGGGCGAGTGGGCGCAGACGCCGGTCTGGAAGAAGGACGCGGCCTGCGTCGGCAACCTTCCGAGGTCGTTGACCGTGGTCAGTGTCGTCACCGCGGCGATCGTCTTCGGGATGTCGTGGTGGGGCGCCCGTGCGATGCTGGCCTCGGCCGGCATGGCGCAGACGCCGTTGGGCATGCTCCTGGCCGGCGGGCTCCCGGTCCTGTTCGTCCTGCCGCTGCCGCTGTATCTCACCGACCGGTTCGTGATTCGGACTGGGCAAAAAATGCCGACGGCATAACGGCCAGGCGCGGCAAGAATTGCCACGCGCGGCGCGACACGGTTCTGTTCATTCGTAAACGCGCGAGATCCAGGCGGCATACGACGTGCGATGCCCCCGGACGATGGTAGACTCGCGAACCGAGCGGGAGATGGAAGATCTGCGGGAGCGCGTTCGCAGCGTCGAGGAGAAACTGGACTTGCTGGCCGCGTCTCTGAATACACGGTTCGATGGCGTTGACGCCGCGTTCGTGGAACAACGCCAGTACACCGAGTTCGCCTTCGAACAGCACAAGACCGCGATGAATGCGGGGTTCGCGCGGCTCGAAGCCAGAATGGACGCCGGCGATGCCCGGCTCGAAGCGAAGATGGGCGCCGGGTTCGCCCGGCTCGATGCCGCCGATGCGCGGCTCGAAGCGAAGATGGACGCCGGGTTCGCGCTGCTGAAGGACTTCATCGGCGAGCAGCGGCAGTTGAATGATCTCTTTCGGCGAAGGTTGAATATCCGGGATCGCGGCCGAAGCTAGTCGTCATGATCGATCCGGCGGGAGCCGGACGGGGGGGGAATACTACCGGACGAACGTGAATTTCGCCTGGCCCGAGGTGCCGCTGCCCCAGGGCCACAGGAACGCGCCGTTGGTCGGACGCGCCGTGGCGCTGATGCGCACGTAGTACTCGCGGTTGGGCTCGAGGATCGACGTACGGAAGAGCGGCAGCCGCTGAAAACTCGTCATCAACTGCTGAACGATGGTCTCGTTGTCGGTGCGCTGCTGGTTCTCCACCTTGCCGTCGACCACGCGCACAAGCGTGTGGATGCGCGTGAGATTGTCGTACTCGACGCTGTTCGCCACAACCGTTGTCGCGATTGTTCGGTCGACCCAGGCAGGGACCTCCAGACGGAGGTCAACGGTGTAGGTGAAGGTGGTCTTGAGACCGCTCCGGATGGCATCGCGCACTTCATCCGTGAAGCCGTCGGCCAGTTCAAACGTGACCAGCACCCGGTCGTCCCGGACGAGCGGGACGATGCGCAGCCCTTCCGCCGCGGCCAGCGTCGCGGTGAGCGACACCACCGCCAGGATGCAATAAAGCGCCTGTTTCAGGGAGCAGGGCATACGCCGTGGCACATGTCTCATATCGGCACTTCAGCGGCCGGGCAGCACTGTAGCACACCTTAACCTCAACCGATGTAAGATTTTAGGGTTCCGTGCGCACCCTAAAGACCCTTCTTGTCGCGCTGGCGGCGCTTGGCGCCATCGGTCCATCTGCCCGGGCGCAGGGGAGTCTACCGATCTCGCTCTTTGAGCGATACGTCGAGGCGCTCCGGCTGCAGTCCGGGATACCGGGGCTGTCGGCCGCTATCGTACAGAATGGCCGAGTCGTGTGGGACAACGGCTTTGGGTATAAGAATGTCGAGACGCTCGAGCGCGCCACGGCGGACACGCCCTATCCGGTGCTCGACGTCACGCAGGCGCTGTCGTCGACAGTCGTCCTTGAGGAATGCCTGGAGCAGCGATACCTCCAGCTGACCGATCGCGTGGCCCGGTGGAATCCCGAGTTCGCGGACAACAGCACCACGATCGCCGAACTGCTGTCCCACTCGTCCCCTTTGGGCGGTTTCAAGTACGACCCCGAGCGCTTCGCCGCGTTGACAGGCGTCGCCGACCAGTGCGCCAACAGCCGCTATGTGCGTCTGATGATCGAGGAGATCTTCAACGCGCTGGGGATGACAGACTCGCTGCCCGGGGCCGACGTGGTTGATCCTTCTTCACCGCATCGCCGCTGGATCAATGCGAGCACCCTCGATAAGTACGCCGCGATCATCCGCCGGCAGGCCGTGCCGTACAGGGTGGACAGCCGCGGCCGCGCCACGCGGTCGAGCGCGCCGGACGGTTCGTTGAGCGCGGCGACGGGCGTCGTCTCCACCGTGCGCGATCTTGCGCGCTTCGACGCCGCGCTGGATGAAGGCGTGCTGCTCGAGCCGGCCACCCGCTCGCGCGCATGGGAGTCGGCCGGATCGACGCCCACGGGGCTCGGCTGGTTCGTCTCCCGCCACAATGGCGAGCGAGTCGTCTGGCACTTCGGCGTCGCGCGCGACGCCTACTCCTCGCTCATCGTCAAGGTCCCGGACCGCAGCCTGACGCTGATCCTGCTCGCCAACAGCGATGGCCTCGCAGGTCCGCCGTATACCCTCGCTGACGGCGACCTCTCCTCCAACCTCTTCGCCAGTCTGTTCCTGAAGTTGTTCGTCGGATAATGCGCCGGCGGCTGGCGGTCGCCCTGCTGCTGTGCATCAGTGCCCCGGCAGCCGAGGCGCGCGCGGACTGGCTCATCACCCCGTTCCTTGGGACATCGTTGGCCGGTGAAACGACCTTCCTGGTCCTCGAGGCGGGCGCGGGATCCCGCATGACGCTTGGGGCCTCGGTTGCACTGCTCAGCGCGGGGATCCTCGGAGTCGAGGCCGACGTCGCGCACACGCCAAAGTTCTTCGAAGGCGACGACCCCCTCGGACTCGTGCTCTCGAGCCGCGTGACGACCGTCAGCGGCAACGTGCTGCTCGCGGCGCCGCTGGCGCTGACGCGAGAATCGCTGCGGCCCTACCTCGTCGGCGGACTGGGACTGATGCAGGCGCGGTTCCGCGACGCGGTGGGGGTGTTCCCCCTCAACGAAGACCGGCTCGGGCTCAGCGTGGGAGCCGGGGCCATCGGTTTTGTAACCGACCTCACCGGTCTGCGCTTCGATGTCCGGCACATCAAGGCCATCAGCGGCGCCGACGGGCGGCTTGCCCGGGCAGGCGTGTCCAGGCTGAGCTTCTGGCGCGCAACCGCCGGCCTTACAATCCGGTATTGAACGGCCGGGGTCCGGAGTTGGTGAAACCCTTGCACTACCGCGGAGTATGACTGCACGAATGTCCTCTCGTCGCCACCCCAGGATGCTGCCCGCGCTGCTCCTGACGGTGGCCCTTGCGAACCCGGCGCTGGCCCAGACGAAGATCACGCCGGATCCGAACAAATACTCCCCCGCCCAGGACGTCGAGCTCGGGCAGGAAGCCGCCGCCGAGGCGAAGAAGCAGCTTCCGATGCTGAACGACAACCGGGTGGACGACTACGTGGAAACGGTCGGCTCCCGCCTTGTCGAGGGGATCCCGGCCGAGCTCCGCCACGCGGGCTTCCGCCACACCTTCGACGTGGTGAACCAGAAGGAGATCAACGCGTTCGCGCTCCCCGGCGGCCCGATGTTCCTCAACCGCGGGATGATCGAGGCGGCGAAGACGGAGGCCGAAATGGCCGGCGTCATGGCGCATGAGATTGCGCACGTTGCACTTCGCCACGGCACCGCGCAGGCGACCAAGGGACAGAAGTTCCAGATCGGCGCGGTCGCCGGGCAGATTCTGGGCGCGATCGTGGGCGGCGCGGCCGGGAGCGTCATTGCGCAGGGCTCGCAGTTCGGCCTCGGCGCTTACTTCCTGAAGTACGGGCGCGAGTACGAGCGGCAGGCCGACCTGATGGGCGCGCAGATCATGGCGCGCGCCGGGTACGACCCGCGTGAAATGGCGAACATGTTCAGGACGATCCAGGAGCAGGGCGGCCGCAGCGGGCCTGAGTGGCTGAGCAGCCACCCGGACCCGGGCAACCGCTACAACGCCATCGTCAACGAAGCGTCGACGCTGCGGGTGCAGGGCAACGCCAACACCGGCCAGTTCGCCTCGATCAAGACGCGGCTCGCCGGGATGTCGCCGGCGTACACCGCGGAGCAGATCGCCAAAGGACAGGCCCGGACCAACCGGACGGTCGGGACAAGCGGCGGGACAAGCGGCGGCACGAGCCGGCGCACCGTCAACGTCCAGCCGCCGTCAGGATCGTACCGGACATACCAGCCGGCGAACTTCCTGCGCGTGAGCGTGCCGTCGAACTGGGACGAAGTCGACAATAGCGACGGCGGGGTGACGTATGCGCCCAACGGCGGGTTCGTCACGGGCGACAACGGCGGCACCGCGTTCACCCATGGCGTCCAGATCGGCGTGGCGCAGGGCGGCAGCGGCAACCTGCAGCGCGACACGCAGCAACTGCTCAACAACTTCGCGCGGTCGAACCCTGACCTCCAGAGCGCCGGGAACGCCCGGCGCGAGAACATCGGCGGCCGCACCGGGCTGACGACGCCGCTGAGCAATGTGTCGGAAGTGACCGGCGAGCGCGAGTACATCACGCTGTCGACGGCGCAGCTGCGCGATGGGAGCCTGCTCTACATCATCGGCGTGGCGCCGCAGCCGCAGGCCAATCAGTACGAGAGCGCCTTCCGGCGGGTCAGGCAGTCAGTCCAGATCGCGGACTGAACGCCAAACCACGAAGCGCACGAAGGACACGAATACCAACAAAGGTATTCGTGTCCTTCGTTTCTTCGTGGCCTTCGTGGTTTATTGAGGGAACCGGCCGGTCGCAATCAGCAGTTCCAGCCGTGCCCGCCTGACCGCATCCTCGGCAATCGCCGCCGCCGTCTCGGCATCGCGCGCGCGGCGCTGCGCGTCAATCACCTCGATATTCGTCGTCGCTCCTTCGCGAAACGCGACATCCGTAATCTGTACGACCTCGTTCGCCTGCTGAGCGGCGGTCCGCGCAAACAGCAAGGCCCGCTCGGTCGCCGCGACGGCTTCTCGCGCGGTCCGAATCTCTGAACCCGCCTGGCGCTCGGCGTCGAGGCGCTGCGCCCGCACGACGTCCACCAGGGCCTGGCGCTCGCGCGCCTGGCCCCGGCGCCCGCCTGCCTCGAACAGCGGCACCGTGAAGAGCAGCGTCGCCCGCCACGATCTCGCGTTGGCGAACAGCCCGGTTGGCGCCAGCATTGTCGGCGTGAAAAGCGCCGTGACCGACGGCAGGTAGTCCTTCCACGCATCGCCGGCGCGGCGCTCCGCCGCGGACTGCCGCGCCAGGATCACCTGCAGATCCTCCCGATCGGACACCAGCTGCGCGTCCGGCACGGCAGGCGGCGGCACGTCGAACGCGGGCTCCGCGGCCGCATCGACGGGGCCATCCGCGGCGATCAACACGCCCAGTGCTTCCTGCGCGCGGCGAATCGCCAGCCGGGCATCTTCCACGCGCGCTTCGTCCCCCGAGACTTCCTGCTGGGCGCGGAGCGCATTCAGGCGGCTGCCGATGCCCCCTTCGTATCGCTGGTTCGCGTACGTGAAGTGCGCCTGCGCGTTATCGCGCGCGCGCTCGTTCAGCTCCAGGACGCGCCGCTGGGTGATGATGGCGAGGTAGGCCTCCCCCGCCGCGATCGCCACCGCACGCCGGGCCTCGTCGGCGGCGCGGAGCGAGACAAACACCTCGTCTTCAGCCTGGTTGCGCTCCGCCCAGCGCACCGGCGTCAGCAACGGTACGCTCAGACCCGCGGACGTCACCGTCTGCGTGCGGGGATTGATGCTGGTTCCGGAAAACTGCGTCACCGGATCGATGACATTGGCGCTGAAGGTGGCATCGACCGTCGGCAGGTAGCGCGCCCGCGCCTGCTGCAGGATCGACTCCGCCCGCAGGATGCCGGCCGCGGCCTGCTGAACGGTCGGGTGGTTCTTCACCGCCCGCTGCACGGCCTCGTCGAAGGTGACGGTTTCGAAAGCCTGGGCGGCAGGGCGAGTATGAAAACCGGCCGCAAGAAACAGAAGCAACCCCGCGCATGCGGGGCGGACCCTTGTGGTCCGCCATCGCGGACCGTGAAGGTCCGCGCCGCCGCGTATCCCCTTATGCATCAGCACGCACCATGATCTTCCCCGGAATCAGGGTCCGCACGAGCACGTACAGGATCGGGATGAAGATGACGTTGAGGAACGTCGCGAAGAACATCCCGCCCGCCACCGCCGTGCCGACGGAATGGCGTCCCTCCTGCCCGGCGCCGGTGGCGAAGACGAGCGGCATCACCCCGAGGATGAAGGCGAGCGACGTCATCAGGATCGGCCGCAACCGGATCCGGGACGCCTCGATGGCCGCGTCTACCACCGACAGCCCCTTCGCGCGCAGCTGCTCTGCGAATTCGACGATCAGGATCGCATTCTTGGCCGCGAGGCCGATGAGCATCACGAGGCCAATCTGGCAGTACAGATCGTTCTGCAGCCCGCGCGCCCATTGTGCGGAAAGGGCCCCGAGTACCGCGAGCGGCACGCCGAGCAGCACGATAAACGGCAGCACCAGCGACTCGTACTGCGCCGCCAGCGTCAGGTACACGAGCAGAATGGCGATGCCGAAAATGGCGGCCGACTGGCTGCCGGCCTTGATTTCCTCGAGCGAAATGCCCGACCACGCGTATCCGAACCCCTGCGGCAGCGCGGTCGCGGCCAGCCGCTCCATCGCCGCCAGCGCCTGGCCGGAGCTCACACCCGGAGCGGCAGAGCCGCTGATCTGTGCGGATCGGAACATGTTGAAATGACTGATCACCTGGGGCGCCGTGGTCTCGCGGACGCGCACGACGTTGGCCAGCGGCACCATCTCGCCTTTCAGGGTCCTGACGTAGTACTGGCCCAGGTCCTGCGGATCGGAGCGATAGGCCTTGTCGGCCTGCACGTACACCCGGTACGCGCGGTTGTTGAAGTCAAAGTCGTTGACGTATGCGGATCCCAGGTAGATCTGCATCGCGTCGGTGATCTCGTTGATCGGCAACCCGAGGCTGCGGGCCTTTTCCCTGTCAATGTCGACGGCGAGCTGAGGGTCATTCGCCGTAAACGAGCTGAACAGTCCCGTCACCTCTCCCGACTGCTGTGACGCGCCGATGAGCGCCTGCAGCGCGCCGCCTAGATTCTGAATGTCCGCGGCACCGCCCTGATCGAGCACCTCCAACGAGAAGCCGCCGAAGTTGCCGATGTTGATGCCGGGCGGCGCAAAGGGGATCACAAACCCGCTCTGAATCCCGAACATCGCTCCCCGGATCCCCGGCAGCAGTCCCTGGATCCGCTGCTCCGGGCGCTCCCGCTCGTCGAACGGCTTGAGCAGCGTGAAGATCAGCCCCTGATTCGACGCGCTGCCGGCAAAGCTGAAACCCAGCACCGAGAAGACCGACTCCACTTCCGGCACCGCCAGGAGGATTTTTTCAGCTTCGGCCGCCACGTTGCCCGTGTACTCCAGCGACGCGCCGGGCGGCGCCTGGATAATCGAAATGAAATATCCGGCGTCTTCCTCCGGGACGAAGGCCCGCGGGACCTGGTTATAGACGTAGTACGTCAGTCCCAGCAGCCCGACGAAGACGACCGCCATCGCCCAGCGGACCCGCATCAGGCCGCGGACGACCCGAAGGTAGAAATTGGTTCCGCCGCGGATGACGCGCTCGATCGGACCGAAGAACCACCCATGGCCAAGGTCGCCGCCATGGCGCAGCAACAGTGCAGAGAGCGCCGGCGTCAGCGTCAGGGCGTTGAACGCGGAGATCGCGACTGCAAACGCGATGGTGAGTGCGAACTGCTGATACAGCCGGCCCGTCGTCCCGGGGAAGAACGCGACCGGCACGAAGACGGCAATCAGCACGAGGGCGGTCGCGATGACGGCACCGAGTACCTCCCGCATCGCATCCGACGCCGCCTGGTGCGATCCCTTCCGGTAATCCTGGATATGCCGCTCGATGTTCTCGATCACGACGATCGCATCGTCCACGACGATGCCCGTGGCGAGGACAATCGCGAACAGCGTGAGCGTGTTGATCGAGAAGTCGAGCAGGTGGACGAATGCCAGTGCGCCAATCAGCGACACGGGCATCGTCAGCGTCGGGATGAGCGTCGCCCGCCAGCTCTGGAGGAAGACGAACATCACGAGGACGACCAGGCCGACGGCCAGCGCCAGCGTCTGGATGACTTCATTGATCGACTCCTGCACCACGATGGTCGTGTCGAAGGCGATGCTCGCCTGGAGTCCGGGTGGAAACGCCGCCCTGAGCCGCGCAATTTCGGCCGAGACGCCGCGCTGCACGTCGAGCGCGTTGGCCGTCGGCAGCGCCATGACGCCAAAGCCCATGGCGTCCACCCCCTGGTAGCGGAGCAGGGTCGAATAGTTCTCGGCGCCCAGCTCCACCGTCCCGATATCCCTGAGGCGAATGAGCGTCGCGTCCGGGCCGGTCTTGACGATGACGTTTTCGAACTCGCTGCTCTCGCTCAGCCGGCCGGCCGCGCGTACGCTGATTTGATACGTCTGCCCTTCGCGTGCCGGCGAATCGCCAACGCTTCCGGCCGCGACGTTCACGTTCTGCTCGCGCAGGGCATTGACGACATCGCCCGCCGTGAGCCGGCGCGCGGCCAGCCGGACCGGATCCAGCCAGACGCGCATCGAGAACCTGCGCTCACCGAAGACGACGATGTCGGCCACCCCCGGCACCCGTCTCAGCGCATCCCTGATGTAGACGTCGAGGTAGTTCGACACGAACAGCGCGTCGTACTCCCCTTTCTCCGAATAGAGCGCGCCCGCGGAGACGAAGTTCTGGCTGACCTTCTGGACCGTGACGCCCAGCTGCCGCACTTCGCCGGGCAGGCGGCCGAGCGCCTGGCTGACGCGGTTCTGCACGTCGACAGCGGCGATGTCGGGATCGCGGGTCACGTCGAACGTGATGGTGATCTGGCTGAACCCGCTGTTGGTGCTGGACGAGGTCATGTAGAGCATGCCCTCGACGCCGTTGATGGCCTGCTCGAGCGGTGTGGTCACCGCTGTTTCGACGGTCTGGGCGTTCGCGCCGGTGTAGACGGCAACTACCGACACGGTTGGCGGCGCCACCTCGGGGTACCACGCGATCGGCATGTTCGGGATCGCCAGCACGCCCGCCAGGACGATGATCAGCGAACACACGCTCGCGAGAATCGGCCGCTTGATGAAGGTGTCTACGAACACAGAATTTGTGATTTGTGATTTGTGATTACGACGGCTTCACCGGCGCGCCGTCGCCGAGCTTCTGCACGTTCGAGACGATGACGCGTTCGCCGGGCATCAGTCCACCCAGGACGACGTAGTCTTCGCCTGAGACCTCGCCGACGGTGACCGGCTTCTGGCGCGCGACGACGCCCTGCTGTCCCTGCTCGGCCACGAACACGAAATGCTGCCCCGCGAGCCGGCTGACGGCGACGATCGGCACCGCCAGCGTCGGCTCGTTGCTCCAGACGATCCGCGCGCGGACGTACTGCATCACGCGAATCATCGGCGGCATCTGGCGGAGCGTCGCCTTGACGAGGACCGACTGCGTCGCGTCGTCAGCCCTGGGGGCGATGAACGTGATCGGGTTGGCGGCGATCACCTCCCCGCCGCTGTCGAGCAGCTCCACCGTGAGCCCCGGCTTCAGGTCCATGGCGCGCTCGAGCGGAACGTTGATGTAGGCCTCGAGCCCTTCGGGCTGATCGATCGTCGTGATGACGGTCGAGGGCGTCACGCGGTCCCCCTGCCTGATGACGACCTCGCCGACCACGCCCGCGCTCGGCGCGGTCACGCGGTAGTACTGCAGCTCCACCTGGTTCTCGCGGATCTGCGACTGCACGGCGGCGAGCTGCGCCTCGGCGTTCTTGTGCGCGGTCTCGGCCTGCTCGAGCTCCGACCGACTCACGGCGCCCGCCTCGAACAGTTTCTGCATGCGGGCCAGTTGCTGCTTCGCGTAGGCGAGGTCCGCCTCGCGCGAGGCACGCTGCGACTCGGTGACCGTTACGGTCGCCTGCTGCTTGTCGGGATCGATCTGGATCAGCGGCTGGCCGGCGCCGACCCGGTCGCCGGCGCGCACGAACACCTGCCGGACAATCCCTTCGACCTGCGGCTGCACGGTCGTGGACCTGAGCGATCGAACCGTGGCGACGAACTCGGATGACTGCGGGATCGGCCGGGCTTCAAGAACGACAGTCTTGACCTCCATGGGAGGGAACGCGCCGCGGCCGCCGCCGCCGGCCTGGCCCTGCGCATTCGGATCGCCGCCGCAGGCCGATACGAAAAATGAAGCGAGAAGTCCAGCCGCACACGGTCTAAACATAGGGAAGCACATACGGATACGTCGCGGCCTCGGGGACGCCGACGCGGGGTGTATCGGAAAAACCTAACTATACCTGAGACGGGTAACGGCCCTGCCAGGTTCCCGCTGAGCACGTCGCACGCAGCGGGGCGCACGTCTTGCGAGGCACAATCCCCAGTCCGCTCACGACGAGCGGCGTCGGAAACCTCTCTTCTCCCCAGGGAGGGCAAATGCTCACTCGGCTTCTGGTTCACCAACAACAACGTGATCAATGAAGTCTTCGGTACCGGGTTCTTCGTGGACGGGAACCGCAACGTCGATAACGGTCCGGGCGCGAATCCCGAAGCTTTCTGGAAATTTCATTAACAGGAACGGAACCGGCGTGAACCTCGGCAGGTTCGCGTGGGGAGACGGCGATATCAGCAGCAACACGTTCAGCAACAATGTGTTCGACGGGCTTCAGGGCGGCCCCAAGAAAGCGCTAATCGCGGACAACTGGTTCGACAATAACGGCCGCGACGGCCTCGCACTGACCGGTTTCGGCGGCACAACGGATCCGACCAGGGCGCTCAAGCCAACACGATCGAGCTCAACTGTTTCACTCGCAACGGCTTCGCGATGGGAGGCGCGGGGATCTTCTTCAGCTCCTCGCAATTCCCTGGAACCATCTCGACCAACAAGGCCAACCAGAACAACATCTTCGCGAACGCCATAGGCGTCGAATATCCCGGCGCCGACACCATCGATGCCGAGCTCAATTGGTGGGGCAGTCCGACGGGGCCTATGCACGTGGCTAGTCCCGGCGGCATGGGGGACGCCGTCGTGGATGACGGGAACGGCGTCGACTACGATCCGTGGCGCACAACCGCGGTGGGGGGCACGCCATGTGGCGTTGGCCCGGCGACGAATCTAACACTCGAGCCTGACACCGCAACGAATCCCGTCGATACCATGCACTGCGTGACGGCAACGGTCACCAACATGTTCGGCATCCCGCGAATGTGGACGTGCAATTTACGGTGACCGGTTCAGTCAACGAGACCGACGTGCGCACAACTGACGGAAACGGCGAAGCCGAGTTCTGCTATCAGGGTCCCCCGCTGCCCGGTGCCGACACGATCACGGCGATCGCTGATGCCGACAACGATGACATGTTCGAAGTCGGAGAACCGAGTGATATCGCCACGAAAACCTGGATTCTGCCGGTCACGACGCCAGGCTGCGAAGTGACCATCACCAACGGCGGCTAGATCATCGCGAACAACAGTGATCGTGGGAGCTTCGGCGGTAATGCCAAGTCAGACGAGGACGGCAATGTGTCGGGCCAGGAGGAATATCAGGACCATGGGCCCGCCGAGCCGTTCAATCTGCACGGCACGCCAATGGTCATCACCTGCACGAACGACGCGACGGAGGCCGCCATTTTCGGTGAAGCCACCATCGATGGCACGGGCTCA